>Ga0164243_10002096_pt1 | contig 33346 bp, 19 predicted proteins | sample OricompcompostOP_FD_108781 | JGI IMG/M metagenome (GOLD analysis project Ga0164243, IMG submission 108781) | Organic Plus compost microbial communities from Emeryville, California, USA - Original compost - Organic plus compost (OP) | ecosystem: Engineered > Solid waste > Mixed feedstock >... | reverse complement strand
GAGTGCACCATCTGCGTGGACGACCTCTCCTCCGTGCTGAAGGCGGTCGAGGCGCACGGCGGGCGCATCGCCGACCGGCCGTTCCGCATCGAGGGCGTCGGCGAGCTCGCCTATTTCGAGGACACCGAGGGCAACCGGGCCGGCGTGATGCAGTACGAGGGCGGGTTGGACTGGGACCAGCAGTGACCCTCCTGGTCCGCAGCCTGGCGACCACCTACCGCGACGGCCATCATCTGGAGCCGCACGTCCACCCCTGGGGACAGCTGGTCTACGCCGGCTCGGGCGTGATGCGGGTCCGGGCGGGCGACGCCCTGTGGCTGGTCCCGCCGGCGCGGGCGGTCTGGGCGCCGGCCGGGCTCGAGCACGAGATCTGGGCCCGCGGCGAATTCGCCATGCGGACGCTCTACCTTGAGCCCGCCTTCGCCTCGGGCCTGCCGGCGGACTGCCGGGCGCTCGAGGTCGCGCCGTTCCTGCGCGAGCTGGTGCTGAAGATCGTCCGGATCGGCATGCTGGACGCCGGCGTCCCGGCCCAGCGGGTCCTGGCGGAGGCGCTGCGTCACGAGCTCCTGGAAGCGGAGGTCCTGCCCATGTCCCTGCCGCTGCCGGCGGATGCGCGCGCGGTCCGCGCGGCCGAACGGATGCAGGCCGATCCCGCCGCGGAGCTGCCGCTCGAACGGCTGTCGCACGAGGCGGGCGCCAGCGTCAGGACCCTGCAGCGGCTGTTCCTGGACGAGACCGGCCTCAGGATCGGCGAATGGCGCCAGCGGCTCAGGCTGTTGCAGGCCGCCGCCGCTCTCGGCGCGGGCGCGCCGGTCACCGAGGCGGGGCTGCAGGCCGGCTACGGCTCCACCAGCGCCTTCATAGCCGCCTTCCGCCGGCAGTTCGGCCGCACGCCCGCGCGGATGCGGTAGGCGGATGCGCGCAGCGGCCCTCAGAGCTCCACCGCCGCGAACACGGCCGCCTTGATGGTGTCGAGGGCGAGGGCGAAGACCACGCTCGCCGCCGCCACGGCGAGGATGATCCATGGCGCGAGCGGCGCCATGAGGACGCCCCGCCAGGCCATGCCGCCGATGATCGCGACATCCGCTGCGGAAGACAGGAGCAGCCACCCGCCCGGGCGGGAGCTCCAGATCCGCCTCCGCTCCCGCACCGAGTAGAAGACCGCCTGGCTCGCGAACGCCAGGACGACGGCGGTGAAGGTCTGCAGCGGGGGGCCGGCGAGCCTCAGCCCATGGATCCCGACGGCCAGCAGCCCGGTGCAGAACGCGAAGCTGGCGAGGCCCAGGGCCGCGCCGGCCAGGGTGAGCCGCCCGATGCGCCACGCGTTCGGCCGGTTCGACGGCCGAACGCGGTCGGTCGACGCGGACATGGTCAGGAAGTCGCCCGTGATCATCAGGACGGCCATTAGCATGGGCGTGAGCACGGGCCCGCCGGTCATCGCCAGCCCCGCGGCCAGCACGAGCATCTGGCTGATCTTCCGGATCATGGAATTTAGCACGTAGGTGAGGATGCGCTGGAAGGTGACCCGCCCCTCCCTCACCGAGGCCACGATCCCGGCCAGGCCCGGACGGGTCAGGACGATGCCGGCCGCCGACTTGGCCACGTCGGTCGCCGTCGAGACCGCGATTCCGGTCTCCGCCTGCCGCAGGGCGGGCGCGTCGTTGGCGCCGTCTCCGCACATGCCCACCGCATGGCCGTGCGCCTGGAAGGCCTTGACGATCTGGAACTTCTCCTCGGGGAAGACGCCGGCGAAGACGGCGAAGTCGCCGGGCCGCACGCCCTCCAGCGGCGCGCCCTGCGGCCGCACCGGTCCCTCCAGCCCGACCGCGCGGGCGGCCACGGCCGCGGTCGCGGCCGAATCGCCCGTCACCATGACGGTGCGCACGCCCAGCTCCTTCAGCTCGGCGATCAGGGCGGCGGAATCCGAGCGCGGCGGATCGCTGAGCGCCACCAGGCCGAGCATCTGCGGCCGCCCCTCCGGGCCCGCCACGACGGCCAGCACACGGAACCCGAGGCCCTGCAGCTCCTCGGCGGACCTCGCGAGCGCGGGATCCGGCCCGACGTCCCGGCTCAGCCAGGCGAAGGCGCCCTTGGAGATGCGCCAGTCCCGCCCCTCCTGATCGAGCGCGCGCGCCTCCGAGCGGCGGGCGGCCGGGTCAAAGGGCGTGAAGCCGGCGAGCCGCAGCGGCGAGGCCGCGCCGGCGGCGGCGGCGGCGTCCCGGACGGCCGCGTCCACCGGGTCCTGCCCGCCCTCGGAACTGGCGAGGGCGGCAAGCGCGAGCACCGTCCGCTCGTCCGCTCCCGGGGCGGCGCTCACCTTCGCCACCTGGAGACGGTTCTGGGTCAGGGTGCCGGTCTTGTCGGCGCACAGCACGTCGATGGTCGCCGCCTGGTCGACGGCCGAAAGCCGGGTCGCCAGCACTCCCGCCGCGCCCAGCTCGCGCGCGCCCAGCGCGTTGGCGAGGGTGAAGGTGGCCGGCAGGGCCACCGGTATGGCGGCCAGGACGGCGGTGAGCACGAGCGAGAGGAATTCGGCGAGCGGCAGCCCCAGCTTCCACGCATAGACCACGAGCAGGGCGACCACGGCGGCGTTGAACAGGGCGAGATTGCGCACCACGCGCAGCACGGCCGACTGCTGGGCGCTGGTGGCGTGCGCGCCGCGCACCAGCTCGGCGGTCCGGCCGAACCGGGTCCTGGGCCCCGTCGCCGTGACCTCGGCGATCGCCTCTCCGCGCCGGACCAGGGCGCCGGCATAGGTCACGTCGCCCGCCGCGGCGTCCACCGGCAGGGACTCGCCGGTCAGGGTGGACTGGTCCAGCAGGACCTGGCCGCGGAGGATCCGGACGTCGGCGGGAACCACGTGGCCGAGCGACAGCTTCACGATGTCGCCCGGCGCGAGGCCCGCGGCGGGAATGGTCGTCCAGGCCCCGTCCCGACGCACGGACGCATCGAGCGCCAGCCGCGCCTTCAGGGCGTCGAGCGTGGCCTGCGCCCGCCCTTCCTGGACCAGTCCCAGGATCGCGTTGAAGAGCAGGAGCACGGCGATGACGAGCGCGCCCACGTATTCGCCCAGCACGAGCTGGAGCGCGATCGCCGCCTCGAGCATCCAGGGCACGGGCGCCCAGACCTTCGCGGCCAGGGCGCGCCAGGGCGAGGCCCTTTCGTCGGGCGTGGCGTTGGGCCCGAACCGGGCGAGCTGCTCGCGCGCCTCCTGCGACGTCAGCCCGGGCGGGAGGCCGCCATTGTCATCAGTCGCGCCGTGCGGATCGGAACTGGCGAAGGCCATTCACATCGGGGAGCAGGATGGAGCCGAGGCGGGTGACCGCCCCGCCCGAGCATAACCCGCCGGGCGCGCTCCGGATCAAGCCGCAGGGTCTGCGGCGCGCTAGCCGCCGTAGTCGGCCGACGCATCCGCCGCGCCGCCGGCCGCCGGCGGGCCGTGGCGCGCGGCCGTGTCCCACACCGCCGAGCGCGGATGCAGCACCTCCGCCGCGAAGTCGATGAAGGCCCGCACGCCCGGCAGCAGGCCGCGGCGGGAGGTGAACACCAGGTGCAGGATGCCCTGGGGCGAGGCCCACTCCGGCAGGACGCGGACCAGGCGGCCATCGGCCAGCAGCTCGCGGCAGACGTACTCCGGCAGCAGGGCGACGCCGACGCCGTCGACCGCCGCCTGGCGCAGGATCGGGAAGGTGCTGGCCGACAGCCGCGGCTCGTGGACGACCGCCTCCTCCTCCCCCGCCGAGTTCATCAGGGTCCAGCGGTCGAGGCCGGGCCGGTCCATGTGGCCGACGGTCGGGAAGCGGGCGATGTCCGCCGGCGCGGCCGGTTCGCCGAGCGCGGCGAGGAGGCCGGGGCTGGCGACCAGCATGGTCCCGCTGCGGCCGATGATCCTGACCTGCAGGTCCGCGTCGGTGTCCAGCCGCTCGCGGACTCGGACCGCGACATCGATCCCCTCCTCGATCAGGTCGACGCGCCGGTTGGAGACCATGATCTGCACCCGCAGACGCGGATGCCGCGCCAGGAAGCCCGGCAAGGAGGCGCCGAGCAGCCGGTCCAGGTCGATCGGACAGCTGACGCGGACGAGGCCCTGCGGCTCGGCCTTGCGCTGGGAGACCACCTCGTCGATGGCCTCCGCCTCGCTGAGCGCCGCGCGGGCGTGGCGGTACACCTCCTGTCCGATCTCGGTGACCTTGAAGCGCCGGGTGGAGCGCTCCAGCAGGCGCACCCCGAGCTGGGCCTCAAGGGCCGCGACCCGGCGGCTGATCCGGGACTTGGGCGCGCCCAGCGCCCTGGCCGCCGCCGAGAAGCCCCCGTGCGACACCACCGCCACGTAGAAGTTCAGGTCGTTCAGGTCGCGCACGGCCGATTGTTCCTCCAGCGCAACGATGAGTCCCGAAATGGCCGACTAATCGCATCGTCGTTCCACCTTTACCTGGGACCCGTGCCACAGCCCTGAAGGAGGCGCAATCATGAAGCTGCTCCATATCGACGCCGGGATCACCGGCCCCGGCTCCGTCAGCCGCCAGCTCTCCGCCGCGGTCGCCGACGCGATCGGCCGCGTCCATCCGACCGTGGACGTCGTCCGCCGCGACCTGGACGCCGATCCCATCCCGCATCTGGACAGCCGCAGCCTCGGCGCGGACGCCGGCGCGGCGGTCCTGCAGGAGTTCCTGGAGGCGGACGTCGTGGTGATCGGCGCGCCGATGTACAACCTGGGCCTGCCCAGCCAGCTCAAGGCCTGGTTCGACCGCGTCGTGGTGGCCGGCCAGACCTTCCGCTACACGGCCGACGGCCCGCAGGGCCTGGCCGGCGGCAAGACGGTCATCGTGGCCTCGGCCCGCGGCGGGCTCTATGCGCCGGGGACGCCACAGGCGGAGAGCGACTTCCACGAACCCTACCTGAAGGCCCTGTTCCGCTTCATCGGCATCGAGGACGTGCTGGTCCTGCGCGCCGAGGGGGTCGCCATCAGCCCCGAGAGCCGCAAGGCCGCGGTGGACGCCGCGCTGGACGCCGTGCCGGCGCTCACGGCCGGGGTGGCCCAGGCCCTGGCCGCCTGAAGCGAGGACGCCGGCCAGGAAGTCGCGCACGCCTTCGCCTGACGGCTCCTAGAGCACGATGGGGTCAGGCGGAGTCGCCTGACCGCTGAATCGTGCCCTGGACTCAAGAATGTAGAGCGCGTCCGGGCGGCGAAACCGCACACACTTTCGCCTGACGCGCTCTAGCCGGCGGCCCGCAGCCGCTTGACCAGATAGAGGTTCAGGGCGTCGTCCGCGCGCACCTGCTGCGCCGGCCGCACGGCGCGGCCGTTCCACGCGAGGCCGTGGCCGTCCGGCACGTAGCCGCGCAGGACGTAGAGCCGCTGGGCCGCCCCATAGCCGGGATGCAGGCCGACGCCCAGGCCCACCAGGTCCCCGCGCCGGGCCGCCAGGGCCTCGGCCGCGTCCATCAGGGCCGAGCCGACGCCGCGCCGTCTGGACGCCGGCTCCACGGCGAAGTCCTTGATCTCCGGCGTCCCGGCCTCCCGGAACGGGCGATAGTCCGACCGCCAGACGAGGCTCACATGGCCGACCGCCCGGTCGTCCAGCCAGGCGACCAGGGTCTCGCGCTCGCCCCTCTCCTGCTCGCGCAGATAGTCCTCGTACAGGGACGCCGGCTTGCGCCAGCCGATGGCGAGGAAGGGGGCGGCCACCGCTTCGGCCTGACCCGGTCCAATTCGCGCGATCCTGAGGTCCTGCGGCTGGGCCACAGGGCGCGCGACGGCGACTGCACTCATCCCCTCCCCCCGAAAGGGCGCGACCTTAGGACCCGAATCCGGCCGCCGCCAAGGTCCGCCTGCCCCCCTCAGCGCCGGAACACCCCGACCAGCTCCACGTGCGGCGACCACAGGAACTGATCCACCGGCAGCACCTGCTCCAGCCGGAATCCGGCGTCCGCCAGCAGTCGCGCGTCCCGCCCGAAGGTCGCCGGGTTGCAGGAGACGCCGATGGCGACGGGGACGCCTGAGCGGGCGATCTCGGCCGCCTGGGCCGCCGCGCCGGCCCGGGGCGGGTCGAACACCACCGCCTCTATGCCCTTCAGCTCCTGGGCCAGCACCGGCCGGCGGAACAGGTCCCGCGCCTCGGCCTGCACCGTCTTGAGGCCGGGCGTGCGCCCGACCGCGGCGGCGAGGGCCTGGACCGCGGCGGGCTCGGCGTCGGCCGCCAGCACCGTCGCCTGCTCGGCCAGGCGCAGGGCGAAGGTCCCGACCCCGCAGAAAAGGTCCGCAACGCGCGCCGCGCCGGCGGCGGCCCTGCAGACGAAGGCCGCCATGGCCTCCTCCGCCGCCGGGACCGCCTGCAGGAAGGCCGCAGGCGGCAGGGCGACCTCCGCCCGGCCGAAGCGCACCGCCGGCTGGCGCGCCTGGTAGACGATCTCGCCGGCGAGGGTGACCCGGGCCATGTCGGCCTGCGCGGCCGCCTCGGCCGCGCGCATCAGGCCGTCGGCGGACAGGCCGCCGGTGCGGCGCTCCACGCCGGTGACGTCCACGTCCAGCCCCGTGTCCGTCCAGGCCACGTGCAGGGTCGGCGCCGAGCGCGGGTGCTCCAGGAAGGCGGCCGCCAGGCGCCGCAGCGCCGGCAGGGCCTGCACCAGCCGCGGATCCGCGATCGGGCAGACCTCGATCTCCACCAGCGTCCACGCGCCGCGGACCTTGTAGCCCAGGCGGGCCTCCTCCCTGCGGCCCGGGCGGGCGTGCAGGGCCAGCCGGCGGCGCGAGCCCGGCGGCGAGGCGACCGGCGCCAGCACCTCCGCCCCGACGCGGTTCAGCCTCAGGATCTCCGCGATCTGGCCGGCCTTCCAGGCGAGGTAGGGGCCCGCCGCCCAGTGCTGCAGCGCGCAGCCGCCGCAGACCCCGAAATGCGGACAGGGCGGGACGGCCCGGTCCGGGCTTGGGGCCAGCACCTCCACTTCGGCGGCGCGGTCGCCCGCCAGCCGCGCGCGCACCCGTTCGCCGGGCAGGGCGAAGGGGATGTAGACGGGCCGGCCGGAAGGCCCCTGCGCCACACCGTCGCCTTGGGCGCCGAGGTGGTCGATGACAAGCTCCACGGCAGGGCCGAGCGGCGGGGGGACGGGTCTTGAGCGCCTCATTGTCACCCCAAAACAGGCGTTGCCTTCCGAGGTCAACGAACATGAACGAAGCGGTCAAAAACCGTTCAGGTTCGCCGGCTTTGAATGAGGCTGCGGCGCGGCGCGCCCGTCTCGGGGGTTCCTAGGGAGACATCCATGCGAAAGGTGCTGGCGCTCGCCGCCGCGGCCGCCACCGCGGTCACCAGCTTCGGAGCGATCGGCGTCCCGTCCACGGCCGCCGCCCAGGAGTGGCGCCAGGATCCGTGCCTGGCCGAGCGCCACGACGCGGGCCGCACCGGGACCATCGCGGGCGGCCTGATCGGCGCGCTGATCGGCAACCAGGTCGCCGGCCACGGCGACCGCACCGCGGGGACCCTCATCGGCGGGGCCGCCGGCGCGGTGGTCGGCCACCAGATCGGCGCCCACAGCGTCAAATGCACCCGCTACCCGAGGAGCTACCGCTACCACCGCGGCTGCCGCTGGGTGGAGGACACCTACCGGGGCCGCACCCGGTCCTACGAGATCTGCCAGGACCGCGACGGTTACTGGCGGCGCCATCGAGATTAGACCTGCTCCGAGGAGAGCCTTAGATGTTGAAGCGTTCCATGCTGGCCCGCACCGCCGTGACGGCGGCGACCGTCGCGGTCGTGCTGACCGGCCTCGCCGCGCCGGAACTGGCGGCGGCCCAGGGCTCGGACCAGGTGGCCATCCCGGTGCCGCCGCCGCCCGCGGGCCGGACCGAGGCGCCGCCGCCCCCCGAGACCGACTACCGGCGCCCGGACCCGTCCGCCGCCCGGGGCTACGCCTACGACGACCGCTCCACCGAGGACACCTACGCCGACCGAGCCTACGACGACCCGCGCAGCCAGGCCGAGCGCGACCGCGGCGAACGCGACTACGAAGGCGCCCGGACGCGGCGCTACGCCGACGCGCAGGACGACCGCTACCGGCAGGACTACGCCGACCCGCGCGACCAGCGCGAGTACGACCGCCAGATGGCCGAGTATCGCCGCCAGCGCGCCGACTGGGAGCGGCAGAACTGCTCCTCCAAGCGTGCCGGCTCCACTGTGCTGGGCGCCGCGCTCGGCGGCGTACTCGGCGCGGTGGTCGGATCGCAGATGGGCGCCCGGGGCGTGCGCACCGAGGCGGGCCTGATGGGCGCCGGGGCCGGCGCGCTGCTGGGCGGCGCGATCGGCAACAGCTCCGCCCCCAAGTGCCCCGAGGGCACGGTCTACGAGCCCCGCTACGCCGAGGCGGCCCCGCCGCCCCCGCCGCCGCGCGCCTACTATGAGGAAGCGCCGCCGCCGGTGATCTACGAGGCCCCGCCGCCGGTCGTCTACGCCGCCCCGCCGCCGCCGCCCTACTGGTACGGCCCCGCCTACGGCCCGAGCGTCAGCTTCGTGTTCCGCGGCGGGGGCGGCCGCCACCACCACCACTGGCGCCGCTGGTAGCCGCCAGGATCCTGACGCCCCGGAGGGGGAAGGGCCGCCGGTCGCCCGGCGGCCCTTTTCCTGTCGGAGCTTGCCGCCCGGGGGCCGGGCGAGCCGGTTGAGCCGCGGCTCAGGGCCTCTGCGCCCACAGCAGGTATTCGCGGGCCCCCTCGCCCCCCAGGATCGGGCTGTCGGCCGTGGCCTGCACCCGCCAGCCCGCGGCGGCGAGGAAGGCCTCGGCGTCCCGCAGCGCCTGCAGCCGGTCGGCCTCGTCCCTGACCAGGCCGCCCTTGCCGACCTTGCCCGGCCCCACCTCGAACTGCGGCTTGACCAGGGCGACGAGCTCCGCGCCCGGTGCGGCCAGGGCCAGGGCGGCCGGCAGGGCCTTGGCCAGGCCGATGAAGCTGACGTCGCAGACGATCAGGCCCGGCGGCTCGGGGACCGCCCTGGCGGTGAGCCCGCGCGCGTCGGTCGACTCCAGCGAGACGACGCGGGGATCGGCCGCGAGCCGGGGGTGCAGCTGCCCCGCGCCGACGTCCACGGCGTAGACTCGGGCCGCGCCGCTCGCGAGGCAGACCTCGGTGAAGCCGCCGGTCGACGCGCCGACGTCGAGCACGACGCGTCCCTGGACCTGGACCGGCCAGAGCCCGAGCGCATGGACCAGCTTCAGGGCGCCGCGGCCGACCCAGGGATGGGCCGGCTCGGCCGCGATCTCGGCGCCTTCAGGGACGGCGTCGGAGGCCTTGGCCGCCGGCCGGCCGTCCACCGTGACCTTGCCCGCCTCCACGGCGGCGCGCGCCTTGGCCCGGCTCTCGAACAGACCGCGCTCGACCAGCAGCACGTCGAGGCGCTTGCGGGCCACGGGCCGGCGCCGGTCAGGCCAGCGACTGCAGCCGCTGGAGGGCCGCCTGCAGCTTGGTCCTGGCGGCCTCCGCCTCGGCGAGGCGCTCGCGGTTCTCCTCCACCACCTCCTCGGGGGCGCGGGAGACGAAGTCGGGATTGCCCAGCTTCCTGGAGATCTTCTCGGCCTCGCCCGAGAGCGCCTTGATCTCCTTCTCCAGGCGGACCCGCTCGGCCTTCAGGTCGATGAACCCGGCCACCGGCAGGGCCGCGGTCACGCCCTGGACCACATAGGGGATGGCCCCCGGCGGCGCGGCGTCGAAGCGCACGCCCGAGACGCGCAGCGTGGTCGCGATCAGGGCGCTGTTGGCCTCCAGCGCCGCCCTCTGGCGCGGGTCGGCCTCCACCACGAAGAGCTCGGGCCTGGCCGACGGCGGAACGTTCAGCTCCGAGCGCACCGAACGGCCCTCGGTGACCGCGCCGATGACCAGACCGATCTCGGCCTCGGCCTCCGCGTCGACATAGCCGTCCGGCAGCTCGGGCCAGGAGGCGGTCATCAGCATCCCCTCCCCGCCGAGCTGGCCCCACAGCTCCTCGGTGATGAAGGGGGTGACCGGGTGCATCAGCCGGATGGCGACGTCCAGCACCCAGGCCGCCATGGCGCGCGTCTCGGCCCTGGCCGTCTCCTCGGCGCCGTTCAGCACCGGCTTGGCCAGCTCCAGGTACCAGTCGCAGAACACGTTCCAGACGAAACGGTAGAGCGCGCCGGCCGCCTCGTCGAACTCGCAGGCCTCCAGCGCCCGGGTGACGTCGCGCGTGGCCTTGACCGCCTCGCCGCGGATCCAGCGGTTGATCACGACCTTCGCCGAGGCCGGATCGAAGCCGGGGACCCGCTCGCACTGGTTGATCTGGCAGAAGCGTGCGGCGTTCCACAGCTTGGTGGTGAAATTGCGATAGCCTTCAACGCGCTGCCGCGAGAGCCTGATGTGCCGCGTCTGGCCGGTGATGGCGGTCATGGTGAAGCGCAGGGCGTCCGCGCCATAGGCGTCGATCAGCTCCAGCGGATCGATCACGTTGCCCTTCACCTTGGACATCTTCTGCCCCTTCTCGTCCAGGACGAGGGCGTTCAGGAAGACGCGGCGGAAGGGGACCTCGCCCATGAAGTGCAGGCCCATCATCATCATCCGGGCCACCCAGAAGAAGATGATGTCCCCGGCCGTGATCAGGATCGAGGTCGGGTAGAAGCGCTTCAGGTCCGAGCCTTCCTCGGGCCAGCCGAGGGTCGAGAACGGCCACAGGGCCGAGGAGAACCAGGTGTCCAGCACGTCCTCGTCCTGGTGCAGCTCGATGGCGCCTTCGGTCCGGATCAGTGATCGGGCGATGTCGTCCTTGAAGCGCTCCTCTCCGGTGGTGACGTACACCTTCTTGCCGTAGTGCTGTTCGGCCGCCCGGATGACGGCCTCCTCCGACTCCTCCACGAACGCCGTCCCGTCCGGGCCGTACCAGGCGGGGATGCGGTGGCCCCACCAGAGCTGGCGCGAGATGCACCAGGGCTCGATGTTGCGCAGCCAGTTTAAGTAGGTGCTCTCCCAGCTCTTGGGTTGGATGGTCGTGCGCCCCTGCTCCACCGCCTCCAGCGCCGGCCTGGCCAGGGTGGCGGCGTCCACGTACCACTGGTCGGTCAGAAAGGGCTCGATGACCACCGCCTTGGATTTCTCGTCGTAGGGCAGCATCAGCTTGTGGTTCTCGACGCCGTCGAGCAGGCCGAGCGCCTCCATGTCCTCGACGATCTTCTTGCGCGCGACGAAGCGGTCCAGGCCCCGGTAGGGCTCGGGAACCTCGTCGTTCAGCTTCGCCTCGGGCGTGAAGACGTTGATCGCCGGCAGGCCGTGCCGCTTGCCGACCTGGAAGTCGTTGAAGTCGTGCGCCGGGGTGATCTTGACCGCGCCGGTGCCCTTCTCCGGATCGGCGTGCTCGTCGCCGACGATGGGGATCAGCCGGCCGACCAGCGGCAGGCGCACCTGGCGTCCGATCAGGCGCCTGTAGCGCTCGTCCTCGGGGTTCACCGCGACGGCGGTGTCGCCGAGCATGGTCTCGGGCCGGGTGGTGGCGACCACGATGTATTCGCCGTCCGATCCCTCGATCGGATAGCGGAAGCGCCACATGTGGCCGTTGACCTCGACGTTCTCGACCTCGAGGTCGCTGATCGCGGTCTGCAGCTCCGGATGCCAGTTCACCAGCCGCTTGTCGCGGTAGATCAGGCCCTGCTTGTAGAGGGTGACGAACACCCGCCGCACCGCTGCGGACAGGCCCGGATCCAGGGTGAAGCGCTCGCGGCTCCAGTCGCAGGACGCTCCCAGCCGGCGCAGCTGGCGCACGATCGTGCCGCCGCTCTCGGCCTTCCATTCCCAGACCTTCTCGACGAAGGCCTCGCGGCCCATGTCGCGCCGGCCGATGTTGCCCGCCTGCGCGAGCTGGCGCTCGACCACCATCTGGGTGGCGATGCCGGCGTGGTCGGTGCCGGGCACCCACAGGGCGGCCTTGCCGCGCATCCGCTCGAAGCGGGTCAGCACGTCCTGCAGGGTGTTGTTCAGCGCATGGCCGACGTGCAGGGAGCCGGTGACGTTGGGCGGCGGGATGACGATGCTGAACGGCTCCGCCGCCGGATCGGCCGTCGGCGCGAAGGCGCCCGACGCCTCCCAGCGTTCATAGAGCCGCGGCTCGACGGTCCTGGGATCGAAGGTCTTCTCAAGCATCACCCCTCTCCCATGGCGAGAGGGAGGGGCCCGCGCAAGGCGCTGGAGGGCGAAGCGAAGGACGCGACCCCCGGGCGCCTCCAGCGCTTCCGGTCGTCCTGCGTCGTACTCCAATTGCTCGGCATGCTGGCCGCCATCCAGTTCGATAATCAGCTTGGCTTCGCGACAGGGAAAGCCGGCGAGGGAACGGCCGACCGGCTCCTGGCGGCGGAACTTAAAACCGGATAGCCGGCGGCCGCGCAAGGCCGCCCGCGGTTTCCGTTCCGCATCCGCGGCTGTGCGCCGGAGCTCCCGCGCCCGATCCGTTCGGGTGGAATCGGCAGGCGTCCCGCCCCTTCCCTCTCCCACGCTGCGCGTGGCCCCTTCCCTCTCCCCGAGGGAGAGGGGTCTCAGCCGCGGTAGGCCCGGGAGATGCGCTCGACCTCGGCGTCGACGCGGGCCTGGACGATGCCGGGCAGGTTCTCGTCGAGCCAGGCCTTCAGCAGGGGCCGCAGCAGCTCGCGCACGACGTCCTCGAGCGTGCGGCCGTCGGCCGGCATGGCGATGGTGCGGGCGAGCTGCCCGAACGCCGAGGAGGCGCTGGCGGCGGCGGCGTCGCCCAGCAGGGGCTCGTCCTCGTCGAACTCCGGGGCGGCGGCGCGCGGCGCGGGCGGGGCCGGCTCCGGCTCGGCGGCGTAGACGTCGATGTCGCCGTGGGATTCGTCGGGCTCGGGGCCGCCGATGCGCTCGGTCAGCTCCAGCACCTCCTCGTCCTCGGCCTCGAACTCCTCGGCGGGCGCGGCCTCGAACCCGGCGGGCTCGTCGAGCGCCTCGACGGGGATCTCCTCCTCGGCCTCCGGCGCGGCCTCCTCGGGCGCCGCCTCCGCAGGGGCCTCGTCCTCGGAGATGATCCGCCGGATGGAGGCCAGGATCTCCTCCATCGTGGGTTCCTGGTTCGGCTCGGACATGGGGACCCCGTCGGCAGAATCGTAAGGCGACTGTCTTAGCCTATGCGCAGCAGGGGCGTCCTGCAATTTGGCCGGCCGGCGAGATCTCGCCTGACACGGGAAAAATCCGCGCCGTCACCGGGCCCCGGCCGCGGCGGCCTCGGCCGCCTGGCCGGTGGTGATCGGGGCGTCCACCGGCGGCGGCAGCTTGCGGATGCTGGGGGCGCCGATGGAGTCGATCGCCTGCACCGCGTCCTCCAGGCCGGGGATGTAGCCGGTCGTGTGCCTCAGCTGGCCCACCGCGTGGCTGCCCGGCACGAGGTCGATGTCGGCGACCAGGTCCTTGGCTTCCAGCAGGCCCATGACGTTGAGCACGGTGGCGGAGGCCACGTATTCGTCGTGGCGCGCGTTGATCAGCTGCAGCTCCGAGTCGCGCAGCACCTGCTCGGCGCTGAGCACCTCCAGGGTGGTCCGCAGCCCCACCTGCTGCTCGGCGCGGGTGCCCTCGAAGGCGATGCGGGCCGCCCGGACCTGCTCCTCGCCGGCGGAGATGCTCGCCCGCGCGGCCAGCAGCCGGTTCCAGGCCTGGGAGATGTCCTCTACGGTCGTGCGCCGGGCCTGCTCCAGCTGGATGCGCGCGATGTTCTCCTGCTCCAGCGCCTGGCGGATCTGGGACGACACGGCCCCGCCCGAGAAGATCGGCTGGCTGACGGTCACCCCGGCGGTGAAGGTGCGCACGTTCAGGCCGGAGTCGAACGGATGCAGCGGCTGGTCGTAGCCGTAGGAGGCCTGCAGCCCCACCGTGGGCAGCCGCGCGGCGCGCGCCTCGGCCACGCGGGCGCCGGCGCCCTGCTCGGCGTAGTCGGCCGCGCGGATCAGCGGCCCGTTCTGCTGGGCCGTGTCGAACGCCTGGTCGACGTTGTCGGGGAAGACCTTGAACCCCGGCTCGGGCTCGAGCGTGCCGGGGCTCTGGCCCACCACCGAGGCGTAGGCCGCCCGGCTGATGGCCAGCTGGGCCTGGGCGGTGGACAGCTGCGACTGCGCCAGCGCCAGCTGGGCCTCGGACTGGGCCACGTCCGTGCGCGTCACCTCGCCGACGTCGAAGCGGGCGCGGGTCTCGTCGACCTGCCGCTGCAGGACCGCGACGTTCTCCTTGCGGATGGCCAGGGCCTGCTCGTCGCGCCGCACGTCGACGTAGGCCTGGATGACGTTCAGCATCAGTTGGCCCTCGGCGCGCCGGAGGTCCTCGCGGCCGGCGAGGATGTCGGCGACGGCCGACTGCACCCGCGCGGTCGTGCGTCCGCCGGTGTAGATCGGCTGGTTCAGGCTGAGGGTGGCGCCGAGGTTGTTGTTCTCCGGGCTCTGGTCGCCGCAGGAGGTCACGCCGGCGAACACGGTGCACCGGGCGGTGCCCAGCCGCTGCCACTGCCACTGGGCGCTGGCCGAGAGGTTCGAGGTCGGCCTGTAGCCGGCCCGCGCCTGGACATAGGTCTCGTCGGTGATGCGCAGCTGGGCGCGCTGCTGCTGCAGGCTGGGGTTGGTGTGGTAGGCCAGCCGGATCGCGTCGGCCAGGGACTCGGCGCGGGCCGCCCCCGCCGTCCCTGCGAGCGCCAGGGCGCATGCGCCGGCGCGCAAGATCGCGCGATAGCTCTTCCCCATGCCGATCTGTCCCCTCGCGCCGCCCATTATGACTCTGCCGGCGATCATGGCCCGTCTAGGGCCTTAGGCCGGCCCGCCGCCAGTTAAGCTTTTGTCACGTCCTTTCGCACGCTCAGAAGGCGAACTGCTGCCGGGGCTCGAAGCCCGGCAGCATCGGCGGCGAGGCGTCGAACGCCTCGCGCCGGCCGATTCCCGTCTCCCCGGCGAGATAGACCCGCGCCTTGCCTGCCGGGCCGGAGCGCTCGACCACGCCCAGGCGGCCGCCCGGCGCCAGGGCCTTCAGCCAGGCCGGCGGCGCGGCGCTGACCGCGCCTTCGCAGACGATGACGTCGTACTGGCCCTTTGGGGGCGCGGCGAGGTCGCCCTCATCCAGGCGCGTGACCTGCAGCCCCATCGCCTCCATGACCGCCGCCAGATAGGGCGCGGCGATGGCCAGGGCCCGCTCGCCGGGCCGGGGCCGCACCATCTGCAGCAGCTTGCCCGCGTCGCGCGGCCGCATCAGCGCCCGGCCGGACGCGTAGGGGACCTCGGAATCGGCATAGGCCAGGGCGAGCTTGTCGGGCGGACACAGCCGCTCGCGCTCCACCGCCCGCATGGCGTCGGTGATCAGGTAGTCGGTGACGTCGGCGGGGCGGACCTGGCTCTCGACCATGAGCTGGCGCGCCGCGGCGAAATCGAAGCTCATGAGCGAATCCGCTGGCCAAGACTTGAGGACTGGGGCCGGCTTATACGGCCGCGCCGGAAGCGAAGGCAATCCGGCGCGGGACCCAACGGGCGATTGCCGCCCGGCGCGGCTTCTGTTAGCCAGCGCGCTCGACGACCCCGCGGCCTCGTGGCGGAGTGGTTACGCAGCGGACTGCAAATCCGTGCACCCCGGTTCGATTCCGGGCGAGGCCTCCAATCCCTTCCCGGACATCAGACGAAACGGCCGGCCCGCGCGAACGGCTGGGCGGGCGAGCGCACGCCGAAGCGGCCGTGGCTCGGCTCCGCGCCGAAGGGCGGGACGAAGCGGTCGGCCAGAGACGGGCCGGGACCGAAGCGGGGGGCGGCGAAGGACGACGGCCCGGCCACACCCGCGCCCGTGTAGGCGGCGGACGCCAGACGCAGGGCGCTCAGCAGGTCCACGGCGGCCTGGGCCTTCATGACCGGCGCGCTGAACCGCACGGCGTCGGCCGACGGCAGGGTCTGCAGGGCGGCCACGCGCCGCTGGACCGGGCTCTCGGGCTCCGGGCGCGCCTTCGTAGACGCCTGGGTCAGGGCCTCGGTGAAGGAGGCCAGGACGGGGCTCGGGGCCGGAGCGGGACCGGGCGCGGGCTGCGGGGCCGGTTCCGGGGCCGGCGGCGGGGGCGGCTCGGGGACCGGAGCCGGGCCCGGCTCGGGCGCCGGTTGCGGCGGCGGCTCCGGGGTCGGCTCGGGCGCGGGCGGCGGCGGGACCGGAGGCCGGTGATCCGGCGGCCCGGGGACGTGACCCGGGGGCTGATGGCCATGGCCGCGATGGCCGTGCTCCGGCTCCGGCCGGGGCGCGGGCGCCGGGCGGGACGGCGGCGCGTGGCCGTCATGCTCGCCGAGGCGGCGGGCGGCCTCGGAGACCACCTCGCCGAACACATGCTGCGCCTCGAGCAGGACGCCGGTCAGGACGGAGCTCAGCAGCGGGGCGGCCGGCGAGGCCGGACGGGCCGGCGCGGCCGCCGGGGCCCCGGCGTCGGCGTTCCGGTCGGCGCTCCGGCCGGCGTCGGCGGCGGACGCGCGGCCGGCGCGCTGCGCGGGCAGCGGCTGCTGGAACGTCGGAAAGCTGATCGACTGCGGCTTCATGGCTCCGCCTTCGTTATCGGCGGATTAGGTCATGCCACGATCGTTCAGTATTACAAGCCCACTACAGTAAATGCGTATGGTTTAAATCGGAACATAGCGCGAATAGAACGAAGAAATCGCGAAAAATCTTCTTCAGTAATGTTAATGGCGACAACCCACCATGGTAAATACCCACACGACAACAACGCCAAATCGCCGCGTTGTTAACTTTGAATCGGGGGCTCAGGGCGCGCGCGCCCTCGGCGGCGGCGGTCCGATGGACGATGCAGCAGAAGGCGAAGGTCGATTCGCCGGCGCCGGGGAGGCTGCGGCGGCCGTCCGGGCCGTCGTCGGCGCGTTCCGCCCGGGGACTGGACGGTTCTAGGCCACGCCTTCGAGGCTGGAGGTATCGAACCCGTGGTAGAGCGACAGGAAGCGGAACGGGTTCTCCTGGTAGGACGGGTACATCACGTTGTTGATGTCCGAGGCCGTGTCGAAATAGCCGATCCGGGGCGCGGGGCCCTGCCGCTCCATGTGGTGCTTGCCCAGGAGCAAGGTCAGCTGGTCGATCCAGCGGGTGACCTCCTCGCCCGCAAGGGCGCGCTCCAGATAGGCGCGCACGAACCGCAGGAACTGCCCGGCCTTGGGCGTGGGGCCGACCAGCATCAGGTTGGCGGTGAGGCGCGAGCCGGCGTTCCAGCTGCGCTGGTTCTCGTTGAACACCACGTCGGCGCCGTCGTGCTGGTCCAGCAGGTCCGCCACGCCCCGCTGCAGCAGAAGGTCGATGTCGGACACGAACACCGGCCGCCCGACGGTCTCGAGCAGCTCGCCAAGGCGCATGAACCGCACGGACTGGAAATGGGCGATCGGGCGCGCGGCCATCCCCTTGGGCGGGGCGTCGTAGCACCGCGTCGTCACCGCGGCCGCGTCGAAGCGGTCGCCCGCGTAGATCAGCCGCTCGTCGGACACCCCCACCGCCGCGGCGGCCGCGTCCAGGGCGCCCGCCCCGCCGATCACGTGCACGACCATCAGGAACGGGACATCGCAATGCTTGAGGATGGAGAGCACGTACCAGCGGGCGTAGAGCTCGACGTAGCTCGCGTCCGCGGCGACGAAGAACACCGCGCGCGCGCCCAGCCGGTCGGCGGCGGCCCGCACGTCCGCGCGCAACATCGCCGTCCCGTCCGAGGCCATGAACTCCACCTCCGGCTCCGGTCGGGGCTCCGGCGTCGGCCCCAGCACCGCCGCGACGTCGATCGCTTCCAGCACCAGCCGGTAGTGCTTCTCCCATCCGACCCATTCGGTGCCCGGCTCGGCGTTCACCTGCAGCTCGCGCGCCCCGTCCACGAGCCGCTGGAGGCGGGGCCCGTCCTCCGGGTCCAGCGGCCGCGACAGCATGCGGCCCGCGAGGTCGTGGAGGTTGCGCAGGCGCACCAGCGGATGCAGCTCCTCGGCGGGAGCGAGCACGCGGTCGATCCGGCCGTCGAGGGCCGTCCCCTGCTCCTCGGCCAGCACGGCCGCCAGGGCGGCCCGCGCGGGCTCGTGGTTGGGGTCGATGACCAGCAGCGCCCTGGCGTAGTGCAGCACCTCCTCGTTGCGGCCCAGGGCCCGGTTGCAGGCGAGCGCCGCGTTCAGCATGGGCTCGCTGGTCGGGATCAGCGCCGCCAGGGCCGAGGCGTAGAGCTCCGCCTGGTCGATACGGCCGGCCTGGACATAGAGGTTGTACTTCTCGGCGGCGACCTTGGAGTGCTCGCGGATCTCCGCCAGGAACTCGGCGGCGTCCGGCATCAGCGGCTTCATCGCCATCAGCCGGTAGAGGGCGTCCAGGGTGCGCCCGGACGCCCCGAGAGCGCTGACCAGCCCGCGCTGGAGCGCAAGATCCCCGGGAGCCAGCTCCGCCAGGTGCTCGTAGAGGACGACGGCGTCCTGCGCCCTGCCCTCCCGGCGCAGGGACTCGGCGAGCCGGCGGACCCCTTGCGCCGGCTGTGGTTCAGGGGCCGCGCGCGCCGGCTCCGCCATGCCTGTCCCTAGTCCTTGTACGCGACGTGGATGTGGCTGTGGCCGAGCTCCTTGCCGAGGAACTCCAGCCCGGTTGGGACGACGCGCGCGTAGCTGTCGAGGTCCTTCAGCTCGATGACGACGCTCTGGCCGTAGAGCGTGTCGGTCAGCTTCAGCACGTCCGGCAGCTTCTCGATCTTCATGAAGGAGGAGAAGCCGTTGACGGTCAGGATGCCGAGCTGGCGCCACTTGCCCTCGCGCTGGGCCACGCCGTTCCAGTTCTGGCCGAGGGTCCGGCTGGACAGGTGGTCGACGGCGAAGTCGGGGATCGCCACCAGCATGTCGCGCCGCCACTGCTGCCAGAACCAGCTGTCGACGCCGCCGGCGGAACAGAACTCCTCGCAGATCGGCTTGGGCCAGCGCTCGCGGATGGCGCTCGCGCGCGGGTGGAACAGCTGGAAGTAGCCATTCGGCTCCATGTTGACCTTGTCCTGCTGGCCCTCCACCGGCGTGCGGTCGCGCCGGCCGGTGAAGTACAGGCAGCCGGGATTCCAGGAATGGGCGAAGAACAGCTCGCGCAGCTGCGGCGCGTGGATGATGTCAGCGTCCGTCAGCAGGACCCAGTCCGGTTCCTTCAGCGCCGCCAGGCCCTCGTTGAGCATCCGCCCCTTGTTGAAGGCGTGGTCGTCCTCGAAGCAGCGGTCCGACACCACCAGTGTCGCGCCGTTCTCGGTGGCGATGCGCTGGCTCGTCTCGTCGTCGCTGGAGGTGACGACGACCAGCTCGTCGAACAGGCCCACGTTGCGCGGCAGGGTCTCGGCCAGATCCTCGCCGTAGCCCACCGACACCAGCACGCAGGACAGCCGCTTGGGCTTGGTGGAGTTGTTGCCGATGCCCACGCGCCGGTCGTCGCCGACGTAGTTGTCGCGGGTCTCCACCTGGCGCTTCTCGCGGTGGACCACCGCGTCGAACAGCTCGTAGGCGCCCTTCTTGATCGCCGGGCTCTTGAGCTTCTGCAGGATCTGGCGGCTCTCCTCGGAGATGATGTCCCGCTCCAGGATGTCGAGCTGCGAGGGACCCGGCTGGGCCAGGGCGCAGTAGTTGCAGAGGTCCAGCTGGTCCTTGAAGTCGGCCGGCGTGCGCTGCCACCAGCCGTGCTCGACGGGCCAGGCGTGCTTGCCGCCGAAGTAGAGGCGGTCGATGGCGCCGGCCACCTCGCAGAAATAGGCGCCCTTGTCGTTGATCGTGGCCGACCAGAGCTTCTGCACCCAGCAGTCGTCGCGGTTCTTCTCCCATTCGTCGTCGCTGAGGCCGGTGGCCTTGGTGTAGTCCTTGCGGGTGATCAGCAGCGCCTGGTGCCGGCCGCCCGATTCATGGGTGTTGGTGTTCCAGTGGCTGTAGACCTCCATGATGGTCTCGTAGTGCCGGTAGAAGCCGGCGCCGAGGCTGGTCCACAGGCCCCGGCCGTTGGAGCGGTCGAAGAGGCGCTCGGTGGCGAAGGCGTTGAAGTCCCGGATCGGCAGCTTGCCGTTGCCGGTGTCCGGGCCGCCCCAGAGCTCGGAGAAGCGGCGGGAGATCTGCTCGAAGTTCGAGTGCAGCGTCGGCTCGCCGGCGATGATGCCGATCAGCTTGTTGGGGGCGTTCCACCCCTCCATGCTCTTCACCGCGGTCTCGAAGACCTCGATCGACATGTCCTCCCGCGACGGCTGGTGCGGGATCAGCCGGGTGCAGTTGGAGCACTTCAGGTGACACTTGGTGCTGATGTCGATCTGGACGATGTCCATGTCGGCAGGCGAACGCATGCCCAATCCCCCGTGGCAGTCCGCAGGCGAGGACGTCTGGCCGGCCCAGAGCCCCGCCGGGCGCGCGCGAATCTGCTCTTGCCCAGATCAGAAGGAGGCTGGATTGAGTCTTCGATAAAGTTAATGCGGCCGGCCGGTCAGCCGTTGGCTGCGCGCTTCAGCCGCGCCGGGCGGGCGGGCGCCGCCGCGCCGAAGGCCTCCCGCTCGGCGGCCGCGGCGTCCTCACCGCTCCACAGCCGCGCGTCCGGCGGGATCGGCCGGGCCAGGTGGCGGCGCGCGAGGCGGGACCGGTAGAGGCCGCGGTAGTCCTCGACCGCCAGCATCTCCTCGGCCTCGTGCTCGAAGCCGGAGCCGACCTCCAGATAGACCTCCAGGTTGCGCAGGTCCGGCCGCGGGTCCTCGCCCCGGGCGTGGGCTTCGGCGACCGCGCGGTAGAGGTCCTCCAGCCGCGCGGCCAGCTGGTCGGTGTTGAACAGGTCGCAGGTCAGGCGGCCCTCCTCGAGCCGCGCCCGGTAGCCGGCCAGCTCGCCGGGCCGGCCGGCGAGTTCGACGGCGCGGCGCATGTATTCGTCAGGGCTGGTGCAGACCAGCTCCGGAACGCCCGCCGCGCGCACCAGGCTGCCGCAGACCCGGGAGGCGAAGCTGCGGCCCGAGAGGGTCAGGACCGGCACCGCCATCCACAGGGCGTCCGAGGCGGTGGTGTGGGCGCCGTAGGGCGCGGTGTCCAGGAACAGGTCCGCCAGCGGATAGCGCGCCAGGTGGTGCGGGTTCTGGATCTTGGGGGCGAAGATCAGGCGGCCGGCGTCCACGCCGCGCTCCGCCGCCGCCAGGCGCAGGCGCGCCATCGTCGGCTCGCCGCAGTCGAGCAGCCACAGGACGCTGCGGGGGACCTCGCGCAGGATCGCCATCCAGCGGTCGAAGGTGAAGCGGGTGATCTTCTGCGCCCCGTTGAAGCAGCAGAAGACGAAGGCGTCCTCGGGCAGGCCCGCCTCGGCCCGCGAGGGCCGCTCCGGCGCGACGATGCGTCGCCGGTCGTTGGCCTGGTAGCAGGGCAGCCGCAGCACCTTCTCGGAGAAGTAGATCTCGTTCCCGGGCGGGATGATCCAGTCGTCGGCGATGATGTACTGGTGGTAGGGGCTGCCCATGGTGCCGGGATAGCCCAGCCAGTTGATCTGGACGGGCGCGGGGCGCAGCGCGAAGACGCCGGTGCGAGCGTCCCGCGTGTGGCCGTTCACGTCCTCCAGGATGTCGATGCCGTCGTCCGCGATCGTCCTGGCCGCGTCCGCGTCGCTGAGCTCGCGGATGTCGCGCCAGTGCTCGACGGCGCCCTTGATGCGCAGGTGCAGCCCCTCCGCCGAGGGCCGGCCGCAGTAGTAGGCGAACACCTCCACGGCCTTGCGGTCGTGCGTCTCGAACAGCTCGGCCAGCAGGTAGCCGACGGCGTGGTCGCGCAGGTCGGAGGAGACATAGCCGATGCGAAGGCGCCGGCCGCGCATGTCGATGGGCGCCGCGCGGCGGTCGAGCTCCAGGTCGCGAGGCTCGGGGACCGCCTCGCGCACATAGCGGAAGGCGCTCGCCAGCTGCAGGATCGGATCGTCGGTGTAGGCCGAGCTCGACAGCGGGTGCATGCCGCGCACCAGGGTCTTGCGGTCCATCCCGTCCCAGGGGGCGGCGACCGGCCACTTGCACTGGCCCAGGCGCATGGCGAGGTACTGCTCCAGCACCTCCCGCTCGCGCGGGTCCAGCCCGAGGTACTGCTGCAGGGCCGTCTCGGCGAGGTCCGTCTTCTGATGGTCGGACAGGACGCGGCCGATCTGCTTGAGCGCCGTGAGGGCGTAGCCCAGGTTCTGGCCCGTCATGGCCATCGGCCGCCCGGTCGCCGCCCGCCAGGTCTCGATCGCGCGGTCCACCGCGCCGGCGCGCTCCAGCGCCGCGCCGAGGTTGACGTAGCCCGGCAGGAAGTCGGGATTCCGGGCGAGGGCGCGCTCCAGCATGGAGATCGCCTCGGCCAAGTCGCCCGCCTCGCTGCGCAGGCCCGCGCAGTTGAACAGGGCGATGCAGAGCTGCGGGTGCTCCGGATTGAAGCCGGTCCAGACCCGGTAGAGCTGCTCGGCCAGCCCGGGCTGGCGCGCCTCCACCAGCAGGGTGGCTACGGTGATCAGTTCCGGGAGCGCCAGCCCCTCGCCGGTGATCTTCCGGAGGCTCGAGACGAAGATTTCTTCAGCCATTGCGGTCCCGACGGCGAGGCGATTCGCACCGTGGAATCTTCGCACGAGGCGCGCAGTCGACCAATTCGCCCGGGCGTGCGGCGGCGCCGCAGGCGGCCGCACCTCCCCTGCCCTGCCGGCCGTCGCCCGCCGGACCCGGAGGCCCGGCGGGACGGCCGGTCAGCCGCCTCAGCTGACCGCCAGGTAGGCGTCGATCTGGGCGCTGTCGAAGGTGGCGACCTGGGCTCCGGTGAAGGAGTTGGCCTGGGTCGCCGTCATGGCGCTGATGTTGGTCGTGCTCAGGTAGTCGATCTGGCTGGCCGTGAGGCCGGGGATCTGGGTCGTGGCGAGCGCCTGGATGTCGGTGGTCGTCAGGCCCGCGATCACTGTGGTCGAGAGCTTGCCGATCTGGCTCGAGGTCAGGGCCGCGAACTGCGTCGAGCTGAGCTCGCCGAAGTTGGTCACGTCCAGGGCTCCGAGCTGCGTCGCCGACAGGCCCTGGACCTGGGTCGTCGAGAGCACCGCTACCTGGGTCTGGTCCAGCGCCAGGAAGCTGGTCGCCGTCAGCGCCCCGATCTGGGCCGCGGACAGGGCCGACACCTGGGTCGAGGAGAGCTCCCCGACGTCGGTGGAGTCCAGACCGCCGAGCTGGGTCGTGGTCAGGGCCGCGATCTGGGTCGCCGACAGGGTCTGCACCTGGGTCTGGTCCAGCGCCGAGACGGCCGTGGACGACAGGGCCGCGATCTGGGCCGGTGTCAGCAGGCCGATCTGGGTCGCGGTGAACTCGCCCACGTCGGTCGAGCTCAGGCCCGCGAGCTGGGTCGCGGTCAGCCCCGCCAGCTGGGTGGAGGACAGCGCCTGCACCTCGGTCTGGTCGAGCGAGGAGATGTTCGCCGCCGACAGCGCCCCGAGCTGGGCGGCGGTGAACCCGCCGATCTGCGTCGAGGTGAACTCGCCGAAGTCGGTCGCGCTCAGGGTCTTCAGCTGGGTGGTGGTGAGGCCGCCGACCTGGGTGGCGGTCAGGTTCTGCACCTGGGTCTGGTCCAGGGCCGACAGGGCGCCGTTGGACAGCCCGCCGATCTGGGCCGGGCTCAGCGCGGCCAGCTGGGTCGAGCTCAGGGCGGCCACGTTGGTCGCCGACAGGGCGCCGAACTGGACCGCGCTCAGCGCGCCGATCTGGGTCGCGGTGAACTCCCCGATGTCGGTGGTCGAGAGCCCCTGCAGCTGCGAGGTCGTGAGCGCCCCGACCTGGGTCGTCGACAGCGTCTGCACCTGGGTCTGGTCCAGGGCCGAGAAGGCCGTGGCCGTCAGGGCCGCCACCTGGGCGCCGCTCAGGGCGCCGAGCTGGGTGGTGGTGAACTCGCCCGCGTCCGTCGCGCTCAGGCCGCGCAGCTGCGAGCTCGTCAGCGCCCCGATCTGGGTCGCCGTCAGCGCCTGCACCTGGGTCTGATCCAGGGCCGAGACGGCCGTGGCCGACAGGGCGGCGAGCTGGGCGTTGCTCAGCTGGCCGACCTGGGTGGCGGTGAACTCGCCGGCGTCCGTGGCGTTCAGGCCCGCCAGCTGGGTCGTCCCGAGGCCCGCCAGCTGGGTCGAGCTCAGCGCCTGCACCTCGGTCTGGTCGAGCGAGGAGACGTTGGCCGCCGAAAGGGCGCCCAGCTGGGCCGCGGTCAGGCCGCCGACCTGGGTCGAGGTGAACTCGCCGAAGTCGGTGGTGGACAGGCTCTTCAGCTGGGTGGCGGTCAGGCCGCCGACCTGGGTGGCCGTCAGGCTCTGCACCTGGGTCTGGTCGAGCGCCGAGAGGGCGCCGTTGGACAGGCCGCCGATCTGGGCCGGGCTCAGGGCGGCGAGCTGGGTCGAGCTCAGGGCCGCCACGTTGGTCGAGGACAGCGCCCCCAGCTGCCCGGCGCTGAGCGCGCCGATCTGGGTGGCGGTGAATTCGCCGATGTCGGTGGTGGAGAGCCCCTGCAGCTGGGAGTTGGTCAGCGCCCCGACCTGGGTCGTCGACAGGGTCTGCACCTGCGTCTGATCCAGGGCCGAGAAGGCGGTGGCTGACAGGGCGGCGAGCTGGGCGTTGCTCAGCTGGCCGATCTCGGTCGCGGTGAACTCCCCGGCGTCGGTGGCCGTCAGGCCGCGCAGCTGGGTGGCGGTCAGGCCGGCCAGCTGCGTCGAGGACAGCGCCTGCACCTCGGTCTGGTCGAGCGAGGAGACGTTGGCCGCCGACAGCGAGCCGAGCTGGGCCGCCGTCAGGCCGCCGACCTGGGTCGAGGTGAACTCGCCGAAGTCGGTGGTGGACAGGCTCTTCAGCTGGGTGGTGGTCAGCCCGCCGATCTGGGTCGCCGTGAGGGCCTGCACCTGGGTCTGGTCCAGGGCCGAGAGCGCCCCGTTGGACAGGGCGCCCACCTGGGCGGCCGACAGCGCGCCGAGCTGGGTGGAGCTCAGGGCCGCGACGTTGGTCGAGGACAGGGCCCCGATCTGGGCCGTGCTGAGCGCGCCGATCTGCGTGGCGGTGAACTCGCCCACGTCGGTCGTGGACAGCCCCTGCAGCTGCGAGTTGGTCAGCGCCCCGACCTGGGTGGTCGACAGGGTCTGCACCTGCGTCTGGTCCAGGGCCGAGAAGGCGGTGGCCGTCAGCGCCGCGAGCTGGGCGTTGCTCAGGAGGCCGATCTGGGTGGTGGTGAACTCGCCGACATCGGTCGCGCTCAGGCCCCTCAGCTGGGTGGCCGTCAGGGCGCCGAGCTGGGTGTCCGACAGCGCCTGGACCTGGGTCTGGTCGAGCGCCGACACGGCCGTGGCGGAAAGGGCGGCGAGCTGGGCGTTGCTCAGCTGGCCGATCTGGGTCGTGGTGAACTCGCCGGCGTCCGTGGCGTTCAGCCCGGCCAGCTGGGTCGCCCCGAGGCCCGCCAGCTGGGTCGAGGACAGCGCCTGCACCTCGGTCTGATCGAGCGAGGAGACGTTGGCCGCCGAAAGCGCGCCCAGCTGGGCCGCCGTCAGGCCGCCGACCTGGGTGGAGGTGAACTCGCCGAAGTCGGTGGTCGACAGGCCCTTCAGCTGGGTGGCGGTCAGGCCGCCGACCTGGGTCGCCGTCAGGCTCTGCACCTGGGTCTGGTCGAGCGCCGCCAGGCTGGCGGCGGTCAGGCCGCCGATCTGGGTCGGCGTCAGGACCGCGAGCTGGGTGGAGCTCAGGGCGGCCACATTGGTCGCCGAGAGCGCGCCGAACTGGGCCGAGCTCAGGGCCCCGATCTGGGTCGGGGTGAACTCGCCGACGTCGGTGGTCGACAGCCCCTGCAGCTGCGAGGTGGTCAGCGCCCCGATCTGGGTCGTCGACAGGGTCTGCACCTGCGTCTGATCCAGGGCCGAGAAGGCGGTGGCCGACAGCGCCGCGAGCTGGGCGTTGCTCAGCTGGCCGATCTGGGTGGCGGTGAACTCGCCGGCGTCCGTGGCCGTCAGGCCCTTCAGCTGGGTGGCGGTCAGGCCCGCGAGCTGGGTGTCGGTCAGCGCCTGCACCTCGGTCTGGTCGAGCGAGGAAACGTTGGCCGCCGACAGCGCGCCCAGCTGGGTCGCCGTCAGCCCGCCGACCTGGGTGGAGGTGAACTCGCCGAAGTCCGTGGCGCCCAGGGTCTTCAGCTGGGTCGTGGTCAGGCCGCCGACCTGGGTGGCCGTCAGGCCCTGCACCTGGGTCTGGTCCAGCGCCGACAGGGCGCCGGCCGTCAGACCGCCGATCTGGGCCGGGCTCAGGGCCGCGAGCTGGGTGGAGCTCAGGGCCGCGACGTTGGTCGAGGACAGCGCGGCCAGCTGGGCGGTGCTGAGCGCGCCGATCTGGGTGGCGGTGAACTCGCCGATGTCGGTGGTCGACAGGCCGTGCAGCTGCGAGGTCGTGAGCGCGCCGACCTGGGTGGTCGACAGCGTCTGGACCTGGGTCTGATCCAGCGCCGAGACGGCCGTCGCCGACAGCGCCGCCAGCTGGGCGTTGCTGAGCAGGCCGATCTGGGTGGTGGTGAACTCGCCCACGTCGGTGGCGGTCAGGCCCTTGAGCTGGACGGCCGTCAGGGCGCCGAGCTGGGTGTCCGAGAGCGCCTGGACCTGGGTCTGGTCGAGCGCCGACACGGCCGTGGCCGACAGGGCGGCGAGCTGGGCGTTGCTCAGCTGGCCGATCTGGGTCGTGGTGAACTCGCCGACGTCGGTGGCGTTCAGCCCGGCCAGCTGGGTGGCCCCGAGGCCCGCCAGCTGCGTCGAGGTCAGCGCCTGCACCTCTGTCTGGTCGAGCGAGGAGACGTTGGCCGCCGACAGGGCGCCGAGCTGGGTCGCGGTCAGGCCGCCGACCTGGGTGGAGGTGAACTCCCCGAAGTCGGTCGCCGAAAGGCTCTTCAGCTGGGCCGCCGTGAGGCCGCCGATCTGGGTCGCCGTCAGGCTCTGCACCTGGGTCTGGTCCAGCGCCGCCAGGGCGCCGCTCGACAGCGCCCCGACCTGGGCCGGGGTCAGGGCCGCCAGCTGGGTGGAGCTCAGGGCCGCGACGTTGGTCGCCGACAGCGCGCCCAGCTGCGAGCCCGAGAGGGCGGCGATCTGGGTCGCGGTGAACTCGCCGACGTCGGTGGTCGACAGGCCCTTCAGCTGGATGCTGGTCAGGCCCGCGATCTGGGTGTCCGCCAGGGTCTGGATCTGGGTCTGGTCGAGCGCCGAGAACGCGGTCGCCGACAGGGCCCCGACCTGGGCCGCCGACAGCGACGCGATCTGGGTGGTGGTGAACTCGCCCGCGTCCGTGGCCGTCAGGCCCTTCAGCTGGGCGGTGGTCAGGCCGCCGATCTGGGTGGTCGACAGGTTCTGGACCTGGGTCTGGTCCAGCGACGAGATGTTGGCCGCCGACAGGGCGCCCAGCTGGCTCGCGGCCAGGGCGTTCACCTGGGTCGAGGTCAGCTCGCCGAAGTCGGTGGAGCTGAGGGTCCTCAGCTGGGTCGCAGTCAGGCCGCCGATCTGGGTGGTGGTCAGGCCCTGGACCTGGGTCTGGTCCAGCGCCGACAGGCTGGAGGCCGACAGGGCCCCGATCTGGTCCGGCGCCAGGGCCGCCAGCTGGGTCGAGCTGAGCGCGGCCACGCCCGTGGGGGTCAGGGCCGCCAGCTGCGAATGGGTCAGGGCCGCGATCTGGGTCGAGGTGAACTCGCCCACGTCCGTGGCGCTCAGGCCCTTCAGCTGGGCGCTGGTCAGGCCCGCGATCTGGGTGTCCGCCAGGGTCTGGACCTGGGTCTGGTCCAGCGCCGAGAAGGCGGTCGCCGACAGGGCGCCGAGCTGGGCGGCGCTCAGCAGACCGATCTGGGTGGTGGTGAACTCGCCCACGTCGGTCGCGGTCAGGGTCCGCAGCTGGGCGGTGGTGACCCCGGCGATCTGGGTGTCGGCCAGGGTCTGCACCTGCGTCTGGTCGAGCGCCGAGAAGGCCGCCGGCGACAGGGCCCCGACCTGGGCCGCCGACAGGGACGCGATCTGGGTGGTGGTGAACTCACCGACGTCCGTCGCCGAAAGGCTGCGCAGCTGGGCCGTGGTCAGGCCCGAGACGAGCGTGGCGCCCAGCGCCTGCACCTCGGTCTGGTCCAGCGAGGAGACGTTCGCGGCCGACAGCGCCCCGAGCTGGGCGGAGGACAGGGCGCCGAGCTGCGTCGAGCTCAGCTCGCCGAAGTCGGTGGCGTTCAGCGTCCGCAGCTGGGCCGTGGTCAGGCCGCCGATCTGGGTGGTGGTCAGGCCCTGGACCTGGGTCTGGTCAAGCGCCGACAGGCCGACGGAGGACAGCGAGCCGATCTGGGTCGGCGACAGCGCCGCCAGCTGGGTGGAGGTGAGCGCCGAGACGCCGGTGGCGGTCAGGGCGGCGAGCTGGGTCTTGTTCAGCTGGCCGATCTGGGTGGCGGTGAACTCGCCGATGTCGGTGGCGGACAGGCCCTTCAGCTGCAGCGCCGTCAGGCCCGAGATCTGGGTGGAGGCCAGGGTCTGGACCTGGGTCTGGTCCAGCGCCGACACGGCCGTAGCCGACAGCGCCCCGACCTGGGCCGCGCTCAGCTGGCCGATCTGGGTGGTGGTGAACTCGCCCACGTCGGTCGCGGTCAGGGTCCGCAGCTGGGCGGTGGTGACCCCGGCGATCTGGGTGTCGGCCAGGGTCTGGATCTGGGTCTGGTCCAGCGCCGAGAAGGCCGCCGGCGACAGGGCCCCGACCTGGGCCGCCGTCAGGGAGGCGATCTGGGTCGTGGTGAATTCGCCCACGTCGGTCGCGGAGAGGCCGCGCAGCTGGGCCGTGGTCAGGCCCGAGACGAGCATGGCGCCCAGCGCCTGCACCTGGGTCTGGTCGAGCGAGGAGACGTTCGCGGCCGACAGCGAGCCGAGCTGGGCGGCGGACAGGGCCCCGAGCTGGGTCGAGCTCAGCTCGCCGAAGTCGGTGGCGTTGAGGGTGCGCAGCTGGGCGGTGGTGAGCCCGCCGACCTGGGTCGTGGTCAGGCCCTGCACCTGGGTCTGGTCGAGCGCCGCCAGGCCGACCGACGACAGCGAGCCGATCTGGGTCGGCGACAGCGCCGCCAGCTGGGTCGAGCTCAGCGCCGACACGCCCGTGGCCGTGAGGGCCGCCAGCTGGGTCTTGTTGAGCTGGCCGATCTGGGTGGCGGTGAACTCGCCGATGTCGGTGGCGGACAGGCCGCGCAGCTGGATCGCCGTCAGGCCCGCGATCTGGGTGTCGGCCAGGGTCTGGACCTGGGTCTGGTCGAGCGCCGAGAAGGCGGTCGCCGACAGCGCGCCGAGCTGGGCGGCCGTCAGCTGGCCGATCTGGGTGGTGGTGAACTCGCCCACATCCGTGGCGTTCAGCCCGCGCAGCTGCACGGTGGTGACGCCGGCGATCTGGGTGTCCGCCAGGGTCTGGATCTGGGTCTGGTCGAGCGCCGAGAAGGCGGCCGGCGACAGGGCCCCCACCTGCGCCGCCGTGAGCGACGCGATCTGGGTGGTGGTGAACTCGCCCACGTCGGTGGCGTTCAGCCCGCGCAGCTGGATCGTCGTCAGGCCCGCGATCTGGCTGGTGGACAGGTTCTGGACCTGGGTCTGGTCCAGCGAGGACACGTTGGCCGCCGAGAGCGACCCCAGCTGCGACGCCGTGAGGGCGTTGATCTGGGTGGAGGTGAACTCCCCGAAGTCCGTGCCGCTGAGGCTCCGCAGCTGGCCGGCGGTGAGCCCGCCGACCTGGGTCGTGGTCAGGCCCTGGACCTGGGTCTGGTCCAGCGCCGCCAGGCTCGCCGACGACAGATAGCCGACCTGCGTCGGCGACAGGGCCGCGAGCTGGGTCGAGCTGAGCGCCGAGACGCCCGTGGCGGTCAGGGCCGCCAGCTGGGTCTTGTTCAGCTGGCCGATCTGGGTGGCGGTGAACTCGCCGATGTCGGTGGTGGACAGGCCGCGCACCTGGATCGCCGTCAGGCCCGCGATCTGGGTGTCGGCGAGGGTCTGGACCTGGGTCTGGTCGAGCGCCGAGAAGGCGGTCGCCGACAGGGCGCCGAGCTGGGCCGCCGAGAACAGCCCGATCTGGGTGGTGGTGAGCTCGCCCACGTCCGTGGCCGTCAGGCCGCGCAGCTGCACGGTCGTGAGGCCCGCGATCTGGGTGTCGGCCAGGGTCTGGATCTGGGTCTGGTCCAGGGCCGAGAGCGCGGCCGCCGAGAGGGCGCCGACCTGGCCGGTCGACAGCGCGGAGATCTGGGTCGTGTCGAACTCGCCCGCGTCCGTCGCGGTGAGCCCCTTCAGCTGCGCCGTGGTCAGCCCCGAGATCAGGGTCGTGCCGAGCGCCTGCACCTGGGTCTGGTCGAGCGAGGAGACGGCCGCCGCCGACAGCGAGCCGAGCTGGCTGGCGCTCAGCGACGCGAGCTGGGTCGAGGACAGCTCGCCGAAGTCGGTCGCGCTCAGGCTCTTCAGCTGGGCGGCGGTCAGCCCGCCGATCTGGGTCGTGGTCAGGCCCTGGACCTGGGTCTGATCGAGCGCCGACAGGCTCGCGGCCGTCAGGTAGCCGACCTGGCTCGGCGACAGGGCGGCCAGCTGGGTGGAGCTGAACGCCGCCACGTTGGTCGAGGACAGGGCCGACAGCTGGGTCTTGTTCAGCTGGGCGATCTGGGTGGCGGAGAATTCGCCGATGTCGGTGGTCGACAGCCCCTGCAGCTGGGCGGAGGTCAGGCCCGCGATCTGGGTGGGCGACAGCACGCTCACCTGGGTCTGGTCGAGCGCCGAGAAGGCCGTGGCGGACAGCGATCCGAGCTGCTTGGCGGTCAGCAAGCCGACCTGGGTGGTGGTGAACTCGCCCACGTCCGTAGCGGTCAGGCCGCGCAGCTGCAGCGCCGACAGGCCCGCCAGCTGGGTGTCGGTCAGGCTCTGGACCTGGGTCTGGTCCAGCGAGGAGATGTTGGCCGCCGACAGGGCCCCGAGCTGGGCCCCCGACAGGGCGTTGATCTCCGTCGAGGAGAACTCGGCGAAGTCGGTGGTGCTGAGGCCGCGCAGCTGGCCGGTGGTGAGGCCGCCGATCTGGGTGGTGGTCAGCCCCTGGATCTGGGTCTGGTCCAGCGCCGACAGGTTCGCGCCGCTCAGGGCGCCGAGCTGGCTGGCGGTGAGTCCGCCGAGCTGGGTCGCGTCCAGCGAGGCCACGCTGGTGGGAGTCAGGGCGCCGAGCTGGGCGGCCGTCAGGGCGCCGATCTGGGTGGCGGAGAACTCGCCGATGTCGGTGGTGGTCAGGCCCCGCAGCTGGGCCGCCGAGAGCCCCTTGATCTGGGCCGCGCTGAGCGCGGCGACCTGGGTCTGGTCCAGGGCCGAGAAGGTGGAGGCGGACAGGGCCCCGATCTGGCTCGGCGCCAGGGCCGACAGCTGGGTGGTGGAGAATTCGGTGATGTCGGTGGCGTTCAGGCCGGCGAGCTGGGCCGAGGTCAGGCCCGCCAGCTGGGCGCTGGACAGCACGCTGACCTGCGTCTGGTCGAGGGCGGAGAAGGCGGTGGCCGACAGCGCCGCCAGCTGGGTGCGGGTGAAGGCGCCGATCTGGGTGGCGGTGAACTCGCCGACGTCGGTGGCGCTGAGCGCCTTGAGCTGGGTCGCCGCCAGGCCCGCCAGCTGGGTCAGCGACAGGTTCTGGATCTGGGTCTGGTCCAGCGAGGACAGGTTCGTGGTCGACAGCGCCCCGAGCTGCGAGGCGGACAGGGCGCCCAGCTGGGTGGACGACAGCTCGCCGAAGTCGGTGGTGTTCAGGGTCTTGAGCTGGACCGTCGTCAGGCCGCCGATCTGGGTCGTGGTCAGGCTCTGGACCTGGGTCTGGTCGAGCGCCGACAGGGCGCTGGCGGACAGGCCGCCGAGCTGGGCGGGCGACAGGGCGGCCAGCTGGGTCGAACTGAAGGCCGCGACATTGGTCGCCGACAGGGCCGCAAGCTGGGTCTTGGTCAAGCCCGAGATCTGGGTCTCGGACAGCTCGCCGATGTCGGTGGTGGTCAGGCCCTGCAGCTGGGCCGAGGTGACGCCGGCGAGCTGGGCGGACGAGAGCGCCTGCACCTGGGTCTGGTCGAGCGCGGAGAAGGCCGCGGCGGACAGGGCGCCCAGCTGCGAGCGGGTGAGCGCGCCCACCTGGGTGGCCGAGAACTCGCCCACGTCCGTGGTCGTCAGGCCCCTCAGCTCGGCCAGCGACAGGCCGGCGACCTGGGTGGTCGACAGGGCGGCGATCTGGGTGTCGGCGAGGCTGGAGAAGTTGGTGGCCGACAGGGCGCCCAGCTGGGAGGCGGACAGGACGCTGATGTGGGTGGTGTCGAGGGCGGCGAGCTGGGTGGCGGCCAGCGCGTGGACCTGCTGGCTGGACAGGACGACGAGTTGGGCGGTGTCGAACACCACCGAGACGTCCAGGTGGGGCAGCTGGGTGGCGGTGAAGCCCTTGACCTGGGTGGCGGAGAGCGCGCCCACCTGGGTGGAGGACAGGGCCGCCACGCCGGTCGTGCTGATCGCGCCGACCTGGGCCGCCGACAGCGACTGCATGTCGGTGGTCGACAGCGACTGGATCGTAGTGACCGAGAGAGCGGCGATCTGCGCCGTGGAGAGCTGGGAAATCGACATCAAAATGGTCCGTCCTGGCCAGGGGGACCCGATGTCGTCGGTCAGATGCCACCCACCCGACGCGCCCTATGCCCCCGCTTGCTCTATGACACGATTCCCCGTTTCCAATTCGTTACTCGCCCGGAACGGGAGAGGCTCAGTCTTCGGCGGACCCCGCCCACTCAGCCGCGGGCGGACGACTGTTCACCGCCCCTGCCCCGCCCGAATCATCGCGTCCGCGACGACCGCGGCGGCGGCCGATTTGACTTGCGAAGACTTCAGCCGTCCGGAGCAGGTCACGGACTGTTCCGGGCGCGGCGCTTTCGGCCGGCGCGGCGGCCGTCCGCGGCCCGCCCCTGGGATCCTTGCCGCCGGCTTACGGCGCGCCGGCGGCGTTAACCCCGCATTAAGCGGCCGGGCGCAGGTTAACCAAGTCTTCCCTGTCGAAGACACCCACCATCACCAACTGAGTTTCCAAGCCCGGCGCCCGCCGGGCTTTTTTTTCGCCGGCCCATCCAGACGGCGTGCGCGAGCGCCTTGCGCGCCCGGATCGGGCATCGTATAGGCGCGCCCTCCGGCGAGGCCATTCCCCGGTAGCTCAGTTGGTAGAGCAAGCGGCTGTTAACCGCTGGGTCGTAGGTTCGAGTCCTACCCGGGGAGCCATCTCGCAGACGCCGCGATCCAGGCGCGGGCTCCCGCCCTCCCCCTCAGCACATCGCTACGCATGCAGGCCGGTCAGGCCGGCCGCTCGCCGACCACCGTGGTGCGGTACAT
>Ga0164243_10002095_pt1 | contig 33350 bp, 30 predicted proteins | sample OricompcompostOP_FD_108781 | JGI IMG/M metagenome (GOLD analysis project Ga0164243, IMG submission 108781) | Organic Plus compost microbial communities from Emeryville, California, USA - Original compost - Organic plus compost (OP) | ecosystem: Engineered > Solid waste > Mixed feedstock >... | reverse complement strand
AGCTCGCCGGTGAACTCCGGGTCGACGCGGGCGGCGTCGTACACCTCGGCGAGCTCGGCGATGGCCGCCATCAGCGGCTCGGGTGAGAACCGGCCGCCGTGCCGGCCGAAGTGACCGGTGGCGTCGGGCAAAGCTGCGGTATCGGTCATGTTCCTTGCTGTTTCTACGGACGCGGGCATGAACCCGCTGGTCGAACAGGGAAGCGGGTTTCTCCGGGAACACGCCCGGCCCGTACGGGGATCACACGGGCCGGCGTGTTCCCCAGAGCCATCGCCCGCCGGACCGCGGGGCGTACGCGTTCACCGGCGGTCCCTCAGGGCCGGGTGGGCGCCCGCGGTGACCAGGTCGGCGACCGCGGAGCGCGGGTTGCCGCCGACGACGACGGACTCGCCGACGAGGACGGCGTCCGCGCCGGATCCGGCGTAGGCCAGCAGGTCGTGCGGGCCGCGCACGCCGGACTCGGCGATCTTCACGACGCTCGCGGGGATCGTGGGCGCGAGCCGGGAGAAGACGTTGCGGTCGACGGCGAGCGTGGTGAGGTCGCGGGCGTTGACGCCGATGACGCGGGCGCCCGCGTCCAGCGCGCGCGCCAGCTCGGCCTCGTTGTGCACCTCGACGAGCGGCAGCAGGCCGATCGACTCGGCCCGCTCGACGAGCGACACCAGCGCGGGCTGGTCGAGCGCGGCGACGATCAGCAGCACGAGGTCGGCGCCGTAGGCGCGGGCCTCCCACAGCTGGTAGGAGCTGACGACGAAGTCCTTGCGCAGCAGCGGTACGTCGACCGCGGCGCGGACGGCGGCCAGGTCCTCCAGGCTGCCGGCGAACTTGCGCTTCTCGGTGAGCACGCTGATCACGTGCGCGCCGCCGGCCTCGTAGTCGACGGCCAGGCCGGCCGGGTCGGCGATCGCGGCGAGCGCGCCCTTGGACGGGCTGCACCGCTTGACCTCGGCGATCACCGACACGCCGTCGCCGGCGAGCGCGGCGTAGGCGTCCTTGACCGGCGGTGCGGAGCGGCAGCGCTCCTTCAGTTCGTCGAGCGAAACCGCGCGCTGCCGGTCGGCGAGATCGGCTCGTACGCCGTCAAGGATCTCGTCGAGCACACTCACAGCGGGCAGACCCCCTCGGTAGCACGGCCGGTGACCGGGATTCGGCTTCGATCGTATCCGGCCCGGGGACGACCCGTGCCGGGTGGGGTCAGGGTGCGAGCGCCGCCGCGAACGGCAGGTTGCGCAGCACCCAGTACACGGGGATGACCGCGACCAGCCCCCACACCCAGTACCGGTGCCGCGGCCACGGGACGTAGCCGCGGCCGGTGAGCGACGACCAGGTCCAGCGGACGTACTCGACCGCCGCCCAGGCGAACACGATCGCGCCGAGCGGGTTGAGGCCGAAGCCGTGCGCGAACTGGCCGTGCGTGAAGGCGTGCAGCATGCGCAGCGACCCGCAGCCGGGGCAGTACGTGCCGGTCAGCGCGAGCCACGGGCACGTCGGGTAGTGCCCGGCCTCGTTCGGGTCGGACAGCGCGACGTACACCAGGGACGTGACCCCCAAAAAGCCGACGAGGCCCGGCAGCAGCGCGGGATGTGCGCGCAGCCGGGCCACGGCGGAGGTCACGCTCATGGGTTCGGTGGTCGAACCGGCCTAGTACGTCGAGGACGAGGTGGCCGACCCGAAGACCCCCAGGACGACGACCAGGAGGATGTACAGGATGATCCCCGCACCGCCGACGCAGAACGCGATGATCGAGAACGTCTTCGCCTTCTTCGCCGAGTCCTCCGCGCCGGCGTAGTCGCCGGTCGCCCACTTGGAGTTCACCTGGGTGGCGAAGATGATCGACGGGATCGCCAGCGGCCAGCAGCAGAAGATCGAGATGATCGCGGGCACCAGCCAGTTGGACGGGGGCTGACCGCCGCCGGTGCCGTAGCCGCCGCCACCGTAACCGCCACCGCCGGTGCCGTAGCCACCGCCGCCGGTGCCGTACCCGCCCTGGCCGTAGCCACCGGGCTGCTGGGGGCCGGACTGGCCGTATCCGCCCTGGTTCGGGTCATAGCCGCCCTGGCCGTAGCCACCGGGCTGCTGCGGACCGGACTGGCCGTATCCGCCCTGGTTCGGGTCGCCACCCGGGTATCCGTAGCTCATCTGGGAGGTGCCCCCCTGTGTGATTCCTGGTCAGAGACAGAAATGAGACTGTAGCGTCCCGCGGGCCCGCGGGTGTCACGATGCCTCAGGACGCCATTCACTCGTTACGCACCCGTTAGCACGGATTCGCCTTTCTGGCGCTGATCATCGGCTGACCAAAAATCCGTTACGGTCCGGGTCCTGCGACAAACCCCACACCAGAAACGTCCGGCGTGTCGTGCTCACCGGCGCCGCGGCTCGGGTTCCTCCGCGGGGTCGACCGTGGGGTCGGTGCCGGAGTCCAAAGAATCCCACAGATTGCCGGTGGTCGGTTCCGGGCGCTTGACGGCGGTGCCGGGGGCCTCGTACCGGCTGGACATGCCGGGCCAGCGGCGGCCGCGGGCGATGGTGTACGCCCCGGCGACGGCCAGCAGCACGCCGCCGGCCACCGCGGCCGTCCACCACAGCGTCGGCTGGGCGTGCACGGCGGCGCCGTCGGCGATCGACATGCGGTCGCGCAGCTCGGCCAGGACGCGGGCGGAGCCGGTGGCGCCCACCGACGAGGCCACCGCGCCCGCGCCGATCAGCACGATCAGCGCGCCGACGACCACGCGGGCGACGCCGCGGGTGGCGACGACGCCGGCGAGCCCGGCCAGGCCGGCGAGGCCGAGCCCGTTCAGGGCCGGGGCGAGGTCGCCGCCGGTCAGCGTGACCTGGCGGGACGGCAGCGGGGACGGCAGCGTGACGGTGGCCCCGGCCCAGCCCCGGCTCGCGGCCAGCAGCACGAGGCCCGCGCCGGCCGCGCACACCAGCGCGGCGGCGAGCAGCTCCCGCCCGCTCGTACGGCGAGGCGCCGCGGGCGCCGCGGGCGCGTCGCCGGGGGCCGCGGGCGCGTCCTCGGCGCTCACCGCAGCACGTCCGCGTCGAAGCAGGTGCGGGTGCCGGTGTGGCAGGCGGGGCCGTGCTGGTCGACCTTCAGCAGGACCGTGTCGCCGTCGCAGTCCAGCGCGACGCTCTTCACGTCCTGCGTGTGGCCCGAGGTGTCGCCCTTCACCCAGTACTCGCCGCGGCTGCGCGACCAGTACGTGGCCCGCCCGGTGGTGAGCGTGCGGTGCAGCGCCTCGTCGTCCATCCAGGCGACCATCAGCACCTCGCCGGTGTCGTACTGCTGCGCGACCGCGGCCACCAGGCCGTTCGGGTCGCGCTTCAGGCGCGCGGCTATCGCCGGATCCAGCATGACCTCAGCCTATGCCGTCACACCGCGCTGCGTTGCGCGACCCACGACGCGTGCAGGTCCGCGTACACCCCGGGCACCGCGACCAGCTCGGCATGCGGCCCGCGCTGCACGATGCGGCCCGCGTCGAAGACCAGCACCTCGTCGGCGGCCTCCGCGGTGGACATCCGGTGGGCGATGGAGATGGCCGTACGGCCGCGCGTGATGCCGTCGAGCGCGCGCTGCAGCCGTACCTCGGTGGCCGGGTCGACCGCGGACGTGGCCTCGTCCATCACCAGCAGGTCGGGGTCGGCGAGGTACGCGCGGGCCAGCGCGACGAGCTGCCGCTCCCCCGCCGACAGCGACTCGCCGCGCTGCCCGACCGCGGTGTCCGTCCCGGCGGGCAGCGCGGCCACCCAGTCGCTCAGGCCGAGGTCCTCCAGCGCGGCGCGCACGTCGGCGTCGGAGGCGCCGGGGCGGCCGTACCGGATGTTGTCCGCGAGCGTGCCGTCGAACAGGAACCCGTCCTGCGGCACCATGACGACCCGTTCGCGCAGCGACGCGCCGCGTACCTCGCGCAGGTCCGCGCCGTCGATGAGCACCCGCCCGGACACCGGGTCCATCAGCCGGGTGAGCAGCTTGGCGAACGTGGTCTTGCCCGAGCCGGTCTCCCCCACGACGGCGATACGACGACCCGGCGGGATGGCCAGGTCCACGTCGCGCAGCACGGTCGGCCCGCCCGGGTAGGCGAACGCGACGTCGTCGAAGCGCACCTCGACCGGGCCGCGGGGCAGCGTCACGCCGTCCTCGCCGGGGTCGGGGACGTCCGGCTCGGTGTCCAGCACGGCCAGCACCCGCCGCCAGCCGGCGATGGCGTTCTGCGCCTGGTTCAGCACCTCGGTGGCGGTCTGCAGCGGCGCGATGAACAGCGTGACGAGGAACAGGAACGCGACCAGCCGGCCGGCGCTGATCTCACCGGCGATGCCCAGCCACACGCCGACCGCGACCACGCCGGCGTTGGCGACCGCGGCGACCAGCTCGCTGGTGGAGAACGTCCAGGCGACCAGCTTCTGCGCGCGGGTCTGCGCGTCCTTGAAGCCGTCGACGGCCTCGTCGACGCGGCGGGCCGTACGGTCCTCGATGCCGTGCGCGCGGATCACCGCGGCGCCGACGACGGCCTCGCCGATGCCGCCCAGCATGTCGCCGACCTTCTCCCGTACCGTGCGGTACGCGGCGGACACCCAGCGCTGGAAGTACCGGACGGCGAAGCCGAGCGGCACGAAGCAGACCAGTACGACGATGGTGAGCTGCCAGGAGTACACGGCCATCAGCACCAGGGCGACCAGCAGCTGGCCGGCGCTGACCAGGAACTGGATGCCGCCGGACTGCATGAACGTGCTGATCTGGTCGACGTCGGTGGTGACCCGGGAGACCAGCGTGCCGCGCCGCTCGTTGTTCTGCGTCAGCACGGACAGGTCGTGCACGTGCCGGAACGCGCGGGTGCGCAGCGTGGCCAGGCCGGCCTCGCTGGACACGTACAGCCGCACGTTCATCAGGTACGAGGCCACGGCGGTGACCAGTACCGCGGCCGCGCAGACGAGCACGGCCGTACGGACGTACCCGAGGTCCGGCCCGCCCGCCCCGCCGAGCCCGCTGTCCATGGTCTGCTGCACGGCGACCGGCACGACGACCTTCCCGGCCGTGGCGACCAGCGCCAGCAGCACCGTGCCGAGCAGCCCCCGCCGGAACTCCGGCGACAGCGCAAGCCCCCGCCGCAGCGTCGACCCCATGGACTCGTTCATGGACCGTTCCGACAGCCCGGTCACCGTGCTCACGCAACTGCCTCCTCGTCGCCGCCCGCCGCCTGTTCGGCGCGTTCCTCCGCGTCGCGTTCGTAGGCCTCGACCAGGGCGCGGTAGCCGGGTTCGCGGGTGAGGAGGTCGGCGTGCGGGCCGGTGGCGGCGATCCGGCCGCGGTCGACGTACACGACCTCGTCGGCCAGCGCGATCGTGGCCTTCCGGTACGCGACCACCACCACCGACACCGGCTTGCCCCCGGCGGTGGTGTCCCGCAGCGCGGCCAGGATGCGCGCCTCGACGCGCGGGTCGACCGCGGACGTGGCGTCGTCGAGCACCAGCAGCCGGGGCCGGCGCACCACCGCGCGGGCCAGCGCGATGCGCTGCCGCTGCCCGCCGGACAGCGTGGCGCCGCGCTCCCCCACCCGGGTGTCCAGGCCGTCGGGCAGCGCCTTGACGAACCGCTCGGCCTGCGCCACCCGCAGCGCCGCCCACACGTCGTCGTCGCTCACCTCGCCGGTCTCGTCCAGGCCGAGGGCCACGTTGCCGCGCACGGTGTCGTCGAACAGGTACGTCTGCTGCGGCACGAGCGCGGTCGCGCGGGGCAGCTCGGTACGGGCCAGCTCGCGGGCGTCCACGCCGTCGAGGGTGACGCGGCCGGCGCCGGGGTCGACGAGCCGCACCATGAGCTGCGCCAGCGTGGACTTCCCGGCGCCGGTCGGGCCGACCACCGCGACCGTACGGCCGGGCGGCACGGCCAGGTCCACGTCGTGCAGCACGTCCGCGCCGGGGCCGGTGTAGGAGAACGCGACGCCCTCCATCCGTACGGCCGCGGCGCCGTCACCGGTCAGCGTACGGTCGCCGTGCGGTGCCGCCCCGGTGGCGTCCAGCACCGACCGGATGCGGTTCCAGCCGACCACACTGCGGGACAGGTCGCCCAGCACCCAGCCGAGCGCCCGGATCGGGAAGGCCAGCAGCGTGAACAGGTACGCGACCTGCACGAGGTCCCCGGCGGGCATGGCGCCTGCGGCCACCCGTACCGACCCGACGGCCAGCACCGCCAGCACGCCGAACGTGGGCAGCGCCTCAAGCACCGGGTCGAACAGGCCGCGTACCCGGCCGACCCGCACGTTCGCGTCGCGCAGCTCCTCGGCGCGGGCGCCGAACCGCGCGGCCTCCTCCTCTTCGCGGCCGAGCGTCTTGACCACCAGCGCGCCGTCGAAGCTCTCGTGCGCGATCTCGCTGACTTCGGCGCGCAGCTGCTGCGCGCGGGCGGCCAGCGGCGCGAGGCGGCGCTGGTAGACGATGTTGAGCAGCGCGATGGCCGGGAACACCAGCAGCCCGACCAAGGACAGCACCAGGTCGGTGACCAGCATCGCGACGACGGACGTCAGCAGCATGACGACGACGCCGACGGCCATCGGCAGCGGCGCGATCGGCATCCACGCGGACTCGACGTCGGCGTTGGCGTTCGACAGCAGCTGGCCGGTCGGGTGCCGGTGGTGCCAGGACAGCGGCAGCCGCAGGTACTGGCGGGTGAGCCGGCGCCGGTACGTGGCCTGCAGCCGGTACTGCATGATGCCCGCCCACACGCGGCGCCCGATGATGCCGAAGACCTTCAGCGCGGCGACACCGAGGATGGCGGCGATCCCGGCGACCAGCGCGCCGTACCCGACCCGGCCGTCGCGGAAGGCCGGCAGCACGACCGCGTCGGTGACCCGGCCGAGGACGTTCGCGCTTGCGACCGTCGTGAAGCCGTACACGGCGCTGCCGATGACCGCCAGCGTGAAGATCCATTTCTCTTCGCGAATGGCCACGCCCAGCACCCGCATGCCCTGCCCGGCGATCGACGAGCCCGCATCCGGCGCTTCCCAGTTCGGCGGCAACCGCAGGTCCTTCCGTTTGAGAACGATTCGCGTCCTCAGCGTCAGACCGCCGCGGGCGGCCGGATATTCCCGTGGCCGTAGGCTGGCTCCGCACCGTCCGGAGGAGGAGACCGTGAGCCACGCACGCGACGAACGGCTGGCCCTGTGCCGGCTGCTCACCGAGGTCGGGCCGGACGCGCCCACCGAGTGCGCGGGCTGGACCGCCCGCGACCTGGCCGCGCACCTGGTCGTACGGGAGCGGCGCCCGGACGCCGCGATCGGCATCGTGGTGCCGGCCGCGGCGGACTACGGCGAGCGGATCCGGACCAAGACGCGCGACGAGACGCCGTACCAGCGGCTGGTGGAGATGATCGTGCAGGGGCCGCCGGCGTGGTCGCCGTTCGCGCTGCCCGGCGCCGACTCCGCGGGCAACCTGGTCGAGTACTTCGTGCACCACGAGGACGTACGCCGCGCCCGGCCCGGCTGGGAGCCGCGCGAGCTCACCCCGAACCTCGTACGTACGCTGTGGAACCGGCTGCGCATGGCCAAGCTGACGCTGCGCCGCGCCCCGGCGGGCATCCGGCTGCACTGGGCGGACCACGACCGGCCGCACGGGCCGGAGCTGGTCGTCAAGCAGGACCAGCCGATGGTGACGGTGTCCGGCGGGCCCGGTGAGCTGCTGCTGTGGGCGCTGGGCCGCACGTCGGTGGCCCGCGTGGAGCTGGACGGCGAGGAGTCCGCGATCGCCCGGCTGGCCGCCGCGAACTGGGGGATCTGAGGTCCGCTGCCGGTGACGGTATGCGCACGGTTTGCGCAATCCGTCGCAACCCGCCCGTAGGGTTCCCTAAGCTTTCCCCCGTGGACGCCCAGACCGCCGTCCTCGTCGGCACCCTCATCGTCTTGCTCTGCGTGCTCGCGTTCGTCCTGTGGCGGGCGAGGAACGCGCCCGCGCAGCGGTACGCGCACCTGGACGGGCCGGCGGAGTCCGGGCGGACCGTACGGCCGCCGCGCCGCGCGGTGGCGCTGCCCGTGGAGGTCCGCGCGCACGTCGAGCGGCTGGTCGCCGCCGGGCGCCCGGCGCGGGCGGTCAACCTGATCCTGAAGCAGACGGACCTGGAGATCGACGACGCGCACGCCGCGGTCGACGCCATCGCCGCGGAGGTCGCCAAGCCCGGCCAGGCCGCGTGGCAGGCCGCGAAGGAGGCCGACAAGGAGGCCGCGCGGCTGGCCAAGGAGGCGGGCGAGAGCCCGAACGGCGAGTCGGGCGCGGCCATCTCGGCGGGCCTCGTCGGCCTGGACCGCGCGACCCAGGTAGAGATCGAGCGCATGCTCCAAGGCGGCCGCATGGACGAGGCCGTGGAAACGGTCAAGGAAGCCACCGGCATGACGACCGGCCAGGCCCGCGCCAGCCTGGAGGTCATCCGCGCCCAGCTCCAGCGCCGCAACTCCCGCCCCGTCCCCCGCACCCAGCCCAAGCCGCCCCCGAAGCCCCAGAAACCCAAGCCCACCACCCGCCGCACTCCGCCAGGGGGCGGAGGCCGCCGCAAACGCTGAGGCATCGCGAACCCGGCAAGCTCCCCACTTCACGAGCCCCCGCGCTGCGCGGGATAAAGGCCTCGCTTCGCGAGACTGATTTTTGGCGCGGTGGGTCGCCGTAGATGGCGCGCCGCCGTTTGCGCGGCTCGGGTGGGTGCCCGCTGCAGGCGACGCTTTGAACCCTGGCTACACCTCGACGGCGTGGCCAAGAATCTGCACGTACGCCCTGTGCAGATCCCAGGCACGGGGGCGTCGTTGTACAGCCAGGATTCAAGGCGTCGCCTGCGGCGGGCATCAAACCCCCGCGCGGAGTTGCGCGAAGCGCATGCTTGTCCGCTCGGCACCCTGGCTGTACTACAACGCCCCGTGCCAGGAATCTGCACAGACCCCGGAGCCCCGCTCCTGCCAGCACTTCGCAAACGGCGCCCAGCCACAACGGCGGCCCCACGCGCAAAAAATCAGTCTCGCGAAGCGAGGCCTTTTCGCGCGGGAGCGCGGGAGCGCGGGAGCGCGGGAGCGCGAGGCCGCGCAGGGCGCTCCAAGTGTGGGTGCCGGAGTGCGGGCTCGCGCCGCCCGCAGCCCCGGCGCCGGATTGCTGGGATCGGGATTCGGCTAGCGCACCGGGTGGCCTGCGGCCTTCAGGTGTGCCTTGACCTCGGGAATGGTGAGTTCGGCGAAGTGGAAGACGCTGGCGGCCAGGACGGCGTCGGCGCCGGCGTCGATGGCCGGAGCGAAGTCGTCGAGCGCGCCGGCGCCGCCGCTGGCGATCACCGGGACGTCCACCGCCTCGCGTACCGCGCGGATCATCGCCAGGTCGTACCCGTCCTTCGTCCCGTCGCCGTCCATCGAGTTCAGCAGGATCTCCCCGGCGCCCAGCTCCGCCGCGCGCCGTACCCACTCCACCGCGTCGATGCCGGTACCGCGCCGCCCGCCGTGCGTGGTCACCTCGAACCCGCTCGGCGTCGGCTCGCCGTCGACCACCCGCCGGGCGTCGGCGGACAGCACCAGCACCTGCCGCCCGAACCGCTCGGCGATCTCCGCGATCAGCTCGGGCCGGGCGATCGCCGCGGTGTTCACGCCGACCTTGTCCGCCCCCGCGCGCAGCAGCCGGTCCACGTCGTCGACCGTCCGCACCCCACCGCCGACGGTCAGCGGGATGAACACCTGCTCGGCGGTCCGCCGCACCACGTCGTACGTGGTCTCCCGATCACCGCTGGACGCCGTGATGTCCAGGAACACCAGCTCATCGGCGCCCTCCGCGTCGTACGCGCGGGCCAGCTCCACCGGGTCGCCGGCGTCGCGCAGGCCGGTGAAGTTGACGCCCTTCACCACCCGCCCGGCGTCCACGTCCAGGCACGGGATCACCCGTACCGCCACCGTCATGCCACGGCCTCCAGCGCCTCCGGGAGCGTGAACGCCCCGGCGTACAGCGCCTTGCCCACGATCGCGCCCTCCACGCCGACGCCGGTGAGCCCGGCCAGCGCGCGCAGGTCGTCCAGCGAGGACACCCCACCGCTGGCCACCACCGGCTTGTCCGTACGGGAGCACACCGTACGCAGCAGGTCCAGGTTCGGCCCGCGCAGCGTGCCGTCCTTGGTCACGTCGGTGACCACGTACCGCGCGCAGCCCTGCGCGTCGAGGCGGGCCAGCGTCTCGTACAGGTCGCCGCCGTCCCGCGTCCACCCGCGCGCCGCCAGCGTGGTGCCCCGTACGTCCAGGCCGACCGCGATCCGGTCGCCATGCTCGGCGATGATCTTCGCGACCCAGTCCGGGTCCTCCATCGCGGCCGTGCCGATGTTCACCCGCCGGCACCCGGTGCCCAGCGCCGCGGCCAGCGACGCGTCGTCCCGGATCCCGCCGGACAGCTCCACCGCGACGTCCAGCTTGCCGACCACCCCGGCCAGCAGCTCCGCGTTGCTCCCCCGCCCGAACGCCGCGTCGAGGTCGACCAGGTGGATCCACTCCGCCCCGGCCTCCTGCCAGGCCAGCGCCGCGGCCAGCGGGTCGCCGTACCCGGTCTCGGTGCCCGCCTCCCCCTGGACGAGCCGCACGGCCTGCCCGTCGGCGACGTCCACGGCGGGCAGCAGTTCAAGCTTGCTCACAAGGTCTCCAGCCAGTTCTTCAGCAGTACGGCGCCCGCGTCCCCCGACTTCTCCGGGTGGAACTGCGTGGCCATCAGGGGGCCGTTCTCCGCGGCGGCCACGAACGGCTCGCCGTGGGTGGTCCAGGTGACCAGGGGCGGGTGGAACGCGCCCGGGTCCAGCTCCCAGCGGCGGACCGCGTAGGAGTGCACGAAGTAGAAGCGGGTCCCGGCGTCCAGGCCGGCGAACAGCGCCGACCCCTCCGGCGGCTCGACGGTGTTCCAGCCCATGTGCGGCACCACGGGAGCGTTCAGGCGCTCCACGGTGCCCGGCCACTCACCGCACCCCTCGATACTGACGCCGTGCTCGACGCCCTTGGCGAACAGCACCTGCATGCCCACGCAGATGCCGAGCACCGGGCGCCCGCCGGCCAGCCGCCGCCCGATGATCTGGTCGCCGCGTACGGACTTCAGCCCGGCCATGCACGCGGCGAACGCCCCGACGCCCGGCACCACCAGGCCCTCGGCGTTCATCGCGGCGTCGAAGTCCGGGGTGACCGTGACGGCCGCCCCGGCCCGTTCCAGGGCCCGCTGCGCGGAGCGCAGGTTCCCCGACCCGTAGTCCAGGATCACCACGTCGCGGGTCATGACACCATCCTCAGGATCCCGGCGGCCACCGCCAGCGCGGCGCACACGCCCAGGCCGGACGCCACCATGCGGTTCTTCGGCCACAGCGAGATCACCCCGCCGACGAGGAACCCGCCGAGCACGACCAGCAGCGCGGCCACCACCACCTACAGAGCACCCTTCGTGGACGGCACGCCGGTGACGCGCGGGTCCGGCTCGCCGGCCGCCCGCAGCGCCCGGGCCAGCGCCTTGAACTGCGCCTCCACGATGTGGTGCGGGTTGCGGCCGTACGGCACGTGCACGTGCAGGCAGATCCGCGCCTGCGCGACGAACGACTCGAACACGTGCCGCGTCAGCGTGGTGTCGTAGTCGCGGCCGATCATCGGCGCCATGCCGTCCGGCTCGCGGTGCACGAGGTACGGCCGGCCGGACAGGTCCACGGTGACCTGGGCCAGCGCCTCGTCGAGCGGTACCGACGCGTCGGCGAACCGGCGGATGCCCGCCTTGTCGCCCAGCGCCTGCCCGAACGCCGCGCCGAGCGCCAGCGCGGTGTCCTCCACCGTGTGGTGCGCGTCGATGTGCAGGTCGCCGTCGGTCTTCACGGTCAGGTCGAACTGCCCGTGCTTGCCGAGCTGGTCCAGCATGTGGTCGAAGAAGCCGACGCCGGTGGACACGTCGACGCGGCCGGTGCCGTCGAGGTCGATCTCGACGGCGACCGTCGTCTCCTTCGTCGCCCGCTCGACGCGCGCGGTACGGCTCATCTACTGATTCTCCATCGTCTCGCTCAGGGCGCGCCGGAAAGCGGCCATCTCCTCGGGGGTGCCGACGCTGACCCGCAGCCAGCCCTCCGGCCCCGTCTCGCGTACCAGCACGCCGCGGTCCAGCATCCCCTGCCAGACGGCGTGCCGGTCGGCGAGGCCGCCGAACATGACGAAGTTCGCGTCGGAGTCGGCCACCTCGTGGCCGCGCCCGCGCAGCCACTCGACCAGCGCGTCCCGCTCGTCGCGCAGCGCCGCGACCGCGCCCTGCAGCTCGGCGGCGTGCGCGATGGCCACCCGCGCCAGCTCCTGCGTCACCGCCGACAGGTGGTACGGAAGCCGGACGAGCAGCAGCGCGTCGATCACCGCGGGGTCCGCGGCCAGGTACCCCAGGCGGCCGCCGGCCAGCGCGAACGCCTTGGACATCGTGCGGGTGACGATCAGCCGCGGGTGCGCGGGCAGCAGCGTCACCGCGCTGCGCGTGCCGGGCCGGGCGAACTCGGCGTACGCCTCGTCCACCACGACCATGCCCGGCGCGGTGCTGGCCACCGCCTCGATCACCTCGGGCGGCAGCGCCGTGCCGGTCGGGTTGTTCGGCGAGGTCAGGAACACCACGTCCGGCCGGTGCTCCTGTACGGCGGCCACCGCCCGGCCCGGGTCCAGGCCGAAGCCGGCGTCGCGCGCGCCGGAGATCCACTCCGTGGCGGTGACCTTCGCGATGATCGGGTGCATGGAGTACGACGGGTCGAAGCCCAGCGCCGTACGGCCGGGCCCGCCGAACGCCTGCAGGATCTGCTGGATGACCTCGTTCGACCCGTTCGCCGCCCACAGCTGCGCGGCGGACAGCGGGTGGCCGGTCACGCCGCCGAGGTAGTCGGCGAGGTCCTTGCGCAGCTCCACGGCGTCCCGGTCGGGGTACCGGTTCAGCCCGAGCGCCACCCGCCGCATCGCCTCGGCCACGTCCGCGGCCAGCGCCTGCGACGGCGGGTACGGGTTCTCGTTGGTGTTCAGCCGTACCGGGACGTCCAGCTGGGGCGCGCCGTACGGCGTCTCGCCCCGCAGATCGTCCCGGATCGGCAGGTCCTCGAAGTTCATTTACTTTCCCCGCGGCACGCGGATGCGGACCGAGTCGACGTGCGCGGCGAAGTCCTCGGCGCCGCCGAGCGCATCGATGTGCGCGGCCACCTCGGCCAGCGCGTCGCGCGAGTAGTCCACCACGTGGATGCCGCGCATGAACGACAGCACGGACAGCCCGCCGGAGTGGCGGGCCGTGCCGCCGGTCGGCAGCACGTGGTTGGAGCCGGCGACGTAGTCGCCGAGCGCCACCGGCGCCCACGGGCCGACGAAGATCGCGCCGGCGTTGCGCACCCGGCCGGCCACGTCGCGCGCGTCGGCGGTGATCACCTCGAGGTGCTCCGGCGCCCAGGCGTCGATCACCCGCAGGCAGGCGTCCATGTCGTCGACCAGGACGTACGCGGACTGCGCGCCGGACAGCGCGGCCTCGACGCGCTCGCGGTGCCGGGTCGCCGGGACCTGCTTGCCCAGCTCGGCGTCGACCTTGTCGAGCAGCTCGGCGTCCGGGGTGACCAGCAGGCAGGCGGCCAGCTCGTCGTGCTCGGCCTGGCCGATGAGGTCGGCGGCGACGAACGCGGGGTCGGCGGAGGAGTCGGCGATGATGGCCACCTCGGTCGGCCCGGCCTCGGAGTCGATGCCGACGACGCCGTGCACCAGCCGCTTGGCCGCCGCGACGTAGACGTTGCCCGGCCCGGTGACCACGTCGACCGGGTCGCACTCCTCGGTGCCGTAGGCGAACATGGCGATCGCCTGCGCGCCGCCCACGGCGTACACCTCGTCGACGCCCAGCAGCGCGCACGCGGCCAGCACGACCGGGTGCGGCGCGCCGGTGCCGGGCTGCGGGGGCGAGGCGACGGCGATCCGCTCCACGCCGGCGACCTGCGCGGGGATCACGTTCATCACGACCGACGACGGGTACACGGTGAGCCCGCCCGGTACGTACAGGCCGACCCGGGCGACGGGTACGTAGCGCTCGGTGACGGCGGCGCCCGGGCCGAGCCGGGTGGCCGCGTCGCGCGGGCGCTGCGCCTCGTGCACGATGCGCGCCCGCCGGATGGCCTCCTCCAGAGCGTCGCGCAGGGCCGGCTCCAGGAGGTCGACGGACTCCTTGACGATCTGGTCGGGCACCCGCGCGGACTCCAGGTCGACCTGGTCGAAGCGCTGCGTCAGCTCCCGCACCGCGGCCGCGCCGCGATGCCGGACGTCCTCGATGATCGGCCGGACCTTCTCGGCGGCGGCCTGGACGTCAAGGGCGGCTCGGGGCAGCTTGTCGCGCGGGTCGCCGGTGGCGCCGCGCAGATCGATACGGGAGATCACGCGGTCAATTCTATTGAGTCTGCCAAACCGAATCCCCATGGCGTCACCCTTCGTACTCCCCCACCTCGCGGACGGTGCACGCCGTCCGCTCAGACGACGTGGGCATTGTCGTGCGCGACGCAGCGCGTGAAAAGCCCGGGACCACGAGGATTCGCGCCTTTACGTTGTAGATCACGTGAAGGCGAGGCGGCGGGTGACCCGGTGCCACGGGTTGGCCGGGAGCCGCGGGCCCTGGCCGTGGCCGCGCAGCGCGGCGATGGCCACGCAGTACTTGCTGAGCGTGACCGGGCGCAGACGGTGCCGGCGCAGCGCCCGCTCCGGCGGCGACCCGGCGGAGGCCGCCTTCACCTCGACGATGACCAGATCCGGCGCGGCGCGCAGCTCCGGTACACCGGGTGCGGTGATCGTCACGTCGGTGTCGCAGGTCACCCTCAGGCCGGCGTCCGGGTCGGCGAACGTGGTGCGCCGGTACGCGGTGGTGAGCACCGGCCGCAGGCCCGGCGGTACGGGCAGGCCGTACGTCCCGGCCAGCGCGGTGGCCACGAAGGCGCGGCCCGCGGCGGTCAGCCGGTCGCGGGCGGCCATCGGATGGGCCGTCCGGTGCTTGATCGTCTCCTCCCGGCCGCCCGCGCACTTGACCTCGAGCAGGCAGTCGCCGCTGTCCAGGTACGCGCGGGTGCGGATCTTGTACCGGCGGCGGCGCCCCTGCAGGTGCTGGCGGTAGGTGAGCAGGTCCGGGGTGTCGAAGTACACCGACGCGTACGCGAAGGCCCGCCGGCCGCCGATCTCCAGCGCGCGCAGGTGCCCGTACAGGCCGGGTGCCAGGCGGGTGAACTCCTCGGTGGTGAGCAGGTACTTGCGGTCCACCCGGGTCCGCAGGTCGGCCGCCGCGGTGACCGCCGCCAGGCCGACGCCGTCCGCCCGGCCCGCCGCGCCGGCCACCGCCGCCCGCGCGCTCACGCCGTGCGCCCGTAGGCGACATCGCGGACGGCCCGCGGCGCGGCCGGCGGGCGCGCCGCGCGGTACCGCACGTCCACCACGGTGACGTCGCGGACGTAGTCGACCTCGGTGACGACCAGCCGGGTGACCGCGCCGTCGAGCCGCCGCTCCAGGTCGGCGCGCAGTGCGTCCTCGGTGTCGTGCACCCGGTCCAGCACGACCTCGCTGCGCCGGGCGCGGGCGAGCAGCCGCGGATGGTCGGCCGCGTACATGACCAGCAGGATCACCCCGTCGAGCAGCCAGGTGACCCAGCGGTCGTCCAGCCGCAGGCCGCCGAGCAGGCCGAGCACCAGCACGACGAAGTAGTAGCCGGCCTCCTCCTGCTGCACCGACGCGGACCGCAGCCGGATGATCGACAGCACCCCGAACAGGCCGAACCCGAGCGCGATCCCCGCCCCGTGCGCCCGCGACAGGGCGGCCACCACGGTGAACAGCCCGATGTTCAGCGCGACGAACGCCAGGCAGAGGTCCCGCCGCCCGTGCCTGCGGTAGTACAGGCCGAACGCCAGGATGGCGATCACCGCCAGGTCCACGGCCAGGTCCAGCGCCAGGTCCGCCATGCCGCCTCCTTTACTTCGCACGTACGAAATTCCGGGGACGACGCTAGGAGCGGGCCGGCTAACGCGTCCTCCGGCGCCGGTTAACGGGCGGTTGGCTCCGGCCGCCTGTCGCGTCATGCTGCGTCTGAGGCCGCGGTATGCCTAGGGTTGCGGGGTGAGCGAACGGCTGCCCCTCTTCCCCCTCGGAGCGGTGCTTTTTCCCGGTCTGGTGATGCCGCTGCACATCTTCGAGGAGCGGTACCGGCATCTCGTCGCGGACCTGCTCGACCGGCCCGCCGACGAGCCGCGCCGGTTCGGCGTGGTGGCGATCGAGCTCGGCCACGAGGTCGGGCCGGGCGCCGCGCAGCGGCTCGCGCCCGTCGGCTGCACGGCCGAGGTGCACGGCGTCACCCGGTACGACGACGGGCGGTACGACCTGATCTGCACCGGCGCCGAGCGGTTCCGCGTCGAGCACGTGGACACCGGGGGCGCGTACCCGCGCGCCGACGTCACGCCGCTGCCGGACGAGCTCGGCCCGGTACCGGAGGCTGCCGCGGAGACCGTCACCCGCCTGTTCCGCCGCTACACCGAGCGCCTCAACGCCGCCGCCGACGCGGCCGGCGAGACCACCGAGGAGCCGCCCGAGCCGGCGGAAGAGGAGCCCGAGCCCGCCCGCCCCGGCCTCGCCGCCCGCCTCACCCTCCCGGAGGAGTTGCCTGACGAGCCGCTCCCCCTGTCCTACCTGATCGCCGCGACCATGCTGATCGGCCGAGCAGAACGCCAGCGCCTCCTGGCCGCCGAACACGCCGCCGCCCGCCTGGAACGCGAACGCGAACTCCTCCTACGCGAAATCCGCCTGCTCCGCCGCCTACGCAGCATCCCAGCCGACAACCTCCTCACCGACCCGGTCACCCCGAACTAGCGCTTCTCTGCCTGCGAGCAGGCGAGGCGAAGGCGTCACTACACGGCCCAGGGGAAAGCCATAGCCTCCCGGCCAGCACCATGCCCGGGAAAAGCCCGCACTCCGCGACCTCCGCCCCCGGCACTCCGGCACTGCCGCGCTCCCGCGCGAAAGGCCTCGCTTCGCGCGACTCATTTATTTGCGCGTGCGGCGTGACTGCCCGCCTGGTCGCCGTTTGCGAAGCGCAGCGTCGTCGCGCGCAGCGCGCTCCTCGGCTCGGCACCCTGGCTGTACAACAACGCCCCCGTGCCTGGAATCTGCACAGACCCCGCTCCGCTCCTGCCCGCACTTCGCAAACGGCGCCCAACCACAACGACGGCCGAACGCGCAAAAAATCAGTCTCGCGAAGCGAGGCCTTTACGCGCGGAAGCGCGCAGAGCGCGAGAGCGCTCCGAGCACGCGGGGCGGCGCGGGGCAGGCGCAGAGCTCCAGAGCGCGGGGCCGCGCGGGCGCAGGCGTAAGGGGGGCAGGGCACAGGTACAAGGTGCGCGCAGAGCGCGCGGGGGGCGCGGGAGCCAAGATCTCGGGAATGCAGAACGCAGGAGCACAGAGCGGGGGCGTACGGTGCGCGGGGTGCAGAGCCCAGGAGCGCGGGACGCAGGAGCACGGCGCGCGGGGACGCGCGAGCACAGCGTGCGGTACGCGCGAGCACAGTGCACGGGGTGTGCGCGCAGGGTGTGCGCGCAGGGTGTGCGGGCTGGGTGCAGGTAGCGATGTGATCAAGGGCAGCAGCTTTGCCGTGTGGTCCCGCCGTCCCGGTTAGGGTGGGCGATCATGAGCGGGAAGGGCACTCCGGCCACGGTGGCGGCTACGCGGGCGAAGATCGGGTTCACGTTGCACGCGTATGACGCCGAGGCGCAGCACGGGTACGGCGAGGAGGCCGCTCGGGCGCTCGGGATCGACCCCGCGCACGTGTTCAAGACGCTGGTCGCCGAGGTGGACGGTGCGCTGACCGTGGCCGTCGTACCGGTCGCCGGCTCGCTGGATCTCAAGGCCCTGGCCTCGGCGGCCGGTGGGAAGAAGGCGCAGATGGCCGACCCGGCCGCGGCGGAGCGCAGCACCGGATACGTCCGCGGCGGCATCAGCCCGCTCGGCCAGCGCAAGCGCCTGCCCACGGTGGTCGACGCGTCCGCCCTCGACCTCGCCACGATCCATGTGTCCGCGGGCCGCCGCGGCCTGGAGATCGAGCTGGCCCCGCAGGACCTGGTACGCCTGACGAACGCGCGGACGGCCCCGATCAGCCGTACGGACTAGCGGTCCCGCGCCATCGACACGCACACCTCGATCAGCCCGAACACCGCCACCGCGGCCAGCGCCCCCAGCACCAGCACCCCGCGCGCGTGCACGGTGAGCGCCGCGGTGACCTGGTCGCCCACCTGGGCGCCGTGCAGTGCCTGCCGGTACCCGTCCCCGGCCGGCCACGTCCCCAGCAGCCACGCGACCATCGACCCCAGCACGCCCCCGGCCGCAAGACCGAGCGCCGCGCCGGTCCCGGCCCGCCGCCCGGCCATGACGTAGGCGACCACCGCGACCACCGCCCCGACACCCATGGTCAGCAGCGCGAACGTGCCGTCACCGGTCATGTACGCGGTGCTCTCCGGATCGGCGAGCGTCGTCTGCCCTGGCGCGATGACGATCAGCTCGGCGCGCGGCGCGATCGCCGACCAGACCAGCCCGATGGGCACGCCGAGCACGGTCAGCGCACCGGCGAGCACGCCCGCCACGGACGCCTGCCGGCGGATCTCCGACCGGTACGGCCGGCCGCCGGCGGCCTGTTCCTGTATCACCGAATCCGTGTCGACCATTAACCTCAGGAGCCTACGGGACGTCAGCCGATTTCCGAATCCCCCGGATGGTCACACCACGCAACCGGAGCCGAGCAGCTGCTTCAGGTCGCCCATGAGCGCCGGTGACGGCGCGACGCGGAGCCGGTCGTCCAGGCGCACCACGGTGGTCCGGGTGCCGTTCTGCAGTTGCAGGTGCACCTGCGTGGTGCCCGGGTGGGTGGTGAGCACGCCCTTCAGCTCCGACACGACCGGCGGGACGCACTTGCCGATGGGCAGCTTCACCACGATCGGGCCGGTGGCCTCCGCGTCGGACAGGTCGGGCTGACCGACCTCCATGGCGATCAGCTTCGGCACGTCCTCCCGCTTGTCCAGCCGGCCCTTGACGGTGAGGATCGCGTCCTCGGCCAGGATGGTGGAGCACAGCGTGTAGGTGTTCGGGAAGAACATCACCTCGATGGCGCCGCCGAGGTCCTCCAGCGTGGCCATCGCCCAGGAGTTGCCCTGCTTCGTGACCTTGCGCTGCAGCCCCGACAGGATGCCGCCGACGTTGACGATCTGCCCGTCCGGCCGCTCGTCGGCGGTCAGCGCGGCGATCGAGCAGTCGGCGACGCGGGCCAGCACGTGCTCGACGCCGAGCAGCGGGTGGTCGGAGACGTACAGGCCGAGCATCTCCCGCTCGAACGCCAGCAGCGTGGTCTTGTCCCACTCCCCCTCGGGGATGGGCGGCACCACCTTGATCACCGCGTCCGGCTCGGCGACGCCGCCGAACAGGGAGTCCTGCCCGGCCGCCTCGTTGCGCTTCTGGCCGATGATGCCGTCGATGGCCTGCTCGTGGATCATCACCAGGCCCTTGCGCGGGTCGCCGAACTCGTCGAACGCGCCCGCCTTGACCAGCGACTCCACCACCCGCTTGTTGCAGACCTGGCTGGGCACCTTGTCCAGGAAGTCCTCGAACGAGGTGTACTTGCCCTTCTCCTGCCGGGCGGCCACGATCCCGGCCACCACGTTGTCGCCGACGTTGCGGATGGCGGACAGGCCGAAGCGGATGTCGGTGCCCCGCGGGGTGAAGTTCGCGTCGGACTCGTTGACGTCCGGCGGCAGCACCTTGATGCCCATCTTGCGGCATTCGTTGAGGTACAGCGCGGACTTGTCCTTGTCGTCCTTGACCGAGGTGAGCAGCGCCGCCATGTACTCGGCGGGGTAGTTGGCCTTGAGGTAGGCGGTCCAGTACGACACCACGCCGTACGCCGCGGAGTGCGCTTTGTTGAAGGCGTAGTCGGCGAACGGGACCAGGATGTCCCACAGCGTCTTGATCGCCGCCTCGGAGTACCCGTTCGCCTTCATGCCGTCGGAGAACGGGACGTACTCCTTGTCGAGGACCTCCTTCTTCTTCTTGCCCATCGCGCGGCGGAGCAGGTCCGCTTGTCCGAGCGTGTACCCGGCCACCTTCTGCGCGATCGCCATGACCTGCTCCTGATAGACGATCAGGCCGTAGGTCGTGTCGAGCACGTCGGCGAGCGGCTCGGCCAGCTCCGGGTGGATCGGGGTGATCTCCTGCTGGCCGTTCTTGCGCAGCGCGTAGTTGGTGTGGGAGTTCGCGCCCATCGGGCCGGGCCGGTACAGCGCGATGACGGCGGAGATGTCCTCGAAGTTGTCCGGCTTCATCAGCCGCAGCAGCGACCGCAGCGGGCCGCCGTCCAGCTGGAACACGCCCAGGGTGTCGCCGGAGGCGAGCAGGTCGTACGCGGCCTTGTCGTCCAGGCCGAGATGTTCGAGGTCGAGCTTGACGCCGCGGTTGGCCTCGACGTTCTGCACCGCGTCGTCGATGATCGTCAGGTTGCGCAGGCCGAGGAAGTCCATCTTCATCAGGCCGAGCGTTTCGCAGGTCGGGTAGTCGAACTGCGTGATGATGGCGCCGTCGGAGTCGCGCCGCATGACCGGGACGTAGTCGGTGATCGTCTCGGCGGACATGATGATGCCGGCCGCGTGCACGCCGGTCTGCCGGATCAGGCCCTCGATACCGCGCGCGGTGTCGAGGATCTGCTTGACCTCGGGCTCCTCCTCGTACAGCTTGCGCAGCTCGCCGGCCTCGCTGTACCGCGGGTGCTTGTCGTCGAACAGGCCGGACAGCGGGATGTCCTTGCCCATGACGGCCGGCGGGAACGCCTTGGAGATGCGGTCGCCGAGGGAGTACGGGTAGCCGAGGATCCGGCCGGCGTCCTTCACGGCGGCCTTCGCCTTGATGGTGCCGTACGTGGCGATGAAGGAGACCTTGTCCTCGCCCCACTTCTCCGTGACGTACCGGATCACGTCACCCCGGCGACGTTCGTCGAAGTCGATGTCGATGTCCGGCATCGACTCGCGCTCGGGGTTGAGGAACCGTTCGAAGATCAGCCCGTGCGCCATCGGGTCCAGCTCGGTGATGCCGAGCGCGTACGCGATCAGGGCGCCCGCCGCGGAGCCTCGGCCCGGGCCGACCGGCACGCCGTTCTGCTTGGCCCACATGATGAAGTCGGCCACGACCAGGAAGTACGAGGGGTACCCCTTGTCGAGGATGACCTGCATCTCGTACTCGGCCTGCCGCTGGTGCGCCTCGTCCACGCCGTCGGGGAAGCGGCGCTCAAGACCGCGCTGGACCTCCTTGCGGAACCAGCTCTCCTCGGTCTCCCCCTCCGGCACGGGGAACTTCGGCATCAGGTTGTGGAAGTCGAACATGCCGGCGGTGTCGACCTTCTCGGCCACCAGCAGGGTGTTCCGGCAGCCTTCGAGCCAGGCCTCGGAGGTGTCGAGCGCGCGCATCTGGTCGGCGGACTTGATGAAGTAGCCGCTGCCGTTGAACTTGAAGCGGTCCGGGTCGGCGAGCTGCTTGCCGGTCTGGATGCACAGCAGCGCGTCGTGCGACTCGGAGTCGGACTCATACGTGTAGTGCGAGTCGTTGGTGACGACGAACGGGATGTTCAGCTTGCGGGCGATGTCGACCAGGCCGTCGCGGACCCTGGTCTCGATGTCCAGACCGTGGTCCATCAGCTCGACGAAGTAGTTCTCCGCGCCGAAGATGTCGCGGTACTTCGCCGCCGCCTCCAGCGCCGCCTCGGGCTGGCCGAGCCGCAGCCGGGTCTGCACCTCACCGGACGGGCAGCCGGTGGTGGCCATCAGCCCGGCGCTGTGCTCGGCGAGCAGCTCGGTGTCCATCCGCGCCCACTTGCGGACGAAGCCGTCGGTGTAGGCCCGGGAGGTGAGCCGGAACAGGTTGTGCAGGCCCTCGGCGTTGCGCGCCCAGATGGTCTTGTGGGTGTAGTGCCCGCCGCCGGAGACGTCGTCGCTCTTCTGGTGCGGCTCGCCCCACTTCACCGGCTTCTTGTGGAACCGGGACTCCGGCGCGACATAGGCCTCGATGCCGAGCACCGGCGTGACGCCCTTGGCGGTGGCCTGCTTGTAGAAGTCGTACGCGCCGTGCATGTTCCCGTGGTCGGTCATCGCGACCGCCGGCATCTGCTGCCGTTCCACCTCGGTGAACAGGTCCTTCAACCGGGCCGCCCCATCGAGCATCGAGTACTCGGTGTGTACGTGCAAGTGCACGAACGAGTCGGCCACCGTCGCCCGCCTCCCCCTAGATCGATCCGGCCATCCGACCCTAACGGCCCGCACCGACAAACGCGGCCCGCGACACTCAATTGCGCCGTCTGTCCGGTTACGATCGCATCGCCATGACGCACACATTCTCGGACCTGATGAGCTGCCTGGACCTCACCCGTACGGGCGAGGCCACGTTCCGCGGGCGCTGCGCGGACCTGCCGCTCCCCCACATCTTCGGCGGCCAGGTGGCCGCGCAGGCACTCGTGGCGGCGGGCCGCACGCTGCCCGCCGACGGCCCGGAGGGCACGGTCGACCGGCTGCCGCACTCGCTGCACGCGTACTTCCTGCGGGCCGGCAAGCCCGACCGCGACGTCGAGTTCACCGTCGGGCTCACCCGCGACGGCGGCAGCTACAGCAACCGGCACGTGGAGGCCCGCCAGGGCGACACGGTGATCTTCCAGCTGGTCGCCTCGTTCGCCCGCGAGCAGGACGGCCCGGAGCACCACCCGAGCCCGCCCGAGGTGCCCGCACCGGACGACCTGCGCGATGGGCCCGGCGGCCGCGGCATGCGCACCGACCCGCGGGACTTCGGCTCGCTGGAGATCCGCGCCGTGCCGGACGGCCCCGGCGGCGAGGACCGGGCCCGCATGTACTGGCGGCGCGCGTCCGGCACGATGCCCGACGACCCGCTGCTGCACGCCGCCGTGCTGACGTTCGCCAGCGACCTCGGCACGGTCAGCGCCGTGGTCCGCCGGCACCGCGCGCCGGACGGGGAGTCCCGCCAGCGCCGGTACGACGGCGCGTCGCTGGACCACACCATCTGGTTCCACCGCCGCTTCCGCGCCGACGAATGGATGCTGTTCACCTCCGCGTCGCCCAGCGCGGCCGCCGGCCGGGGCCTGATGCTCGGCGAGGTCTTCGACCCGGCCGGCGTGCACGTGGCGTCGGTCGCCCAGGAGGCGATGGTCCGCACCCGGCGGCGCTAGGACTCCTCGATGGGGCCGCCGCGGCGCCAGTAGCCCATGAACGTGATGGACTCCTTCGGGATGCCGCGGTCGTGCACGAGGTGGCGGCGCAGGTCCCGTACGGTGGCGGCCTCGCCGGCGATCCAGGCGTACGGGGCGCCGTCGGGGAGGTCGGCGCCGCGGACCGCGTCGAGCAGGACGCTGGTCTCGCCGGCGGGGGCGCCGGCGCGGGAGACCCAGGTGACGTCGACCTCGGGGGCGAAGGACAGGTGCCGGCGCTCGCCGAGGTCGTGCACCTCGACGAACACCCGGGCGTGCGTGCCCTCCGGGAGGGAGCCGACGATCGCGCCGATCGCGGGCAGCGCGGTCTCGTCGCCGGCCACCAGGCGCCAGTCGGCTTCGGGCGCCGGGTCGTGCTCGGCGTACGCGCCGAAGATCGCCACCCGGTCACCGGGCCGGGCGCGGCCGGCCCAGGCGGAGGCCGGGCCGCCGTCGCCGTGCAGCACGAAGTCGATGTCAAGCTCGCCGGCGTGCGGGCGGCTCTCGCGGACCGTGTACGTCCGCATCACCGGGCGGGTGGCCGGGTCCATGGCGCGCCAGCGCTGGTACCAGTCGGCGCCGCGCGGCACGTCCGGGCGGTGCGCGCCGGGCGGCGGGAGGAACAGCTTGAGGCGCTGGTCCGGGCCGTCGTCGATGAAGTCCGTGAGCCCGTCGCCGCCGAACGTGACGCGGGTCATGTGCGGGCTGAGCCGGCGGACCGCGGTGACGTGCAGGTCGTAGTGGCGCATCGGAACGTGCGCGCGGGTCCGGCGGCGCGGCCGGGTGGCCACGGACTCGGTCATGCGGAACCTCCCCCAGGAGTACGACTTAGGGAAGCCTAACTTAACCCGGGGTGGTGCGCCATGGCGGGGTCAGGTGGACTTGCGCATGGTGATGTGCGCGATGCCGGCCTCGTCGAACACGTCGCCCTCCGCGGTGTAGCCGAGCCGCTCGTAGAAGCCGCGGGCGTGCACCTGCGCGTGCAGCTCGACGGCGGTGAGGCCGCGCTCGGCGGCCCGCCGCTCGATCTCCGCGACCAGTGCCGTGCCCAGCCCGGTCCCCCGCGCCGCCCGGGCGACCGCGAGCCGCCCCAGCACTCCCGTCGTCCCGTCGGCCACCAGGCGGCCCGCCCCGACGACCCGGCTCCCGAGCCGGGCGATGAAGTGGTCGGCGTTCGCGTCGAGCTCGTCCATCTCGATGTCGAGCGGCACACCCTGCTCGTGGACGAAGACCTGCTCCCGCAGGGCGAAGACGGCGGCCCGGTCCGCCTCGGATTCCGCGACGCGAACGGTGATGGTCGGTGTGCTCATGGCGACCGACTTTAATCCGTCAGCCCTCGGCGCGGAGCACCTCGAGGGCGTGTTCCAGGTCGTCGGGGTACTCGGCGGTGAACTCGACGCGGCGGCCGTCGGCGGGGTGGGCGAAGGCCAGGCCGTGGGCGTGCAGCCACTGCCGCCTGACGCCCAGGCGGGTAGCCAGGGTGGGGTCGGCGCCGTACAGGCGGTCGCCGACGCAGGGGTGGTGGATGGCCGCCATGTGCACGCGGATCTGGTGCGTACGGCCGGTCTCCAGCTTGATGTCCAGCAGGCTGGCGGCGCGGAACGCCTCGACGGTGTCGTAGTGGGTGACGCTCGGCCGGCCGCCGGCGACCACGGCGAAGCGGCCGTCGCCGGACGGGTGCCGGTCGATCGGCGCGTCCACGGTGCCGCGCAGCGGGTCGGGATGGCCCTGCACCAGCGCGTGGTACCGCTTGTCGACCGTGCGCTCCTTGAACGCCCGCTTCAGCGCACTGTAGGCCGGCTCGCTCTTGGCCACCACCATCAGCCCGGTGGTGTTGGCGTCCAGCCGGTGCACCACGCCCTGCCGTTCGGCCGCCCCGCTGGTGGCCACCCGGTGCCCGGTCGCGGCCAGCCCGCCGGTCACCGTCGGCCCGGTCCAGCCGGTCGTCGGATGCGCGGCCACGCCGACCGGCTTGTTCACCACCACGATGTCGTCGTCCTCGTACACGATCGCCATGCCCGGCACCGGCTCCGGCGGCGGGGCGGGCGTGCGCTCCGGCGACGGCAGCGTGACGTCCAGCCAGGAGCCCGCGCTCATGCGGTCGGACTTGGCCGCGACCTGCCCGTCGACCAGGACGTCGCCGCCCGCGATGAGGTCCGCCGCCCGCGTACGGGACAGCCCGAACATGCGGGCCAGCGCGGCGTCCACCCGTTCCCCCTCAAGCCCGTCGGGCACGGGCAGCGAGCGGTGTTCGCTCACGAGACCTTCGTTCCGTCGATCTGCCGCCCGCGCGCGGCGAGCAGCACGGCCAGCGCGCCGCCGCAGCAGATCGCGGTGTCGGCCAGGTTGAACACCGGCCAGTGCGGCAGCTCGATCCAGTCGACCACGTGCCCCTGCAGCGGCCCGGGCGCGCGCAGCAGCCGGTCCACCAGGTTGCCGCAGGCGCCGCCGAGCAGCAGCCCGAGCGTGATCGCCCACGGCACGCTGCGCAGCCGCCGCGCGGTGTACAGGATGTAGACCACCACGCCGATCGCGACCAGCGCGAACAGGACGGTCAGCCCGACGCCGATGCTGAACGCGGCGCCGGAGTTGCGGGTCAGCCGCAGCGTGAGCAGCCCGCCGAGCAGGGGAAGCGGCGGCCGGTCCGACAGCGTGGCCACCACGATGACCTTGCTGATCACGTCGAGGGCGAGCGCGAGCACCGCGACGCCCAGCAGCACGCCGATGCGCCGCGGCCCGACCGGGCCCGCGACCGGCTCCTCCGGCTCGTCCGGCTTCTCCGGGCGCTCCGGCTCGTCGCCGGGGCCGGTCTCGTCGATTCTGCTCACGTCGCTGTCGTTCACGTCCCAGCCGGTCGGTGTGGGGAGAGCCGGCACCCACGCCGGCGAGGTCACGTGCATTCTAGGCCAGCCCCGTACCCGCCCGGGAAATAGGGAAGAGCGCACGTCGCGGATGCGTTATCGTCGTACACGCATCCAGTCAAGGCGTCGATGGGGACAGCTGACGCCGAACGCAGCCACGAGCGACCCGGGGACGGTGGGAGCCCGGGGGTGTGCCCGGCGCCCAGATCACCCCGGAGCAGCCGGAGGAACCGCGGCCACGCGCAGTAGAACCGGCCTGTGATGCGGAACGAGCGGGCCGCCGCGCGCGGCCAAGGAGGGTGGTACCGCGGGCCGCACGGCTCGTCCCTCCACCGGTGAGTACGCACATTCGCCCGTGGAGGACGCACCCGATGCTCAGACCGCTGTCAACCGCCGTCGATCTTCCGGCGCTCGAACACGAGGTGCTCAAGCGCTGGCGTGACGAGCGCGTCTTCGAGCGGACGCTTGAGCACAGCGAAGGCCGCCCGCAGTGGGTCTTCTACGAGGGCCCGCCCACGGCCAACGGCATGCCCGGCGTGCACCATGTCGAGGCCCGCGTGTTCAAGGACGTCTTCCCGCGCTTCAAGACCATGAAGGGCTTCCACGTCCCCCGCAAGGCCGGCTGGGACTGCCATGGCCTGCCCGTCGAGGTGGCCGTGGAGAAGGAGCTCGGCCTGTCCGGCAAGCGGGACATCGAGGCGTACGGTGTCGCGGAGTTCAACGACCGCTGCCGCGTCTCGGTCAAGCGGCACGTCGACGCGTTCGAAGAGATGACCGAGCGCATGGGCTACTGGGTCGACCTTTCCCAGGCGTACTGGACGATGAACCCGTCCTACGTCGAGTCCGTGTGGTGGTCGCTCAAGCGCGTGTGGGACAAGGGCCTGCTGGTCCGCGACTACCGCGTCAGCCCGTACTGCCCGCGCTGCGGCACCGCGCTGTCGGACCACGAGATGGGCCAGCCGGGCGTGTACGAGACGGTCACCGACCCCGGCGTCACCGTACGCTTCCCGATCACCTCCGGCCCGGTCGCCGACCGCTTCGGCGCCGGCGCCGTCGACCTGCTGATCTGGACCACCACGCCGTGGACGCTGGTGAACAACGCGCTGGTCGCCGCGGGCCCGGAGGTCGCGTACGTGGTGGCCCGCCCGTCGGACCCGGCGTCCGGCGCGCGGCCGGTGCTGCTGGCCGAGGCGCTGATGGAGAAGGTGCTCGGCGAGGGCTGGGAGGTCGCCGGGCGGTACACCGGCGCGGAGCTGGAGCGCAGCGCCTACCGCCGCCCGTTCGAGCTGATCGAGGTGCCGGACGCGCACTTCGTCGCGCTCGCCGACTTCGTGTCCACCGAGGACGGCACCGGCCTGGTGCACTGCTCCCCCACGTTCGGCGAGGACGACTTCGCGCTGTGCCGGAAGTACGGCGTGCCGATGGTCAACCCGATCGACCTGTCCGCCCGCTTCCTGCCGGACATCGACCTGGTCGGCGGCATGTTCTTCAAGGACGCCGACGCGCCCCTGCAGGCCGATCTGCGCGAGCGCGGCCTGATGTTCGCCGACTCCCCGTACGAGCACAGCTACCCGCACTGCTGGCGCTGCCACACCGTGCTCATCTACTACGCGCTGCCGGCCTGGTACATCCGCACCACGCAGATCAAGGACCGGCTGCTCGAGGAGAACGAGCGCACCAACTGGTACCCGGAGACGATCAAGCACGGCCGGTTCGGCGAGTGGCTGCGCAACAACGTCGACTGGGCGCTGTCGCGCAGCCGCTACTGGGGCACGCCGCTGCCGCTGTGGGTGTGCGAGGACGACGAGGACCACATCACCTGCGTCGGCTCGCTGACCGAGCTGGGCGAGCTGGCCGGCCGCGACCTGTCCGATCTGGAGCCGCACCGCCCGTACGTCGACGACGTCACGTTCGACTGCCCCGAGTGCGGCGGCACGGCGCACCGCGTGCCGGACGTCATCGACGCCTGGTACGACTCCGGGTCGATGCCGTTCGCGCAGTGGGGCGCGCCGTACCGCAACGCCGAGACGTTCGAGAACGCCTACCCGGCGAACTACATCTGCGAGGCCATCGACCAGACCCGCGGCTGGTTCTACTCCCTGATGGCCGTCGGCACCGCGGTGTTCGACCGGTCCTCGTACCAGAACGTCGTCTGCCTCGGCCACATCCTCGCCGAGGACGGCCGCAAGATGAGCAAGCACCTCGGCAACGTGCTGGAGCCGATGCCGCTGATGGACCGGTACGGCGCGGACGCGCTGCGCTGGTTCATGCTGGCCGGCGGCGTGCCGTGGGCGGCGCGGCGGGTCGGGCCCGCGGCGCTCGAGGAGATCGTCCGCAAGGTCCTGCTCACGTACTGGAACACCGCGTCGTTCTTCGTGATGTACGCCAACGCGGCGGACGGAGGGTGGACGCCGGAGCGGCTGGCGTCCGCGCCGCCGGTCGCCGAGCGGCCGCTGACCGACCGCTGGGCGCTGTCGGAGCTGCACCGTACCGTCGCCGAGGTGGACGCCGCCCTTGAGGACTACGACACCTCGCGCGCCGGCGCCCGGCTGTCGGCGTTCATCGACGACCTGTCGAACTGGTACGTCCGCCGGTCCCGCCGCCGGTTCTGGAACGGCCCGGAGGGCCCGGACGGCGCGGCCGCGTTCGCCACGCTGTACGAGTGCCTGGAGACGCTGACCAAGCTGATGGCGCCGTTCACGCCGTTCCTCGCCGACTACCTGTGGGACGTGCTGCGCCGCCCGGACGCCCCGGAGTCGGTGCACCTGGCCTCCTGGCCGGAGGCCGACCCGGCGTGCCGGGACGACCGGCTCGGCGAGCAGATGGCGCTGGCCCGGCGGCTCGTCGAGCTGGGCCGCGCGGCCCGCGCCGACTCCGGCCTGCGCACCCGGCAGCCGCTCGGCCGGGCGCTGGTCGGCGCGCGCGGCTTCGACGGCCTGCCCGGGCAGCTGCGCGCGCAGGTCGCCGAGGAGCTGAACGTCGAGGGCCTCGACGCGCTGGCGAGCGTCGGCGGCGAGCTGGTCGACTACCAGGTCAAGCCGAACTTCCGCGCGCTGGGCAAGCGGTTCGCCAAGCGCACCCCGGTGGTGGCCGCGGCGATCACCGGCGCCGACCCGGGCACGCTGGCGCACACGCTGCGCGACGCCGGTACGGCGACCGTCACCGTCGAGGGCGAGGACGTGGAGATCGGCCACGACGACGTCATCGTCACCGAGCAGCCGCGTACCGGCTGGGCGGTGGCCACCGGCGCCGGCGAGACGGTGGCGCTGGACCTCGAGGTCACCCCGCGGCTGCGCCGCGCCGGGCTGGCCCGCGAGGTGATCCGGCTCGTCCAGGACGCCCGCAAGTCCGACGGCCTGGACATCACCGACCGGGTGGACCTGTGGTGGCGGGCCGAGGGCGACGACGAGCTGCGCGCCGCCGTCGGCGAGCACATCGCGGACATCGCCGGTGAGGTGCTGGCCCGGACGCACACCGAGGGGGCGCCGGAGGCGGCGGACGCCGTCGAGCACGGCGACGCCGACCTCGGACTGACGTTCTGGCTCCGCCGCGCCTGAATCGTTATCCGGCGCAGGTCCTGGGACAACGCCGGGGCCTGCGCCGTTTCCGCGAGGTCTACTCGCGCGTAAGGATTCGTTCATCTCAGTTTGAGAACATTCCGGACCGTGAGTGCGGAACCGGTACACGATGCTTCAGAGATCGCGTCGCTGCCACCGGACCGGTTCCTCGACCGTGAGGAAAGCTGGCTCCGGTTCAACGAGCGGGTGCTCGCCCTGGCCGAGGACCCCGCCGTGCCCCTGCTCGAACGCGTCGGCTTCCTCGCGATCTTCGCGTCCAACCTGGACGAGTTCTTCATGGTCCGCGTCGCCGGGCTGCACCGCCGCCTGGCCACCGGGGTGCCGGTCCCGTCGCTGGCGGGCCGCACGCCCCGGCAGGTGATGACGGTGATCAGCGAGCTGGCGCACGACCTGATGGTCCGGCACGCCGCCTGCTTCCAGGGCATCCTCAAGGAGCTGGCCGCCACCGGCATCGCGATGGTGCGCTGGAGCGACCTGGACGCCGCCGAGCGCGACCGGCTGCACGACATGTTCGTCGCGCAGGTGTACCCGATCCTCACCCCGCTGGCCGTCGACCCGGCGCACCCGTTCCCGTACATCTCCGGCCAGTCGCTGAGCCTGGCCGTGATGGTGCGCAACCCGCGCGAGGGCGGCGCGGGCCGCGCGGTGTTCGCCCGGGTCAAGGTGCCGCCGGTGCTGCCCCGCTTCGTGGAGATCGCCGCGCAGCGGTTCGTGCCGATCGAGGACATCATCGCCGCGCACCTGCCCGACCTGTTCGCCGGCATGGAGATCGTCGAGCACCACACGTTCCGCGTGACCCGCAACGCCGACCTCGAGGTCGACGAGGACGAGACCGACGACCTGCTGCAGTCCCTCGAACAGGAGCTGCTGCGCCGCCGGTTCGGCCCGGCGGTACGCCTGGAGGTGGAGGACACCATCTCCGACGAGGTCCTGCAGCTGATCGTCCGCGAGCTCGGCGTGGACGCCCGGGAGGTGTACCGGATGCCGGGACCGCTCGACCTGTCCGGGCTGAGCGCCATTGCCCGGCTGGACCGCCCCGAGCTGCACTACGAGCCGTTCGTGCCCGAGGAGCCGCCCGCCCTGGTCGACGGCGACCTGTTCGAGTCGCTGCGCGAGAGCGAGATGCTCGTGCACCACCCGTACGAGTCCTTCACGATCAGCGTCGAGCGGTTCCTGCAGCAGGCCGCGGGCGACCCGCGGGTACTGGCGATCAAGCAGACGCTGTACCGCACCAGCGGCGACTCCCCGATCGTCGACTCGCTGATCTCCGCCGCCGAGGCCGGCAAGGAGGTCACCGTCCTCGTCGAGGTGAAGGCCCGGTTCGACGAGCGGGCCAACATCACCTGGGCGCGCAAGCTGGAGCACGCCGGCTGCCACGTCGTGTACGGCCTCGTCGGCTTGAAGACGCACTGCAAGCTGGCGCTGGTGGTGCGGCAGGAGGACGACGGCTCGGTACGCCGCTACTGCCACGTCGGCACCGGCAACTACAACGCCAGCACGGCCCGCGTGTACGAGGACTTCGGCCTGCTGTCCGCCGACCCGGAGGTCGGCGAGGACCTCACCGACCTGTTCAACCACCTCACCGGCTACTCCCGGGACACCTCCTACCGGCGGCTGCTGGCCGCCCCGCACGAGCTGCGCGACGGCCTCACCGCGCGGATCCGCCGGGAGATCGACGCGGCCCGCGCCGGGCGGCCCTGCGGCATCCGCATCAAGGTCAACTCCCTGGTCGATGAGGAGATCATCGACGAGCTGTACGGCGCGTCGCGGGCAGGTGTGCCCGTGCACCTGTGGGTACGGGGAAGCTGCGCGCTGATGCCGGGCGTGCCGGGGCTGTCGGAGACGATCCGGGTGCGCAGCGTGCTCGGCCGGTTCCTTGAGCACTCCCGCGTGTACGTGTTCACCGCGGGCGGCGAACCGGAGGTGTGGCTGGGCAGCGCCGACCTGATGCCCCGTAACCTGGACCGGCGCATCGAGGTGCTGGTCCGCATCGTCGACGACGAGCAGCGCGTACGGCTCGTCGAGCTGCTCGACATGGCCATGGACGACTCGACGGCCTGCTGGTCGCTGGGCCCGGACGGCGGGTGGACCGCGCACACCCACGACGACGAGGGGAATCGCTTGATCGACCTGCAACACCAGCTCCCCCGCGGGCGTTTCCTGAGGTCGGTTCATGGGTGATCCGGACACGAAGATCCGGGCCGCCGGTGCGGTGCTCTGGCGGGACGGACCGGACGGGCAGGAGGTCGCGCTGATCCACCGGCCCCGCTACGACGACTGGACGCTGCCGAAGGGCAAGCTGAAGAACGGCGAGCACATGCTGCGCGCGGCGATCCGCGAGGTGCACGAGGAGACCGGCACCCGGCCGATCCTGGGCCGCCGCATGTCGTCGCAGACGTACCTCAAGGACGGCCGGCCGAAGCAGGTCGAGTGGTGGAGCGCCGTGCCGGCCGCCGACCCGGAGTTCGTGCCGGGCGACGAGGTGGACCGGCTGGAGTGGCTGCCGGTCGACCAGGCCGCGGCCCGGCTCACCTGGCGCCGCGACCTGCCGGTGCTGCAGGACTTCGCGACCGGTCCGGTCGGCACCGTACCGGTGATCCTGCTGCGGCACGCCTCGGCGGGCAGCAAGCAGGAGTGGCCGCACGGCGACGAGCTGCGCCCGCTGGATTCCGCCGGGCGCGAGGTGGCGGCGACGCTGGCCGACCTGCTCGGCAGCTACGGCACCGCCCGGGTGGTCACCTCGGCGACCGCGCGGTGCGTGGAGACCGTGCTGCCGTACGTACGGCGGACCGGCGCGGACGTCCGCGTCGAGGAGGCGTTCACCGTACGGCCCGGGGCCCGGCCCACGACGGACCGGGAACGCGCGCGGGACGCGCTGACGGCGCTGCTTGACGACGCCCTGCCGACGATCGTGTGCACGCACGGCGAGCTGGCCGGCGAGCTGGTCGACGCGGCGTGCAAGCACCTGGAGGCGGCGACCCCCGAGGACCCGTCGCTGCGCAAGGGCGCGTTCTGGGCGCTGCACACGGCGTCGGGGACGCTGGCCTCGCTGGAGGACCACACGCCCGCCCCCTGACGTCGGCCGGCCCGGTACGTCAGAAGGCCCCGGCTGGTTGCCGGGGCCTTCGTGGACCGTGGAGAGCTCAGCGCGATCGACCGGGGTCAGGTCTCCCGCGCCTCGCCGGCTTCCGGCTCCTTGTCGGGCTGGCACGCTGTGCACGGCGTGTAACCCGCCGCCTTGGCCTCGGTCCGTGACATTGACTCCACATCGCCGTCGCCAGAAGCGATGTGTACCAGCGCGCATTCCAAGCGGTGATAGCGCCGGGTCTCGGCGACGACCCGGACGATCGGTGCGCCCGCCGCCACGGGTGCACCTCCTTCCGGCTCCTCGTCGTCGCCCGTGCCATCGACCGCCCCGGAGACCCCCTCCTCTGCCTCCGCGTCGGCCGTACGCTCGTCCTGCGCTGTTTCACCCGTGGTCGTCGTGCCCCCCACGGGTGGCTCTGCATCCCCCTCTTCGGCCGTGGCCGCGTCGTCCTCCGGTACCTCGGTCTCGTCCGCGGTCGGCGGCTCGACGTGCACGGGCTCCTCGTCGTCATCCGCCGTGTCGTCCTGGTCGCCGACGACCGGGAGCACGGCGGTGGCCACGGAGTCGGGCCGT
>Ga0164243_10002093_pt1 | contig 33358 bp, 32 predicted proteins | sample OricompcompostOP_FD_108781 | JGI IMG/M metagenome (GOLD analysis project Ga0164243, IMG submission 108781) | Organic Plus compost microbial communities from Emeryville, California, USA - Original compost - Organic plus compost (OP) | ecosystem: Engineered > Solid waste > Mixed feedstock >... | reverse complement strand
CTCTTTCAGCCGATCCGCGCCACGCGTCTCACACATGTCGGGTATAGCGGGACCCTACCGGTGAGGCATCCGATCAAGTTCGGCAAATCGTTTGTTTGACCTTGTTTCGTCCGTTCAGCCTGTGGGACTTGGCTTTCGCCCTTAATATCGTCGCTTCGAGTGCCGCTGCCTCACAGGGATCTCGGGAGAACCCTTGTTCCCTCGAACATCCATCCCCGGGGCCTCGCTGGCAACCAGCGTCAGGGGTCAATATCTGTACTCAAGCTAGTCGCTCCGCGGCGATAATCCAAGCATTTTTTTACAAGGGCGGAATGCGGCCCTGACATGGCAAAAGCCGCGGATTCCAGGGCACTCGCCCATAATCCGCGAAAGGTTTCAAGACCGCCGCCGGAACGCCAGGGCGCGCGGAATCCCGGCGAGATCGGTGTGAGTCGCGGTCCACCGCAAGGCACCGCTCTGTTCGAAAATCACCGTTACATCGACCGCCTGTTTGATGCCGATTTCCACAACAATCGTTCCGTTCTCGCGCAGCAGATCGGGCGCCTGACCTGCGATGGCGCGATAGGCATCGAGACCATCGGCGCCACCATCGAGAGCAAGACGCGGATCATGTTCACGCACATCGGGGGCGAGCGTCGCGATGTCGTCCGACGGAATGTAAGGCGGGTTCGATACAACGAGATCGAAACCGAGTTTGAGCGCCGCGCCGAAATCCATCATCGTGAAAGCCGCGCGCGAGCCGAGACCCAGCGCCGCCGCATTGCCGCGTGCCGTCGCAATGGCCTCAAGGCTGCGATCGGTGCCGATGCCGAAGGCATTCGGCAATTCATGCAGCAATGCGAGAAGGATCGCGCCTGATCCGACGCCGAGATCGGCGATCAGCAAGGATTCGTCGCGCCGCTTGCCGGCATCGATGATCGCCAGCACTGCGCTAACCAGCGTTTCCGTATCGGGACGTGGCACCAGTGCCGCCGGCGACAGCCTGAATGGCAGGCCCCAGAACTCTTTCTCGCCGATGATGCGCGCGACCGGCTCACCCGCAAGGCGGCGCGCGACAAGCCGTGCGATCGCGTCCTGCTCGTCCATCGTCAGCTTGCGATAGGATGAGATGGCCAGCGCCGTATGTCCGAGCGACAGGGCATGGCCGATCAGGACACGCGCATCGAGCGTGGGCGAATCGATCCCGGCCTCATCGAACAGCTTCGCGACGATCCGGCGTGCGGCGCCGATATCGGTGGCGCTGCGCAGATCCGGCGCGCTCATGCGGCGTCGCTATTCTGTGCTGCCAGCAGCGCCGCCTGATTTTCTGCAACCAGGGCATCGATGATTTCGCCGAGCGCTTCGCCTTCGACGATTTCCGGCAGCTTGTAGAGCGTCAGATTGATGCGGTGGTCGGTCACGCGGCCTTGCGGGAAATTGTAGGTACGAATGCGTTCCGAACGGTCGCCGGAGCCGACCTGCACCTTGCGATCCGCTGCGCGCGCGGAATCCAGCCGTTCCCGTTCGGCGTCGTAGAGCTTGGTGCGCAACAGCGCGAGCGCCTTGGCCTTGTTCTTGTGCTGCGAGCGATCGTCCTGCACGGCGACGACAATGCCACTTGGAATATGCGTGATGCGAATCGCCGATTCGGTCTTGTTGACGTGCTGGCCACCGGCGCCTTGCGCACGCATGGTGTCGATCTTCAGATCCTCATCCTTGAGCACGACATCGACATCTTCCGCCTGCGGCAACACAGCGACAGTTGCAGCGGATGTATGGATGCGGCCAGAGGCTTCCGTTTCCGGCACACGCTGGACGCGATGCACGCCGGATTCATATTTCAGTTTCGCATAGACGCCGCGGCCGGTGATGTCGGCGATGATTTCCTTGTAGCCGCCGACAGCGCCTTCACTCGCCGACACGACCTCGACCTTCCAACCCTGCTTGGCGGCATAGCGTTCATACATGCGGAACAGCACGCCTGCGAACAGCGAGGCTTCGTCGCCGCCGGTGCCGGCGCGGATTTCGAGGATGACGCTGCGCTCATCCATCGCGTCCTTCGGCAGCAATTCGATCTGAATATCCTTTTCCAGCTTTTCGAGACGCTCGCGCAAGTCATGCCGTTCGCTGTCGGCGATCTCGCGCATGTCGGAATCGGTTTTCGGATCGTCGATCAGCGCCTCGACATCCTTCAGTTCGGAGCCGACTGCGCGATAGGTCTTGATGGTTTCGACGATGGGCCCGAGATCGGACAATTCGCGCGACAGCTTCACGAAATCGTCCGGTGAAATCTGGCCGGCGAGACGTGCTTCGATCTCCGCATGGCGGGCGATCAGGATGTCGAGTTTGGCTTGCGGCAACATGGCGTCGTCAGAGTTGCAGATTTTCGGATGACGCAAACGCCTCGATGCGTTGGCGCAGCGTCAGGCCGGTCTCGGAATGATCGAGCAGCGGGCCGATCGAGGCCAGTGCTTTTTCGGCGTCGAGGTCGAGCAGCATCGATTTCACCGGTCCGACCGCCGATGGCGTCAGCGACAGCGACCGATAGCCGATCGCCACCAGCGTCAATGCGCCGATCGGCTTCGAGGCCAGTTCGCCGCACAAGGTCACCTGCTTGCGATGCTCGCGGCCCTTGCGGGCGATCAGCCGCAGCGCGCGCACGAACGGCGCCGAGATCGGGTCGTAGCGTTCCGACACACGCGAATTGCCGCGGTCGGCTGCGTAGAGAAATTGGAACAGGTCGTTCGAGCCGACGGACAGAAAATCCACGCGCGGCAGCAGGTCGTCGAGCTGGAACAGCAGCGAGGGTACTTCGACCATCACGCCGATCTCGACCCGTTCCGGCAGCGTGTGTCCGTGCCGGCGCAGATAGGTCAGCTCATGCTCGACCATCAGCTTGCCTTGCTCGAATTCCGAGACATCGGCCACCATCGGGAACATCACGCGCAGCGCCTTGCCGGAGGCCGCACGCAAGAGTGCGCGGATCTGGCTGCGCATCAGCCCCGGCCGGTCAAGCCCGAGGCGGATGGCGCGCCAACCCATCGCCGGGTTCTCTTCCTCGAACGCGCTCATATAGGGCAGCACCTTGTCGCCGCCGATATCGAGCGTGCGGAACGTCACGGGCTTGTCGCCGGCGGCTTCCAGCACCGAGCGATACAGTGCAAGCTGTTCGCCGATCCGCGGGAAGGTTGGCGCAACCATGAACTGCAATTCGGTGCGAAACAGGCCGATGCCGGCCGCGCCCGTTTCCTCGATATGCGGCAGATCGACCAGAAGGCCGGCATTGAGATGCAGAGCGATCTCATGGCCGTCCTTGGTGATGCAGGGCTTGTCGCGCAAAGCCTGATATTGCGCCTGCCGCCGCGCCCGCAGGCGAACGCGCTCGACATAGGCCGCTTCGATATCGGGTGGCGGACGCAGGTAGACATCGCCGGAGATGCCATCGACGATGATCGGATCGCCGGATTCAACAAGGCCGGAGATATTGTCCATTTCGCCGACCGCGGGAATGCCCAGCGCACGCGCGACAATCGCGACATGCGATGTCGCGCCGCCTTCTTCCAGCACAAGGCCGCGCAGGCGCTTGCGATCATAATCCAGCAGCGCCGCGGGGCCCATCATGCGCGCGACCAGCACGGCGTTGTCCGGCAACAGCTCCTTGCTCGGCGCGTGATCCACGCCCATGAGCTGACGCATCAGCCGGTTGGCGAGATCGTCGAGATCGTGCAGCCGCTCGCGCAAGTAGGGGTCGGTCGCGCGCAGCATGCGCGCGCGGGTGTCGGATTGCACGCGCTCGACGCCGGCTTCGGCGGTCAGGCCGGTGCGGATCGCTTCGCGCATGCGCTGCAGCCAGCCGCGGTCATGCGCGAACATGCGATAGGTTTCGAGAACGTCGCGGTGTTCGCCGCCGTCGGCAATCTCACCGCGCTCCAGCATGACGTCGACGTCGGATCGCATGGTGGCGATAGCGTCGTCGAGCCGCTTGATCTCGCCCGGAATATCGTCGGCGACGAAATTCTTGATGATCACGCGCGGCTCATGCAGCACGACATGGCCGAGCGCGATGCCTTCGGCCAGCGCCGTTCCAGAAAGATGACGCCGCGGATGCACGGCCGGTTCGGCGCCAGGCGGCGCGAGCGCTGAGAGTTCACCGGAGGCGATCATCTCCGCGAGCACCATGGCGGTGGTCTGCAGTGCCTCTTCTTCCTCTTCGGAATAATTGCGGTGCGCGCGGTTCTGCACCACCAGCACGCCGAGCGTGTTGCCGCCACGCAGGATCGGCACGCCGAGGAAGGAGTGGTAAATCTCTTCGCCCGTTTCCGGGCGATAGGCGAAGGCCGGATGCGATTGCGCGTCCGACAGGTTGATGGGATTGGCCTGGCTGGCGACGAGACCGACAAGGCCTTCGTCGATTCGCATCACGGTCTGGTGGACCGCTTCGCGGTTCAGGCCCTCGGTGGCGTAGAGCTCGAGAGTGCCGTCCATGCGCAGGACATAAACCGAGCACACCTCCGCGACCATGTTCGCGGCGATCAGCACCACAATCTTGTCGAGTCGGTCCTGCGCGCTGACCGGTTCCGCCATGACCTCGCGGAGCCGGCGCAACAGCACGCGCGGGCCGCCCATCGCGCCTCGCATGACGTTGTTCCTTGAGCCTCACTTGCGGCTATAGCCGCTGGGGCGCGGCAGCCGCAAGCCAAGCTTTGATGGGGGTGGCAGATCGCACCCCGCGCCGCTCATTCCCGCGAAAGCGGCAATCCAGTTCTTCGCAAATACCGTGACTGCAGCTCTGGGTCCCCACCTTCGCGGGGACGAGCGGCTGCCGGACGAATCAAGCCTTCAGCTGGATTTGTCGAAAAACCGGGACAAAGCACCAATCTGTGTCTTTTCCCCGGCCATATCCGTCGCCAGCCGCTCATAGAGCGCGGCAATGGCCTCATACATCTCCTGAGACGGCCCGCCGCCGTGGAAATGGGCAATTTCCTCCATCTCCGCAACCCAGCGATAGGCTTTGGGAAACATGTCCGGCACGCTGCGGGTGAAATAGGCGAGGAGTTGCGGCTGGCTGTCAGCGAGTTCGGCCTTCAGCGCTTCGCCGACGCCCGCGCGCTCCGCGGAGAGAATCATCGCCGAGCCCACCGCAGTCAGTCCCTTGGTGATGCCGCCATAGGACATCTTGAGCGCTGATGCCGCACCGACCGGACCGTCGAGATGGCGAAAGATCAGTCCTTCATCGTTGAGCCGGTCAAGGCCATCGGATCGTGCGCCTGAATAATAGAAGACAGGCCCGTTATACCCCGCATGTGGAGGACCGCCAATGATGCCGGCATCGATGAAGATGCATCCGGTTTTGCTGATGACCTGTCCGATGTCTTTCACCGTATCGGGGCTGATCGCATTGCAGTCCACATAAATCGGCTTCGTGTTCTCGGCGATCAGCAATGGTGCCAGACGCTGTGCCAGCGCCATGGCCTCGCCCGGCGGAACGATCGACAGAATGATGTCGGCGGCCGCAATCTCGGCCCAGCTCACGTTCTGCATGCCTGCCGCTTTGGCGCGCTCGGCACTCGCGCCGCTTCGCCCTTCAAGCGAGGTCAGCACCCTCACGCCGTTCTCGTGAAGCCGCTTTGCAACGCCGGCGCCCATGGTGCCCTGGGCGATGATGGCGACAACAGGTTTGGCTTCGCTTGCCATGAACTCAACTCCGAAGATCGTGCAAACCGCTCGATTGTATCGTTGATGTCCATCCTAAACGCGTAAGCCGAGAAATGGGGACTGCTCTGCGCGCAAGGTTCTTATGCAACACATTCTGCAGCACACTTCGTCGTCCCCGCTTGCGCAAGGACGACGGGATGATTTGTTCGCACCTCAAATCGCCCCTTGACATTTATAGGAATATATGTCTATATCCTTTCACCTCGCTCATGAGGGGCGTCAACCGGTGACGCTGTTGATGGAGCAAGGTGCGGCGCCTGCGGGTCTTGGCTTCGTCGGCCGGGACACCCGGGCGGCATGGGGGCTCCGCCCGGAGGTACTAAGGCCTCCTGCCAGGAGCTGGCTGACACGGGCCTGCTTTCGATAGCAGGCGCGGCGCAAAGCGCGGCCCTATGCCGACAAATCGCTGCTTATGATGCGCCGTGAGGCGGCCGTGCTTCAGCAATGGAGCGCGGCGTATCAGGAATGCCCTGCGTCTTTCGGCGCATCATTCCCCTCAACCTTTTCAGCCTACGGCGTCCCCGCGCCGCAAAGAACAGGGGTGGCGGAGCTTTGTTTAAAAATAACCAGTCGTCGCGCCAACGGACCGCGCTTGCGCGCGCCCGATGACAGGCTCCGGCGGGGACCCATAGCCACCACTCTGGACTATGGGTTCCCGCTTTCGCGGGAACGACCGCAACCGCTACGCCTTATCCAGCCCGTAGAGCGAATGCAGCGTGCGCACCGCAAGCTCGGTATAGGCGGCGTCGATCAGCACCGAGAACTTGATTTCCGACGTGGTGATCGCCCGGATATTGATGTTGCGTGCGGCCAGCGCGTTGAAGGCTTTGGCGGCAACGCCGGCATGGCTGCGCATGCCGATGCCGATCACCGACACCTTCGCCACATCGGTCGCGCCATCGATACGCTGATAGCCGATCTTGTCCTTGGCCTTGCCGAGCACATCGAGCGAACGCTGATAATCGGCGGCCGGAACGGTGAAGGTGAGATCGGTGGTCTTGCCGTCGGCCGACACGTTCTGGACGATCATGTCGACGTTGATGCTGGTGTCGGCGAGCGGGCCGAAGATCGCGGCGGCGATACCCGGCTTGTCCTCGACATTGCGAATGGAAATCTGCGCTTCGTCCTTGGAGAAGGCGATGCCCGTGACGACCTGTTGCTCCACGATATCCTCCTCGTCGCAAATCAGCGTGCCGGGCGGCATGCCGTGCGGATCGATGTCTTCCGGCTTGTCGAAGCTGGAGCGCACGAAGATCTTCACCTTGTGCACCATGCCAAGCTCGACCGAGCGAACCTGCAAAACCTTGGCGCCGAGCGACGCCAGTTCGAGCATTTCCTCGAACGCGACCTTGTCCAGCCGCTGGGCTTTCGGGACAACGCGCGGATCGGTGGTGTAGACGCCATCGACGTCGGTATAGATGTCGCAGCGGTCGGCCTTGATCGCCGCCGCGATCGCGACAGCGGAGGTATCCGAGCCGCCGCGGCCGAGCGTTGTGATGCGACCGGTCTGTTGATGGATGCCCTGGAAGCCGGCGATCACCGCGACCTCCTTGCGCTCCTCAAAGCGTTTGACGAGCTCGCCGCCGTTGACGTCCTCGATGCGGGCGGAACCATGCGCGTTGCTGGTCAGCATCGGCAATTGCCAGCCTTGCCAGGACCGCGCGGGGATATCCATGCTTTGCAGCACGATGGCCAGCAGGCCTGCCGTCACCTGCTCGCCGGAGGAGACGATGGCGTCGTATTCGCGCGCATCATGCATCGGCGAGGCCTCGCGGCACCACGCAACGAGTTCGTTGGTTTTACCGGCCATGGCGGAAACGACCACGGCCACATCGTGGCCGGCGTCGTATTCGCGCTTCACATGACGCGCGACGTTGCGGATGCGGTCGATATCGGCGACCGACGTTCCGCCGAATTTCAGCACAAGACGTGACATGAAAGGATCGGCGCCCCAGGATGAGAACGCACGCAGCGGATGGGGCGAACGCGCCGGTGCAAAGGCGGCGTATTCATAACGGCGAGATGACAGCCCTGCAACCCGGTGGTTTCAGTGAAAAGTGATGGGAAACGGGGTGTTTCACGGGGGTGAATCCCGTACACACGGGCCGGAATGCCGCAACATGCGTGGTGGCGTTAACCTTTTACGACAGGTAGCAGATGCCAAGGCCGCTTACATCCACCATCGATCACTCCGAGGTCGAGCAATTTTCGAGGCTCGCCGCGCAATGGTGGGATGAGCGCGGCCCCATGGCCATGCTCCACAAGTTCAATCCGGTGCGCCTGGCCTATATCCGCGATCAGGTCGCGGTCCATTTTGGACGCAATCCAAAGCAGATCGGTTGCCTCTCAGGGCTGCGCATCCTCGACATCGGCTGCGGCGGCGGCATCCTGTCGGAACCGGTGGCGCGGCTGGGCGCCAAAGTGGTCGGCGCCGACCCATCCGAAGCCAATATCGAGGTCGCCCGCCGCCATGCCGCACAGACCGATCTCTTGATCGATTACCGCCCGGTCACCGCCGAGGTGCTGGCGGATAAGGGCGAACGGTTCGACGTGGTGCTCGCGCTCGAAGTGGTCGAGCATGTCGCCGATGTCGATCTGTTCGTGCGCCGCTGCGGCGAGATGGTGAAGCCGGGTGGCTTGATGATTGCAGCCACGATCAATCGCACCATGAAGAGCTTCGCGCTCGCCATTGTCGGCGCGGAATATGTGCTGCGCTGGCTGCCGCGCGGTACGCATCGCTGGGACAAGTTCGTGACGCCGGCGGAGCTCGAAGACGCATTGCGGGCGGCCGGGCTTCGTGTCGTCGACGAGCGCGGCGTGATCTATCGCGTGCGGGCCGATAGCTGGCAGCTCTCCGGCGACATGGACGTGAACTATATGCTCACGGCTGCGCGGAGCGCATGACCGGATAGCAAGAAAAGTTATCCGCCTCACGTGGCGCCATGCGATATTGCCGACGTGAACTGTAGAGGGGCGGCCATGATCGTCGAAATCGTCACCTTCAATTTCCCCGCGGGACATGATCGCGAAAAGGAACTGGAGGCTGTGCGCGCCGTCACTCAGAAATGGGCGGACAACAAGGATCTCGTCCGCAAACAATTCCTCTGGGGCGTCGGAGACGCCGCCGGTACCGGCGCCGGCGTCTATGTCTGGCCGTCGATCGAGGCGGCCGAGAAGGCGCATAACGACGAATGGCGCGAGGCGGTGAAGAAGCGCACCGGGGGGTACCCCACCATCCGCTATTTCGATCTGCTGGCGCAGGTGGACAATGCGCATGGCACGGTGACCGAATGGTCTGCCGATGGCGTCGCGCGCGAATTGCAAAACACCTGAGCGAACTGAAGCCGCCGCTGCATGACCGACAACGGATGGCTGTGGATCGTGTTCACTGTCCTCGCAGCAGCGGGGCAGACGGTCCGCAATGCGGCGCAACGGGAATTGACGGTCAAGCTCGGGACCGTCGGTGCGACGCACGTACGCTTTCTGTTCGGCTTTCCGTTCTCGGTCGTTTTTCTGCTCGGCCTGATGATTGTCACCGGCGTATCGCTGCCGAAGCCGCCGCTTGTGTTCTGGCCCTGGATCATCGATGGCATGGGCGCGCAGATCATCGCCACGGCCTTGATGCTGGCGGCGATGGGCGAGCGTTCCTTCGTTGTCACTATCGCTTACATCAAGACTGAGCCGGTGCAGGTGGCTCTGTTCGGCCTGATCTTTCTCGGCGATACGCTAAGCCTCGGCATGATCGCGGCCATTCTGATCGCGACGGCGGGCGTGGTCGTGATGTCGCTCAAGCCAGGCGGTGTGCCGTCTGACAGTTGGCGGCCGACATTGCTTGGTCTCGCATCGGGTGCGATGTTCGCGCTGTCAGCGGTTGGTTATCGCGGCGCAATCCTCAGCCTGAACTTGTCCGACTACATGATGGCGGCGACGTTCACGCTTGTCGTTGGCCTGCTGCTGCAATCGGTGATCCTCTCGATTTACCTGATGCTGCGCAGTCCCGATGTCATGCGCGCGATTCTGCAGGCCTGGCGGCCATCATTGTTCGCCGGCTTCATGGGAGCAACGGCATCGCAATTCTGGTTTCTGGCTTTTGCGCTGGCGACAGCTGCGAGCGTGCGGACGCTGGCGCTGGTCGAGGTGCTGTTTGCGCAGGCGATATCGACCCTCGCTTTCGGTCAGAAGACCTCAGCGCGCGAAGGCTTTGGCATTGTGCTGATCGTGATGGGTGTCGTGCTGTTGATCTGGGCGCATTGAAATGCGCCGCATTCTCGGCGCCCTCGTTCAAATTCACTCACGAGCGAAAGAAACGAGGGCGCCTGAAAACTTAGTTTCGCGCCAGCGTAACCGGGGCGAGCCCGGAAACTCCAATAGCGCGTGCTGCAGCGGGCGACAGATCAATGACGCGGCCGCGTACAAAAGGTCCACGGTCCGAAATGCGGACGACGACGGTGCGACCATTTTTACGATTGGTGACACGCACATGCGTGCCGAATGGAAGTGTGCGATGAGCGGCTGTCAAAGCCGCAGGATTCATGCGTTCCCCGCTTGCGGTCTTTCGGCCGGCATATCCGTCGCCGTTACCGTAGACCGATGCAATTCCGGATTCTGCTTGAGCAACCCCCACGAAGGAAAGACATACGACAAACGCCAGTGCGTAGGCTTTAGCCTGCATTCAACACGGTCCCTTGTTGTTGGAGAAGGGCGCGCCTTGCCGGTAGAATGAGGCCACGGTGAGGCATGCGAGGTAATTTCATGCGACGTGCGGCAGATCATACCGCAACGTCCATGCGCTTGCCCATCAAGGCACATCAATGTCCATAAATCGGACGTGTCGTGAGCGGATATGTCCCGCCTGTCCCGAAAAAATTAATTGCGCTCGTCAGGCAGGATTGGCAGCGGATGAAATTCGATGCCCTCGTCGTGCAATTCCTTGACTTCTTGCGGCGAGGCTTCGCCATAGATCGAGCGATGCTCGATCTCGCCATAATGCATCTTGCGGGCTTCTTCCGGAAACCGCTTGCCGACATTGTCGGCATTGGCGACGAGATGATCGCGCAGCTCTTTCAGCTTCGCGCGAAATTCCTTTTCCTGCGGCGACATCATCGCCACGTTTTCGGAGGACGGTGCTTCTGTCGTTGTCGGAGCAGGCGTCTCCGCTGGCTCACTGCGCTTGCGTCCACCACGGCCGATCGCCGGCGCCATGATGGCCTTCTCGACCTTCTTCGACTCGCAGACGGGACAAGTCACAAGCCCGCGCTTCCGCTGCTTGTCGTAATCGGCAGAATTGTTGAACCAGATTTCGAAATTGTGCTTCCGCTCGCAGACGAGCGCGTAACGAATCATGACGGATCACCAACAACATGCAGATGCGCCGGCTCCGCAATCGGCGCAATGATATCAAAACGGCGGCCATGCTGCAGCGAAGGCACTTTGCCGCGTGCTGAAGTCACTTCGGCCGGATCGATATCGGCCATGATGACGCCTGGCTCGGTTCCGCCTTCCGCAAGAACGCGGCCCCAAGGATCGACGATCAGCGAATGTCCGAATGTTTCGCGGCCGTTTTCGTGCTTGCCGCCCTGTGCGGCCGCAAGAACGAACGAGCCATTCTCGATCGCCCGCGCGCGGATCAGCGTCGTCCAATGGGCTTCGCCGGTCTGTCGCGTGAAGGCGGCCGGGATCGTCAGCACTGTCGCACCGGCCTCGGCGAGCGCGCGGTAGAGTGCTGGAAAGCGCAAATCATAGCAGATGCTCAGTCCCAACCGCGCCCAGGGCAGATCGACAAGTACGGCGCTTTCGCCTGGCTGATAATTGCGCGACTCGCGATAGCTTTCGCCGCCGGCCAGATCGACATCGAACATGTGGATCTTGTCGTAGCGGGCGATGATCTCGCCGTGCGGATCAATCACGAAGGCGCGGTTGGCGGCGCGTTCGGACGACGCCTTGATGGCGAGCGAGCCAACGTGAATGTGCAGCTCCAGCTTGCGCGCGAGATCGCGGAATGCGGCAAGCGATGGATCCTTCTCCTCCTCGGTAATGGTCGCAAACAACGTGTCGCGCGACAGCTCCATGATGTTGGTCATCTCGGGTGTCTGCACATAATCGGCGCCGCCGGCCTTGGCCTCGCCGATCAGCCTCACGGCTTCGTCGAGATTGCCTTGCGGCGTCCGGCCCGATCGCATCTGGATCAGGCCAGCGCGGAACTTGCCATCGGATCTGGTCATGCTGCTGGTCCGGTCTGCGCCAGCAGGAGATCGAGTTTGCCTGCGTCATTCAACGCGTAGAGGTCGTCGCAACCGCCGACATGGGTTGTGCCGATGAAGATCTGCGGAACCGTGGTGCGGCCGTTGGCGCGTGTGGTCATCTGGCCGCGCAACTCGCGGTTTCCGCCGACGTCGATTTCCTTGAAATCGACGCCCTTTTTGGTGAGCAACTCCTTCGCCCAGGCGCAATAGGGGCAGAATGCGGTCGTGTAGATTTCAACGGGGGGCATAGCGTTTCGGACAGTTTTATGACGTGCCTTCACTATATGGGCGCGCGTACGGGGTCCACAACCCGCGCGAAAACCAGTACGTCCACCTGACGGGCGCCCGCTCGCAGCAGGGCGCGAGAACAGGCATCCACCGTTGCGCCCGATGTCAGCACGTCATCGACCAGCAGGATATGCCGCCCCACGACATCGGACTTGCCGGCCGTATCGACACGGAACGCGCCCTGCACATTGGTCGCCCGTTCGGATTTCGACAGGCCGACCTGCTGTGGCGTGGGCTTCACGCGGCGGAGGGCGGTGAAGTTCGCAGGAACACTGCAGCCATCCGACAGCAGCTTCGACAGCGTCGCCGACTGGTTGAAGCGCCGCGCCCACATGCGCCGCCAGTGCAGTGGCACCGGGACGATGATGTCGGCATCGGCCAGCAACTCCGCGCCGGCGCGGCCCATCCAGCGCGCCATGACCGGTGCGAGATCGAGCCGGTCGCCATATTTAAGGCCGTGCACGATGGTGCGGGCGATCTCGTCGTAACGCACGGCGGCTCTTGCCCGTGCATAGGCCGGCGGATCGGCGATGGCCTGCATCGAATAGATGCCGGGGCCGGGATCATAGGTGAAGGGGATGCCAAGCTTCTCGCAGAAGGGCCGTTCGATCGGCGACAGCTTCGACCAGCAGGTGGCGCATAATCCTGCCCCTTCGCCGACGGGATCGCGGCAGGACGGGCAGAGCGGCGGCAATGCCACATCCAGCGCCATCCGGAAGGGGAGCCGGAGCGCGGATATGATTTGCGACAGGCGCGATCGCCCGCCTTCGTCTATAGCCGTCTCGGGCATGGCCTTCAGGCTAGCGCCCCTGGGAGTTTGACGGAAGTGTCTGGAAGCCCCGTTCTGTTCGACCGATCCTTGCTGCGGCGCCGGCGCCTCAGGGCGCTGCGCGGTGAGCCGGTGACGTTTCTGCTCAATCACGTTGCGACCGACCTTGTCGAACGGCTCGGCGTGGTGAAGCGGTCGTTCGCGGTCGCCGCCGATATCGGTACGCCGACATCCGAGCTGCGCGACCTGATGCGGCAGCAGAAACTGGCGGAGACGATTATCGGCATCGACACGCTGCCTGCTGCTCATGATGGCGATGGCGTGATAGCCGCAGACGAAGAGGCGCTGCCCTTCGCCGACGGCTCGCTCGATCTCGCGGTGTCGGCTTTGGCGTTGCAATGGGTCAATGATCTGCCTGGAGCCCTGGCGCAGATCCGGCGTGCACTGAAACCGGATGGCCTGTTTCTCGCGGCCTTGCTCGGTGGCGAAACTCTCACTGAATTGCGTCAATCATTTGCGGCGGCGGAAGCGGAGATCGAAGGTGGCGTGTCGCCGCGTGTCGCGCCGTTTGCCGATATGCGCGACATTGGCGCCTTGCTGCAGCGCGCCGGCTTTGCGTTGCCGGTTGTGGACGTCGATCGTCTGACGGTGCGTTACGATACGCCGTTCGGATTGATGCAGGATCTGCGCGGCATGGGTGCGACCAATCTTTTGGTCGAGCGCCGCCGCACGCCATTGAAGCGCGCCACGCTGCACCGCATGACGCAAATCTATGCCGAGCGGTTCAACGATCCCGATGGACGCCTGCGCGCCACTTTCGACATTGTGTGGTTATCGGGATGGGCCCCGCACGAGAGTCAGCAGCAGCCGCTGCGGCCCGGCTCGGCAAAGGCGCGTCTTGCCGACGCGTTGAGGACAACTGAATTTCCAGCCGGTGAGAAATCAGGCCGCCACTAAAGCGTTTTCGCGAAGTGGCCACCGGCCTTCGCCGGCCATAGCCGGCTTCGTCCGGCGAGGCCGGTTCGCGTGAAGAAAACGCGTCAAAACAAAAGCCAAGAGCCTCGGCTTTGATTCCATCAAAGCCGGAAAGGCGCTAGGTCGTCATGGCGTTGAAGATGCGATCGTACATCGCTCGAACCGAGCCGCCCAGCGACATGATTGTCGAGGCTACGGCAACGGCGACGCCCGCAGCGATTAGCGCATACTCAATGGCGGTCGCCCCAGCTTCGCTGCGAACAAAGCGGCGGATCGTTTGAGGCAGTTGTCGCACTTGCATAGTGCCCGGTTCCTGTTCTGCACACGTCAAACACCGGCGCTATGGAATGCGCCAGTTACAACAGCGCCATCAGGTGAGGAATGAGCGGCTCGTCGGCCGGTGGCATCGGGTAATCGCGCAACTTGTTCGGTCTGACCCAGGCGAGCTCGGTGTGATGCTGTGTCGTCACCTGACCTTCCCAGCGCCGACACACATAAAGCGGCATCAGCAGGTGAAAGTCGGGATAGCTATGGCTCGCAAAGGTCAGAGGAGCAAGGCAGGCTTCCCGGACCACAATCCCCAATTCCTCGGATAACTCCCGTATCAGCGTCTGTTCGGGCGTTTCGCCGGGCTCCACCTTCCCTCCGGGAAATTCCCACAGACCCGCCATCGCCTTTCCGGCTGGCCGCTGTGCAATCAGGATGCGGCCATCGGCGTCGATGAGGGCGCAGGCGGCGACAATGAGGAGTCTGGCGCTCACGACCGTGCTTTCAGCATGCATGTTTGATATTAACGAGCGATAAAGTTTTGAGCCGCAATCACGAGCGGTAGTCGCCGTTGATGGCGACATATTCCTTGGTCAGATCGCAGGTCAGGACGCGGTCCTTTCCTTTGCCCAGCCCAAGGCCGACCTTCAGCGCGATCTTCGGCTCTTTCATCGCCGCGGAAACCTTTTCTTCATCATAAGTGGCGTCGCGGGCACCCTTGTGGGCGACGCGGATGCCGTTGAACCAGATTGACAGTTTGTCACGATTGGCCGGCTCGCCCGCCTTGCCGACAGCCATGACGACGCGCCCCCAATTGGCGTCCTCGCCGGCGATGGCGGTTTTGACCAGCGGCGAATTGGCGATCGACATGGCGATGCGGCGCGCCGATGCTTTCGACTTCGCGCCATCGACGGTGATCTCGACCAGCTTGCGGGCGCCTTCGCCATCGCGTGCGACCTGCTCTGACAGGTCGGCCAGCACAGCCATGAAAGCCTTGCGGAAAGCGGTGAGGCGCGGATCGCTGGCGCGCGTGATCTTCGGCGCGCCGCGTGAGGCAGCAGCTCCGGTCGCGAAGGCGAGCAGCGTATCGGATGTCGATGTATCGCCATCGATGGTGACGGCATTGAACGTGTCTGTCACGCCGTCGCGCAGCAGCGCCTGCAAGGCCGGCGCCGAAATCGGCGCATCGGTGAAGATGAAAGACAGCATCGTCGCCATGTCGGGCGCGATCATGCCGGCGCCTTTGGCGATGCCGTTGATCGTGACCTTGGTCTTGCCGATCTTCACTTCGGCGGTTGCGACTTTCGGAAAGGTATCCGTCGTCATGATCGCCTTGGCGGCGTCGAAGAAACGGCCTTCCTGGGCTTCGCCGGCGAGTGTTGACAAAACGCCGTCGAATTTCGTCGCGTCCAGTGGTTCACCGATCACGCCGGTCGAAGCGAGGAAGATGTCATTCACCGAGCAGCCGACAGCTTCAGCCGCGATCCTGGCGGTCAACGCGGTCGATGCGCGGCCGGACTTGCCGGTGAAGGCATTGGCATTGCCGGAATTGACCACAAGCGCGCGGGCTTTGCCGCCCTTCAGCTTGGTGCGGCACCATTCCACCGGCGCCGAGGGGCATTTCGAGCGGGTGAAGACGCCGGCGACCGTGGTGCCCTTGTCGAAGACCGCGAGCAGCACATCGGTGCGGTTCTTGTAACGGATGCCGGCTTCGGCCGTGGCGAGGCGCACGCCATCGACGGGCGGCATGTCGGGGACGTTGGTTGGGGCAAGCGGTGAAACGGCAATGGACATGAAGCGGCCTCGGCTGCGGCGGAGCATTTTCGGGCGAAGTGGATAAGGGTTCGCGTGAAGAAAATGCGACCAGACAAAGAAAGAGCGGGCCATCTCATAGCCCTATGATCACAAAAATAAAACGGGACGCGGCTGTGGCTGCGTCCCGTTTTGTAGATCGTCATGGATCCGCGGGTCGAAGCCCGCGCATGATCGAAAGGGTTACTTCTTTGCCGGCGCCTTGGTGTCGGATTGGGCATCCGGCTTGGCCGCCGGTGCTGCGTCTGGCTTCGCTGCCGGAGTCGCGTCGCCTACCTTCTCGATCTTGGCATCGGCCCGCAGCTTCTGGATCAGGTCGGCCTGCGCCTTGCGCTGCACGAAGCTTTCGATCTGGTCCTTCACCTGATCGAAGGTGGGAGGCTGCTTGGTGCGCTTGTCGTCGACGCGGATGACGTGCCAGCCGAACTGGGACTTCACCGGATCCGAGACCTGGCCCTTGTCGAGCTTGAAAGCGGCTTCGGCGAATTCGGGAACCATCTGGTCCTTGCTGAAGAAGCCGAGATCGCCGCCCTTGTCCTTGGAGCCCGGATCCTTCGACTTTTCCTTGGCGATTGCCGAGAAGTCGCCACCCTTCTTGAGATCGGCGGCGATCGCCTTGGCCTCATCCTCGGACTCGACCAGGATGTGGCGGGCGCTCACTTCCTGCTCGTTTCCCATGTCTTTGGTGGCTTCGGCATAGACCTTCTTCATCGCGTCGTCGGTGACAGCGGTCCTGGCCTCATTTTGGAGCAGCGCCTCCATCAGCAGCTTGGTGCGCGCCAGCTCCATCTTCTTTTTGAATTCGGGGGTATCGCCGAGCTTCTTGGCTTCGGCCGCCTTGGACACGAGGATCATGTCCGAAACATAGGTGGTGAGGTATTCCTTCTTGGCTTCCGGAGCCATGGGCGGGAGCTGGGCGCCGATATCCTCTTCGGCCGCCTTTAGGTCGCTTTCCTTGATCTCGATGCCGTTTACTTTCGCCACGACCGGGTCGGTCTGGGCCCCGGCGCGGACGGTCAGCAGCCCTGCGACCGCCAGCGTGGCGCACAGGGTCATCAGGACCGGCCGCCAGCGGACCGTCGGAAGCGAGGAATGGGTTTTGTTCATCAGGTCTGTCCTTGGGATTGTAGCCGCCCGGTGGTTAATGGCGGCGGACACTTACGCACGCCTTATGTCTTGGCAATGCCAAAGGCCCCTTAATTTTCGGCAATAACCCGGTTTAGCCTTCAGATTGACAAGGAAGTGACCCCCTCCTATCTCTCGACCGCTCTCCGGATGTCACCACCCCGAATGACCTCTCGTTCCGGCTCAATTCGGGCCCGGTTGGCGCCGTTCCGAGCGGATTTCTGGGGTCCAGTGGCCTTAACGAGTCCCCGCGGGTTCAAAACTTTGTGTTTTTTCTCCGCATGAGGGCATGATCGCGGGTCCGGATGCGACAAAGGCCAAAGCCCACCGAAGACTGAAGAAAAGGATGTCGTATGCTCGGCGCAGTCGCCCGCAAGCTGTTTGGTAGCGCCAATGATCGCCGGATCCGCGGTTACCAGCCCCGCGTCGCCGCCATCAACGCTCTCGAGCCCGAACTGGCCAAGCTGACAGATGAGCAGCTCCGCGATCGTACTGTCGAGTTCAAGAAGCAACTCGCAGAGGGCAAGACCCTCGACGATATTCTCGTTCCAGCCTTTGCCACGGTCCGCGAGGCCGGCAAGCGAACCCTCGGCCAGCGCCATTTCGACGTCCAGCTGATCGGCGGCATGATCCTGCACGAGGGCGGCATCTCCGAAATGAAGACCGGCGAAGGCAAGACGCTGGTGGCAACCCTGCCGGTCTATCTCAACGCTCTGGCCGGCAAGGGCGTGCATGTCGTCACCGTCAACGACTACCTGGCCAAGCGCGACTCCGAATGGATGGCGCAGATCTACGGCTTCCTCGGGCTGACGACCGGCGTGATCGTTCACGGCATGGACGACGAGGAACGCAAGGCGGCCTACGCCTGCGACATCACCTACGGCACCAACAACGAGCTCGGCTTCGACTATCTGCGCGACAACATGAAATACCGGCTGGAGGACATGGTCCAGCGCGGCCATGTCTATGCCATCGTCGACGAAGTGGACTCCATCCTGATCGACGAAGCGCGGACGCCGCTGATCATTTCCGGGCCGCTCGATGACCGGTCCGAATTCTACAACACCATCGACACCTATATCCCGCGTCTCGACAAGTCCGATTACGATGTCGACGAGAAGCAGCGTACGGTAAACCTCACCGAAGCCGGCATGGAAAAGATGGAGCAATGGCTCCGCGGCGACGGCCTGCTGAAGGCTGACTCACTTTATGACATCGAGAATGTCTCGACTGTCCATCACGTCAATCAGGCTTTGCGCGCGCATAAGCTGTTCCAGCGCGATAAGGATTACATCGTGCGCAATGGCGAAGTCGTCATCATCGACGAATTCACCGGCCGCATGATGCCGGGACGCCGCTATTCGGAGGGTCTGCACCAGGCGCTGGAAGCCAAGGAGCACCAGCCGATCCAGCCGGAAAACCAGACGCTGGCCTCGATCACCTTCCAGAACTACTTCCGCATGTATGACAAGCTGGCTGGCATGACCGGCACGGCGCTGACCGAGGCGGACGAGTTCTACGACATCTACAAGCTGAATGTCGTCGAAGTGCCGACCAACCGGCCGATGCAGCGCGACGATCAGGACGACGAGGTCTATCGCACCAACGCTGAAAAATACCGCTCCATCATCACGCTGCTTGAGGAATGCAAGACGCGGGGGCAGCCCGTGCTGGTCGGCACAACGTCGATCGAGAAGTCCGAGCAACTGGCCGAAATGCTCCGCAAGCAGGGCTGGGAGCAGCACGATTTCAGTGATCCGAACGCATTTGCCAAGCTTTACAACGATGATGAAAAGTCGGCGAAGGCCAAGGTCTTCGCGATCCTGAACGCACGCTATCACGAACAGGAAGCCTATATCGTGTCACAGGCCGGTGTGCCCGGCGCGATCACCATCGCCACCAATATGGCTGGCCGCGGTACTGACATTCAGCTCGGCGGTAATGCCGACATGCGCATCCGTCAGGAATTGCAAGGTATCGAGGGCGAGGAGCGTGAGCGTCGTGCGAAGGAAATCCGCGAGCAAGTCGCGCGGCTGAAAGAGAAGTCGCTGGCTGCTGGCGGTTTGTTCGTGCTTGGCACCGAGCGGCATGAAAGCCGCCGTATTGACAACCAGTTGCGCGGCCGTTCCGGCCGTCAGGGCGATCCGGGCCGTTCGAAATTCTTCCTGTCGCTCGAAGACGATCTGATGCGGATTTTCGGGTCGGACAAGCTCGACAGCATGCTGACCAAGCTGGGTCTCAAGGAGGGTGAGGCAATCATCCATCCCTGGATCAACAAGGCGCTGGAAAAGGCGCAGCAGAAGGTCGAGGCGCGCAATTTCGACCTTCGCAAGAACATCCTCAAATACGACGATGTCGCCAATGACCAGCGCAAGGTCATCTTTGATCAGCGCATCGATCTCATGAAGGACGACAATGTCGCCGAGACCGTCACCGACATGCGCCACGCGCTGATTGACGATCTCGTGTCCAAGCATATTCCGGAGAATGCCTATCCGGAGCAGTGGGACGTTGCCGGCTTGCAGGATGCGGTGAAGCATATCCTGAACCTCGACCTGCCGATTCAGGACTGGGCGAAGGAAGAAGGCATCGCCGACGAGGAGGTGCACGAGCGCATCATCAAGCGTGCTGACGAGGTCATGGCGGCCAAGGCCGCGCAATATGGCCCCGACGTCATGCGCTATGTCGAGAAATCGATCCTGCTGCAGACGCTGGATCATCTCTGGCGCGAGCATCTGATCATGCTGGAACATCTGCGTCAGGTGATCGGCCTGCGTGGTTACGGCCAGCGCGATCCGCTGAACGAATACAAGTCCGAAGCTTTCCAGCTTTTCGAGACCATGATCGCCAACATGCGCGAGGGCGTGACCGGGCAGTTGATGCGGGTCGAGATCGTGCAGGCTCCGCCGGAAGATCAACAGCAACAGCTTCCCTATATGGAAGCGCATAAGCTCGATCCGCTCACTGGCGACGACGAAATGTCGTACGCGGATGCGACGCTGGCGCCGGCCATGGCCGGCGGCAATGGCGCACAGCGTGCTGTCGAGCGTGATCCGAAAAATCCGGCGACTTGGGGAAAAGTTGGCCGCAACGAAGTCTGCCCCTGCGGTTCTGGCAAAAAATACAAACATTGCCACGGCCGGTTTGCATGATCCGGTAGCGGAACAAAATTGGTGCCGAAAATGGCCGGGCTTAGCCCGGCCATTTTCATTTGGATCGGGTGTTTTAATTTTGAAGCAGTTTGATCTTCAAAACGGCTGTGCAGCCAGTCTGTCGCGCCGCAACAACCGAAACAATTTCCTGCCTGTATGCGTTGCCTTCAATGACTCTGCCAGGATGGGTGCGACACATGCAGGTTCCTCTCGAAATTGCCTTCCACAATATCGAGCATTCAGACCGAGCCGAAACCCAAATCAAAAATCACGTAGCCCGCCTTGAAGATATCTATGATCGGCTGACAGCATGCCGCGTTCGCGTAGATCAGCGTGCCACCAATTCAAACCAGACCATCCCACCTGTGGTCCGTATTGAAATCAGCGTGCCGGGCTTCAAGGATATCGTCGTTGCGCACGAGCCCGATCGACTGCAGAGAAAATTTCAGCGTCCGGATCTGAACAACGCGATCCATGAAGCCTTCCGCATCGCAGAACGCCAGCTCAGCGAATTCAAGGAAAAGCTGACCAATAAGACCTGCGCGCTGATGCATGAATCGGCCAACGAATTCCTCGGGCAGGTCGCGGAAATCACGCCGGAGGAAGATTTTGGTTTCCTCCTCAACAAGGAGGGCGGGATGCTCTACTTCCACCGCAACTCGCTCTTGAGCGGGGATTTTGATCGCCTGAAACGCGGCGATCACGTCACCTATGTCGAGGATGTCGGTGATACCGGCCCGATCGCGACTAAGGTGCGCCTGAAACTGAAGAACGGCGGCGCCTGATTGCAGGGAAAGCCCCATCTGGTCACTTCTCAAGAAGCGTCAGACTGTGGGTGCCGGGGGGAAAGCCCCGGCAAATCTCCAATCAGCGGAATGCCCCGAAGCGGCTTTCGAAGCTCGAAGCTTGCGGAATCGGTTGAGCGCCGCTCATGACAGTGTTGGACGGCTGAGGGGCCGGGGACGCGGGAGCTTCGGCTGTCGCCGGAGCAGCAGCCGTCTTCACCTTCGGCATTTCGCTCGGCGTGCGCGATGCTGTGGGAGCGGGCGCCGCGCGGGTCGGCACCTCGGCCTGCTTCTCGTTCGAGCCACGCAGGCCGATCGCGCGGGATACTCTCGAACGTACGGTCTCGCGTTGGGGCGCGGAGGCGGTTGTGGCCGGCACAGTCCGTTGCACAGAGGCAACCCGGGTCGTCGCCGCTTCAGGCTCGCGCGAACCGCCGCGGAAGAAGTTGCCGATCTTCTCGGCGAAGGTCGGCTCAGGTGCTGGACGTATGCCGACCTGAGCTTGCGGAGCTGAGCGCGGCAGCGGCACGTCGGCTGTTTGTATCGGCGTGGCCGCCACCGCAGCCGAATTTGTGACCTCGGCGTCGCTTTGCGTGGCGTTGAAGGCCACAAGTCCCGGTCCGGGGTTATTCCGATCCACCACCAGCTTGGCGTTGCCCCGCTCGTCGATAATTTCCTGTGGCCGCAGCTTGGCAATGAATGTTGGGTGCATGCCGCCGTCGCGGCCGCTCTTGATCGGGGCGGTTGGCGTATTGCGGGACGCGAGCTGCGCAAACTGCAAATCGTCCTCGCGCTGCTTGGCCTGCACGGCTTCGGCGATCTGCTGCGGGACTTCAAACACGGGGCATTTTCCGCGCGGGCTGAAGCTCATCGGCGAGAAATTTCCGCCGGGAGCCGCCGCGTTGAAGACATAGCGCTTCTCGCACACATCGACCTTCGGCTCTTGGCGCGTCACCTCGAAATGGTCGTTGCCTTCTTTCAGCATGCGCCAGAATGGCATGTTCGGGTTGTTGCGGTGCTTGGCCATGTTGGCCGGCGTCATCCGGAATGGATAGGCCTGCACCTGGAAGGATTTCTGGCCGCCGAAGAACGATTCGCGGCCGAGCGCGAAGATCTCCGAAATCTGCTCGTCGCTCATCGCGTAGCAGCCGCGCGAGGAGCAATCGCCATGCACCATCAGATGCGCCCCGGTGCGGTCATGCGCACGGTCGAACGCGTTCGGATAGCCCATGTTGAAGGACAGATAATATTGCGAATTCGGATTCATCTGGCCGGGGGTGATGTCGTAAAAGCCCTCCGGCGCCTGACGGTCACCTTCCTTGATCTTTGGCCCGAGATCGCCGGACCATTTACAGATCGGGTAGGTCTTCAGCAATGCGAACTGGCCGTTGCGATCCTTCTTCCAGACTTCGAGTTCGGACTCGGACTTGAAAACCCGCACGAGGATCGGCGAGTTCACGTCCATGTTCTTGTCAGCGATGTCGGCCAGCAGCTTGGGCGGAATCGGCGCGTTGGCCTTGGCGGCTGATGTCGGGAAGGTGCCTTCGGACTTGCATCCGGCGAGCGCGATGGTGCCCAAAAGAGCCGCCGACAGCATCAGCGTCCGCAACAAATCAGGGCGTGACAACGTTTTAGCCCCCACGATCAGCAGTCCCCCGCATGCCCGATTGCTACCTCTCAATCGAAAGCTCTGCAAGCGCGGCAAGGTCCCCCAATTTCTTGACCATACCACAGTGAAAGATGAGTAAAAACTGCCGAAAATAGAGGCTTTTAACGCGGCAGGATTGTGGCCATCGAAAGGCATTAACCCGTTGGGCGGTAAGGTTAATTTTTAAAATTAAGTTGATTCAGGCGCCGAACGGTATCGGGTGCCGGGTCAACTCACAGTTTTCCGCGGCCGATAGCGAGGAATTTTTGCCGGCGCATCTTGCGGACGGTCTCGCGATCGTAGCCCTTCAATTCAGCGAAGGCTGCTGCGATCGCGTCCGCGGCCTTGGCGATGGCGGCCTTGGGATCGCGATGGGCGCCCCCCATCGGTTCGCCGACGATGGTGTCGATCACGCCGAACCGGATCAGGTCTTGCGCCGTGATCTTCATGTTGGTCGCGGCTTCCTGCGCCTTGGTGCTGTCGTGCCAGAGAATAGAGGCCGCGCCTTCCGGCGAGATCACGCTGTAGATCGCGTGCTCCATCATCAGCACCTTGTTGGCTGTCGCGATGGCGATTGCGCCGCCTGAGCCGCCCTCGCCGAGAATCAGGGCCACGTTAGGCACTTCGAGATTGAGACAGGCCTCGGTCGAGCGGGCGATGGCTTCCGCTTGGCCGCGCTCTTCTGCATCTATGCCCGGATAGGCGCCTGCGGTGTCGACCAGCGCCAGCACGGGGATGTCGAAGCGATCCGCCATTTCCATGAGACGGACGGCCTTCCGGTATCCTTCCGGACGGGCCATGCCGAAATTGTGCTTCAGCCGCGTTTCGGTGGTCGAGCCCTTTTCATGACCGATCACGCAGACGCTCTCGCCGCGAAAACGGCCAAAGCCGCCGACAATGGCGTCGTCGTCACTGAATTTGCGATCCCCGGCCAGCGGCACGAAATCGTCAATCAGGGCGGAGACGAAATCCAGGCAATGCGGCCGCTGCGGATGGCGCGCGACTTGTGTCTTCTGCCATGGCGTCAACGTCTGATAGAGCTCTTGCAGCGTTTGCGACGCTTTGGCCTCCAGACGCGAAATTTCCTCCTCGACCTGGACCTCGCCGCCCCCTTCAGCCTGAACAGTGCGCAATTCCTCGATCTTGGCCTCGAGTTCGGCGACAGGTTTTTCGAAATCGAGGTAAGAGCGCATCGTCTTTTGGCGGTTGGGTGGGCGGCCGGAAGGCTCGCAGCGGGCGCACATGACCTTTTGGGGGGCGCAAGTCAAGCAAACAAGGTCAGGAAGGGGAGGAAAAGCCGGTCCTTCGGCAGAGCGTTAACGCCCGCTTTTCGCACCCCTCGAATCGTCTGCGAGCGGATGCAGGTCACGCACCATCGTTTTCAGCCGCTCTTCCAGGATATGCGTATAGATCTGCGTCGTCGAAATATCGGAATGGCCAAGCAATGTCTGGACCACCCGGAGGTCCGCGCCATTCTGAAGCAGATGGCTGGCGAAGGCATGGCGGAGGACGTGCGGGCTGACGGCCTGCGGCCGCAACCCGGCCGTTGCCGTGAGTGCCTTCAGCTCTCGTGCGAAATGCTGCCGCGTCAGATGGCCGTCTTCACCAAAGGAGGGAAAAAGCCATTTTGAATTCTCGTTTTTTGTATCCTTGAGCAACGCTCGGTAATTGGTCATCGCCTGTCGCGCGGCGTCATTCAGCGGCACCATGCGCTCCTTGCCGCCTTTGCCCCGGACCATCAGCATGCGCTGATCGCGGCGGGCTGCTGATGCCGGCAGTGCGACAAGTTCCGAGACGCGCAAGCCGGTCGCGTAAAGCAGTTCAAGCAGGCAATAAAGCCTCGCTGTGCGCTGCTTTTCAGCGTCCGATTGCTCGGCGCGGTCAGCCTGCTGCCGTGCGGTGACAATCAGCCTGTCGACGTCAGATACCGACAGCACCTTTGGCAATGCGCGGCCGCGTTTCGGGCCTTCGAGAATCGCCGCCGGATCGTCGCCACGATGGCCTTCCGCATACAGGAAGCGATAGAGCTGACGCACGGCCGAGAGTTTTCGCGCGACCGACGCCGGCGCGAGGCCGCGTCGTGAAAGATTGGACAGGTAGCTGCGAATGTCGTCCGTCGTCGCATCGGCGATGCGACTGCCCCTCGTCGTGAGATGGCTGTTGAATTCGTCAAGATCGGAGCGATAAGCCGATAGCGTGTTCGGACGTGCGCCGCGCTCCGCAGCCAGCATGTCGAGGAAGAGCTCGATCTGCGTTTCACCTCGATCCGCTCTGGCGCGTGCCATCGTGAATGCCTCGCGAACAGACTAGCGTTGCTTGGCAAAACGATCCGGCGGAATCGTCACGGTGATCTCGCGCGTTTCCGGTTGAACCAGGACAGCAAGCGCAACCATGCCGCCATAGACCACGCCGATGATGATCCCGACAGTTGCAAGAAACCGGAAGAGAGACGGCATGCGAGGCACGCGTGATGGTTAAATCGATAAGCGAAGTACCACCATGTTCGCGTTGCCAAGACAAGAACCTTGAACTCCCGCATCCTGCACGCCTCCGTCGCGCCACGGGGCTCCGGCCGCAGCGGCGGTTGCAATATCCGCTCCGTGCTATAATGGCTCCAAGGTCCGCCGCGGAACCCATCGATGCCGCAAAGTCTTGCTGAAACTGTTTCACCCGCCGGTGCGTCCGAGGCGTCCCTCGTGGACGCCCTAGGCGGGCGGTCGCTGGTGCTTGTCGGCATGATGGGCGCCGGGAAATCCTCTGTTGGGCGGAAACTTGCCCTGCGGCTGGGGCTGCCCTTTGTGGACGCGGATACGGAAATCGAAACCGCGGCAGGAATGAGCATTCCGGAAATTTTCCAGGTTCGGGGCGAGCCAGAGTTCCGTGCTGGCGAGGCGCGGGTGATCGCCCGATTGCTTGAATCCGGACCGCAGGTTCTGGCGACCGGCGGCGGCGCCTATATGAACGCCGAAACCCGCAACCTCATCGCTCAAAGGGGGGTCTCGGTTTGGCTGAAGGCGGAGTTCGACGTTCTGATGCGCCGGATCAAGCGGCGCAGCGATCGTCCGTTGTTGCGGACACCGGATCCGGCCGCGACCTTGCAGCGGCTGATGGATGAGCGCTATCCAGTTTATGCGCTGGCCGACGTGACGATTGAATCGCGCGACGTATCGCACGAGGTAATTGTGGACGAGACGATCGGGGCGGTATTGCGTCACTTTGGAACTCCGGCCGAGCGAGGGAATGCGCAATCATGACGGCGCCGCTACGCAACAATGAACCGATCACGGTTGACGTGGCTTTGGCCGGCCGCGCGTATGACATCATTATTGGCCGGGGATTGCTCGCCGGCTTGGGAAAACGTGTAGCCGCGCTACGTCCCGGCGCCCGTGCGGCGATCGTCACCGACGATACCGTGGCACAGCATCATCTGCAGGCGGCCGAAGCCTCGTTGAACGAGGCTGGCATTACGACAAGCCGGATTCTGGTGGCTGCGGGTGAAGGTTCGAAAAGCTATCCGGTCTTCGAGCGCGTCTGTGAGGAATTGATTGCGGCGCGCATCGAACGCAACGATCTCATTGTCGCCCTGGGTGGCGGTGTGATTGGCGATCTCGCTGGTTTCGCCGCATCCGCTGTCCGCCGTGGGCTCGATTTCGTGCAGGTGCCGACGACCTTGCTGGCGCAGGTGGATTCGTCGGTCGGTGGCAAGACCGGCATCAACTCCCGACACGGCAAGAACCTGATCGGCGCATTTCATCAGCCGATACTCGTTGTGGCCGATACCGCTTTGCTCGACACGCTACCGACGCGCATCATGCGTGCGGGTTACGCGGAAGTGGCGAAATACGGTCTGATCGGCGATGCCGATTTCTTCGTCTGGCTGGAGAACAATTGGCGCGATGTCTTTGCCGGCGGTCCCGCGCGGGAACATGCCATCGCCGTGAGCTGCCGGATGAAAGCGCAGATCGTGGCGCGCGACGAGCGCGAAACCGGCGATCGTGCCCTGCTCAATCTTGGTCACACCTTCGGTCACGCGCTGGAGGCGGCGGCCGGATTTTCCGATCGGCTTTATCACGGCGAGGCTATCTCGATCGGCATGGTGCTCGCCTTTGCCTTTTCGGCGCGGCGTGGCTTATGCTCGCAAGCCGATGCGGAGCGCGTCGTTCGCCATCTTGCGAATGTCGGCTTGCCGACGCGCATTTCCGATATTCCGGGTGACAAGCCGAGCGCGGAATTGCTGCTCGATCTCATCGCCCAGGACAAGAAAGTGCGCCGCGGGCGTCTCACCTTCATTTTGGCGCGCGGCATCGGCCAGAGCTTTATCGCTCCGGATATCGATGTCGGCGACGTTCGAGAATTCCTGACCGATCAATTGCACTGATCGATGGACGTTCAAGACTGGCTGGCCTTGCTGGCGATCCTGATCTGTCTCGCACTGTCGTTCTTCCTTTCCGGCAGTGAGGCTGCGCTCACGGCATTTTCACGCTCGCGCATGTTGCGCATGCAAAAGGCCGGCAATCCAAACGCGATCATCGTCAACCAACTGTTCGATGCTCCGGAGCGCGTGTTCGGAACGTTTCTCATCGGCAAGATTGCCGTCAATGCAGCTGTCGCGGTTTTGGTCGCGGCATTGATGTTGAAGTGGTTCGGCTGGCTCGGCATCGTTTATGCGATTATCGTGACGGTTATCACCATCGCCGTCTTCACGACGGCTTTGCCAGCAGCCATTGCGATCAATGCCCCTGAGCGTGTGGCCTTGTCTGTTGCCAGGCCTGTGCAGGGGGGCGTTCGCGTTCTCGGGCCTGTATTGGTCGCCATTCAAGGCATTGTACGGTTTTTCCTCGAGCGTCTTGGCGTGCGTCCGGCCGAAGGGGCGCCGGTCCTGTCCGTGCGCGAGGAACTCCGCAGCGCCATCGATCGAAACGGCAGTGCAGAACTGCGCGGTCGCGATATGTCGTGGGGCATGCTGGATCTTCGGGAGTTGGAAGTTTCCGACGTGATGATCCACCGCACCGAAATGATCACGGTCTGTGTCGACGACCCACCAGAGGATGTGGTGAAGGCCATCCTGGGTCTGCCGGTGACTCGCATTCCGTTATGGAGCCGACGGCCCGATAATTTTGTCGGCATCCTGCATGTACGCGATTTGCTGGTCGCCGTTCAGGAGGCTCGCGGTCAGCTATCAAAAATCGATATTGTGTCGCTGGCTCGGCCGCCCTGGTTCGTGCCGACGGTGCGGCCTCTGCTGGAGCAGTTGAAGGCATTCCGCCGCCGCAAGACGCCGTTGGCGCTCGTCGTCGATGAGTATGGCGAGCTGATGGGGCTTGTGACACTCGAGGATATCCTTGAGGAGATCGTCGGAGATATCCCCGACGAGCGCGAGACACATTTGCCGGGTCTGTGGCCGCAGCCTGATGGATCCGTGCATGTGGATGGAGGAGTTCCGATCCGCGATCTCAACCGCGCCATGGATTGGAATCTACCGGACGAGGGGGCTACGACGATTGCCGGTCTCGTCATTCACGAAGCGCAGTCGATTCCCGATGTCGGTCAGACCTTTACCTTTTATGGATTTCGCTTCGGCGTCCTGCTGAAAGACCGCAATCGCATTACCTCGCTTCGCATTACGCCGCTTACGAAAATGCTGAGCCATTGAATGCTTGATAGTGGGGCCGGCCCTTTCTCAGCCGGCTTGATTCGCACGCATAGGTTGTATATCTGTATAGGTTCCTACGGGCGGCAGTGTTGCGCCATCCCCGCTCGCGCATTTTCAATGAGTCATAAGCAATTATTATCAGTGGCTTTTGGTTATCGATTTCCCTCGTCGGCCATTTGGCTATGGTAATAAGATGGGTGTTGTTACACACACTCGTTAGTTGCGCGGGCTGCGATCACTAGACATGCTTTGCGGAGCCGGAATCTTATGCGGTTCAGGGATGCAGCGGGATTTGGCAGCGACGAACATACCGGTTGATGTATTGCGGTCATTTGTGGCCGTCCTTGACATCGGCTCGCTTGCTCAGGCGGCTGACCATCTGCATCTCACGCCCGCCGGTCTGAATGGGCAAATCAAGAAGCTTCAAAATCATCTCGGCGATTCTCTTTTTCTCAGAGCGGATCATGGGCTGAAACCGACCGATAAAGGTGAGGTCTTGCTCGGTTATGCTCGCCGCATTCTCGAGATGAATGACAAGATCATTTCCCTGAGCGGTCGTAACCCTGACCGAGTGCGGATCGGTATTCCAAAAGTGTATGCTGGAACATTTCTCGAGGGAGCGAATCTTGCCTGTGTGTCAGGGATGCCGGGGCCACCCCCCGCATTCTTCTGTGACATCTCTGATGGACTCACGAAATCACTTCTTCAGAATTTCCTCGACGTTGCTGTGCTGACCGAGCAGAACCACCTACGTACAGCGACGGAATTTGTCTGGTGCGAGCCTCTGGTCTGGGCCCGTTCTCCCAATCTTACGCCTCCGCTAGGATGCCCCCTGCCAGTGATCGGCTCGGCCAACGGCATTGCGGATCAACTTGCCAACGATGTTTTGTCCGACGCCAACATACGTCACGAGATCGTCTTTGCGACGGCTGATTGGAATGCGCGGATGGCGGCTGCAAAGGCCGGCTTAGGATATGTTATCGCTCCGCGGCGGGTCATCCCGGCTGCGTTGCAAATCGCGCAAGATGACTTTCTTCCCGGTCTTCGCGATCTGCGATGCGCGATCCATGTCAGTCCGCAGATCGATGTGAAAAAGATCAGGCCGATATTGGTGCGGCTCGCCGAGATCTTTGTTCCGCACGATCAGGACAAGAACGACACATCTGACCATATCCTTGGCAAGGAGATGCGCGAAGCCAGAAGGTCCATGCACGAAAGAGGAGAGGCGTAAGGCGAATTCGGTTCAGGGTGGTTCAACGCTGAAGAATGTACGATCGGTTACTGAGGGACAGGTCCGATGCAGCGACGACATGAGAGCCTGAACATACCGATTGAATTGCTGAGATCATTTGTCAGCATTCAGGAAACTGGCAGCTTTACCAAATCTGCCGAACAATTACGTTTGACGCAGCCAGCGATCAGCGCACAGATCAAACGGCTGCAGCAACTCGTTGGTGGTGAAGTTTTTGTCAAATCCGCGTTCGGTGTGTCGCTTACGGAGAAGGGCGAGATCGTCAGTCGCTATGCAAGACGGATCCTCGCGATGAACGACCAGATTCTCTCCCTTTCAGGATCCGGGTCGGTGTCGAAGTCGTTGCGGATCGGGATGCCGAATGTCTTTGCCGCGACCATGTTGTCCGATGTCATCGCGGCCTGCAGGGAGGATGTCGACGGCGATCGGCCGCAATTCTCCTGCGAGCCTTCTGCTGATCTCGCGCGGAGTCTCGGGAGCGGTTATCTCGACCTGGCATTTATCGTCTCGCCCAGAAACCCTCCCATGCAATCAATCTATCGTTGGTCCGAGGAGATGTGCTGGACCTGTGCTAGGGATTTCCTGTTGAGTCCAGGCGCCCCAATTCCTCTTTTGAGCTGGCCGCATGGGATATCCGATCAGGCGGCCATTGAAGCGTTGGAAAATGCGGGGCTGCAATACCAGATCGTTTTCGTTGCTTCCGATCTTGCAGGCCAGCTGGCAGCGCTGCGCTCGAAGATGGGTTATTTTGTTCTGCCGGAACGCGTTGTCCCATCCGATCTGAAAATTGCACGCGAACATTTTCTGCCGCCGCTGCCGGTCTGTGAAGCTGGCATCTATATCCGCGAGGGGCTTGAAACCGCCAAAGCCGCCTTGGCGATGGCCGAGATCATGGCCAACGTCATTGGACCAAAAACCGGCAGCATTTCGGAACGGCCGAAGCAGAGAGTCTGATAATGTCGGCTACGGGAGGCATCTGACCACATGCAGACGCGTTTAGGTTTCCAGGACGCGACATAGTCTGCCCCGGACGCGGCCGGCCTATAGCCCCTCACCGGGAGCGGTTGCGTGAATCGCCAGCGCGTGCACGCCGCCCGCCAGTTCCGCAGTCAGTGCGGCATTGATCGAGCGGTGTCGCTCGAGACGCGACTTGCCTCGGAAGGCTTCCGACACAATATAAACGCGGTAGTGTGTTTCCCCGCCTGGCCGGTGCCCGGCATGACCAGCATGCAGGTGTGACTCGTCCTCCACACGAAGGCTTTCAGGTGCGAAAGCTTCCGTCAATTTCTTCGTGATGACATCTTTGGTCTGCATGTCTGCTTGACTCTGTAACGCGCGGCGGCTTTAGGGCGCTGTGCTCTAAGAAAAATTGATCCGGCGCATCGATACTGTCAAAACGGTATTGATCTCCAAAATGTCAAGTCTTGAAGGTTACGGCGTAAAGTCAGCATACTCACAGCAATGAAGCTTGATTCACCATTCTTTGACCGCATCCGGGTAAAGCCTGGCGAGGATCGCCGTCCGCGCAAGGTTGCGCAGACCTGCGAATGGGCCGGCTGCAAAAATGAAGGAACGCATCGCGCGCCGAAGGGCCGCGGTCGCGAGAAGGACTATTGGCATTACTGCCTCGATCACGTCCGTGAGTACAACCAGTCCTACAATTTCTTCCAGGGTATGAGCGACGACGATGTTCGCAAGTACCAGAAGGATGCGCTGACCGGTCATCGCCCGACTTGGAAAATGGGTACGGGCAACAAGCAGGACGACCCGGGCCGCTTTTACGCGGAGAATGGGATCGACCCCTTCGCCATGTATCGCGAGCTGGGTGGCGAAGGCCGGGCCTCGACGCGCGCAAGGGCCAAGGTCGAGGAAGGCCGGACCATCCGCAATGCCGAGCGCAAGGCGTTCAATACGATGGGCCTTGAGGTCAGCGCCACCCGGGTGGAGATCAAGGCCAAATTCCACGAGCTTGTGAAGCGCCACCATCCGGACAGCAATGGTGGTGATCGTTCGACCGAAGACCGGCTGATTGAGATCATTCAAGCCTATAATTATCTCAAATCGGTCGGTTTTTGCTGAGGGGGCGCGATTTCAACGGCCTTGCTCGCGTGGCAATCCAGCTCAGCCTTTTAAGAAGCCATTGAAATCCCTATCTTATTGGCGGGCACCCGCATTGTGAAACGCGAAGCGGGTTTCGCTCGGCTTTGCCTTTCTGCTAAGTTGGCGGCGATAATCGATTTGCCAACCTGACAGCGTCATGCGCGCCTGGTTCTGGCGGCGCCACGGAGAAACAATGGCTACTGCAAGTGAAGAGATTGTCCAGGGTCCCGGCGGCGTGCCCGACATGAAGGTGTCGGTACGGCAGGTCTTCGGTATCGACTCCGATCTGGAAGTGCCGGCCTATTCTGAGCCCGACGAGCACGTCCCCGATCTCGACCCGGATTATCTGTTCGACCGTCCGACCACGCTCGCCATCCTGGCCGGCTTCGCCCGCAACCGGCGTGTCATGGTCACAGGCTATCACGGAACCGGCAAGTCGACCCATATCGAGCAGGTCGCCGCGCGGTTGAACTGGCCTTGCGTGCGCGTGAATCTCGACAGTCACATCAGCCGTGTCGATCTTGTCGGCAAGGATGCGATTGTGATCCGTGACGGCCTGCAGGTGACCGAGTTTCGCGACGGCATCCTGCCTTGGGCGCTGCAGAACAACATTGCCATGTGCTTTGACGAGTACGACGCGGGCCGCCCGGACGTCATGTTCGTGATCCAGCGCGTATTGGAGCAATCCGGCCGATTGACGCTGCTCGACCAGAACAAGGTGATCCGGCCGCATCCGGCTTTCCGGCTGTTCGCCACCGCCAATACAGTTGGTCTCGGCGACACCACCGGCCTTTATCACGGCACCCAGCAGATCAACCAGGGCCAGATGGACCGCTGGTCGATCGTGACCACGCTCAACTATCTGCCGCACGACAAGGAAGTCGAAATCGTGCTGGCCAAGGCCAAGCATTATCGCAACGAGCAAGGCCGCGACACCGTCAGCAAGATGGTGCGCATTGCCGACCTGACCCGCAATGCTTTCATGAACGGCGATCTTTCGACCGTCATGAGCCCGCGTACGGTGATCACCTGGGCCGAGAATGCGGAAATCTTTGGCGATGTCGGCTTCGCCTTCCGTGTCACGTTCGTCAACAAGTGCGACGAACTCGAACGGCCGATCGTGGCTGAATTCTATCAGCGCAGTTTCGGGCAGGAGTTGCCGGAATCCGCGCTGAATGTGGCGTTGACGTAAACGTAGCAGTCGTCCCCGCGAAGGCGGGGACACATACTCTGTGCTTGATCGAGAGGGCTGTGGCTATTGGGTTCCGGGCCTCGCTTGCTCGGTCGCCCGGAATGACTGAAGCTGAAAGCGATGTCCTCGAACTACAAACCGAAGCCGTCTCCGAAGGAATCGCCGGCTGAGCCGTTCAAGCGAGCGGTGACCGGGTGTTTGCGTGCAATTGCCAAGAAGCCTGAAATCGAGGTGGCGTTTGCGGCCGAGCGGCCGGGGCTTGTGGGCGGCAAGGTGCGCTTGCCGGAGCCGGCCCGTAAGCTGACGCGCGGAGAAGCGGCCATCGTGCGCGGCCATGCGGATGCTGTCGCGTTGAAACTCGCCTGTCACGATCCCAATGTGCATCGCAAGCTGATCCCCGGCGG
>Ga0164243_10002092_pt1 | contig 33364 bp, 21 predicted proteins | sample OricompcompostOP_FD_108781 | JGI IMG/M metagenome (GOLD analysis project Ga0164243, IMG submission 108781) | Organic Plus compost microbial communities from Emeryville, California, USA - Original compost - Organic plus compost (OP) | ecosystem: Engineered > Solid waste > Mixed feedstock >... | reverse complement strand
GTTCTTGATCAGAAGCGGAGTGAAACCGGTTTCCCCGCCACCGTGGGCCAGCGTGATGCCGCCCCCCGGGGCGGTTTGTCCGGCGATGGTAAGGTACGGGTTCGAGATGACCGGAGGGCGCCTCGTGAAGCGCACGGTGCCTGCAACGCGGAACACACATACCCGTGGACCCTGGGCTTCGGCGCAGGCGCGAAACGTGCCCTCGCCCGAGTCTTCAAGGCTGTCGACGTAAATGATCCTTCCGCCGCGGCCGCCTTGCGAAACGGCGCCATATCCTATCGCGCCTGGGAATGCCTTGTTGGCACTTTCCGTATCCGTTCGTACCGGGGGGGGCGTTGCGCCAGAGCTTTGATTGCATCCGGCGATCGCGGCAATGATGGCGGCAAGCCAGCACCAGCTGCGTCCGCCAGCGGGAGGCCTGGCGAGGGACAGCTGCATCCGCCGCCCCTCCGTCAGAACCGCGACCGCAATTCCGCACCCACGCGGAAACGATCGAAGTTCTCTGTGATGACGTCGCTATCGCGATCTGAATATGTGAAGCTCGGCGCAAAGGACAGGATGCGGTTGATCCGGAACTCGGCTTCCACCCACACGCCCTTTGTGGTCTCTGAAACGCCCACACCGCGGAACTTGCTTCGCCGGTAGAATAGCTGCGCCTGTAGCCGCAGATTGTGCCGTGCCTCCGCCTGCGCTCCCAGGCGAACGGTGGTATCTGTACGAGCCTGAGCGCCGTTGCGCAGGGTGGCAGCGTCCCCTCGAAACGCGTCGAGGGTTATGGCTACGCGGCGCGTCGGCAGATAGGCGAGCGCGGCCTCGACTGACAAACCGTCATAGTCCGGCAGGCTGGTGTCCGATGGGTCGAAGTGGAACACGCCCACGCTGCCTTCACCGCGGAAAATTCCGTTGTCGCCAAACTTCAGGCCGACACGGGCGCCGTATGTACTCGCGTCGCGGTTGATCCCCGCCGTGTCTACAGGCAGGTCGAAATCGCGGCGATTGACGAAGCCGATGAGCATCCCCCGCATCGTTCCGGCGATCCGGTAGCCTGCGGAAGCTTTTGCGGAGAGCTGTCTAAGATCACGCGCGCGGTCTTCGTCAGCAAGGTAGTCGGCGTCGGTCACCGTTCCCTGCAGGCCTAGTGACATCCGAGGGCCGTCATAGTCCCAGCCAATATCGCCGGTGAGGATGTTCAGTTTGCGCGGTCCGATCGCCGTGCTTTTGCGAGCTTCGGGGTCGCCGCGATCCTCGACCGCCCGCCGCCAGCTCGCCTCCGCCCGGAGGCGACTGGATGAGCCGAGGCTGGTTCCCGCGGTCGCTCCGACGAATGCCGCGGTGCTATTTTCGGTTGTCCGCTCGAAATAGCGGCGGAACGAAGCCTCTGCCAGCAAGGAGAGCCGTGTCGAACCAGTTTCGGTTCGCGCTTCTATGCGCGGGACCGCAATCGCGATCCAGTCATCTACCTCGGACGCCTCAGCGGCGTAGATATTGCTGTCATATTCGATGCGAAGCTCGGCCGACGGGATTATTTCGAACGGGCCTGCGTGGAGCGGCTCTGCCAGGCCAATGTCGTCTTCAACATCGAGCATGGGAGCGGTGGTGTCGATCGACTGGGCGGCGGCCGTGCCTGGGGCGAGACAGGCGGCGCCAAGCAGCACGCCGGACAGTGGCTTCAAAACCATCGTTCGGATACCGTGATTTGGTCTCCTGGGCGTATCGGATCCGTGGGAGCGGCACGCCCTCTTATCTTGCGGCCGCCGACGTCACGCAGGATGATAAAGCTGTCCGAATTCGCGCGATACGTGAAGCCGCCGGCAATCGTTACCGCCGCCATTACGGAAATGCCGGGCCGATATTCGTACTCCCCGGGTTTGTTGACCTCGCCCAGTATGTAGAAGGGCCGGAGAGACGCCGGCTGAACATTCACAAAAGGATCGTTCAGGATCTGCTTGGCCAGCAGCGCCTCCCGAATTTCCGAGGCGACGCCATCGGCGGTCTTGCCTGCCGCCGGCACCTTGTCCAGCAGCGGCAAGGACAGCATTCCATCCTCGCCTACCGCATAGATCACGTCCTTGAAGGGATCGAGGCCGTAGATGTTGATGCGCAGCTTGTCCCCGGAGCTCAGGATATACGCCTCGGACTGCGGTGCGGGGAGATCGGGCAAGGAGCCTGCGGAAGAACATGCCGGCAGCGCCCCGAAAAAGGCGAGCACGAGAAATGGCAGGTAGCGCTTCTGACGTTTGTCCATACAGGGCTGCTCCCGTGTTCCGGAAGATAATCCAAGGAATGCCTCGAAGATAATCCGAGGGCGCAGCCAAGCCATGGCAATTGCGTAGGACACGGGGAGAAAGATGGGCAGGAAATCCCGTCGCTAAAACTTTCGGGTAACCCTTCCATCTCCCACGTATAGGAGAAGGAGGCTGAACATCACCGGATTGATGTTGAGGCGGGAGAACATATGGGGGTTGGACTGAGTGTAAATAAGAAACGCGGCTATGAGGGCCAAAGCGGTGCCTACGCCTAGACGATTCTGAGCCAAAAATGGCAGCGGCGTCCAGACGAGTGTGCCCACGAGGACGCACAGCCCCAGTAGCGACATGAAGCCACCGTCGACCAGTAGCAGCAGAAACAGATTATGCACCGGCTGCTGAATGTCGTTGGTTTTGCGAAAGCCCTCGACCCCCAAGCCCAGCAGCATCGTGTCTTCAGAGGTTTCCCAGGCCAATCTGATCAGTTTGACCCGCCCCGCATACGTTCCTGCGCTGTCAAGATCGGCCTCGCTGATTGCACCGGCAACGCGCTTTTCGAACGCGGCCGGCATTGGCGCTCCCGAAGCTACGTAGATCGAACCTGCAACTGCAATGATGACGAGAGCTGCCGCAATTCGCCGTATACCTGCAAACAACAAGGTGATGGACACCGTGATGACGGCCGCGATGAAGCCGGCAAAGGAGGCGCACAGTAGCAGGCCCCACGCAAGCAGCACAGCGATCGTGATGAACAACAGCAGTGAAATCAGTCGTTTAGCGTAGCAGTAGATGAGGAGCGGGAACGCCATCGAAATCAATTGGCCATTCCAGTTTGGTTCTGCGGCAAAGCTTGAGACGCGACCGTTGCCGGAAATGAACTCCTGAGAAAGATACCGGGAGGCCCGCGCATGATCCATCGTCAGGCTCGCCACGATCCCGCTGGCTTCGAGCAGTGCCATGCCGACGAGGAAGCAGATCACTATTCGGTGGGCGAGCCAGCGAGGCTGATTGAGAAACATCATGGGGAGCAGCAGGTATCCGAAGAGGTACTGGCTCGAGATCACGACCCAGCGGGTCATGTCGCCGTGTACCGCGGTGCCAATCATCAGGCCGCCCAGAATTAGCGTCAATCCGGCGATATAAACCGAGGTGAAACCGCCAAAGGGACGCGATGTCAGGCGGCCGCGCCAGGCGCAGATCGCAAAGGCGCTCGCAAACGCAATGTCCGACAGCGTGAGATTGATCGGACCGATGCGCAGCGCCTGATAGCCGGTGAAAAAGGCGCCGATCGCCATCAAGGGAGCGGCTAGGCCGAGTGCCGCCTTGTCGAGGGACTGCTTGTCGACCTCTTCGCGGCGAAGACGGACGAGATATTCGCTGGGTAGTGGAGATCTGGCATAGCCGGGGATCTCTTGCCCCGCTGCCACGACCGTGCCCCTGCTCGTCATCTTCCGCTCACGTCAGGCCAATGATCGTTTTCCGTCACGTAGGTATTCCGGTGAACCTCACGGCAGGCTTGGCCAGTGCTTTCGCTCAGCCGGGGTTGTAAACGCAGGAGCGGCAACCCCGAATTGCAATTTCGGATAGGGGTAGGTCGGACATTCCGGACATGGGCTTATCCGAAATATCGAGTGCCAGTCTCAGAAGGAAAAAAGGATAGGCGACGAAAGCGCGTTTCACGTTGCTTATGAACGACTTCTAGGATGGTGCTCCAACAGGTGAGGGAGCCGGTTTGATGATGTCGTCTGCGTCGCAGCCAGACCGGAGAGGCATGGGGCATTGGTGATGAAGCACTCCCGTTCATCATTCCGGGCGCTCAAGCGCGGCAGGCCATGATGGGCCTTTCGGGCATCAGGCGCGCCGCAATCGTCGCTCCGCACCCGGACGACGAGGTGCTGGGGTGCGGCGCCACGATTGCGCGCCTGGCCAGGCAGGGAACCGAGGTCCACGTGATCATCGTGACGCGCGGGCAAGAGCCGCAGTTTTCTTCCGCCTATGTCGATCAGGTAATGGCAGAGGCGCGCGCCGCTCACCAGCGCCTGGGCGTACATGCCACGCACTGCCTCGATCTTCCGGCGGCCGCCCTCGACACGGTCAGCGTCGCGGACATCAATGCGAAAATAGGCTCCAAGCTGAGCGAAATCATACCCGACGTGCTTTTTGTGCCCTTCCTGGGCGACATTCACGTGGACCACCAGACCGCGTTTTCGGCATCGATGGTCTGGGCGCGCCCGCGCGGTCCGGAAGTGCCTGCGCATGTGCTCGCTTATGAAACGCTGTCCGAGACGAACTGGTATGCTCCTCAGGTCACTCCGGCGTTCAGTCCCAATCTGTTCGTGGATGTCGAAGGCTTTCTCGATGACAAGCTGGAGGCTTTCTCCCTCTACAGTTCGCAAGTGAAGAACTTCCCGGATGAGCGCTCTTTGGAGGCCATCCGGGCCCTGGCCCAGCTACGCGGCGCTACCGCTCACTGCAGGGCGGCCGAAGCATTTGTCACCGTGCGATCGATCTTGCGATGGCAGTGAATTTCGTACGCAGGGGCTCGAAAGGCGCCAGCCGGGACTGGCGCAGGCTGGCGGGCCATTTCGGGAATATCGGGCACCTGCTGTCCGGCAATGTGCTCAGCAATGTTTTGGCCATGGGCAGCTTGGCCATCGCGGCGCGGACGCTTTCCACTGTGGAGTTCGGCACGTTGGTGATGGTGGTCACTTACGTCCGCCTGGTCGAGCGATTGATACGGTTCGAATCCTGGCAGCCCCTGATCCACTTCGCTGCAAATCTGAGCCTCGACGCCTCCGTCAAGCTTTCGCGCCTCTATTTGTTCGGCCTCCTGCTGGATGCCGCCGCCGCCATCTTTGCCACCGCAACCGCGATAGGGTTCGCCTGGTTTTTCGGCCCCCTCGTCGCCATCAGCGATAGCGCGATCACATTGATCGCGATCTACGCCAGCGGTATCTTGTTCAACATCACCGGAGTTCCCACGGCTTCGCTGCGGATGGCGGGACGTTTCCGTTCGATCGCCTATGTCCAGCCGGTCGCTCAACTGGTGCGTTTGCCGCTCGCGGGGCTTTGTGCGCTTTTCCGAGCAGACCTGCAAAGCTTCGTGTTGGCCTGGCTGGCGGCGCAGATCGTCGGATCCTCGCTGTTCTTTTTTCTGGGGTGGAGAGCACTTGCAGCTCAATCCATTCCCAATCCTCTCAAATCATCACCACGGGGGCTGATGCGCGAGTTCCCGGGTTTCGCAAGCTTCGCATGGTCGAGCAATCTTTCGATGACGCTGCGAACCGTGACCCAGGAGGCCGACGTCCTCCTCGTGGGATTGTTCGCCGGTGCGCCATCCGCGGGATTCTACCACGTCGCCAAGCGTCTCGCGAAGATCGCTCAACAAGTTGGTGGCCAGACGCAGGCGGTTCTGTATCCGGACATGGCGCGGCTATGGGCAGCAGCGCGCTTCGCCGAGCTGCGGTCTTTGACACGTCGCTTGCAGATCATCCTGTTTGCCATCGGCGCATCAGCCGTGGTGGCTGCTGCCCTGGTAGGCGAACTGCTCGTAAACGCGATTTTGGGCCATCGCTATTCTCATGTGGGGCTGTTGCTCGTGGTGCAGTTGCTCGCCGTCACCTTCATAATGCACGGCGCGCCGTCTCGCTCGGTTCTTCTGTCAATGGGGAAGCCCAGTGTCGTTCTGCGCAGTTCAGTGCTGGGTGCCGTGGTCTTTTTTAGTGCTGCGGCGTTACTGATCCCCCGCTTCGGCGCGTTGGGGGCAGCGTACAGCCAGATCGGTCTGGCAGCAATCAGCGCGCTGTGGATGGACATCGCATGGGCAAGGAACATCGGGCGAAAGATCCGAGAAGCAGCCGACATCTCGGGCGACAGAGAAGATTAGGCGCGAATATGCACGACGAGCGCGCCGCGTTGCCCGCCGATGATCCTCGCCTCCGCAAGGTGTTTGGCGTTGGCTTGAATAAAACTGGCACTACGACTTTTGCAACCTGCATGCAGTCGCTTGGCTATCGTCATATGGGTTACCGGCTCGATCTTCTCAGGCAGTTTCGAGCGGGCAATTACGAAGAGATATTCGCGGTCACCGACAGGTATCAGTCGTTCGACGATTGGCCCTATCCGCTCATGTACAAGCTGCTTGCCGACCGGTACCCGGATGCGCGTTTCGTGCTTACGGTGCGTGCAGATCCAGAGGCGTGGTTCAAGAGCCTGTGCCGACATTCGCGCCGCTCCCACCCTCTCTCGAACGCTCGCAGATTTGTTTACGGGTACCGCTACCCGGACAATGCCAAGGCACATCACATCGATTTCTATCTGCGTCACAATGCAGCAGTCCAAGCTCACCTCGGCTCGCGGATGAAAGTGCTCTGCTGGGAAAATGGCGACGGATGGAATGAACTCACCTCGTTCCTCGGGATTTCGCCACCGGATCTGCCATTTCCCCATGTCAACGCAAGCCAGATGCCGTCCCGACGAAAGCAGTTGCTCAACTCCGTCATGCGGTCAGCCGAAGCAGCCGGGATTCTGTTGGCAGACAGAATGCTTCCAATGCTGGGCCGCAAGATCGGTTCTCAGTGAAACCTTCGCGGTGGCGCAGGAAGCGCCGGTCGGATCGACGTATGAAAGCCGCGGTGCTTCCGGCGATCACCCGAAATCGCAATTGTATCGCTGACAGTTGGCCGTAGCTTTGCACCGAACACTGGGCGGCGCCCGATCGTATCGTTGAGGGCAGAAGGTGACCTCAAGATCCTACCGCAGCGATATCGACGGGCTTCGTGCGATTGCCATCCTGTGCGTGGTCATTTTTCACCTTTCCCCGACAACTCTAGACGGTGGCTTTATCGGGGTAGATGTTTTCTTCGTAATCTCTGGCTACCTCATTACACATCAGATCCGTGCAGGCGTAGAGAGCGGAACCTTCTCGTTCAAAGATTTCTACGCAAAGCGTATCAGGAGACTGTATCCGGGCCTCATCGCGGTTGTCGCTGTCACCTTGGTGGCAGCGTATGTGCTGCTCCTGCCAACAGAGTTAGAGAAGATCGCCAAATCCGCTCTTTCTGCATCACTCTACTCAGCGAACATCTACTCCTACTACACCGTAGACTACTTTTCCCACGATGAAATACGACCTCTGCTACATACCTGGTCGTTGAGCGTTGAGGAGCAGTTCTACCTATTTTTCCCGATCTGTCTGGTAACTTTACTCCACCGTAGCCGAAAGGTTGCTGGCGCGGCCATCGCCTTTCTGGCTCTATGTTCACTTGGTTACGCCGAATACACGGTAGAGAGAGATGCAAGCCTGGCGTTCTACAGCGGGCTTTCCCGGTTCTGGGAGTTCGCCGCTGGCGCGCTGCTGACGTTTCTAGGCCCCGCCAAGGCGAGTGCCCCCGTGCACGCCGGCGGAGCCCTCTGTGGCCTCGTCCTGATTTTCGCTTCCGCCGTGTGGATGTCGGAAGCATCTCCGGTGCCTGGCCTGATCATGCTGGCTCCGGTTCTTGGCGCGGTGCTGTTGCTCCGGGTGGGCGAAACCTCCAACCCGGTCTCTGCCGCGCTTTCCGCTCCTCCTTTCGTTTATCTGGGGAAGATATCCTACGCACTGTATCTGGTGCACTGGCCGCTGATAGTCTTCGCCAAGACCCTCTATCAACTTTCCTTGCCTCGCTGGATGGAGGGCGCTTTGCTGGCCCTCTCCATCCTGCTTGCGGATCTCCTCAGTCGCCTGGTGGAACGGCCGCTTCGCGGGATTTCCGTTCCGCGCCGGAGACAATGGATATTCGCTACGGGCGCCGGAAGTACCGTCATGATCGCGCTGGTCGGCGTGAGCGTGCTTTACACGGACGGCTTCGCGTCTCGCTATCCGGCTGACGCAAGAAGAATGATCTCCTACCTCGACTATGATGCAAAATCCGCCTTCCGCGCCGGCACATGTCTGATCAACGCCGAGGCCGATCGCGAAGATGATGAGTTCGATGAAGCATCCTGCGTCAATCTGGACGATAGGGTGCCCGAAGTCCTGCTGATCGGGGACAGCTATGCTGCCCAGTACCGGGATGCGCTGAGCAGGAAGTTCCCCGGCCTTGAGGTCGGGCAGATCACTGCCACAGGGTGCCGACCATTGCTCGATGCCCAAGGCGCGGATCGGTGCGTGTCGCTCATGCGCCGGGCGTTCGCCGACATAATTCCGCATCATCGGTTCGCGGCCATTATCGTTTCCGGGCGCTGGCAGTCCGATGAACTGCCTGCGCTCGTTTCCACCGTCCGCTATCTGATGGAGCATTCGCCCAAGGTGTACGTCTTTGGTCCCATGGTAGAGTACACGCAGCCTCTGCCTCGATTGTTGGCGTTGCAGAATCTGGACATGATCGACGGAGACGTGGACCGTAATCTCCTGCACAGTTCGCGGGAGCTTGAGAGAGCTCGGAGATTGGACGATCACATGTCCCGCATCTTCGCATCTTACGTCCCAAAGGCCACCTACGTCTCGGTGCTGGAGCAGCTATGTACCGAGGCGAGTTGTACGACGGTGACCCCCAAGGGAGTTCCGACGCAATTCGACTATGGCCACTTGACCGGCGCTGGCGCGACGCTGGTGCTTGACCGTCTATTGGCGGAGGGCCAACTGCAAATGTTGGCTTCCGTCAGCGATCAGCAGCTTCTGAACGGACGCTGCCAAGGCATGTCAGCCGAGTCCGGAGAAGGCTGCAAGGGAGTCCCTCGCTAGCGCTAGCTGGAGACGAATTGATATTCGATACCTCGGGGCCTTAGAATTACGAGGCACATTTCCATACCCGCACGACCGCTTGCGACGGGGGGAGGCGCCAAAACCGCATATCGCTTTGGAGCCTGGAGGCCTGCACACGCTTCATCGCATTGAAGGACGAGCCCCGACTATTCATCAAATTCAGACGCCGTCCGCTCGTAGCTGCGGGCGTAAGGTTCGAGACCTTGCCAAACGATGAAGACTGCCGGCGGCCCCAATACGATCGCAGCAAGTGCCATCGAATATTTTAGTTGGCTGGGATCTGCGAACAGATAGTCCGTGAACAACGCCACAATCAACGGCCCCAATGCAAAGGCGATCACGTTGGAAGAGAACAATTTTACAGCACTTACTTGTGCGCGCATTGGATTCGGGGTGATCACTTGAGCCGCCGCCGATGCAGGACCGGCCGCTGCGTTAGATACAACGATAATGACTCCGTAGAGTCCCAAAACGACCCAAGGATTGGGCATGAGCGGGAACATCATGGAAATCGGCACCGAAATTAGCATGCTGTAGAACACGATGCGCAAATTTGCACCGCGAACTCCCTTGCGTGTCATATACTCCGACAGCTTGCCACCCAGCGGCAGGCTGGCCGATCCTACCACTAATATTAAAACTCCCTGGATAAGGCCTATCTTTGTCAGGCTCCAGCCGAACTCCCGGTAGAACAGCGTTGGCATCCACTGCGTCGTTCCGAGCATGAATAAATACTTCATGCTATGCCCGCCGATCACAGCCAAATAAGTCCGCCAGTCGTTCAACATGTACGCACCCACCTCCTTGACGGGCGTCGCTTTCGGACGCCCGGCGGTGGCGTTAAATTTTCCACGGCGCTTCGGCTCCCTTAGAGCGGTCACCACGACCAGGGCCCAAAGCACTCCGGGAAAGCCGACAATGATGAATGCCCACTGCCAGGGGCGCAGCACACCGATCAGCGGGACATCGATTGGAGCGATATGGGAGACAAGAGCTAGTGCACTGCCTCCTATAATAAGCGCGAGGCCAGTGCCTACCTGTGAGCCGATGGCCATGGTGCCAGTCGCAAAAGCAACCCGTTCTCGCGGGAAGCTGTCCGTCAGGATCGACCACGATGCCGGGCCATAGCCCGATTCGCCGGCACCAATGCCCATGCGTGCAAGCAGCAGGTGTGTGTAGCTCTGGGCCAAGCCGCAGGCGACCGTCATCAGACTCCAGAATGCTAAACACGCCGCGATCAGGTTCTTGCGATTAGCGACGTCGGCCAATCGGGCAATCGGAAGACCCGCTATCGCATAGGGTAGCGAGAACGCCGCCCCCAACAGCAATGCGACTTGCGTGTCGGAAATGCGGTAGTCCTGCTTTATGGGCTCAATCATCAACGACAATATTTGCCGATCTAGAACCGTAAACATCACAACAATGCCCAGTATGAAAAGCGTGAAGTACTGACTTTTCACACTGGGCAAGCTGTGATTCCCGCCACTCACTGGACCCGAGAGGATCTCCCCGCGTTTAGCCAATTCTGTCGAGCCTTCAGCGGGGATGACGGTCATTTATCACCTATTCCTTTATTCCGCATTGGAGCGGTTCGAAACGACATGATAAGAAAGATGTTCACCACAGATGGCAAATCATTAACACTGACAACTAGAATTTTACACGCATGCCGGCACGCCAGCGGGCCCCGAGCGTGTCATAATAGACCGGGTTCGTCGGTTGTCCGCCACCCATAACAGGGCCGTCGTTGCCCGAGTTAGTGCTGACGGATGGAGGCGGGTCTTTATCGAACAGATTGCGGACCGATAGAAACACTTCTGCAGTGCTCGCCCCGCCCAGCTGAAACTCATAGGAAGTCGAGAGGCCAAAATACGTCCGCGCTTCCACGTAATTGTCATTGATGCTGTTTACGTCCGAAACATCGCATTCATTCCTGCTCACATCGCACCGCCGGATGTCGTAGATGCCTTCCGGGATGTGCTTGACGTCACCCGTGATCGAGAAGCCGCCCAGATCGTAGGTCAGATAGCCGGTCAGGACATATTCCGGCGGCGCAGCAAAGCCGCCGAAAGCCGTTCCGCCGGTCTGATTGATGTAGTCGGTTTCGGTTGCACCGGTCCCTAGAAGATCGACCACCATTTCATTGGTGATCGTGGCAAGGCCGCGCAGCGTCAACACACCAGGCACAGTGTCGCCGAGCTTGTCGAGCGGAAGCCTGTAGACCGCTTCGATGTCCCAACCGCTGGTCGTGAACTTGCCGACGTTGGCGTTGCCGCGACGGATCGAATCAATACCGGCACCAACTTCACCACTGCCCTGCAAGACAAGTTGTCCAAGCGCAGTCCGCTGAGCATCTGAGAGTTCCGCATAGGACTGCCCTCCACCATCGAGACCGGTAAAGATGGCGTCGCACGCGAGTTCAGCCACATAGCAGGCATTGACCGTTTCCTGCGCGGTGAGCACCACGATCGCGTCCTTGATCTTGATGTCGTAGTAATCGACCGAGAGACGCAGGCCCTCGAGCGCTCCACCCGGCTGGAGCACCACGCCGGCGGTGAAGGTGTCGCCGATTTCCGGCCTCAGTTCGAAATTCGGCGGATAGAGGATTTCCGCCCAATCATCTACGCCGGTTATATTTCCGGTCGCCCATGGGTTGTTTACGCGCCCAGCGGTAGGGCCGAAATTCGTCTTGCCGAGGTTGTAGTAGAGATCGACGAATGAGGCGGCGCGGACGTCCCGCGAACGGGTGGCGCGGAAGCGCAGCCAGTCGGTCACTTCCCAGTTGCCGGAAACCTTCCAGGTGTTGAAGCCCAGATCCTTCGATTGCCCCGTCGTGCCGCTCGTGTTGGTTTGCTCGGTGCGGCGGAACGCCCCGTTCAGTTCAAGATAATCAATGAGCGGCACATCCCGAAGCAGCGGAATGTTGGCTTCGATATAGCCTTCGATGATTTCGAGTTCGCCAGCATAGTCGTTGCCGAAAGCGTTGACATTGAAGGGGATGTCAAAGGGCATCTTGTTATGGATCGCCTCACCCTCTTCGAACCGGTATTCACCGCCCAGAGCCACAGCGATCGGGCCAGCCCAACCCTCGAACAAGTTGCCGCTCAGGTTTAGCGCCACCACATGCTGTTGATAGCTGAAGTCTTCCCGCGCTGTTCTGTATGCGTAGGCAATGGCTTCCGGATCATAACCTTCGCCGATCAAACTTAGCGGCTTGCATCCCTCGGCATATGGCAAGTTGTAATGTTCGAAGAACCCGGACGGGGTGGCGGTATTGGGCGGGCCGTCGAGTAAACCGCGACAGATCGGCTGGCCGGGATTGTTGGGATCTTCCACTACGTCGATTGCCGCGGCGAAAAACTCGTTGATGCGCAGCCCGCTGATTTCAAGTGTCTGGTCGGTCTTGCCATATTGGTAATAGGCGTCCCATTTCCACCCGCCGAGAATACCTAGCTCGCCTTCCAGGCCGGCCATCACACGCCAGCTTGTCAGATCTGTAAAGTAATGGCTGCGCGCGCCTGGTGTGCCGTTCATATTCCTGCCTATGAAAAGCGGCAGATTGTCCACGCCCGGCGCTTGGGAAACATTGGTAGCCGAAGCACTCGACCCTCCCACCCCGAACGGGCCCGTCCTTGTGCTGTCGATCAGATCAGTGAATGGAATGAGCTGGCCCGTGCTCCGATCCAGCCAAGTAACATTCCGCAGGTAGAAATTGTCTCCGCGAATTGGGTTTCCTGAGCCCGGCCCTTGTGAGAGCCCCTTCACGTTTGACTTGCGAGCTGCGTAAGAAGCTTCGAAAACTGCTTTGACGCTATCGCTGACCTCGTAGTCGGCATGCAGAAAACTCGACCAGCGCTCTACTTCCGGACGAAGTTGAAGCGCGGCCCATTGCGAACAATCAATCAGGCAGTCACCGCCTTGTCGGTCAGCCAAACCGTTGGCCTGCGTGTAATTGCCCGGATCGAAGTCAATGGCCTGTAAGCCATCAGGAGTGAAGGTGATGTTCCTCAGCGCCGGGTCGTTAAAACGGCCCGAGGTGTTTCCGCGCAGCATACCCGTACGGCTTGCACTCAAAACAGCCCCATTGTCGCCGCGAATGTAATGAGGCTGACCGAAATTCGCGTGCCCGGGCGTCACCCATTGCTCATTGATGAAGGTGTCAGGCGAGCGGGCGCACCATTCGCGAACATAGACGCAATCGCCCACCTCGCCGTTGTCCTGGTATTCACCGGCTATAACAATATGACCACGGCCATCCGCAAAGCCGGTACCGCCCGCGAGCGCGGCGTGGAAGCTCGTGCCATCGCCGCGAAAGGTCTCACCATAATCGACTTGAGCCTTGATGCCGTCGAGCCGCTTGTCGAGAATAATGTTAACTACACCCGCAAGGGCATCGGTGCCGTAAGCAGCCGATGCGCCGCCCGTCACCGTTTCAACGCTCTCCACGATGATCGACGGTATGAGGTTCATGTCGACGCCGCCACCGGTGGTGGAAGGCACGTGCCGGCGGCCGTCGATCAGCGTGAGAGTTCGCACACCGTTGGCGGGATTGAGCCCCCGCAGGTTGGCGATCTGCGCGCCGATGTTCACCTGAGCACTATTCGCCGCAATTCCGACGTTGGCGTCAGACACGGTAGAAACGTTCTGCGGCAGCGTCTGGATGGTCTCACCGAGGTTGACCTGGCCCAGCGCGGCAATTGTGTCCGCGCCGATGACCGTCACCGGCGTCGAGGTGTCGAAGGTGGAACGTGCGATGCGCGAACCGGTTACGACGATTGCCGTCTCCGACGAAGAGGTAGCCCCGCCCATTTCGTCAGCGGAGCTATCACCCTGCTCTTGCGCACTCACATGTGTTGCAGGCACAAAGACGGCCAAAGCCAGCGCCGCAATCGAGCTTCGCCCCAACAGGTGCAATTTACGGCATAGATTGGACGTCCCTCGCTGTCCAAAACCGTGGCAAGTCGTGCTCGCAGTCATCTTCGGCTCTCTCCCAAGTTATTATCATGTCAACTATTAGGAAGAATTGTGCAAGCTAATCCAATATTTTTCCGCTTCTCTTTCTGATACCTATCGGATATCAAAGTTAGGACTTCTGCCCTGCCGCGACGTAGCCAAGAACATGATATACCGCGTTGGAAATCCATTGAAATTTGCGAGCTGAAACTTTACTTCGACCCCCATGCCGCCCAGTGGACGCCAAGGTGGTCGGCGAAGCTGACTTACCACCAGCCGTTGGCTAGATCGCCATTAGCTGGCCGTTTCGTGCAACGCTCTACTCCACCGTTTTCAGGCTCGGCAGAGAACAAAAAATATATTTAACATGTGGACGATTTTGATATATCGTCGAGTAAGCACGCTTAAAAGCACGTTCCGGCGCGCCGGCCCGCTGGCCGATCCCATAGCAATTCTGCGGGAGAAGAGCGAAATGCACGCCTATTGCGCACCCGTTCCATTGCCCCTCGAAATACCTCGTCTCAGAGCGTTGCAATCGTATCCGCGCAATTTTTTAGAGCAAATAAAACACTGAGAGGTTATATGATGAACTCAGACGACGCCGAAGGATGTGCGAATTACGTCCCGTCTAACATTTCGGCTAGCGGTTCGTCTGCAGCCACGACGGAAACGGAACCGCCTTTCGTTCCTGGTGCGAGTCCGGAACTCGTAAGACAATCGATCGAGCGCTACGTCCGCGACAGCGAAGCGCCCGATAGCATTGGCACTGGCCCCTACCCGTCCATCAAGCACGAAATTGCCAGCCTCCCAAATCACGTTATTTACCAGCCAGCCGACCTTTCCGCCCTCGGCGACCTGAAAATGCCTATCTATGTATTCGGCAACGGCGCCTGTTCGGAAGATGGAGCTTCGCAAAGGCATCATCTCCTTGAGATCGCTTCGCATGGCTACCTCGTGATCGCATCTGGACGAATTTATTCCGGATCTGGAAAGAAGTTATCGGCCAGCGATTGGCTGCAGCACCGCGACAAGACGAGCTACAGTTTGCTGGGAGAGGCCATTGAATGGGCTATCGCCGAAAATTCAAGAGCTGGAAGTCCTTTTGAGGGGCGTATTGCCGTCGCACATATTGCAGCTTCCGGCTATTCGTGCGGAGGCCGTCAGGCGCTTAGATACGCGGGTGACCGCCGGGTCGGGACCTTTGTGATTATGAATACAGGCCTTACCGAACCGAACTCTGATCGCACCGGCGAAATGGCCGTCCCGCCCCAAAACCTCGACCTTATCCAAGTGCCCACTCTATATGTTGTTGGCGGCCCCGAAGATATTGCGTACCATAAAGGAAAGGCTGACTTTGCGCGTTTAACGCGAGTTCCTTCAGCTGTGATCAGTATTGATGTGGGCCATAGAGGCACCTTTTCTCAGGCCAATGGCGGACCGGTTGCGCAAGCAGTGGTTGCGTGGTTGGAATGGCAATTTCGCGGTGACACAAAATCGGCAGGGTGGTTCTCAGGTCCCAGATGTCAGCTGTGCGTTGACCCGGCTTGGGAAATTGAGCGGCGCAATCTGTGACCGTTGTGGCTATCTGACATGCGCAGGCAGTAGTAGAAACAAACTCGGCCTTTGGTGAAGTGAGGCGAGCTTTAACCTCGCTCGCTTCAGCAGAAGGTGAGGATCACGTCAGGGCTGCTGATGCCTCCCAGGTATCACAACCGTGAGCTTAATAATATTGGATTTCCCCAGGACTTTTGCCGAACAATCGATCCGATAATCAATGGGAGTGCGACATGGGGTCTCGGCAAAGACAAATTCTCGAGCTTAACCTCCCGACACCCCGAGGCGTGACCCGGCAGCTAGCTGAAGACGTCAACCAGTCCCCAGCTCACAGGCAAAGCCATCGTATTTTAGCCTCCGTGGCGAAGGCAGGAATACCTCAGCCCGGACGATTGCGGGCGCGTCTCGCAGCCAAACAAAAATCTCCTTACCTTTGAAGTCGAGAGGAAGCTCATCCATGAAGCGTTCGACCAGCCATATCCTTTGCAGTCACGGGGGTAATCTACCGCGGCCCGCACAATTCGATGCGAAGCTCGCAAAGTTTGACCAACACAAAGACGAGATAGCGGTCGAACTACCTGATGCGGTGCAATGGGTGGTGGACCAGCAGATCGAGTGCGGCGTGGATATCATCAATGATGGAGAGTACGTGAAGGCAGCCAATGGCGGCTCTTACGGCAGTTATATCGTCGACCGCGTAACCGGCTTTGATTATAAGGAAGTGGACTCCTCCGTGCCGCCCAAGCGGGCGAACACAGCCGAGCGCGACAGACGAGATTTCCCGGGCTTTTACGAGTCCGGCCTGTGGTTTGCCGGTTCTGGCGGCCCCGTACGGCCTGGATTCGTTCAGCCTCCCAGAAACGTCGGAACCGACGCGAGCGGACGAAGACTGGAGAAGGTCTGCACCGGCCCTGTGAGCTATATCGGCAACTCCGAGGCTCAAAAGGATGTCGATGCGCTCAGCAAGGCACTCCACGGCAAGGATGCTGACGGCTTCATTGCTGCACTCGGGCCACTAAGTCTCGGCGCTCGGGCGCGCAATCTGCATTACAAGGACGAGCGCGATTACATGTTCGCGGTCGCAGAGGCGTGTCGCGACGAATACAAGATCATCACAGATGCAGGGCTCATCGTGCAAATGGACGAGCCCGAGTTTGCCACCACCTGGATGTTCTATCCAGACTGGAGCGTCGAACAATACCGCAAACACCTGGACTTCATCATCGAGATCATCAACCACGCACTGGAGGGCATTCCGGAAGACCAAGTCCGCTTCCACTTCTGCTGGGGATCGGGACATCGCCCACACGTGCATGATATTGAGTTCAAGCATCTTGCCGACAAGATGATGGGTATTCGCGCGCAATGCTACACCTTCGAGGCAAGCAACCCCCGTCATGCACACGAGTATCGCGTTTTCGAGGATGTAAAGCTGCCTGACGGGAAGATCATCGCTCCGGGCGTGATCGGTCACTACACGGATCTCGTCGAGCATCCTGAGTTGGTTGCCGAACGGCTCGTGAACTACGCTAAGCTTGTCGGTATGGAAAACCTTCACGCCAGCACGGATTGCGGCATTGGTTCGCGCGTCGGTCACGAGGAAATCGTATGGGCCAAACTCAAGGCGATGAGCGAAGGCTGCCGCATCGCGTCAAAGCGCCTGAAATAGCGGACTTGTAGGGCCTGCTGAACAATCCAACTCGCGATTTTACACGGCACAGGAGCCTGTGAGAACGGTATGAGCGACCATCTAGAATCATTGGAAATTGTCGACGCCCAAATTCACGAACCTTCCCCCAGCGAGCCGCTGAGCGAAGAGATGAAAGAGCACTTGATTGCCTGGCAAGTTGAATTGGCGCGGGAAGCGATTGATGCCGTCGGCGTAGACATCGCTCTCGCGGTCACAAGCGAGGACTTTTATAATTTCGCTCATCAGCGGTTTCCCGGCCGCTTTCCCGGTGTCCACACCTTCCGACACAATCACCCAGACTTGGGTTCGGAGGTGCGGCGCGTAAGAGCAAATCCCGCGGTCGTCGCCGGGCGTGCACTCATTGGCGACTATGACACAGCACGTATGCGCCCCGAATTTGAGCAAGGCGTGTTTGACCCGATCTACGCGACCGCCGAAGAAGTAGGTCTGCCGATATTCAATTCCACGCATGGCGGCTGCAGGCATGTTGGTCCAGTGGCGCAGCGACATCCCGATTTAATCCTGATCGTCGATCATCTTGGCGTAGCTCAACATCCCGTTTCTCCACCCGAAGCGATGAGCTGGGCACCGTTCGAGGATCTGCTCGAACTCGCTCAATATCCGAATGTCTATGTGAAGCTCTGCGGTGCGCCGTTGTTGTCTAACAACCATTATCCCTTCGAAGATGTCTGGCCGTATCTCGAACGCATGTTCGACGCCTTCGGCTACGATCGGATCATGTGGGGAAGTGACTACACACGACTACGACGGGCTGATTTACCCAAAGGCCGTAGGCCTCGCCGGCGCGGCGTCACATATCGCGACAACCTTGATTATCTGCTGCACACAGAGCGCTTAAACGTGGAGCAGAAGAGACTGGTCCTGGGTGGAAATGCGAAGCGCCTATTTAACTTGACCGCGTTAGAGGATTAACACCTCGCGACCGGTCTGTAATGGATAGCGCCCCACATCAACTTCAAGGCGATCGGACCAGTGAGCGCCGCGTGCGCCTGGGCAACCCGGACGGGTTGCCCACTGCCTTACTGCCATAGCCAAAGCCGACGACCATAGCGTGGGGACGGAGACCAGCTCCGAGCCGGCGAGGGCACTTGCAGAGAGCTGCTATTCGTCGTCGGCGCCAAATCGCGGCGAGCCTTCCTCGCTGGCTCCGCCCGAATGCACCTTATCTCCCGTTTCGACCTATCCAACCTCATTTCTGGCATTTGCTCCTGTGCGTGCAGCGGGTCCACCGCCGCGTAAACGCTAACTGCAGCCCAAGAATCCGGTCGCCTCCCTCCACGTCAGCATCAGACCACGGCGCCAGTTCGAAATTTCGAACGGGGGCCCGAGCGGAGATCACACACGGAACGGCGAAATTTGCGCACTAAAACTCCAATCACTTAATTAAATAAATACTTTTTAAACCATTATGCGAATTCAAGTTCTCATTAGTCAGTTACGTCGCGATTAAAGCCGCATAACAATCAAATACATCCAACAATAATACTTAATAACGATCCCTAGTACGCGTGATAATATCACGATGTACTGCCGCCTTGACGCCAACGACAAAACAGTTGAGTTGCAATACGTACTTATACGGTGGAGTATTGTTAATGACTGTTAACCATTGCGTTGGATCGACGCGTCTCGCCATATTGCTGTCCACTAGCATCGTTTCCTTGGGAATGTTCTCGGGATCGGCGACCGCTCAGGTTCTGACGGTGTCGGAGGATGAGGAACTAGGCGCGGATGGCAATCCGTATCATGGGATCGTCGTGGACAGCGGCGCACGGCTTGATGGGACGTATCTTGTGATCGAGCAGAGCCCACAGAATGCTGGCGTTCAGGTGAAGCAGGGCGAGGCCAATCTCACTGGCGGTTCGATCACTCAGGCCGGCACCGGAAAATATGTCGTGGGACTTGGGGTCTTCGGAAATGGCGCTGAAGGGCAGGGAACAATCACTGCCAGTGATGTGACCATCGCGATCAGCGGCGGGAAAGACGCCGGCGGCCTCTATGTCTTTGGCGATGAAGCCCGCATCGTGGGCGACAATCTGGACATTACCATTGAGGCAATCGGTTCCAGCACCGCGGAGCCGGCCGCGGCCGTAAAGGTACGCAAGGGCATCGTCGAAACATCCAACAGCACGTTCAGCAGCAGCGGAGACGTGGTGTTCGGTCTGTTGGCCTCTGGCAACAAGGTCGACAGCACGGTCCTGAGTACCAATGACGATATCACCACCAATGGCGAGCGGGCCTTCGGCGCATTCGCCTTTGCCGATAGCGGCGACATCGGACACGGAACCATTCAGATCGACGGCGGATCGATTACGACGACCGGAGCCGGCGCATACGGCGTTGTCAGTCAGGGCGGCAATGCGCAGATCACCGCAGGGAACGGTTTCGCGATTTCGACGACCGGCGATGAGGCACATGGGGCCTATGCCGTTCTCGGCAGCAGTATCGACCTTACCGACGTGACGATCGCTACCGACGGCATCCATGCTTACGGCGCCTACGCTACCGACGGCAGCACCATCACTCTCACGGGCGGCGAGGTGCGGACGCTGGACGAAACCGGCCGTGGCAGCCAGGACGGTGACGGTTCGCGCGGCTATGCCCTTTACGCGAAGGGCGCTGGCTCGTCGGTCACGGCCACCGGAACACAGATCCAGACGCTGGGCCAGCGGGCCTACGGTGCCTACGCAACCGACGGAGGAGTGGTTACGCTCAACGCTGTCTCCATCTCGACGGAAGGCTTCATGGCCTACGGCGTATATGCATCGGGAGACGGTTCCGTCGTGACGGCCAACGACGTCAATGTCACCACCACCGGGCAGGTGGGCGATGCTGCCTGGGCCTATCAAGGCGGCACGTTGAATCTGAACGGCGGGACCTACACCGTTCGCGGCGAACCGATGCCCAACGAGCCCTTCGAAGCGGCCAACGGTCTGCTGGCGGTCGGCGGCACGGAAACGGAGGCCGGCGGTGTGATCAACGCCGATGGCATCACGGTCCTTACTGAAGGGGCCAATAGCTCCGGAATCCTGGTTGGTCACCCCATCGGGTCGGCTCTGACGTCCGGCCAAGTCAATCTGAAGAACAGCAGCGTGACGGTCCAGGGAGCGCAGGCCCAAGCGGCCGGCGTCAACTATGGCAGCAGCCTCAATGTCGAGAACTCGACGCTGGTGTCGCAGCAGGGTGCGGGCGTCGTCATGACGGACGACGCGACTGTCAGCCTGGTCGGCACGACAGTCGAATCCGCCGAGGAGTCGCTGCGGGCCAAGTTCAGCCAGGCCGGCCAGGTTCAAGTTATTACGATCGGCGCGGACTCGGTCCTGACCCAGAACAATGGCACGCTCCTGCTTGTGCAGCGCAGTGGTGACGGTACGGATGGAATCGTCGATCTGACGCTCGGCGCAGGCTCAACGAGCAGCGGCGACATCATCGACGAGGGCGAACGGACCGGCGCCGGCGGCACCGATGTGACGCTGGCGGAGGGAGCCTCCTGGACAGGCACGCTGCGCGGAGTTCGCAACTTCACCGGCGGCGCCGGCAGTGAGATCACCTATGAGGACCACGTCGAGATCGCAGGCAATGTCGCAGGCGATGGCACGAGCTATAACTTCGCCGCGGCGGGGGCGAGCATCGGCGGCGATGTCACGCTCAACAACGGCTCCTCCACGACAGGCGGCTCGACCGATACCCCAATCGAAGTTGCCGGCAGCGTGACGGTGGACCAGAGCTCGACCATGGGCGGAAATTGGAGCATCGCCGGCAATCTGAGCAGCGCCGGGACGCTCGCTCCGGGCAATTCCATCGGCACGGTCGAAGTCGGGGGCGATCTGATCCTTGCGCCCACTTTCGTCTATGAGATGGAGATCGATGCATCTGGCGCTGCCGACCATAGCAACGTGGCTGGCACGGCTACGCTTGCCGGCTCCGTCAATGTAGAGCCGCTCGACGGGTTTCTCGTGGGTCAGCCTTACACGATCCTGACTGCCGGAACGCGCGTCAACGAGTTCCAGAGCGTCAACTTCTCGGAAGACTACATTTTCCTGCAAGCCGACCTCACCTACGATCCGAACACCGTATATCTGATGATAAATCGCAGCGACGTCGCCTTCGCTTCGGTCGCTCAAACGGGCAATCAGATGGCGACCGCGACTGCGCTCGACAGCCTGCCGCTCGCCAGCGAACTGGCCTCGGCCGTCGCGCTGTCCAGGGCCGATGAGGCCGCCGACGCTTTCGACCAGCTCTCGGGCGAGATCCACGCTTCGGTTGGCACCGGCTTAATCGAGGAATCGCATCACCTGCGTGACACGATCAATGGCCGCCTCGCCGCTCCGAGCAGCCTCGCCCGGACTGAGGCTGACTCCGGAAACGGCGGCTTCGGAATATGGGCCAGTGGCTTTGGCTCCTGGGGCAAAAGCGATCCCGTCACCAATGCGGCGAAGCTCGACCGCGATGTCGCGGGCGGGTTCATCGGTGTCGATGGCTCGATTGGCGCAGTTCGCCTCGGTGTCCTCGGCGGCTACAGCCGGTCCAACTACGATGTAGATGCACGTAGTTCTACCGGCGACGTCGATAGCTATCATCTCGGAATCTATGGCAGCGCGGCGCTCGGCGGGATCAACCTGCGCGCAGGCGCCGCCCATAGCTGGCACAATGTCGAGACGGCCCGGACGATCACCTTCTCGGGCTTTGCTGGCAGTGCCTCGGCCAAATACGATGCGACCACCACCCAGCTGTTCGGAGAACTCGGTTACGGCGTCAGCTTGGGGACATCCACGATCGAGCCGTTCGCTGGTCTTGCTTATGTCGATCTGGATACCGACGACTTCACCGAATCCGGAGGGGCTGTTGCACTCGCTAGCCCCGGCGGAAAGAACGATGCGACCTTCTCCACGCTCGGCGTGCGTGCTTCGACGGAACTCGGCCTTGGAGGGCTACCTGTCACTGCCAACGGACTGTTCGGCTGGCGCCACGCCTTCGGCGATCGCCAGCCTGTGGCAAGTCTCGCCTTCGCGGGATCGGATAACTTCGCAGTTTCCGGAGTTCCGATCAGCGATGATGCGGCGATTGTGGAAGTCGGCCTCGATGCCCGCATCGCGCCGGGTGCGAGAATTGAGCTCAGCTATATCGGCCAGCATGGCGGAAGCACTTCGGAAAACGGAATGCGGGGTAGCGTGTCCTTCCGTTTCTAAGGCTGCACCACATGGTCGAGAAGCCCGCTTCGGGAAATCGAAGCGGGCTTCTCCGCGTTTGCCGTGGCCCGGGCGCGAATATCTCAGGATCAGCCCACGAGTTCGGCCACGCGCTGGCGATAGGTGCGCAGAGGACGGCCGAGCAGCGCGGTCAGCCGCTCGACATCACCGGCTTCAGGGACCATGCCCTCCGTCTGGAAGCGATCGGCCATTTGGCGCATGTCATAGGCCATCCAGCTGGGCATGAACTGACGCAGATTCTGCTCGAAGCCATCCAGGTCGTTTCCAGGGAATGTGACGGTGCGGCCCAGCACGTCGGACCAGATGGCCGCGGCATCGGCACCGGTCAGCGTATCCGGGCCGACCAGGTTCATCCGCGTGAGCGGCAGCGGGTCGGGCGACTGTTCGCGGCGGATGAGCTCGATCGCCGCGATCTCGCCGATGTCGCGCGCATCGATCATCGCGAGGCCCTTGTCGCCGATCGGCATTGGATAGATGCCAAGGTTGGTTATCACCTCGCGGACGGTGATTTCATTGTCCATGTAATATGCGGGCCGCAGAATGGTGGCCTGGAAGGCCATGGCCTCGATCATGCGCTCGACACCGAACTTGCCGGCGAAGTGCGGAACGTTCACGTACAGGTCGCTGTGGATCACCGAGAGGTAGACGACCCGCTCGATCCCTGACTCGCGGGCAAGATTGAGCGCGATGAGCGCCTGGGTGAATTCATCCGCCACGACTCCATTGAGCAGGAACAGCGCGGAGACGCCGCTCATCGCCGAACGCAGTGAGTCGACGTCGAGCATGTCGCCCTGCGTCACCTCGACGCCGGCAGGAAGGTTTGCACTCGCAGGATCACGGACGAGTGCGCGCACATCGGCACCTCGGCGGACGAGCTGATCGACGACGTTGCGGCCGATATTGCCGGTGGCGCCGGTTACGAGAATGGTCATGAGGGTTGCTCCTTCTTTGGATTGAGCCGGTTGGCTTCCCGAGAATTAGCGATCCACATTCGGTCAAATAGCCACTATATCTAGACACACCGTCTCACTGGTGGAACAGCATGGACCTGCTTGCACTTGCCGACTTCACTCTGGTTGCTCGCCACGGCGGCTTCGGGAAAGCTGCGCGCGCCGCCGGGCGGCCGAAAGCGACTCTGTCGCGGCGGGTCTCGGAACTGGAGGCCAGCCTGGACCTGCGCCTGTTCGAGCGCGGCGCGCGCGATCTCAAGCTGACTGAAGAGGGACGGGCGCTGTTCGAGCGCGCCGGTCAGCTGCTTGCCGAGATCGAGGAGACGGCCGCGGCAATCGCCTCGGGCGGCGAGCAGCCGCGCGGGCGGCTGCGGATCAGCGCGCCGCTCCTCTTCTCTCAGACTGCGATGGGAAAACTCGCTGCCGATTTCGCGAACCGTTATCCCGACGTCCGGCTGGAAGTGACCACAGAGGATCGCCCTGTCGACATGATCGAAGAAGGCTTCGATCTCGTCATCCGGGTCAACCCCGCTCCTGATGACACGCTTGTAGGCCGTGTCTTTCTACGCGACCGCCTGATCGTCGTTGCCGCCCCGAACCTTTCGAAGCCCTCGCCGGACGCAGCTGCTCCGGCGGTCGTGCGCCTGCCGGATGATCCGGCCGTATGGCCGATCAAGGGACCTTCCGGACTTGCCGAGATCGCGATCAAACCGGTGCTATGTCTCTCCTCGCTTGTCATGATTCGAGATGCGGTGCGCGGCGGCGTGGGTGCGGCGCGTCTGCCGTTATCACTGGTGAGTCATGATCTCGCCGCCGGCAGCCTCACCCATTGGGCTGACGCCGCGGCTCCGGAAATCACGCTATGGACGTTGTACCCCACACGCCGATTGCTGAGCGCCCGGGTGTCCGCTTTCCTCGATCATCTCAAGCGTGCGTTTCCGAGCGGCACGCCTGAAGAACTCGCCGCATATATCGGTCCATACTGATGACTTAACTGCTAGACCGACAGCGCCGACAAAGCTCGTCATTGGGCCAATTGCGAAGCTTCACGCAGATACGATCATCCCATACGAACTTTGACGGGGTAAATGCGTCTCACTGACTCACCACAATTGCCTTCTCGCCCCACCACCGGTAGCACCTCTACAATATTCGCCAGAGATATCGGAATCTGATCATTCCGCTTTCGAGGAACTACTGCCTTGGAATCACGCGCGGTTATTTTTGAACGAACGGGCGGGCCCAACGTCCTGAAGGTCGTGACTCTGGAAGTCGGGGAGCCCGGCCCCGGTGAAGTACGTATCCGCAACACGGCCGTTGGCGTGAATTTCTCCGACGTCTACACGCGGGCGCACAATTATCGGAAAGTTCCGCTCCCCGCACGCCTTGGCTATGAAGGTGCCGGCATTATCGATGCTGTCGGGCCAGGTGTCACGAAGTTCAGAAAAGGTGACCGGGTCGCCTATGGCGTCGACGCATATGGTGCGTATGCCGATTATCACATTCACTCCGCTTCCAAGACGCACCACGTACCGGACGGGGTAAGCGATCAGGAAGCGGCGGCCGTCATATCGAAAGCCATTACGGTCTACAGCTTGATCAAGCGTGTGTATCCCGTTGGGGCGCAGGACAAGGTGCTGCTGCACTCTGCCGCAGGAGGTATCGGCCTGATCGCCTGCCAATGGCTGAAGCATATTGGTGCTACTGTGATTGGCACCGCCAGCACGCCGGAAAAGATGGACCTGGCTCTGCAGAACGGTGCAGATCACGTCATCCACTATGGGCACGAAGACATCGCGCAGCGTGTCCACGAGATCACCGGCGGCGAACTGGCAGATGTGGTTTTCGATGGTGTCGGTGCGCCAACTTTTGAAGCGTCGCTTAGTTCATTGAAAGCGCGCGGATGCCTCGTCTCTTTTGGGCAAGCCTCAGGCGAGCCGCTGTCGGCTGCGCAAATGACAAGTCTGCTTGCGCGAACCTCGATCTACTTCGTCAAACCGGCTGCCAAGCAGTTCTTTTCGTCGGATGAGGATCTCGATGCTGCCGCAGGGGAAATCTTCGAACTCGTCCGCTCAGGCGTCATTCGAGTGAAGATCCATCGCCAATATGCGATGGAGGATGTGGCGCAGTGCCATGCGGATCTGGAAAGCCGTCAAACCATGGGCTCGTGCATACTGGTACCCTGACGATGCCGCCCAGAATGGGTGTTCAGACTGTCCGCTGACATTGCCGCGTGCCTTAGATGATGTTGGTCCCGTGTTTTTGGGCTAAGGGTCGGTTTCTGAACAAACGGCCCCGAAGGGTGAGCAGAATTGGATGAGGAGGTACCGCTTGTAATCGTCGGCGGCAGCCTGGTCGGGCTCTCCGCTTCGGTACTACTTGGCCACCATGGGGTTCCGCACGTGCTCCTCGAGCGGCACCAGGGAACGGCCATTCACCCCCGTGCTGCGTCATTCCACCAGCGGACCCTCGAAATCTATCGAAGCGTCGGCCTGCAGGAGGCGATCGAGGAGGCGGCAGAGCGTGAATTTGTTCAAAACGGGGCGATCATTGCGGTGGACAGCTTGGCTGGCCGAGAACTCGCCGCCTTCTATCACTCGTTCAACCAGGGGGTGGAACATCTCAGCCCCACGCGCCGGCTGTTCATTACGCAGATCGGGCTTGAGCCGGTACTCCGCAAGCATGCTGCCGCCTCGGGCGCGGACCTCCGCTATGCCACCGAGGTAACGGATCTCCAGCAGGACGAGTCCGGCGTCACAGTCTCGACCCGCGCACGCGACACCGGCGAGGAAAGGCGGATCCGCGCTCGCTACGTTATCGGCGCGGATGGTGCGCACAGCCAGACGCGGCGAACTCTCGGCATCCCGATGCAAGGTCGCGGCGAGTTTGCGCGATGCGTGACGATCTACTTCAAGGCGGACGTCCGCGCATTTCTGCGCGGACGAAATCTGAGTGTGGTTTACGTGAACCAGCCCCGATTGCTCGCCTTCTTCCGGTTCTCGATCACGGGAGACGCGGGATTTCTCGCCGTGTTCTCGACTCTCGACGAACACGGCAGGCGCGTGGACCTTTTCCATGAAGATCTGCCGGACGAGCGCTGCGCTGATCTCGTACGCACGGCTTTGGGCGCCGCGAAGGATTTTCCGGTCGCCGTCGAGAACGTTCAGCTCTGGACGGCAAGCGCGCAAACCGCTGCCGCTTTCCGGCAGAACAACATCTTCCTGGCGGGCGACGCCGCGCATGTGATGCCGCCGACAGGCGGGTTCGGCGGCAACACAGGCGTGGCTGACGTACACAACCTGGCCTGGAAGCTCGCAATGGTTCTCGACGGAAGGGCCGATCCCGCACTACTGGACAGCTACGACGCGGAGCGTCGTCCGATCGCTCACGTCACGGTCGAACAGGCTTTTCTCCGTTACGTCGAGCGCGTCGATCCCTCGCTGCCTGCTGAAAACCTGCCGGAGACGCTGGCCGACACGGCGATCGAACTGGGCGCGGTCTACCATTCCAGCGCCGTCATCGAGCCGGAACATCGATCCTGCTTGTCCGAGCCTCCGGAGCAGGCCAGCGGCCGCCCTGGCACTCGGCTTGCGCACTACTGGATCAGGAACGGCGACGAGTGCATCTCGACCATCGATCTCGTCGGCCGCGAACTCATGCTGCTTACCGGGCCGGCGGGCGGCGACTGGAGCAGGGCCGCCACGCGGATGGGCCGGATCGAAACGTGCCAGCTCACGGACGAAATCGCCCTTGTCGGGTTAGGCCTGTCTGGCGGAGCAGCGCTCATCGTCCGTCCCGACGGCATCATAGGCTGGCGCTGCGATGAAGCCGGGCCGAACCCAAAGGCCAAGCTGGAGGCCGCGATGCAGAAGCTGCTAGGCTCTCCGGCGACATCCGACGCCGTCGCGTGAGCTTCTCTCTTCTCGGTGACCCGCATCCAGTCATCCCGCGAGAATACTCGGCGCCTCCTTTTCGTCATCGGAGCGCCTCCGCCATGAGTGGGGCCAACATGCGTGCGCCTGCCTGGCTCAGATGATTGCTATCGGTATAGAGCGCGCGGCCGGACAAGTTCGTCAAACACACGCCATCCACAGTGCACAGCGCCTTGTGAGGATACACCCGTCGCAATCGGGGATGACTGCCAACCGCGTCAAGGATATCGAAGGCCCGCTTCTGGCGATCCAGATAGACATCTAACGGCAGGATAAACTGGCTGATATCGGCATGTCTTTGTTCCAGGCGAGCCAGGGTAAAAGGCACGTCGTAGCCCACCTCTGGAATGGGATAGACGATCACGACCGACTTACCCGCCGCGAGCAGCTTTCCGACCAGTTGCCTGAGGTCCGTTGCCAGCGCGGCGCGGGCTGCCGGGGTGAAGGGGGCAAACCGCTTGCCATCGGCGGTACGTAATTGTGGCAGGCCGGCATTGGTTTCCGCAGGCCCCACATCCAACGCGCGGCCTTTGAAATATAGCGACCAACGCGCCGACAGGATCACGACCTCAATGTCAGGGTGCTCAATGGCGAAACGCAGATCCTTGCGGTTCATCCTGATGCAGGCTTCACTGGTACCGAGATTGAGTCCCGGCGGGCAGCCGGCATTCGCCGAATATTGCACGCCGCCGACTGCGCCGACAGCATCAAGCGCCGGCCAAAGCCGGCCGGCATGGGAATCTCCCCACAACATCGCGTTGAGTCCGTTGGATTGGCCGATCACGCAGGTAGGGCTGTAATCGCTTCGCCACGAGCATGCCTTGTACGGGTCCGTTTCCCGGCCTTGTGCGGCAAGACGGTTCACTTCCGCCGGGAAACGCCACCGCAGCCCGTCTGAAAACTGAATGGCGATGCCTGCTGCGACGCCACTAATGAGAGCGATGGCGCCTAGCGACAGCATCCCACGCCGGGTTGGTAGCCATTGCTTCGTGCGGAAAGGCCGCTCGATATAATACCACGACAACGTAGCGCACAACGTAGCCAACGGCAGCATCAGCAGCATCAGCGCCGGCCCCGGCTCGTCGATCCTCTGGTACCGCAAGAAAGCGAAGATCGGCCAATGCCAGAGATAAAGGGAATAGGAAATTTTACCGAAAAAGACGAACGGAGGCGCGGCCAAGAAGCGGGCGACGATGTTGTTTTCGCAGCCTTGGCCTGCCCAGATGATCAGCGCCGCACCCAGGCACGGCACCAAGGCCGGCGCCCCCGGAAAGGTCATCTGTTCTGAAAAGGCTACAACGGCGTAAACGATCAGCGCGAAGCCCGTTGCGGCGACCGCATTGGCGAGAATTGTGCGGCGAATGGGTCGGATCACACCAGCGGCGAGGATGCCGCCAAGCAGCAGCTCCCATGCGCGGAACGGCAGAAGGTAGAATACTTGGTCAGGTTCCGCGCTAATGAACCACAGGCTGGCGCCGAAGGAAATTGCAACTGCGGCCAAGCAGGCCACCAGAAACAGAACGCGTGACCGGTATGTGAGCAGCAGCATGATTGGCCAGAACAGATAGAACTGCTCTTCGACAGCCAGCGACCAGGTGTGGAGGAGAGGCTTGAGCTTCGCGGCGCCTTCGAAATAATCCACCTGCGCCAGCAGCGAGAAATTGGCCACCGAACCGCTTGCGCCAGCAAGATTGACGCCGAAACTCTTCAGGTCGTGGGGTAACATCACGACAAGCGCGAGAGCAAAGCAGATTGCCAGCATCGCGAACAAGGCCGGAAAAATGCGTCTGACCCGCCGCTCGTAAAAGCTCAGCAGGGAAAAACGGCCTTGTGCCAGATCCTGCAACAGGATTCCCGTGATCAGGTAGCCGGAAATGACGAAGAAGATGTCAACACCAACGAACCCGCCGGATACGATGCCCAGTTCCGTGTGGAACAATACCACTGGCCAAACAGCGACCGCCCGCAGACCGTCGATGTCAGGACGATAGGGCAGTTTACCGGCTGGATGAGAATGCCCAGCGGGCTGCAGATCGTTGCCATATGTTGCCGGTCCGGCCGGTGAGATACCCGAATCGCGCGTCAGGATGCCCCCGGCTGCCAGACCGGCGTTAGCCACGGATCATCCCGTGCGACTTTCGGAGGCCGCAGAGATGGCAGGCTTGTATTCTCGAGCTCGAATTTGAGGCCGATCATCAGGGGCGAACGCAGAGATTTCGGCCCTCGACGGGATGTTCCAGAAGTGCGGGGCCTCCGCCGGGCTGCAAAGATGGAAGCCGAATTGTTCGCACGCCAGAAAGCTGTCTGTGCGGATCCTGGCCGATCCGGATTGCGGATGTGACAGGAGAGCAGCGCGGCGGCCCCAGTCCGCGCTGCGCAGCGAAGGTATCGCGGATCGTGGCTCGGCCGATGGGCGCAAGATTGTCTTGCGGGCGGGAAGACACAGATTGCGCAGCAAAGTCTTCAAGCTCATGGGATCAACTGCCGGCTGGATGTCCGCACAACATAAGTCATTGCGGCAGCGCCGCGCCTCTATCTTTGTGGGTAATGCCTAAAGGGCCGCTGGGACTTCGTCGCAAACGGCGCAGAACCGCGCCACTTTCGGCATTGTTATCGTTTTATGTCAGGAAGTTAGAGGCGAATGGCGGTAGGAGCAGTCTGCTGCGAACCAAGCTCCGCAGCAGGTCCCCGTGTCAGCGGTGCGCAGGGTTTCACGCGTATGACGGCACGCGCCGAGCCACCGACCCAGGTGCGGAGCGGCGCATTAAGGCGCTGCCTTCCGGAACTTACGCGACGCTGGAGCGCTCTTCGCCGAGGAGACCGGCGTTCCAGTTCGAGGTGCATTGGGGAGAACGGCATGACGGGTCGACCCGCACGTCATCTGAAGCCGCTCGAGAAGGTTGCGGCGGCGTTCGTGCTGCTCGGCGCTGCGGCGACCCTTGCCTACGCTCTCGGCGAGTCATGGATCGGTTGATTGCCTCGCCGGTCATGGCTGCGGCGCCGCCGCATGCGATGGTTGGCTAGAGCAATGGACCTCACCCGGCGCAGGCTGTCCTTGGTGATCCTCGCCGCGGTGCTGGCCATTCTGATCGTCGCTTGCCTCGCAAGCTTCCTCGCCGGCTGGTGGCACCCGCAGCAACGCGCGACGTCCGCTCCGGCGGTGCACCCGTATTCGGGCAGCACCGGCGCGGTGATCGCGCGGTCGGTCGGCGGCGCGGACGACGGCCAGTGGACGATGGCCGCCAAGAACTACGCAAGCACGCGCTTTTCCGCCGCGCGCGAGATCGACACGGCCAACGTCGACGATCTGCAGGTCGCCTTCACCTTCTCGACCGGAATCGCCAAGGGGCACGAGGCGGCGCCCTTGGTGGTGGGCGGCACAATGTACATCGTCACGCCCTTTCCCAACATCGTCTACGCGCTCGATCTGACGCAGCCCGGTGCGCCGACCAAATGGAGCTACAAGCCCAAGCCGCTCTCGGCGGCGCAGGGGGTGGCGTGCTGCGACGTCGTCAATCGCGGCGCGGCCTATGCCGATGGACGCATCTTCTTCAACACGCTGGACGACCGCACGATCGCGCTCAATGCCGAGAGCGGTGAGGAACTCTGGGACACGCAGCTCGGCGACATCAACCAGGGCGAGACGATGACGATGGCGCCGCTCGTCGTCGACGGGAAAGTGCTGGTCGGCAATTCGGGCGGCGAGCTCGGCGTGCGCGGCTGGCTAGTTGCGCTCGACGCGGGAAGCGGCGAGATCGTGTGGAAGGCCTATGCGACCGGTCCTGACAAGGACGTGCTCATCGGCGAGGACTATCATCCATTTTACGCGATGGACCGCGGGCGGAATCTCGGCGTCACGAGCTGGCCGTCCGAGGCGTGGAAGCAGGGCGGCGGCAATACGTGGGGCTGGATCAGTTACGATCCCGCGCGGCGGCTCGTCTATTACGGCACGGGCAATCCGGGCCCTTGGAATTCCGAGCAGCGCCCCGGAGACAACAAGTTCACCACCGGCGTCTTCGCGCGCGACGTGGATACGGGCGCGGCGCATTGGTATTACCAAACGACGCCGCACGACCTGTGGGACCATGACGACATCAACGAGCAGATCCTGCTCGATATGCCGGTCGCCGGACGCATGCGCGAGGTGATGGTCCGTCCTGCGCGCAACGGCTATGTCTACGTTCTCGATCGGGCGACGGGCGAGGTGTTCTCCGCGACGCCCTACGGCTATGTCACCGCCTATAAGGGCGTCGACCTGAAGACCGGCCGCATCGTCCCCAATCCCGACAAGGAGCCCAAGGAGGGCCGCGTCGTTCGCGGCATCTGCCCCGCCGCGCCGGGGATGAAGGACTGGAACCCTTCGGCGTTCAGTCCGCTCACCGGGCTCGTCGGTGCTGTCAGTCGGATGACAACTTGTCTCCGATCGGCGCAACTCGGGTGAAGCGGACGATTCCGTCAGGCGACAAGCGACTGCCACTCAGCCAGAGCGACTGCGCGGCGAGTTTTGTAGGTCTGACGATCGACAAGGTGGCGTTGGGAAGCGAAGTGATTGTGAAACGAGGCATGGACTGAAGCGAATTTCTGCAGCGACTTCATCTGTCGGAACCTGAGCATCGCCCGCTCTCGTCGCCGCAGTGGGAGGTGACTGTTTTCAGCGCGATTGTTCAACCAACGGCCCATCTCCTGCTTCTGTTCGCAGCCCAGCTCGGTCATCGCAGCGCGATAGGATTTGAGACCGTCTGTGGTGATCGCCTCGACCTTGCCGTGGCGCTTCAGCGCCTTCTTCATGAAGGCCAGAGCCGCCGCCTTGTCGCGGGTTTTCGTAACGTAGCTCTCCAGGATCTCGCCTTCGTGATCGACGGCGCGCCAAAGATAATGAAGCTCGCCGTTGATCTTTACGTACACCTCATCAAGGTTCCACCGCCAGTGGCGGAAGCCTTTCATTCGGCTGACCCGCTGCCTGCGAATGTCTGCCGCAAACATGGGGCCGAAACGGTTCCACCAGAGCCGGACGGTCTCATGACACAGGTCGATCCCACGCTCAAAGAGCAGGTCCTCGACGTTTCGCAACGAAAGCGGATACCGAACGTATAGCATCACAACCATCCGAATGACTTCGGGTGACGAGTGGAAATATCGGAACGGATTGGCAGGCTTGCTCATCTACCTCGGCTAGCAGCGAGTGCCTGCCCCAGCCATCCCTTTGACAGGACCTCTTTTTCCGACCGCAGCCCGCATGTTGCATGCCTTTCGGTGGATGGCACAGAGTACGGATGTTGCGGCTACCGTGAGCTTCCAGGCGGCGGCGGGGGCGGGGGCGGGGACGGAATGGGACCTTCCGACATTGGTGAGGGTGGATCGAGAATGCTTTCCTCTAATCGTAAATCGAGCCGACGGCCCTCTTCGCCCGATCCATCTACCAGCACAATCCTGTCCACTCCTGTGCGGATCACTGCAGGGTTGGTGGACAGCATCGTCATTACCGCTCCCGGTCCATTGCTTGTCGCACGAGCGACGGCGGGGCAAGCGCTTACATCAATATCATCTGTCGCTGCGAGCCGCGCGGCTGCAGTCCATCGTATAGGGATTTGCAGATTGGGACACCGCGACCAAAAAAGGCGCTCCCGCCCGATCGTTAGAACACCTGGGTCATCTCCGATCCCAAACCCGGTCGACCCCCAACCGTCGTAGGTTGTCGACATTTGCGGCACCCATCGCCCTTCAATCTCGCGAAAATCGGGCTTATGCGCCTGGCGCCAGAAATCTGGCTCAATGAGCACCAACTCACCCGCGTCGCTTCTTAGGGAAACGCGCCCCGGTCCGATTCTGCGAACTTCGGGGTTACTGCCAAAGAAAGCGAAGAAGCGCTTGTCGCGCGCTTCACGAACAGGTCCGCAGCCTTGCAGCGTCTGCAGGCGTGATCCGTCGCCGCTATCACGCAGAATGCCGTCTGGGTCGAGTGACGCTGAATTACCAGACTGATTACAGCCGACGTTATAGGTTATCCTGTCATCGTCGATCTGGAGATAAGCGCTGCGCCATGGCGTGCCGTTTCGCCATGAG
>Ga0164243_10002091_pt1 | contig 33372 bp, 27 predicted proteins | sample OricompcompostOP_FD_108781 | JGI IMG/M metagenome (GOLD analysis project Ga0164243, IMG submission 108781) | Organic Plus compost microbial communities from Emeryville, California, USA - Original compost - Organic plus compost (OP) | ecosystem: Engineered > Solid waste > Mixed feedstock >... | reverse complement strand
TTGCGGACTGCACCGCCCACCGTCGTCATTGCGGACTGCACCGCCCACCGTCGTCATTGCGGACTGCACCGCCCACCGTCGTCATTGCGGACTGCACCGCCGAGCGGTGGCCACCGGAAGCTTCCGGCGGCCACCGCTCGAGCTCAGCGACCCTGGTTCGCCACCGCGGCGATGGCCTCCGCCGCGGCGTCCGGGTCGAGATAGCGGCCGCCGGGGTTCGTCGGGCGCAGCGTCTGCTCGTCGAGCTCGTAGACCAGCGGGATCCCGGTGGGGATGTTGATCCCGGCGATGGTCTGGTCGTCCACGTCGTCCAGGTGCTTCACCAGGGCGCGGATCGAGTTGCCGTGCGCGGCGACGAGCACCGTCTTGCCGGCCTGCAGGTCGGGGACGATGGCCTCCTTCCAGTACGGCAGCGCACGGGCCAGGACGTTGGCCAGCGCCTCGGTGCGCGGGATCGGCTCGCCGGCGTAGCGCGGGTCGGCGTCCTGCGAGAACTCCGAGCCGAGCTGGATCTCCGGCGGGGGCACGTCGTACGAGCGGCGCCAGAGCATGAACTGCTCCTCGCCGTACTCGTCGCGGATCTGCTTCTTGTCCTTGCCCTGCAGGGCGCCGTAGTGCCGCTCGTTGAGCCGCCACGACCGGCGCACCGGGATCCACAGCCGGTCGGCCGTGTCCAGCGCGTAGTGCGCGGTGGCGATCGCGCGGCGCAGCAGCGAGGTGTGCACGACGTCCGGCAGCACCCCGGCCTCGGTCAGCAGCGTCCCGCCGCGGGTCGCCTCCTGGATGCCCTTCTCGGAGAGCGCCACGTCGACCCAGCCGGTGAACAGGTTCTTCGCGTTCCACTCGCTCTCGCCGTGGCGGAGCAGCACGAGGGTGTAGGTCATGAGCCCCATCCTGCCGCAGCAGGGACGCGGACGGGACGGGACGTCCGTCCCCCGAGCGGCGTGCGAAGACGGGGCTGCGGCGGCCACCCGCCGCGGCGTCCGAACCCGCCGCTCTCGACCCGCCGCCGTGTCCCAACCCGCCGCTCTTCGACTCGCCGCCGGTCCGAACCCGCCGCTCTTCGGCATGAGACGCCGTCCCGGTGCCCCGCCACCGCCCCACCAGTCACACCCGCACCAAGAGGGGCGGGATCGGACACCCGGGAACGGCAAGAAGGGCGGGGTCGGACACGGCAGCGGCGCGAGCGCGGAGGACCAGAACGGCAAGAAGGGCGCGATGAGACACGGCAGCGGGTCGCGTGCGCCGGGTCCGGCAAGAGGGCGGGATCGGACAGCCGGGAACGGCACGAGGCGTCAGGTCGGCACGGCAGCGGGGCGAGGGCGGAGGGTCGGGACGTCCGCCCCGGGGCGGACCGGCGGTCAGCGTACGGCGCCGCTCTCCCGCGCCACGCCGTAGACCTTGAGGAGCTGGTCGGCGGTGGTGTCCCAGCCGAACCGCTCGGCGACCTGCCGGGCCTGCGCCCCGTAGGCGGCCCGGCGTGCCGGGTCGGACAGCACCTCGTCCAGCACCGCGGCCCACACGGCGGGGTCGTGCCCGCGCACCAGCCGGCCGGAGCCGTCGTCCTCGACGATGCTTGCCAGCCCGCCCACCGCGGCGGCCACCACCGGCACCCCGCTGGCCTGCGCCTCGGCGGCGACCAGCCCGAAGGACTCCGACCGCGACGGCATCGCCACGACGTCGGCTGCGTGGTACCACGTCACCAGCGCCTCCCGGGACGCCGGTGGGTGCACCAGGACGTGCTCGGCGACGCCCGCCCGGGACGCCAGCGCCAGCAGGTCGTCCACCGCCCTCGCCTGACCCGAGGGCCCACCCAGGACGACGAGCAGCGGGATCGGACGGCACTGTTCGCGCAGCACACCGAGGGCACGGACGAGCACGTCGGGAGCCTTGAGCGGCTGCACCCGCCCGGCGAACAGCACGACGTCCCGGTCCTCCGGCAACCCCAGCGTCCGCCGGGCCTGGCGCCGGCCGGCCGCGTCGGTGGGCACGAAGCGGCGCAGGTCCACGCCGGGCTCGACCACGTGCACCTTCGCCGGGTCGGCGGCGTACAGGTCGACCAGGTCACGAGCCTCGCCGGGCGTGCTGGCCACCAGCGCGTCGGCACGGGCGACGACGAGCTCCTCGCCGACCACGCGCAACGACGGCTCGGGGACGTCACCAGGGGCCAGCGCGGCGTTCTTCACCCGCGCGAGCGTGTGCGCGGTGTGCACCAGAGGGACCTCCCAGCGGTCCGCCACCACGGCGCCGACCTGCCCAGACAGCCAGTAGTGCGAGTGCACCACGTCGTACCAGCCCGGCTCGCGGGCCGCCTCGCAGCGCAGCACCCCGGCGGCCATCGAGCACAGCAGCGCGGGCAGGTCGTTCTTGTCCAGGCGCTCGAACGGCCCGGCCGGCACGTGGTGCACCAGCACCGGCGGCACTACCCCCGCGTCGACGTGGTCGGCCCGCAGCACGTCGCAGGCCCGCTCCCCGTCCAGCGGAGCGCCGTCGGAGCACCGTCCCGGCAGCACCACCGTGTCCGGCTGGTCGGAGGAGACGGCCCGGGTGAAGATCTCCACCCGCACGCCGCGGGCGGCGAGCGCGTGCGCCAGCTCCAGCACGTAGACGTTCATCCCGCCCGCGTCGCCGGTGCCCGGCTGGTCCAACGGGGAGGTGTGCACGGACAGCATCGCGACACGCGGCTGCTCCGGGCTCATGCCTCCATTGTCGTCCACACCGGCCTGGTCCACCGACCGGCGGCAGGACACCCCGCCCCGGCGTGGGACAGGGCCGCCCAGGCACGGCATCCATGCGCACGGGCCGGGCCGCACCGGCACGGCCTGCACGGAGAACACGGAGGGGCGGGCCGGGGAAGGTGGCGAGCCGGAAAGGTCGTGGGCCGACGAGAGCCCGGGCGGGGGAGGGGCGGCGGGCCGGGGAAGGTGGCGAGCCGAGGAGAGCCGCAGGCCCGGAAGGTGGCGAGCCGAGGAGGGGCGGCGGGGCGATCAAGGGGGCGGACCGGGAGGTCGCTGGGCCGGCAGGCCGGGGAGAGCGGTGGGTCGGCCGGGGAGGCCGGTGTCAGGAGGGGCGCAGCCACGGCGTCGGGTCGGCCAGCACACGGCGCAACGCGGTGAGGGCACCGCCGCTCATGGCGGCGTGCTCGCCCACGCGGGCCCGGCTCACCCGCGGGGGCGACCACGGGGCCGAGATGACGAGGTCGGCCAGCCCGGCGGCGACCTCGTCGTGCAGCTGGGGGAACAGTGTCCGGAACGTCCCGCCGAGCACCACCTCACCGGCGTCGACCACGTTCGTCACGGAGGCCAGCGCGACGCCGAGGGCCCGGCCCGCGGCGCGGACCGCCTCGTGGGCGGCTCGGTCCCCGGCGGCGAGCGCAGCCAGCAGAGCGGACAGCGGGCCGGCGGACGGGTCGGACAGTGCTGTCGACGGCCGGGGTCCAGGACGCTCTCCGGAGTCCGGGCAGGCGACCCCAGTCGAGACGCCGGGCGACACGCCGGGGGAAGCGACACGGCCACGACCCCCGGCAGAGGCGCCAGAGCCCGTCGTGACCGGCAGACCGGCCGCCCGCAGCAACGCGTCCTGTCCCGCCACAGCTTCCAGCGTGCGTACCGGCGGCCCGGCGTCGACGACGACGTGCCCGATCTCACCGCTCCAGCCGTGCCGTCCGGCGAACAGCTCGCCGTCCAGCACCAGCGCGCCGCCGATGCCGACCTCCCCGGAGACGTAGACGAAGCTCGGCGCGGCGGCGCCACGGCGCGCGTGAGCCTCGGCACGGGCGGCCAGGTTGGCCTCATTGCCGAGCCGCAGGCCGCTCAGCGCCGGGTGTACGGCAGCCAGCGCGACGACGTCCACGTCCCGCCAGCCGAGGTTCGGCGCCACCCGCAGGGGTCCGGTGACACGGTCGACCAGCCCGGGCAGCGCGAGCACCGTGCCGGCCACCCGGACCGCACGGAACCTCAGCTCGGCGAGCACCTCGGCGGCGATGCCGGCCAGGCGCGCCATCACCTCCGCCGGGTCGGAGCCGCGCAGGTCGGTGCGGACGACCCGCTCGACGAGCACCTGCCCCGCCAGGTCGACGGCCCGCGCGCCCAGGTAGTCGACGTTGACCTCCAGGCCGAGACCGGCGAGCGTGCCCCCGGCGGGCACCAGCGGTACCGCGGGCCGGCCGGCACGCTGGGCCAGCACCGGGTCAAGCTCGCGCACCAGCCCCGCGGCGACGAGCTGGTCCACCAGACCGGAGACCGTGCCGCGCGCCAGCCCGGTCGTCGCGGCGACCCCGGCACGGGACAGCGGCTCGACGGCGTCCACCACCGCCCCGAGGGCGACGGCGAGGTTGTGTGCCCGGAGCTGGGCCTGCCGGGCGGCGCCGGTGGGCTGGCCGGGCGTCAGGCGGCCGGCACCGGGACGGGCGCCCGGCGGGCGCTGCGCCCGGGCGCCGTGGGACCGGCCGACGGCCGGCCCGGCGGAGTCGAGGGAGCCGTCGAGCGGGCCGTCCCCGCCCTCGGCGGACGGCGGCACGGAGGGGCTCGGCATGCCTTGACCCTACTTGGCGGCGGGCATAAGTTCATGGCACAAACAAATCGCTCGACTCGATGAGGAGAGGCGCGATGGCAGCGCAGCCCACCCCCGCGGACAAGTTCTCCTTCGGCCTGTGGACCGTCGGATGGAACGCCCAGGACCAGTTCGGCAGTGCGAGCCGCCCCTGGCTCGACCCGGTCGAGTCGGTCCACCGCCTCGCCGAGCTGGGCGCGGCTCACGTGACGTTCCACGACGACGATGTCGTCCCCTTCGGCTCCGACGCCGCCGAGCGCGACCGCATCCTGTCCCGCTTCAAGGCCGCCCTCGACGAGACCGGCGTCACCGTCGAGATGGTCACCACCAACACGTTCAGCCACCCGATCTTCAAGGACGGCGCGTTCACCTCCAACGACCGTCGGGTGCGCCGGTACGGCCTGCGCAAGGTCGTCCGCAACGTCGACCTGGCCGCCGAGCTCGGGGCGTCCACCTTCGTCATGTGGGGCGGCCGCGAAGGCGCTGAGTACGACTCCGCCAAGGATCTCAAGGCCGCGCACGACCGCTACGCCGAGGGCATCGACACCGTCGCGGCCTACATCAAGGAGAAGGGCTACGGCCTGCGCATCGCGCTGGAGCCCAAGCCGAACGAGCCGCGCGGCGACATCCTGCTGCCCACCGTCGGGCACGCGCTCGGCTTCATCGCCCGCCTCGAGCACGGCGACATCGTCGGCCTCAACCCCGAGGTCGGCCACGAGCAGATGGCCGGGCTGAACTACACCACGGGCATCGCGCAGGCGCTGTGGGCGGGCAAGCTGTTCCACATCGATCTCAACGGCCAGAAATCCATCAAGTACGACCAGGACCTCGTCTTCGGGCACGGCGACCTGTTCTCCGCGTTCGCCACCGTCGACCTCCTTGAGAACGGCTTCCCCAGCGGCGGCCCCACCTACGACGGGCCCCGCCACTTCGACTACAAGCCCTCGCGCACCGAGGACTTCCAGGGCGTGTGGGACTCCGCAGCGGCGAACATGCGCACCTACCTGCTGCTCAAGGAGCGTGCCCAGGCGTTCCGGGCCGACCCCGAGGTGCAGGCCGCTCTCGAGGAGTCCGGTGTGCTGGAGCTGGCGACACCGACTCTGGGCGAGGGCGAGTCACTGGCGGACCTGCTGGCCGACCGCAGCGCGTTCGAGGATCTGGACGTGGAGGCCGTCGCCCGGCGCGGCTTCCGTTTCGTGCGGCTCAACCAGCTGGCGCTCGAGCACGCGCTGGGCGCACGCTGAGGGCCATGACGCTCGTCGCCGGGGTGGACTCGTCCACCCAGTCCTGCAAGGTCGTGGTCCGGGACGCCGACACCGGGGCGCTGGTGCGCTCGGGCCGGGCGGCGCACCCGGACGGCACCGAGATCGACCCCCGGCACTGGTGGGACGCGCTGCAGACGGCGGTCGCCGACGCCGGCGGGCTGGACGACGTGGACGCCGTGTCGGTGGGCGGTCAGCAGCACGGCATGGTGGCCCTCGACGCGTCCGGCACCGTCGTGCGCGAAGCCCTGCTGTGGAACGACACCCGGTCGGCGCAGGCCGCCGTCGACCTGGTGCACGAGCTGGGTGACGGTGACGACGAGCGCGGCGCCCAGGCGTGGGCCGACGCGGTCGGCTCGGTGCCGGTCGCCTCGCTCACGGTCACCAAGCTCCGCTGGCTGCGCGACGCCGAGCCGCAGAACGCCGCACGGGTGGCCGCCGTCGCGCTGCCGCACGACTGGCTGACCTGGCGGCTGGCCGGACACGAGCCCGGCGGCGGAGGCGTCGACGGGCTCGTCACGGACCGCTCGGACGCGTCCGGGACGGGGTACTGGTCGCCGGTCGCCGAGGCCTACCGGACCGACCTGCTCGAGCTCGGCCTCGGACGCACCGCCAAGCTGCCACGGGTGCTCGGTCCGCGCGACACCGGCCCCCGCTCGGTGCTCGGTGCCCGCACCCCCGTGCTCGGCCCTGGAGCCGGGGACAACGCCGCCGCGGCGCTGGCCCTCGGGCTCGGCCCGGGGGACGTGGCGGTGTCCATCGGTACGTCCGGAGTGGTCTCGGCGGTGTGCTCCGCACCCACCGCCGACGGCTCGGGCCTGGTGACGGGCTTCGCGGACGCCACCGGCGCGTTCCTGCCGCTGGCGTGCACCCTCAACGCCTCCCGGGTGCTGGACGCCGCCGCACGGCTGCTCGGCGTGGACCACGAGGGCCTCTCGGAGCTCGCGCTGTCCACCACGGCCGGCGCCGACGGGCTCGTCCTCGTCCCGTACCTGGAGGGTGAGCGCACCCCGAACAAGCCGGACGCCACCGGGGCGCTGCACGGCCTGCGGCTCGGCAACACCACACCCGGGCACCTGGCCCGAGCGGCCGTGGAGGGCATGCTGTGCGCGCTGGCCGACGGCATCGACGCGCTACGCGCGCAGGGGGTCGCTGTCGAGCGGCTGTTCCTCGTCGGCGGCGGGGCGCGGTCCCGCGCAGTGCAGGAGATCGCCCCGACGGTCCTCGGTCTGGACGTGCACGTCCCGGTGCCCGGCGAGTACGTCGCGGACGGCGCCGCACGGCAGGCGGCCTGGGTGCTGTCCGGCGCGGACACCCCACCCACCTGGACGGCGGCCGGCGAGGCGAGGGTCGTGCGCGGCGAGCCCGTCGCGCGGGTCCGCGAGCAGTACGCCGCCGTGCGCGAGCTGACCGCCACGCGCCCCGTCTGAGCGGGGGATGCGGCCGCCACCGGCCCGGACGCACACGAGCCCCCGGTCCGTCCGGGCAGGACCGGGGGCTCGTGCGTTCAGGACGAGTGCGACGTGGTGCGTGACCCGCCGACGCCTCAGTGCGCGGCTTCGTACGCGGCCTTCACCTCCGCCGAGATGCGCCCGCGCTCGGACACGTGCATGCCGTTCGCCTTGGCCCACTCGCGGATCGCCTGGGCGTCCGAGGTGGAGGAACGGCGGGGACGCGGGGCCGTGCCACGCCCGGCGGCACCGCGACCGCCGACGCGGCGCGCGCTGCCGACCCAGCGGGCCAACGAGTCACGCAGCTCCGCGGCGTGGGTGGACGTCAGGTCGATCTCGTAGGTGACGCCGTCGAGACCGAATGTGACGGTCTCGTCCGCCGTGCCACCGTCGATGTCGTCGACGAGCAGGACCTGGACCTTCTGAGCCATTGTTCGCTCCGTCTAGAAGTGCCAATTGCTGGACGCGGTCAGCATGACACCCCGGCGAGAATGGCGTCAAACGCTACCGCGGCGATTCGTCGTTCTTGGTCGACGCGTCGCGCTCGGCGGCCGCCCGCTCGGCGGCATCCATTCTGGCCAAAGCCTGCCGTTCGGTGCGGTCCGCATTGAGCACCGCACGCATCACGACCCAGAAGAGCAGACCCACGCCGATCGACGGCAGCAGGGCGGCGAGCGCCGCAGCAAGGCCATTCATGTGCGCAACCTCTCAGGCCTGGGGCTTGACGAGCGGGAAAAGGATCGTCTCCCGGATACCCAGCCCGGTAAGTGCCATGAGCAACCGGTCGATCCCCATGCCCATGCCGCCGGCCGGCGGCATGGCGTGCTCCATCGCGGTGAGGAAGTCCTCGTCCACCCGCATCGCCTCCTCGTCGCCCGCAGCGGCCAGGAGCGCCTGCGCCTCGAAGCGCTCCCGCTGCACGACCGGGTCCACCAGCTCCGAGTAGGCGGTCGCGAGCTCGAACCCGCGGACGTAGAGGTCCCACTTCTCGACCATCCCCGGGCGGCTGCGGTGCGCTCGCGTCAGAGGGCTGGTGTCCACGGGGAAATCACGCACGAAGGTGGGCGCCCACAACGCATGTCCGACACGGTGCTCCCACAGCTCCTCCACGAGCTTGCCGTGACTGATACGTCGCGGGTCCACGTCCATCTCGAGGCCCACCGACGCCGCCAGCGCACGCAGATCGCCGACGGATGTCTCCGGGCTGATCTCCACGCCAACAGATTCCGACAGCGAGTCGTACAAGGAAAGCGACGTCCAGGTTCCGCCCAGGTCGTACTCGGAACCGTCGGCGAGGGTCACCGTGGTTCCGCCCAGCACCTCGTTCGCGGCGCTCTGCACCAGCTCGCGGGTGAGCGTCGCCATGGTGTCGTAGTCCCCGTACGCCTCGTACGCCTCCAGCGAGGCGAACTCCGGGGAATGCGTCGAGTCGGCACCTTCGTTGCGGAAGTTCCGGTTGATCTCGAAGACCCGTTCGATGCCCCCGACGACGGCCCGCTTGAGGAACAGCTCGGGCGCGATACGCAGGTACAGGTCGATGTCGAAGGCGTTCGCGTGCGTGACGAACGGTCGCGCCGCCGCACCGCCGGGCTGCGTCTGCAGCATCGGCGTCTCGATCTCGACGTAGTCGCGCCGGTGGAAGCTCTCCCGCAGCGAGCGCACCACACCGGCTCGCAGCCGGGCGTTCGTCCGGGCCGCGGGCCGCACGATGAGGTCGACGTAGCGCTGCCGGACGCGGGTCTCCTCCGACAGCTCGGTGCCGTCGTACAGGTTCGGCAGCGGCCGGACCGCCTTCGCCGCGAGCTGCCACGCGTCCGCCAGCACCGACAGCTCGCCGCGCCGGGAGCTGATGACCCGGCCGTGCACGAACAGGTGGTCACCGAGATCCACGTCGGCCTTGAACGCGGCCAGCCGCTCCTCGCCCACCTCCGCGAGCGAGAGCATCGCCTGCAGCCGGTTGCCCTCGCCGTCCTGCAGCGTCGCGAAGCACAGCTTGCCGGTGTTGCGCAGGAACACCACCCGGCCGGCGACGCCCACCTCGTCGGTCGTCTCGGCGCCGGGTGCGAGGTCGGGGTGCTCGGCGCGGACCCGGGCGATCGTGTGCGTCCGGGGGACGGCGACCGGGTAGGGCTCCACGCCCTCGGCCAGCATCCGGGCACGCTTGTCCTGACGGACGCGGATCTGCTCGGGGATGTCGTCGGAGGACATCGGGCCTCGGGGGTCCGGGGTGGTCTGGGCGGTCGCGCTCACCGGCCGATTCTACGGGGCTCCGGCCGGGGGCCGGCCGGGCCTGGCACGCCGACGCGCGGCCGGTGGGCTCAGCCGCGCAGGTCCAGCGCCAGGTCGAGGATCGGGGACGAGTGGGTCAACCCGCCCACCGAGAGGTAGTCCACCCCGGTCGCCGCGACCTCACGGGCGCGGTCCAGCGTGAGGTTGCCGGTTGCCTCGATCTCCACCCGCCCGGTGGTTGCCTCCCCGGCACGCACCGCGGCCACCACCCGGGCCATGAGCTCGGTGGACATGTTGTCCAGCAGCAGGAAGCGCGCCCCGGCGGCCACCGCCTCCAGCGCCTGGTCCAGGGTGTCGGCCTCGACCTGGATCGCCACGTCGGGGAACCGGCTGCGCACCGCCGCGACCGCCGCGGCGACGGAGCCGGCCGCCACGACGTGGTTGTCCTTCACCATCGCCACGTCGTACAGCCCCATGCGCTTGTTGGTGCCGCCGCCACGGCGTACCGCGTACTTCTCCAGCGCACGCAGCCCGGGGGTGGTCTTGCGGGTGTCCAGCACCTGCGCGCCCGTCCCGACCAGGGCCTGCGCCCAACGCCGGGTGTGGCTGGCCACGCCGGAGGCTCGAGATGCGAGGTTGAGCAGCGTGCGCTCCGCCACCAGCAGCACCTGCACCGGGCCGGACAGCACCGCCAGCACGTCCCCGCGGGTCACCGCCGTGCCGTCCGGGACCCGCTGCTCGACGCTCGGGTCGGGCAGGCCGAGCCGCTGCGCCACCTGGCGCAGCACCTCGCCGGCGACGACGAGCCCGGCGACGACCCCGTCGGCCCGCGCCACGAGGTCGGCCGTGCCGGTCGCCCCGACCGGGATGGTCGCCTGCGTCGTCACGTCCCGCCCGGGGGCCGGCCCGAGGTCCTCGTCCAGGGCGACCGCCACCGTGCGCGCGATCCAGACGGGGTCCAGGCCGTCCTGCGCCTGCCCGCCCGCCGGCTCGGTCGTCCACCCGCCCGTCTGCTCGCTCACGGCCCGCACTCTAGGACCCGGCCGGCCCGCCGACCGACGTCTCCCGCGTGGTGAGCACGCCGTCCGGGTCGAGGGCGAGCTCCAGACGTACCCGCCAACGGTCCGACATGCGCGGGAAGTCGCTGCGCGCGTGCCCGCCGCGGCTCTCCTCACGCAGCAGCGCCGCGGCGGTCAGGGCGGTGGCTACCTGGTGCACGTTCGTCGTCTCCCACTCGGCCACCTGAGGCTCGGCGAGCACGCGGCCGTCGTCGCGCCGGGCGTAGGCGTCGGTCGGCACGGCTGCGAGCGCGGCCGCGGCCCGCTGCAGGCCGGCCGCGTCGCGCAGCACCCCCGGGCCGTCGGAGGCCGCCCGCTGGATACGGGACCGGGAGGCCGCCGTGACCAGCGCCGCAGCACCGGGTCGCGGCTCGGGCTCGGTCCGCGGCAAGGCGCCGGCGCGCACCTGGGCGGCGATGTGGCGGGCGGCGCGGGTGGCGAACACCAGACCCTCCAGCAGCGAGTTCGACGCCAACCGGTTCGCGCCGTGCACACCGGTGCAGGCCACCTCCCCCGCGGCGTAGAGCCCGGGCACCGTGCTGCGACCTACCAGGTCGGTCACGATGCCGCCGGAGTGGTAGTGCTGGGCCGGAGCCACCGGGACCAGGTCGGTGGTGAGGTCGATCCCGTGCTCGGCCAGCCGCTCGTGGATCGTCGGAAAGCGTCGGCGCAGGAACGACGCTCCCAGGTGGCGCGCGTCCAGCCACACGTGGTCCGCCCCTGTCGCGGCCATCCGGCGCACGATCGCGTGGGCCACCACGTCCCGCGGGGCGAGCTCTGCCATGGGGTGCACGTCCGGCATGAAGCGCACGCCGTCCGTGTCCAGCAGCAGCGCACCCTCGCCGCGCACCGCCTCCGACACGAGCGTGAGCTGTCCCTTCACCCCGGAGCCGAGCCACAGCACGGTCGGGTGGAACTGGACGAACTCCAGGTCGCCCAGCGTGGCACCGGCGCGCAGCGCCGCGGCGATGCCGTCCCCGGTCGCCTGGGCAGGGTTCGTCGACGAGCGGTACACCTGCCCGATGCCACCGGTGGCGAGCACGACCGCCCGCCCGAGCGCCGCACCGACCCCGTCGCGCGTCCCCTCGCCGATGACGTGCAGCGTCACCCCGCAGGCGCGACCGGGCGCGCCGTTGGGACCGGGTGGGCCGGTGAGCACGTCGAGGGCGAGCGCGTTCTCCACCACCTCGATGCCGGGGTCGTCGCGCACCGCCTCGATCTGGGCGACGAGCGCCCGCGACACCTCCGCCCCGGTTGCGTCCCCTCCCGCGTGCACGATGCGGTCGGCGTGGTGACCCCCCTCCCGGGTCAGGGAGATCTTCCCGTTGGGCGCCACGTCGAAGACCGCACCGCGGCCGACGAGCTCCCGCACCCGCGCCGGGCCCTCGGTGACGAGCACCTCGACGGCCCGGGGGTCGCACAGCCCGACCCCGGCCACCAGCGTGTCCTCCAGGTGCGCGGCCGGGGAGTCCGACGGGTCGAGGGCCGCGGCGATGCCGCCCTGCGCCCACACCGTCGAGCCCGACGACAGCGTCGTCTTGGTGACGAGCAGCACCCGCGGCACCCGGGTGCGCAGCTCCAGCGCCGCGGTCAGCCCCGCGACACCCGAGCCCACCACTACGACGTCGGCCTCGACCGTCCACCCCGGAGCCGGCGAGGCCATCCGCGTCGCGAGCCGGGGCCCCCGGCCGGTCGCGGTCCCGGTGGGCAGGGACGGTGCCGGGGCCGGGGCGCTCACCGGGCGTCCGGGCGGTGCGCCGCCGTGTCGGCGGGCAGGGGGTGCTCCAGGGAACCCTGCCCGTGGTGCTCGACCGCGTCCCGCCCGCGGGCGAAGGGCAGCCCGCTGGGCACCAGCCCGGCCTGCGCGGTCCACTCCTGCGGCACCTGGCCCGGGTCCTCGCCGAGCTCCACGATCCGGTTCCGCGCGTCCACCAGCACCACGCGCGGCGTGTACGTGCGGGCCTCCGCGTCCGACAGCAGCCCGTACGCGATGACGATGACGACGTCGCCCGGCTGCACCAGGTGGGCCGCCGCGCCGTTGATGCACAACTGACCGGAGCCGGCCTCGCCGGCGATGACGTAGGTGGTGAGCCGGGCGCCGTTGGTCACGTCGAGGACGTCCACCTGCTGGCCGGGCAGCAGGTCGGCGGCGGCCATGAGGTCCGCGTCCACGGTGATGGAGCCGACGTAGTGCAGGTCGGCCTGGGTGACCGTGGCGCGGTGGATCTTTCCGGTCATCATCGTGCGCTGCAGCGTGGTCATGCGGGTCCTCCGTCCCGTGCCCCGGGGGGCATGAGCCTCACCTCGGCGTTGTCGATGAGCCGGGTGGCGCCGACCCGTGCCGCGAGCAGCAGCAGGGCCGGCCCGGTGTGGTCGTCCCCCACCGTGGCGAACGTGTCGGGGTCGACGAGGGCCACGTAGCCCAGCTCGTCGACACCGGCCTGCACCAGCGTCTCGCGGGCCGCAGCGACGACCTGGGTCGCCCCCGCCCCGGCCCGGGCCTGCTCGGTCGCTGCGGCCAGCGCCCGCGACAGGCCGAGTGCCCGGGCGCGGTCCTGCCGACTCAGGTAGGCATTGCGGCTGGACAGCGCCAACCCGTCGGCGTCCCGCACCAGCGGCGCCCCGACCACCTCCACCGGCACGTCGAGGTCGCGCACCATGCGCCGCACGGCGGCGAGCTGCTGGGCATCCTTTCGGCCGAACAGCGCGACCTGCGGCCGGGTCAGGTGCAGCAGCTTGAGCACGACGGTGAGCACGCCGTCGAGGTGCCCGGGGCGCGCCGCGCCCTCCAGCACCGCACCGAGCGGTCCGGCACTCACCCGCACCAGCGGGTCGCCGTCCGGGTACACCTCGTCCGGCGCCGGGGCGAACACCACGTCGCCCGGGCCGAGCAGCCCCGGCCCGGACAGCAGCGCCAGGTCGCGCTCGAGGTCCCGCGGGTACCGGGACAGGTCCTCGGCCGGGCCGAACTGCAGCGGGTTGACGAAGATCGTCACCACCACGGCGTCCGCCGCCGCCCGGGCCTGCCGCACCAGGGAGAGGTGCCCCTCGTGCAGCGCACCCATCGTCATCACGACCGCGCGCCGCGCACCGCGCGCGTCCTGCGCCGCCAGCGCCGCCGCCAGCGCGTCACGGGTGCGGACAAGCGTTGCCGCCGTGCTCGTCGTGCTCACCGCTCGTCCTCCCCCGCGTCGTGATGCCCCGTGCTGTCGTGCCCGGTGCCGTCGTGGTCGGTGCTGTCATGCCCGGTGCCGTCGTGCCCTGTGCCACCCGGCTGCGCGCCACGCTCCTGCCCGCTGCCGCCGTCCTCCTGGTCCAACGACCGAGCCGCCGGGCCCATGCCCGGACCGGCCGTGTCGTCCCCGTCACGGCCGGTCGGCACCGACCCCGCCTCGAGCGCGTCGACGAGCTGCTGCGCCACCGGGGGTTGCACCAGGCCGGCCGCCAGGGCGCGCTGCGTCGCCGACCGGGCCAGCGCCGCGTACGTCAGCGGCAGGTCCACCGCGCCGGTGCGCGCCGCGAGGTCACGCAGCACCCGCAGGTGCTCGGCCACGGTCCCCGGGTCGCCGCGGCGCACCGGTCCCGTCAGCGCGGAGACCGCCCCCGGTCCGCGGACGCCGTCCGGCCCCGGGGGCACCTCGGCGCGCAGCGCTCCGTCCAGCGCCGCCTCCAGCAGCGGGCCGAGCACCCGTCCGGGGTCGGGTACCCCCGCCGCCGCCAGTGCCTGCGCCGCCTGCGCGACGAGCACGACGAGGTGGTTCGCCCCGTGGGCGAGCGCCGCGTGGTACAGCGGACGGGCCCCCTCGTCCAGCACGACGGGCTCGCCGCCGATCTCCACGACGAGCGCCTGCCCGATGGGCAGCACCGCCGCCGGGGCGGTCACCGCGAAGGAGCACCCCTCCAGCCGCGCCAGGTCGAGCGAGGTGCCGGTGAACGTCATCGCGGGATGCAGCGCGAGCGGGATCGCGCCCGCCGCGCGCACCGGGCCGAGCACCTCGACGCCGTGCCGGCCGGAGGTGTGCACGACGAGCTGCCCGAGCTGCCAGGCGCCGACGTCGGCCAGCCCGCGCACCAGGTCCGCGAGCACGTCGTCCGGGACGGTGAGCAGCACCAGCTCGGCGCGGCGCACCACCTCGGGAACGTCGACCACCGGCACGCCCGGCAGCAGCGCCGCGGCCCGCTCCCGGGACTGCTCGGAGATCGCGCTCACGGCGACCACGGGGTGGCCGGCGGCCCGCAGCGCCGAGCCGAGCACCGCGCCCACCCGCCCGGTGCCGACCACGCCGACACCGAGCCGGCCGGGCCGCTGCTCGGGAGGCCCGCCCGGCAGGCTCACGACGGCTCCCCGCGCGGGGTGATCGGCCGCATCCACTGCTCGGGCAGCGCGTGGGCCCGCGCGGTGCGCGCCCGCTCGGCCTGCTCGTCCAGCAGGGCGGCGGCCACCGCGGCGTCCAGGTGCTCCACGCGCGGGCCCACCGGCCCCGGCGTGGAGTGCACCACGAAGCTCGCGAGCCTGAGCCTGCGCTGCACCGGCCCCTGCGCCAGCCCCAGCGACTGGGTGCGCTCGTGCGGCACCACGTCGACGACACGGAAGAAGCGCCCCGAGCGGGTGACCAGCGCCCGCCCGGTCACGCGCACCCCCCGACGGCGCCACCCGACCGGGTCCACCCAGCGCGCCGAGCGCGGCGCCGGCGTGAACCCGCCGTCCCGCCCCGTGCCGGACATCGCCGCCGCGATGAGGCTCACCGGGTCGTCCACGCCGAGGTCGGGCAGCACCAGCCAGAGCGCGGTGAGCGCCTCCTGGCGGGTGGCGACGGGGTGGAGCACGGAGTCCTGCTGCTGGTCCGAGCCCTGGCCGTAGCCGGCGACGTTCATCTCCACCCGCCACCAGTCCGGACCACGCCAGAACGGCCCCTGCCGCAGCCGGATCGCCTGCACGCGGCCCGGCGGCACGGTCTGCGCGCGCGACTCGGTGAGCCCGTGGCGCAGCCGGATGCCGTCGGGGGAGATCGCGGCCCGGAAGCTCGCCCCCTGGTTGACCCGGCTCCAGGCGAAGCCCGCCGCACCGAGGAAGGCCGGCACGAGCACGAAGGCCGCGGCGACGTCACGGGCCGTCGCCGCGAGCGTCACCGCACCGGCGGCCACCAGCACCAGCCACACGGTGGCACCCGAGCGCACCGTGGCGGCGACCAGCCGGCCGAGGGGCAGCTCGTAGACCTGCTGCTCGGGGGCCTCCCCGACCGGCCCGAGCGGCGCGCTCGCGCCCGGGACCGACGCCGGGGCGCCGGGGAGCGCGTCCATGGCCGCGTCGGGCGCGGCCTCGCGGGCGGTGTCCGACGTCGCATGCGGTGCAGCTCCCGGGTCGACCGCCGCGGCGCTCGGCCGGCGCAGCCCGGCGGCCAGCGCCAGGAGCTCGGCCCGCAGCGCCTGCGCGTCGCTCTCGCGCAGGAACGCCAGCGACACGGCCGACCCCGCCCCGCCGGCCACCTCGAGCCGCAGCTCGGCCAGGCCGAGCAGCCGGGCCAGCAGCGGCTGCACCACGTCCACGGCCTGCAACCGGTCCAGCCGGGCCCGGCGCTGCTGCCGGAACAGCACCCCCGTGCGCAGGTGGACGGACTCCTCCGTGACGGCGAACCGGGTCATCCGCCAGGCGATCGCCGAGTACACGAACCCCACGACGGCCACCGCCGCGACCGCCCCGACGAGGACCAGCCAGCCGTCACGGAACGTGTCGTAGGCCTCGCGCAGGTTGTCGCCCGCCTGGTAGCTCACCACGGCGACGGCGGCGACCAGCACCTTCCACCCCTTGAGGGCAGGGGTCACCGGGTGCATGCGCCGCCACACGACACCGTCCTCGTCGGTGCCCAGCGGCGGCTCCCCGGCGTGGGGGCCGACGGTGCTCACAGCCCCGCCAGCCTCGCCTCACCGCGCGAGGCGAGGCGGTCGCGCAACCGGGCCGCCTCCTGCGGCGGCAACCCCTCGATGGAGGCCGTCGTCGAGGGCGAGGCGGTGTGCAGCTCCACGGAGGCGAAGCCGAAGCGCCGGGCCACCGGACCCGCCGTCACGTCGACGTACTGCATGCGCCCGTACGGGACGACGACCATCGAACGGAACAGGATGCCGCGGCGCACCAACAGGTCGTCGGCGCGCTCGGCGTAGGCCATCGCCCGCACCTGCCGGGGCACCAGCCACACCACCCAGGCGAGGAGCAGCACCACGACGGCCGGGAGCACCCACAGCCAGGCCGCCCCGACGAGGACCGCGAGCAGCACCGCGGCCACCAGGAACGGCAGCAGCACCACCCCCGCGATCGTCAGCCGTGCCGTGCCGAGCCGGGGCGACACCGCGGTCCAGCTGACGTCGGCGGGGTCGAAGGGACCGCGCACGGTCTGCGTGCTGCTCACCCGGTCATCCTCCCATCACCGGGGGTCGCCCGGGGCCCCGACGGCTCAGGTGGGCTGCTCGCTCGGGTCCGGCGCCGTCGGGTCGGGCAGGCCTTCCTCGTCCGACGGCGGCGGCACCCGGCAGAAGCCCTCCACGACCAGCCCGACCACCGCCAGCAGCACCGCACCCCCGGTCGCGATGCCGGCAGCCGCCGCCCGGGCGGCCGTCCCGGGCACTTCGAGCTCGGCCAGCGCCAGCCAGAGCTGCCCGCCGTACCAGCCGGACAGCAGCGCACCGGTGTAGCAGGACGCCTTGGCCAGCACGGCGGTGCGCGCCGCCCGGATCGGGTCCAGCGACGGGCGCTTGCCGCGCAGGAACTGGCGCACGGCCCAACCCATCGAGAACACCACTGCGGAGATGAGCACCTCGACCACCACGACGAGCCAGGGCACCTCGGGCGGCAGGATCCCGTGGCCGTGCAACGCGTCGAGCACGATCCAGGTGGCCACCGTGACCGCAGCCGCCACCAGCAGCAGCGTCTGCCAGCGCGTCCGACGCATCACGTCTCCTCCGCCGCCGCGGGCGCCGGGGCGGTCAGCCAGTCCAGGGCCAGCCACCGCACGCCCTCCCGGTCCGGCGCCGTGGCGGCCAGCGCCGCGACCGGCCCGCCGCCCAGGCCCGGCAGCACCGCGTCCGGGTCCGCCTGTGCCCAGGGCTGCAGCACGAAGGCCCGCTCGTGCGCCCGCGGGTGCGGCAGCTCCAGGTCGTCGGTCACCGCCAGCACCGAGCCGTAGACGACGATGTCGACGTCGAGGGTGCGCGGACCCCAGTGCTCGAGCCGCTCGCGGCCGTGCGCCTGCTCGACGGCCTGCGTGAGGTGCAGCAGGTCCCGGGCGGACAGCGTCGTGCGGGCCAGCACCACCGTGTTGAGGAAGTCCGGCTGGTCGGGCGGTCCCCCCACCGGTGCCGTGCGGGCGAGCGGGCCGACGCGGAGCACCTCCAGCCCCGGCTGCGCGGCGAGGTCGGCGACGGCCTGGCGCAGCGTCTCCTGGGCCGGGCCCAGGTTCGCCCCGAGCGCCAGGACCACGTCGACGGGCTCGTCCGGGGTGCGGTCGAGCGCGTCGAGCACCAGCTCACCCTCGACGACCTCCGCGTCGTCCGCCGGCACGTCGTCCATCGGGGCGGACGTCCCCGCGGCGGTCAGCCCGGGCGGCAGCGCGCCGGCGGGCGCTGGGGCGACGACCACCTCCTGCCCGAGCGACGGCGTCACCGGCAGCGTCGCGGTCACCGCGGGGGACGCCGGCGGGACGGGCGCGGGCGCCGTCGTCGGGTCGAGCGGCTCCGCGGCCGGCAGCTTGCTCCGGTCCCGGTGGATCGCCACGACCACGTCGGCGAAGGGCACAGTCAGGGGCGCCTGCGGCTTGTGCACGGCGACGTCAACGGCCTGCACCGCGGGGAAGGCCAGCGCCGTCGCGGCGATGCGCTCGGCGACGGTCTCCACCAGGTCGGCGGGCTCACCGGACAGCACGGCGGACACCCGCTCGGCCAGCGTGCCGTAGTCGACGGTGTGCGCCAGGTCGTCCCGTGCCGCGGCCCGCCGGGTGTCCAGGTGGACGACCACGTCGGCGACGAAGGTCTGCCCCTCGCGGCGCTCGTGCTCGTAGACCCCGTGGTACCCGGTCGCGGAGACGCCCAGCAGCCGGACCTGGTCGAGAGGATGGCCCTGGGCGTCGACCGGGCCCGACGCCCGGTGCTCGTCGTGGCTCGTCACCGCGTGCTCCCTCCGGTCCGTGCGTCCTCGTCGACTGCCAGCTCGTCGTCCCGGCCCGTCACCGCCCGGGCCGCCCGCCAGGCCGCGGCGACCCGCACCGCGTCCACCGAGCCGGTGACCTCGTGCACCCGCACGCACCATGCGCCCTGCGCCGCCGCCAGCGCCGTCACCGCGGCGGTGGCGCGGTCGCGCGCAAGCGGGGGCGCCGGCTCGCCGTCCGTCGCGAGCAGGTGCCCGAGGAACCGCTTGCGGCTCGCCCCGACGAGCACCGGGAAGCCGTCGGCCACCAGCTCCGGCAGCCGCGCCAGCAGCGGCCAGTTGCTGCTGCCCGGCTTGGCGAAGCCGAGGCCCGGGTCGAGCACCACCTGCTCGTCGCGCACGCCCGCGGCCCGCAGGGCGCTCACCCGCGCCGCAAGCTCCCGGCGCACGTCGGTGACCACGTCGTCGTACACCGCGAGCTGGTCCATGACGTCGGCGTGGCCCCGCCAGTGCATCGCCACGTACGCCACGCCGGTGCCGGCCACCACGGCGTACATGCCGTCGTCGGCCAGGCCTCCGGACACGTCGTTGACCAGCACCGCGCCGCGCTCCACCGCCGCCCGGGCCACCACCGCGCGGGTGGTGTCCACGCTCACGGCTGCCCCCCGTCCGACGAGCTCCTCCACCACCGGCAGGACCCGGGCCAGCTCCTCGTCCACCGGGACCCGGCGGGCGCCGGGACGGGTGGACTCCCCACCGACGTCCAGCAGGTCGGCGCCCTGCGCCAGCAGCTCCAGCCCGTGCGCCACCGCCGCGCCCGGGGTGAACCAGCGCCCGCCGTCGGAGAACGAGTCGGGGGTCACGTTGACCACGCCCATGACGAGGGTGCGCCCGGCCGAACGCAGCCGCTCCGGCAGCGGAGCCGGCCGCCCCGGCGGGGGTCCGGGGACGTCGTCCATCACGCCCCCGAGCCTAGGGCGTGCGGGACCGCCGACGAACGCACCCCGGCCGCCTCAGCGACCGAGCACCAGGCTCATGGCCTCGGCCCGGGTGGCCGCGTCGCGCATCTGGCCGCGCACCGCCGAGGTCACCGTGCGCGAGCCCGGCTTGCGGACCCCCCGCATGGACATGCACAGGTGCTCGCACTCCACGACGACCAGCACGCCGCGTGGCTGCAGCACCCGGACCAGCGCGTCGGCCACCTGTGAGGTCAGCCGCTCCTGCACCTGCGGGCGGCGGGCGTACACGTCCACCAGCCGGGCCAGCTTCGACAGGCCAGTGATCCGGCCGTCGGCGCCGGGGATGTAGCCGACGTGCGCGACCCCGTGGAACGGGACCAGGTGGTGCTCGCACGTGGAGTACACCTCGATGTCGCGCACCAGGACCATCTCCTCGTGGCCGAGGTCGAAGGTCGTCGTCAGCACGTCCTCCGGGTCCTGGAACAGCCCGGCGAAGATCTCCCGGTATGCGCGGGCCACCCGCGCCGGCGTCTGCCGCAGTCCCTCGCGATCCGGGTCCTCGCCGACCGCGAGCAGCAGCTCGCGCACGGCGGCCTCGGCGCGCGCCTGGTCGTACGGACCGATGGCCCGGCCGCTGTACCCCACGGGCCCGATGACCGAGGGGTCGCCCTCCGTCACGCTCAGCTCCCGCCGTCGGGATCGGGCGTCTGGTTCGGCGGCACCTCCACGACGGCCGTCGGCGGGTGCTCGTCGTGCGCCGCGGCCGCCTCGTCCTGGGGGACGACGTGACCGTTCTGCTGGGCGCGCTCGGCCGGGGTCTGCACCGGCGGCCGGTCGGACACGGCGCGGCGGTCGGAGGACAGCCACACCTCGCGCGGCGGACGCTTCTGCACCGGGGCGAAGATCTCCGCCAGCTGCTCGGCGTTCAGCGTCTCCTTCTCCAGGAGCTCCAGCACCAGCCGGTCGAGCACGTCGCGGTACTGGACCAGGATCTCCCAGGCCTCGTCGTGCGCGTGGTCCATGAGGGCCCGCACCTCGAGGTCGACCGTCGAGGCGACCTCCTCGGAGTAGTCCCGCTGGTGGCCGACGTCCCGCCCGAGGAACACCTCGCTGCTCTCCTGGCCGAGCCGCACGGAGCCGAGTCGCGCGCTCATGCCGTACTGGGTGACCATCTTGCGCGCGGTGCTGGTCGCCTTCTCGATGTCGTTGCTGGCACCCGTCGTGGGGTCGTGGAAGACGAGCTCCTCGGCGACCCGGCCGCCCATGGCGTAGGCGAGCTGGTCGAGCAGCTCGTTGCGGGTCGTGGAGTACTTGTCCTCCGTCGGCATGACCATCGTGTAGCCCAGGGCCCGCCCGCGCGGCAGGATCGTCACCTTCGTCACCGGGTCGGTGTAACGCAGCGCCGCGGCCACCAGGGCGTGGCCGCCCTCGTGGTACGCGGTGATCTTCTGCTCCTTGAGGTTCATCACCCGGGTGCGCTTCTGCGGGCCGGCCACCACGCGGTCGATCGCCTCGTCCAGCGCGAAGTCGTCGATGACCTGCCCGTTCTTGCGGGCGGTCAGCAGCGCGGCCTCGTTGAGCACGTTCGCCAGGTCAGCACCGGTGAAGCCGGGGGTGCGCCGGGCCACGGCGGTGAGGTCGACGGCGGGCGCCATGGGCTTGCCCTTGGCGTGCACCTGGAGGATGCGCTCGCGGCCCTTGAGGTCCGGCGGCTCGACGGCGACCTGGCGGTCGAAGCGCCCGGGCCGCAGCAGCGCCGGGTCCAGGATGTCGGGCCGGTTCGTCGCCGCGATCATGATGACGTTCGTCTTGACGTCGAATCCGTCCATCTCGACGAGCATCTGGTTCAGCGTCTGCTCGCGCTCGTCATGCCCGCCGCCCAGGCCAGCCCCACGGTGCCGACCGACCGCGTCGATCTCGTCCACGAAGATGATCGCCGGCGCGTTCTGCTTGGCCTGCTCGAACAGGTCCCGCACGCGGCTGGCGCCGACACCGACGAACATCTCGACGAAGTCCGAGCCGGAGATCGAGTAGAACGGGACGCCGGCCTCACCGGCCACCGCGCGGGCCAGCAGCGTCTTGCCGGTGCCCGGTGGGCCGTACAGCAGCACGCCCTTGGGGATCTTGGCGCCCACGGCCTGGAACTTTGCCGGCTCGGAGAGGAACTCCTTGATCTCGCCGAGCTCCTCGAGCGCCTCGTCCACACCCGCGACGTCGGCAAAGGTGACCTGGGGGGACTCCTTGCTCACCAGCTTGGCGCGCGACTTGCCGAAGCTCATCACCCGCGAGCCGCCGCCCTGCATGTTGGACATGAGGAACCAGAAGACGGCGAGCACCAGCAGCAAGGGCAGCATGAGGCCGAGGATGCTGCCCCACCAGGACTGCTGCGGGACGACGGAGTTGAAGCCCTTCTCCAGGTCCGCGTCGGCGATGGCGTCCACCACCGTCGCTCCCTGCGGGGCCACGTAGTTGAAGGTGACGAGCTTGCCGAAGTTCTCGTCGCCCTCCTTGTAGTCCTCGGTCAGCGTCAGGTCGACGCGCTGCTGGCCCTCGGTGATCTTGGCCTGCTCGACGGTGTCGCCCTGGAGCAGCTCCAGGCCGGCCGAGGTGTCGATCCGCCGGACGCTGGGCGCAGTGAGCGTCGACGCGCCGAGCCACAGCAGCAGCAGGGCCACGACGATCCACACCAGGGGACCACGGACAAGGCGCTTGACGTTCATGGGCGATCGGGGCCGGGCCCCTCAACCTCCGCTCGCAGGGGTGGTGCGTCGAAGTTACATGCTGTTCCTTGCCGTCCCGGACGCTGTTCGCGCAGAGCCGAGGAGAGCCGCCGGGCGCAGACCCCGCGCCCGGCCCCGTTCAGGACCCGTAGACGTGCGGGGCGAGGGTCGCGACGAACGGGAGGTTGCGGTACCGCTCGGCGTAGTCCAGCCCGTAGCCGACGACGAACTCCGGGGGGATGTCGAAGCCGACGTACCGCACGTCGACCTCGACCTTCGCGGCCTCCGGCTTGCGCAGCATCGCGGCGATCTCCACGCTCGCCGGCCCGCGCGAGCGCAGGTTCGACAGCAGCCAGGACAGCGTCAGCCCGGAGTCCACGACGTCCTCCACGATGAGCACGTGCCGATCGTGCAGGTCGGTGTCGAGGTCCTTGAGGATCCGCACCACGCCCGACGACTTGGTGCCCGACCCGTAGGACGACACAGCCATCCAGTCCATCGACAACGGGGTGCGCAGCCGGCGGGCGAGGTCCGCCATCACCATGACCGCGCCCTTGAGCACCCCCACCAGCAGCAGCTCGCGACCGGCGTAGTCGGCGTCGATGCGGGCGGCCAGCTCGTCCAGCCGGGTGTGCAGCTGCTCCTCGGTGAGCAGGACGTGCTCGAGGTCGTCGCCCATCTCCGCAGGGTCCACCGCTGTCCGCTCCTGTCGCTCGTTCCTCCGGTGCGCCGGAGCGTCGACCGGCCGACCGGGCGCGGGGGCGTCCCCGGCGGGGCCCAGGGAAAGCCTGCCACACGCGCGACGGGCCCGGCGTGCCCCCGGCAGGTCCACGGGGCCTTGTCCGCGCCAGTCGGTGACGAGGGCGTCGAGCGCCAGGACGTGGACGCGGAGCAGGTCGCTCGGGGGGCAACCGGCGGCGAGCGCGGCGGCACGCAGGGCGCGGTGGCGCAGGGCGGCGGGGGCCGCGGCGAGCGGCTCCGGGTCGAGGACCACGAGCGAGGCGGGAGCGGCGGGGGGCGAGGCGGGGGCCGGGGGCGAGGCGGGGGCCGGGGGCGAGGCGGGGGTAGCGGCAGGTGACTCGGCGGGGGGCGACGTCGGGGCGGCCCCCGTGTCGGATGCCGCCCCTCCTCGCGCGGCCGGAGACGACACACCGCACGACACGCCGGGCGGAGGCCCCGGCGTGGGGCCGGGGGACGGAACAGCGGCGGGATCGGACACCACCACGACCGCCGACCCACGGGTGCGGGCGGACCCCGGCGCGGCGCCGGGCGGAGGCGGGGGGGCGAGGCGGCTGCGTGCCAGCACGTCGGCAGCGAGGGCGTCGAGGACGTCCGCGTCGTCCCGGAGCTGGTCGGCGGTGCGGGCCAGCGCCTGCGGCACCCCGGGGCCCAGCACGCGCTCCAGCACCGGCAGCACCTGCGTCCGGACCCGGCTGCGCAGCGGGGCGGAGGGGTCGCCGGGGTCGGGGCTGTTCGTCGGGTCGTGCCAGGGGGCCAGCCCCAGCGCCGCGCAGGCCGCCAGCGTGTCCGTCCGGCGCAGGCCCAGCAGCGGTCGCCGCAGCACCCCCCGCACGGCCGGCATCCCCGCCAGCGAGCGCGCGCCCGACCCGCGGGCCAGCCCGAGCAGCACCGTCTCGGCCTGGTCGTCCAAGGTGTGCCCGAGCAGGACCGCCGCGGCGCCCAGCTCGGCGGCGACCCGGTCCAGGGCCGCGTACCGGGCCGCCCGCGCCGCGGCCTCGGGTCCGCCCGGGCCGGTCCGGGCATCGACCCGCTCCACGCGCACGGGGTCCAGGCCCAGCTCGGCACAGGTGAGCGCCGCACGCTCGGCCACCGCCGCAGAGCCGTCCTGCAGGCCGTGGTCGACGACCACGGCACCGGCGTGCAGCAGCGTGCCGTCGGCGTCCGTGACGCGGCGGCGGCTGCGCGCGGCGACGAACGCCGTGGCCGCTGCCAGCGCGAGCGAGTCGGCCCCACCGGAGCACGCGACGAGCATCAGCGCCCCGGGCGGGAGGTCGGCGACGGCCGCGCTCACCGCGGCGCGGACCGCCGCGACGTGCGGGTCAGGACCGCTCACGACCGGACAGCCTGCCGCGCACGGGTCCCGCCCGTCGAGCCGTCCCACGGGGGCTCACCCGTGCACCCGGCGCACCCAGGCCGCGGGCTCGGCGATCTCCGCCGGGCTCGGCAGCAGCGCAGGGTCGGTCCAGACGGCGTTCAGACCACGCATGCCGACCGCGCGACGCACCGCCCGGACGAAGACCGCCCCGTCCCGGTACTGCGCGAGCTTGGTGTCCATGCCGAGCAGCCGGCGTACCAGCCGCTGCGGGCCGCGGGACCGTGCGCCGCTGTCGCGCCGCGCCTCGAAGGCGCGGCGGATCGTCCGCACCGTCGGCACCACGGAGGCGCCGACCGCGTCCATCGCGACGTCGGCGTGCCCCTCCAGCAACGCCATGACGGCACCGATGTCCTCGAAGGCGCGCTGCTGCTCCGGCGGCAGCAGACCGAGCACGCCGTCGCCGTCCCCGCTCAGCGCCCGTCGCACGCTCCGCGCCAGCTCCACCACCGCGCGGCCGTCGTCCCCGGGAGGCCCCTCGTCCGCGCTGTGGTGGCCGTCGCGCGCGGGACCGCCATCGCGCGCCGTCGGCCCGTCCTCCCCGGTACCGCCGTCGCGCGCGGGACCGTCGCCGTGGGTGGCGCCGCTGTCGTCCCCGGTGCGCCGGGCCTCGTCGCGCAGCACCGAGCCGACCAGGTCCGCCAGCAGCCGGCCGGTGCGGTCACGCAGGTGGTCGGCCAGCCACGGCGCGGCGGCGAACTGCAGCGCGTGGGTCTGCTCGTGCAGCGCCACCCAGAGCCGGAAGTCCGCCGGGTCGACGTGCAGGGTCCGCTCCAGGTGCAGCACGTTCGGCGCGACGAGCAGCAGCCGTCCTGGGTCCCCGGGCGCCGCCGTGAACGGGTCGAACTGGCCCAGCACCCGGCTGGACAGCAGCGCGAGGACGGCACCGACCTGGGCGGCCGCCGCGACCCGCGCACGCGCCGGGACCGTGCGCCCGCTCGCGGCGACCTGCTCGGTCAGCGGGCGGGACATCGCGGCGAGCATCGCGGTGTTGGCCTGCGCCCACCCGGGTCGGTCCACCACGAGCACGCGTGACACGTCCTGCGGGTCGGCTCCGTCCGCGGGGCTCAGCCGGGTGATGCGTGCCGCGTGCCCGGCCGCCTGACCGGCGGCCGCGCGCAGGTCGGCGACGAGGGCGGTCAGGTCGTCCCGGGACGCCGTCGGACCGGGGCGGGACAGCCGCCCGGCGATCCGCGCGGCGGTGTCCCAGTCGACGGCTCCGGTGCTCGGCTCCACCGGCCCACGGTAACCGCCGTCCGCCCCGCCGAGCCCCGCGACCCCCTCTGGTCGCGCTGCGCGGGGCCCCGTCCGCCCTCGCCGCCGACCCGCACGCCGTCCGCTCCACCGGGCTGCGGCACGTCGCCCGGGCCGCGGGCCGGCCGAGGCCGGGGCTCAGCGGCAGCCGCAGCCCGCCAGGGCCGTGACGAAGGCGTCGATCGCGGCCCGCGGCGCCGGCTGCCCGCCGTCCGGTGTCCCGTCGGCGAGCACGGCGAAGACCAGCCGTCGTCCGTCGGCGTCGACCACCGTCCCGGCCAACCCGGTCACGTGCGGCAGGCTGCCGGTCTTGGCGCGCACCAGCCCGCGTGCCGCCGACGATCCGTACCGGTCGGCCAGGGTCCCGGTGAGTCCGCCGATCGGCATGCCGGTGGCCACGGCCCGGAGCACGGGGTGCTGCGGCCCCGTGGTGAGCCGCACCAGCCCGGCGACGGTCCGCGGCGACAAGGCCGAGCCGGCGCCGAGGCCGGAGGCGTCGGACAACCGCGCGCCGGCGGTGTCCACCCCCAGCGTGGACACCACGTGCAGCACGGCCTGCGTCCCGCCCTGGAACGACGCCGGCAGCCCTTGCTCGAGGGCCACCAGCCGCGAGACCACCTCGGCGATCGTGTTGTCGGAGGTGTCGAGCATGTAGTGCACGATCTCGCCGAGCGGCGCCGAGCGGACCTCGGCCAGCGGGGTGGCTCCCTCGGGGGCCGTCCCGCGCGTCGGTGAGCCCTGCACGGTGACGCCGGCGGCGGCCAGTCGCTCGGCGAAGACGCGCGCCGCGGACAGCGACGGGTCGGTCTGCCGCGGCGGGTACTCGCCAGGGCGGATCTTCGCGATGTCCACGGCAAGGGCGGTCACCGGGGCGACGAAGCCCGCGTTGACGTCGGACTGGGCCCACGTCGGGCTGAGCAGCGGACCGCTGAACAGGCTGTCGTCCACGACGACACGCACCGAGCCGACGCCCTCGCGGACCAGTGCGGCGGCGGTCTGGGTGGCCAGGTCGCCGAGCCCGGCGTGCCCGACGACCGCGTCCGGGTCGCCCGCGTCGGCCGCCAGCATCATGTCCCCGCCGCCGACCAGCACGACCTGGTCGTCGGGTCCGCGCACCACCCGGGTGGGCAGCGTGACGTCCGGACCGAGGCGGTCGAGAGCGGCCACGGCGGTCGCCAGCTTGGCGGTGGACGCGGGCGTGCGCCCCTCGTCGGGCAGGTGCTCGGCGAGCGTCTCGCCGGTGAGGTCGTCCACGACGACGACGCCCACCGGCGGGCGGGTGCCCGCCGGGGCGGGCGTCCCGTCGAGCAGCGTGCCGCCGGCCACGGTGCTCATCCGGCGGTCGGCGACGAGGTCGTCCACGAGCGCCTGCACCGGGTCGGCGGCGGGGATCGGCGCCTGCGGGTCGAGCTCGGCGAGCGCCGGGGCGGGTGCGGTCGGCTCCACGGCGCCCGGGGCGGTGGGGAACGGGGCCGGCGGGTCGGGGACCGGCGCGAGGGTGAGCACCCCGGGGACGACGTCGTAGGCGTCCGCCGTGGTGTAGGCGCCGGCCGCGAGCACCACGACCAGCACACCCGCGCCGACCGCGCGCGCCGTTGTGGCCATGATCACCTGCTCCGTCCCGGGCCCGGGCACGCCGACCGGCCACCCGGTGCGTCAGACTACTGTCCGAGACAGAGGCGTTACCGGCACCCCGGCGCGCCGTCATGACGACACGTGCCGCGCGCCGCCGCCCCCAACCGTGCGGGCCCCGCGCGGGGTGGAGGTGGACTGTGGAGTTCGACGTCACGATCGAGATCCCCAAGGGTCAGCGCAACAAGTACGAGGTGGACCACGCCACCGGGCGCATCCGCCTCGACCGCATGCTGTTCACTTCGACCCGCTACCCGGACGACTACGGGTTCATCGAGGGCACCCTGGGCGAGGACGGCGACCCGCTGGACGCGCTCGTCCTGCTCGAGGAGCCGACGTTCCCGGGCTGCCTGATCCGCTGCCGCGCGCTAGGCATGTTCCGGATGCGCGACGAGGCGGGCGGCGACGACAAGGTGCTGTGCGTCCCGACGGGCGACCAGCGCGCCGCCTGGCGGCAGGACATCGACGACGTGTCCGACTTCCACCGCCTGGAGATCCAGCACTTCTTCGAGGTCTACAAGGACCTGGAGCCGGGCAAGTCGGTCGAGGGGGCGCACTGGGTGGGCCGCGCCGAGGCGGAGGCGGAGATCGAGCGCTCCCGCCAGCGCGCCATCGACACCGGGTACTACGCCCAGCACTGACCTCGCAGAAGGCCCCGGCACCGTCGCGGGTGCCGGGGCCTTCACGCATCCGGCTCGCCCTCGCGGCCGCGGCCGGGGTGTCAGGGACGGCCGGGGTGTCAGGGACGGCCGGCGAACGGCATGGTGCCGGCCCAGCGCATCGGGACGACGCGCACGACCTCGCCCGGCTTGGGCGCCTCGACGATCTGCCCGTTCCCGGCCCACATGGCGACGTGGTAGATCGCGTTGGCGTCGTTCGGGTTGCTCGACCAGAAGACCAGGTCGCCGGGGCGGAGCTGGTCGTACGGGATCTTCAGCACCTGCTTGTACTGGTCGCGCGAGGTGCGGTTCAGGTTGACCCCGGCGGCCTGCCAGGCGCGCATCGTCAGGCCCGAGCAGTCGAAGGCGTCCGGCCCGGTGCCGGCCCACAGGTACGGCGAGCCGACCCGCGCGGTGGCCCACTGGACGGCCGCCTGACCGGCCGCGGCGCTGCCACGGGAGACCCCGCTGCCCAGCCCGGACGACGGGGGCGCGGGCGGTGGCGTGGTGGGCCGGGTGACGGGCGGCGGGGGCGGTGTCGTCGTGCCGCCCGCCGGAGGCGTCGTGCCGCCGCCGGACGAGCCGGTGTCCGCCGGAGCACCGCTCGACGAGCCATCGTCTGCGGACGCGTCCCCCGTGGCACCGCCGGTGCCCGTGGAGCTGCCGGTGTCGACCGGGGTGGTCCCGCCGGTGGCGGGCGTCGAGGGGGTGGAGGCCGGCGGGTTGAGCGCGGCGGCCCGGGCGGCGGCGTTCTCCCGCTCACGCCGTTGCGCGTCGAGCTGGTCCTGGCGCTGCCGCTCGACGTCCGCGCTGGTCTGGCGAGCCGCGGCGAGCCGGTTGATGAGCTCCGCGCGCTCGGCGGCACCTGCGGCGAGCGCGTCCTCGGCCTGCTGCTGGGTCTGCTCGGCGGTGTCGAGGGCGCTCTGCGCGGCCTGGCGGGCGTCCTGCGCGGCGACGGCCGCCTCGTCGGCACGGGCGGAGAGCGTGCCGGCGACGAGCTGGGCCGCGCGGAACTCCTGCACGGCCTCGTCGGCCTTGCCGGTGAGGCGTCCCAGCGTCGAGCTGCGCCGCGCGACGTCCTCGAAGCCGTCCGCGGAGAGCATCGCCTGGAGCAGCTCGGCGGAGCCGCCGGAGCGCGACATCTCGCGGGCCATCGTGACGAGTCGGCGGCGGGCTTCCTCGGCGGACCGGGCGGCCTCGTCGGACCGCTGCCGGGCCTCGGTCGCCTCCTGCTCGGCGGCGTCCGCGTCGGCGACCGCCTGCGTGTACGCCTCGCCCGCCTGCTGGACCGCGAGGTCGGCGGCGTCGGCCTGCGCGGACAGCTCGGCGAGGCGGAGCTCGATGTCCGCGACGGAGCGCTCGGCGTCGTCGACCGCCCGGTGGGCGTCGCGCACGTCCTGCTCCGACGGCGGGGTCGGCGCCGCGACGGCCGCCCCCGCACCGAGTCCGGCGGCCAGCGCCATCGCGGCGGCGGTCGCCACCAGGGCACGCATGCGCCCGCTCCTCGTCCCGCGCCAGCCCACTGCCGATGTCCTCCGTCGTCCGACGACCCGTGTGGCCGACGGCCACCGCATCAGGACGCTACCTGCCGTCGCCCCAGAAGTGAACACGAGTCACACTCGTCACACGAGTCACATGGATGTGCTTCGGGACGAATCCGGCACGACGACCCTGGAATCACCCGGACGGGCCCGGCTCACGCGCCGAGAGGGACCACCGCCGTCAGCCGAAGCGGCCCTGGACGTACGCCGCGGTGCGTTCGTCGCGCGGCGACCCGAACATCGCCGCGGTGTCGCCGTGCTCCACGATCACGCCCGGTGTCCCCTGTGCCGCAAGGAAGAACGCGCACTGGGTGGAGACGCGGGCGGCCTGCTGCATGTTGTGCGTGACGATCACGATCGTCACCTCGCGGGCCAGCTCGAGCATCGTCTCCTCGATGACGCGCGTGGACGTCGGGTCGAGCGCGGAGCACGGCTCGTCCATGAGAAGCACCCGCGGGCGCACCGCGAGCGACCGGGCGATGCACAGCCGCTGCTGCTGACCCCCCGACAGGCCGCCGCCGGGCGCGTTCAGGCGGTTGCGCACCTCGTGCCACAGGCCCGCCTTGAGCAGCGACTGCTCGACGAGGCCGTCCTTCTCCGACGCGCTCGCCTTCGTCCCGGTGAGCTTGAGGCCGGCGAGCACGTTGTCGCGGATGCTCATGGCCGGGAACGGGTTCGGCTTCTGGAACACCATGCCGATGTCCCGGCGTGCCTGCGTCAACCGACGCGACGGGTCGTAGATGTCCCTGCCGTCGAGCAGGACCTCACCGCCCATCGCCGCCGACGGGACGAGCTCGTGCATCCGGTTGAGGATGCGCAGGAAGGTCGACTTGCCGCAGCCGGACGGGCCGATCAGCGCGGTGACCTGGCCCGCCGGCATGGTGAGCGACACCCGGTCGAGCACCTGGTGGTCGCCGAACCAGGCGGAGACGTCCCGCGCCTGCAGCTCGGCCAGCGCGCTGGGCCGGTAGGACGGCGGCGGCACGGCGTCCGCAGGAAGGGGTGCGTACGGAGCGGGCGCCTCCTGCAGCGCCGGTCCCGGCACGTACGCACCGGTGTCCACCGGCGACAGGGTGACGGTCGCCCGGTCGTCGGACCCGGCAGCGCCGGGCACGTCCGGCAGGCTCACGCAGCACCTCCAGGGTCGGGTCCGCCCCACGGCGGACGCGCACGCAACCGGACCAGGTGCACCGCGCCCGTGGCGACACCGCCGGCCACCACCGCACCGCCGACGCCGACCATCGCCCACTGCGCGGGGGTCCAGCCCGTCGCCGGGCGCCACACCAGGTCGGCACCCTTGGTCTTCGACCCGCCGGCGGCGCCGGGGGTCTCGTCGTCAGCCGGGGCTGCCGGCTCGCTCCGCGACGGCGCGGGGTCCGGGGTCGAGGAGGACCCGAGCCCAGGACCGCGCGGCAGCGACGGCGACCCCGGCGCCTGACCACCCGGCCCACCGGGTGGTACGCCGTGACCACCGCTCGGCGGGGGCGTGCCGTCGCCGCCGGAGGACGGCGGGGCGGAGGGCGTCGGAGCGGTCGTGTCGTCGTCGGACGGCCCCGGGGGCACCGACAGCTGGAGCGTGCCCGTCTGCGACGGCGGCGACGGGCGGGCGCCCGGCAGGACGAGGCTCGCGACGCCGGAGCCCAGCACCACGCCGAGCACGAGCATGGTCACGACGGCACGGGCCGGACCGATCTGCGGAGCACCGCCGGGGACCGTGCCGGTGGCGCGCGCCTCGGCGACGAGGGCGTCCCACAGCTCCTGGCCCTCGGCCAGCCGCCGGCGCCGGTACCGCACCAGCAGCACCACGCCGGCGACCACCAGGACCAGCACCCCCAGGCCGGTCCACGGCACCGCGAGGAAGGTGCCGCGCGCCGTGCTGGACACCAGCGGCACCTCCACGTCGCTGCCCGGCACCGCGGCGCTGTCGACGTCCACGACCGCCGTCAGCAGGCCCAACGGCGCGACGCCGGCCAAGGTCTGCGTCACCGTGAAGGACTGGCCCGGCAGCACCTCACGCTCTGCGGGCTCCTGCAGATCGGCCAGCCGGGTGCCGAACGGTCCCGTGACCCGCACCCGCGGGAGGCCGACGATGCGCACGTTGCCCGTGTTGACCACCTCGTACGCCACCGTCGCAGCGGCTGGTCCGAACGGGACCCAGGAGCCCCCGAAGGACGCGTCCACCGAGCGGACCGCGAGCGTGGGCGCAAGCTCACCGGCGACCCGGACGCCCAGTCGCACGGCCACGCGCGTGTCGAGCACGACGCCGCCGTCTGCCGGTGGACGGTCGAGCGAGACGACGATCCCCCCGGGGTGGTCGCCCGGGGTGGCCTCGGTCGGGACGTCCACGGTGAACCGCACCGTGGCCGCGGACAGCGCCGGGATCGTGACCGTCGGCGTCTCCACGGTGACCCACGCGCCGACGTCGGTCGGCGGGGTCGCCGCGGCCTGCAGGTCGTACCCGCCGCCCTCGGTGTTGAAGGCGTCCGCCCCGTAGACGCGGAACGTGCGCTCCACCGTCGAGGCGTTCGCCACCGTCACCTGGTCGTGGATCGCCGCACCGGGGTCGGCCGTCAGGTCGATGCGGGTGCGGCCGTCGACCGCGCCGTCCGCCCCGGCCGGGCTCACCGACCAGGCGACCTGGGCGTCCTCCCCCGCCCGGGCCGCCTGCGCCGGCAGCAGTCCGAGGACCAGCACGCCGGCCAGGACGGCGAGCCGCCGGACGGTGCGGTGCACCGGTCCTCGCGTGCTCGTCATCGCCGGTTCAGCCTCCGATGAGCGTGACGGTGATCGTCGAGGTGTAGTCGCCCTCGTCGGTGTCCGCCGGGATGGCCAGGTTGAGGTCGGCGTTCAGCGTCGTCGTGCCGCGGCCGTTGGCGATCGACTTGGCGAGCAGCTGGCTGATGCTGAGGCCGGCACTGGAGGCGTCGTCCAGGCTCGAGGCGATCGCAGGGCCGGCCTGCGCGTCCAGCGGGCTGGCGTCGGTCGCCGCGATGCTCGGCAGACCCGGGGCCCAGCCGAGGAACTTCGAGCTCAACGTGCCTGCGGCGCCGGTGAACTCGGAGGCCTGCACGTTGACCTGCCACGGGGTGAGCAGGTTGTCGCGGCGGGTGTCGATGACCTGGATCGCCGGGAGGTCGCCGGTGGCGGTGACCCGGGTGTTGCCGGAGTCGCGCTGGCCGGCGAGGTTCACCGAGGCGGCGTCGGGCACGGTCAATGTCAGGCTGCCCGGCTCCTCCACCGACCCCGGTACACCGAGGGTGACCTCGATGTCGCCGGTGCCGGCCGTGGTGCCGACGGTCACCGGCTCGGTGACCGTGGAGGGCGCGTAGGCCGTCGCGTCGTCCGGGACGAAGGATGCCGAGAACTGGTACTGCCCGAGCTCCGGCGCCGTGACAGTGGTCTGCGCCGAGCCGCCGACGACCGGCACGGTGTCGAGCAGCTCGGTGCCCCGACGGAACTCGACGGAGCCGGCGGCCGCGGTCGGGGTCACCGTGGCGGTGAGGACCAGGCTGCCGTCCGAGGCCGTCGCGTTGAGGGTGGTCGTCGTCTCGACCGCGACCGGTGCGTCACCCAGCGAAGGCGGGGTGGGGACGGACCAGGTGCCGGCGGTGGTGTTGACCGTCAGGCTGGTCTCGAAGTGACCCAGCGCGTTGGCGTCGTTGTCCAGGCAGACCAGCACCAGCGGCAGGGTGGCGGTGCCACCCTGAGCGGCCAGGTACGGCGCGATCGCACCCGAGGTCACCACACCGGGGTTGGAGTCGTTGTACGGACGACCCTGGGAGTCGAACGTCAGGCGCTGAGCGGTCATC
>Ga0164243_10002090_pt1 | contig 33376 bp, 25 predicted proteins | sample OricompcompostOP_FD_108781 | JGI IMG/M metagenome (GOLD analysis project Ga0164243, IMG submission 108781) | Organic Plus compost microbial communities from Emeryville, California, USA - Original compost - Organic plus compost (OP) | ecosystem: Engineered > Solid waste > Mixed feedstock >... | reverse complement strand
GCCCAGAAACGCACCCGTCGTGTTGTTGTCACTCACCGCAACCTCCGCCCCCGCAACCCCCTCGTCACGCGGCGGAACGTCCAGAACCGAAAGCGCCAATTGCGGGGCATACGAACGCAAATAACCGATCGTAATCTTCAGGGGCTCGGAATTTCCGGGAGCCTGCTGGGCAGCCGCACCGGTGGCGAAAAGGCCCGCAAACAAAGCGAAAACCACGAATGCCGTTTTCATAGGGCGATCCTCACCTTGAAGCCTCCGCCTGCCAATCCGCCCCGCTCGGCCTCCGACCTCAAAAAGCAGAGCAACGGTCCGCCGATCTCCAACCCACTGATCAACTTAATGAAATGCGCCTTCAAGCACTACGGCACTAGTTCGCGACTTGAAGGTCATTACTTCCCGCTGGAACGGGAAAAAGTTCCCGACGCGCCGGATGGAGCAGCCGCCGTTTCTGAAGCACGGAGGAAGCGCAAGTTGCAGGCGTCTGCGCTCAGTTGATCTCGGATTCCGGTATCTGCCGCGCCTTGTCTGTCGAGGAGGACGCGTACTGAATGGCCATCCGGATCAATTCGGGAAGGTTTTGAGCGCCCAGCTTCGCCTTGAGCTGGGAGCATATGTTGGCGACTGTCTTGTAGCTGACGTTCAGGTCACGGGCGATCTGGTGATACGGCTTGCCTTCCGCCAGAAGCGTGAACGCCTGAAGTTCGCGCGGGGACAGGTCGCCGAGCGGGGTTGTGCTGCGGTGGCTGGACAGCATCGCCACCTGCAGGGCCATCTCGTGATTGAGATACGGCCTTCCGCCACTTACCGCATTGAAAGCATCCAGGAATTCGTGCGGGCCAGCATCCTTCAGCACGTAACCGGTCGCTCCGGTCTCCAAAGCACGCCTGACGATGAACGGATCATTGTGCATGCTGAGAACCAGGATCGGAAGGCGGCGGTCTTCGCCGCGGATACGGCCGATCAGATCCAGGCCGCCGAGCTTGTTTCCCTGCAGTGCGAGGTCGGCGATGACGACATCCGGGCGTATACGCCGATAAAGACGATAAGCTGCCGTGACCGTGTCTGCCTCATGGATGTCCCGGATGCCCGCGTCCTGCAGCACGCGCGCGCAGCCCTGCAGAACGATCGGGTGATCATCGACAATGAGAACCCTGGTCATGGACGATCTCCACCTCTTCGCGTCATCCGCCCGGCAAAATCTGCCGCCGGTAATCGACAAGGGGAATAGCGATGTCCAGATGCGTGCCTTTCCCCGGTTGGCCCGAGATGGTGAAAGTTCCGCCAAGGGCCCTCACCCTTTCGTCGATCCCGGTCAATCCGAAATCCCACCGTGTCCCGGGCGCCATCCCACGTCCGTCGTCGCTGATGGACAGCTTGAGCAGCCCGGGCGATTTCTCAGACTGATCCGCCCGGCCTTCCTCGGCGGATCGCTCCTCCAGCGTAACGATGACGTGCTTTGCTCTGCCGTGCCGTCCCGCGTTGGTGATCCCCTCCTGCAGGCAGCGGTAGATCGTAAGGTCGATCAGGTCGCCGTAACTGTCGGCAATGCGTCCGATCGAGAGGCTGATATCCGCTTTCGGGTTTAGCCGCTGGATGTCCGCAACAAGACCGGAAACGATATCCGCGAGCGGGACATGACCAAGCGCCATCGGGCGAAGCTTGCCAAGCAATTGCCGGTTCAAGACCTGGATCTTGTTGGTGAATTCGCTGATCGCATCGAGGCGCTCGCGCAGGTTCTCGGCGGCGCCGGACGGAACTTCACCCACGAGCTTTTCTACGGAAGCTACGTTCGCCTTGATGCCGAAGATGCATGGTCCGATCTCGTCATGAAGTTCTGCGGCAATGTCCCGACGCTCCTCGTCCTGAACGGTAACAAGCCTTCGCGTAAGCCGGGTATTGGCGGCGTTCGCAGCCTGAAGGCTGTCGGCAAGAACATTGAAGCTTCTGGCGATATGCGCCAGTTCCCGCATCCTGGGCAACGCCAGGCGATGACCGAATTCACCCTTCTCAAGGGATCGGAGACCTGTCGCCAGATCCTCAAGCGGTTTAAGCAGGCGTCCAAGAGCGAAGTAAAGCAGCCCGAGGACGATCAGGTTGAGGACGAGGGCGACAGCCATCAACTGCTTGTTGTCGTTCCAGACTTCCGTAATTTCGTCGCCGGCATTGCCGATCAGAACGACCGAGCCGATTGCGCGGCCGTTCAGAATGATCTTCATTTCACGCCGGATATCCTCGACATGGACAAGCCTGATGAACCAATCCGGCACGCCGGTCTGCTCGATCAAGCTGCTTTGGGGCTGGACGGGCATCAGCGACGCCAGACCTCCGTTCGTGTCGGTAAGGAAGATGCGGACGTGCCGCAATTTCTCGGCAATCTGGAGAACCCTTGCGAAGAGTGCCCTGCGGTCGATGCCGAGACCGTCGCGTTCGATGGTCTCCCGCACCGCGCGTTCCGCCACTGCCATGGACGCGGCGACTTCGACCTGAGCCGCGTGGCGCGCGTTGTAGACGATGATGATTCCGGCAACGATGCCCGCCAGGAGATTGACGAGGATCATCGCGAACAAGATCTGTCCCCGCAGCGAGATCCGGTCCCATGAACGGGTAAGCAGGCTTCGAACGCCGGGCTCGTCCGCGACCTGTGTCGCGAATTCCGATGGCCTCCCCTTCTTGCCGGGTGGCGCCGCTGTCGAGGTTTGTACAAGCTCGGCCATGTCCAATCTTCGCCAGCCAATCCGCTGATCAACTCTGTTCGACGCAGTTCGGACACACTCGACATAGGTCCGTCCGCACCGCCCGTTTTACACTGCGGGAGAAAATTCCCAATGCATAGAGCGGATTTCGACCGTTCGTCGGTTCCGGGTCGAACGGTTTCTACTGTGGCAGCGGGATAAACTGAAAATCGTACTGCGGAACGTATACTTCGGCATTGTCTTTCGCCCCTGGGTTGTTTAGAGAACTCGGCGCTTGGGGTACAACCAAAAGGGGAGAAACATGGTTGACGCATGGGCGAGGGATTTGGCGCAGGCTTACGCTGCTTTGGTGGAGGACGACATTCACGTTCCGACATGCGCCGAGATCATTCAAGAAAACAACTTGCGCGATATTGAGAGCGTGCGTCGCTTTTTTGCAGAGCCTGGTTCGGGCTCCCGTCCAGACCGACGCAAAGCATCCGCGGGGTGACCTCATCCCAACGCTTTCATGGGCCGACGGATCGCCGGCTCACATGATCAGAGCTGAAGAGGCACGTGGTGGAGCAGGTAGCGAACGGGCGGCGTTTTCGCAGCGCTGCCTGCCGGGGCGAATTCTCCAATATATGTAGAGCTAATCCGAGAAGGTGAAGCTCGGCATCATCTGGCAAAGCCCAAGTTTCAAGTTGACGATCGGCCTGGGGGCGAGGAGAGTTAACCAAGATGCTTGGGCTGGAAAATGATCAAATTCATCTTCGGCACACCAATCGGTTTCCTCTTGGCGATTGGGTCAGGCATGAAATCGAGCCTTTGGGCACGAGCGGCGGTGGTTGCGGCCTGCCTTATGCCGCATTCAGCCTTTCCGGAACAGTGACTGCTGAGCGCATCGCCGAGGTGGTCCCCAAGCTCGAGACGATCATACACGATGGCATGGCCCGAACGGGTGTTCCCGGATTGGCCGTTGTCATCGTTCATGACGACGCGGTCGCGTTTCTCCAGGGCTATGGCGTCCGGGAGGCGGGCAAGCCCGAGCTGGTGGATCCCGACACCGTATTCCAGATCGCCTCCATGTCGAAACCGATCGCGTCCACGGTGATGGCTACGCTCGTCGGTGACGGCATCGTGTCCTGGGACGACCCGATCGTGAAGCACGACCCCGGATTCGAGCTGCAGGATCCGTGGGTGACGCGTGCTGTCACCCTTAAAGACATGTTTTCGCACCGGAGCGGTTTGCCCGACCATAGCGGCGACCTGCTCGAGGACCTGGGCTTCGGTCGAGAGGAAATCCTGTCCCGGCTACGCTATGTCGACGCGGCTGGCCCGTTCAGGGCGAGCTACGCCTACACCAATTTCGGAGTGACGGAAGCAGCGGTCGCCGCCGCCAAAGCAGCCGGCAAGCCATGGGAAGAATTATCGGAGGAGCGGCTCTACCGTCCCGCCGGAATGACCCGGACCAGTTCGAGATACTCCGATTTCCTCACCGCAGCAAATCGCGCTGTCAACTCGGTTCGCGCCGGCGATAAATGGGTTGCCGGCCCGGCACGCAATCCGGACGCGCAGTCGCCCGCCGGCGGTGTCAGTTCCACAGCGCGGGACCTAGGGCAGTGGCTGAGGATCCAGCTTGGTGGCGGCAAGCTCGGCAGCAAAGAGATTGTGGCGCCCGTCGCCCTTGCGCAAACGCACCAGCCGGCGATCGCCCGGGGAGGCAGTCCTGGCTCCTCCAACGAGGGCTTCCCGCCATTTTATGGGCTTGGCTGGAATGTCGATGCCGGTCCGGATGGTCAGGTCCATCTCAGCCACTCGGGCGCTTTCAATCTGGGCGTCGGTACAAATGTCCACCTCATTCCGGCAGAACATCTCGGCATTGCCGTCTTGACAAATGGCTATCCCGTCGGTCTGGCCGAGGCCGTAGCCCGGAGCTTTCTCGACCTCGTGTTCTCAGGCGAAGTCGAACGAGACTGGATCGATGCCTATGGCCGGCTCATGGCCGACGTCATGAAGCCGGACTACGGTGACATCTTTGACGCAGCAAATTCACGCCCGCAGCGCTCGCCTGCCCTGCCCGCCATGAGCTATGTCGGCGCTTACCATAATGATCTTTATGGCACGCTGAACATCTCGGAGGAGCAAGGCAGTCTCGCCATGAGGCTCGGCCCCGGTGCATCGGCCTTTCCCCTTCGCCACATCGATCACGATACCTTCTCATATCAACCGTTGGGCGAGAACGCCTATGGGCCAAGCGCCGTCACCTTCACCGTCGATGGAGGCCGGTCGACCGCAGTGATGATCGAAAACTTGAATATCCATGGCCAGGGGACTTTCCGCCGGACATCAAACGAACCCTGATTGGCGGGCAGCGCAGCCCGAGGTCGAAGCCCCGGCTGGAGAACATCGCTCGCTGCGTGGCAGCCAGGAGGGAGGGCTATGATGTTTGATGGGATAATCAGCGGCGGCCATTCGCTGGTCGCCATGCTGGGCCTGCTCGGCGTGCTGCTGCTGATCGTGTCGCTGTTCATAAACAACGAGGTTGCGCATTACACACAAAGGGACGAGCGCCACAAGGAAAAGCAGCTGGAATACTACCGCAACACCCTCTCGCAGCTGGGGGTGATCCTCCTCGGAATTGGCGTGTCGTTGTTCATCTTCTTCTTTCAGCAAAGCTATTTGGAACGCCAAAGAAAGGAACTGCAAACACAAGAGCTTTTGGGAAAGCTCGCGGTGAGGCTGAGCCGGGCAGCGCCGCTTCTCGAATTTGTTGCCGAGATCGACCCCGTACTCGATGACGGCGGCACCTATGTGCCCCCCGAGGATGGCGGATCAAACCGGGCGGTGAGCGCGAGCGGTGAAGCCTTGGCTAAGCAGGTCGAGGAGATCGCGTTGCTTGAACGGGAAATCGATCTTGATGAATTCACCGCCATGACATTTTCGGACGATTTCCAATCCTCACCGCTCGTCAATCAACTAGACCCGCATCTGTGGTTCAGCATGGTCAAGGACGAAGCGGACCTGCAGTATGCGGTGGAGCAGCTTCGCCAGGATTATAGTGACCTGCGGGCCGCGCTCGAAGCCTCCACCGGTAAGAACGGGGGCGACTCCCCTCTCCCGGCCGGCGTAAAGCGCGAGGTGCTGGACGTGTTATGGGACTATGCTTGGCTGCGGGACCGCAGCCGACGACTGGTCGGGCGCGCCTGTTGGTTCCTCAGCCATGGCCCGAAATTCCTCTCGCTGAAGCCGATACAAGCTGTCGAAGCCAGGTATCTCTCCCACGGTGAATGGCTTGAGCAGGCACAAACCATTTATAAGCAGGCCTCGGTCGGTGGTGAGGATTGTTACGCTATGCTCAGGGCCGCCGAGCAGCCTTGAGTCATCCCGGCTGCGGACGTAGCTGAACGGAGATATGATGCAGGATTTTAATGGAAAACTGGAGCGGGTAGCGGGAATCGAACCCGCATATTCAGCTTGGAAGGCTGCTGCTCTACCATTGAGCTATACCCGCCCTTACGAGAGATAACCCCCTTCGCATAAAGCTCGGGAGGCACCTCGCCCCGTTTGGGCTTTTCATACAGCACCCCAGCCCGAGCGGGCAAAGGGTGGTGGAGGGGGCTGGATTCGAACCAGCGTAGGCGAAGCCAACGGATTTACAGTCCGTCTCCTTTAACCACTCGGACACCCCTCCGCGCCTGCTATGAATTCGCAGGGCTTATTTGGGAAAAACGGGCGTGCAGGTCAATGCCGTTCCGTTTTCGTGTGCGCCTTATGGCCACGACATTTCCGGCTGTCAACAGCGTCAAAGCGCATCGTGACGGAAAATCGCAACAAGCGCACATCTGGCGATAGGCGCAAGGCCTCCGCTCATCTATAGGAAGGCCATGAGTGACCAGAAAAAGACCAGAACACCCAAGGACAGCCATTATGCCCGGCTGCGCAGGGCTCATCGCGAACGCGCTCAGAGCGGTACTGCCGGCGAGCGGACTGGATCTCCGTTGCCGGAAGGAGTCGTAAGGCTTTATGGCTTGCACACGGTCCGGGCCGCTCTCGACAACCCGGATCGCACGATCCACCGTATGATGGTAACGCGCAACGCTGCTCAGCGGCTGGAACTTGGCGACCTCAGCGCCCTTCCCTTTCCCGCCGAGCAGGTTGAACCGAGGGCGATTGACGCACTGGTCGGGCCGGATGCGGTTCACCAGGGTGTCCTCGTGGAGGCATCGGCGCGCGTGCCGAAATCGCTCTCGGCCCTTGGTGACGCTTCGCTGGTCCTGGTGCTCGATCAGGTGACCGATCCGCACAATGTCGGCGCGATCATGCGCTCGGCGGTCGCGTTCGGTGTCGATGCACTGGTGACGACTGCGCGTCACAGCCCGGCGGAATCGGGCGTGCTCGCAAAAGCCGCATCCGGCGCGCTCGAGTTCATCGATCACATAGAGGTGCGCAATCTCGCCAATGCTTTGGAGGAACTCCATGCGGCGGGATTCTTTACGGTCGGGCTTGATTCGGACGGGCCGGAGCCGCTGGAAAATGCGATGCAGGGTAACAGGCTCGCACTCGTCCTAGGCTCGGAGGGCAAAGGCCTGCGACAAAAAACGCGAGAGACGGTCCGCGCTCTCGCCCGGCTCGACATGCCCGGCGAGATCCGCTCGCTCAATGTTTCCAATGCCGCGGCGGTTTCGCTCTATGTCGCGCGCCGCTGGCTGACGCAGACGTCATAGACCGAACCACCAGCTGGCAAGGCCGAGGAAGCCGAAGAAACCCACCACATCGGTCACCGCCGTCACGAAGACGGATGAGGCCACCGCCGGATCCACACCGATCCGGTCGAGCAGCAGGGGAATGAGTATTCCCGCCAAGGCCGCAACAAACATGTTTATGACCATGGCCGCGGCGATGATGCCGCCGATCTGGGGACTTTGGAACCAGGCGCCGGCTACCACGCCGATAAGCGTGGCAAAGATGATCCCGTTGAGCAGCCCGACGCCGAGCTCGCGACGGATGATGCGGCCGGCATTGTAGATATCGATATCGCCCGTGGCGAGGGCGCGCACGGTCACCGTCATGGTCTGGGAACCGGCATTGCCGCCCATACCGGCCACAATCGGCATGAGCACCGCAAGGGCCACGACCTGTTCGATGGTTGCATCGAAGAGGCTGATGACGGATGCGGCCAGAAAGGCGGTGACGAGATTGACCAGCAGCCATGGCACGCGCGAGCGGCCGGCGGCGAGCACGGAATCGGACAGCTCTTCATCGCCGACGCCGCCCATGCGCAGGAGGTCTTCTTCCGCCTCCTGGGTAATGACGTCCACCACGTCGTCGATGGTAAGGACGCCCACAAGCCGGTCGTTCTCGTCCACCACGGCTGCCGAAAGCAGGTCATATTGCTCGAAGATTCGCGCCGCCTCTTCCTGATCCATGGTGGCCGGGATGGCGTGTCGCGTCTCGCGCATGATCTCCTCGATCTTCACCGAGCGCTTGGTGCGCAGGATGCGATCGAGATCGACCGCGCCGACGAGCCGGAAGGTCGGATCAATAACGAAGATCTGCGAGAAGCTGTCGGGAAGATTCTGGTCCTCCCGCATGTAGTCGATGGTCTGCCCTACCGTCCAGAACGGCGGCACGGCGACAAACTCCGTCTGCATGCGCCGGCCGGCCGTCTCTTCCGGATAGGCCAGCGAACGGCGAAGACGCACGCGCTCGGTGAACGGCAGTTGCGCCAGGATTTCGTCCTGATCCGCAGGATCGAGGTCTTCCAGGATGTAAACCGCATCATCGGAATCGAGCTGCTGGACGGCCTGGGCTATCTGCGCGTTGGGCAGGCTCTCGACGATGTCGAGGCGGATCGCCTCGTCCACCTCCGTCAGCGCCGTGAAATCGAACTCCGCGCCCATGAGCTGGACGAGGGCGCGGCGCTGCTCGGGAATCAGCGCCTCCAGAAGATCACCAATCTCAGACTGGTGCAGCGCGCCGACATCTTTCCGGAGCGTCAGCGTATCCCGATCGGCGATTGCAGCACCGATATGCGCGAGGAAGTCCGCCGAGATCGCGCCATCCTCGTTGTAGATGCCGTGCTCCGCCCTTTCGGCCGGGCTGCCTTGATTTTCCTGCACCTCCGGCTCGCTCAAGGAACGCCCTCCTGCCTTCGAAAGTCGCCCACATCTACGCGCGACGCGCCACCTCTAGCGCGCCTTTTCTCGAACACAAAGCATTGAATGAGAAAGCTGCAAGAAAGCTCCATGGTGTTGCACGAAGCAGCCATGGACACCCGCGGCAGCTGACCGGCTGGTGCTTGAACGTCGGCACACCGGCTTCCATCTAAATGGAAAAGCTCCCGACCAGCTCCGAACTTCAGAATATTGACGATGACGCTGCGGCGGTGGCAGCGCCACCCGAGGACATTGCCATGGGCTATATGGACAGGGACATCGCGCCGGACGACGGCGCGCTAATAGATGCATATTCGCGGTCGGTTTCCGCGGCAGTGGACGTGGTCGGGCCGGCGGTATGCCGGATCGAACGCCTCGGGAGCAGAACCGGCCACGGATCCGGCTTTGCCATTTCGCCAGACGGCCTGATCGTGACGAACGACCACGTGGTTGGCGATGCCAGAAACGTCCGGATCACCTTTCCGGACGGCTTCGTTTCGGAAGGCCGCGTGCTCGGCCGCGATACGGATACCGACATCGCTCTTATCCGGGCTGATTCGAGCACGGGCGCATGGGCGAAGCTCGGGGACTCCCAACGCCTGCGGAAAGGGCACATCGCGATCGCCATCGGAAACCCTCTCGGCTTCGAGTGGACGGTGACCGCTGGCATTGTTTCCGCACTTGGCCGCTCGATGCGCGGTGCAAGCGGGCGGCTCATAGAGGATGTGATCCAGACCGATGCGGCTCTCAACCCCGGCAATTCGGGAGGGCCGCTCGTGTCCTCAAGCGGCGAAGTCATCGGCGTCAACACGGCGGTCATACTGGGAGCCCAGAGCATTGCCTTTGCCGTGGCTTCGAACACGGCAAACTTCGTGGTTTCCGAAATCCTGTTGCATGGCCGCGTCCGGCGCGCCTTCATCGGTATTGCGGGCGACACGATCGAGCTTCCGCGCAGGATCGCGCTGGCCGCCGGCACATCCCAGACGACGTCAGTGCGCGTGCGTCGCGTGGAGGCGGGTGGGCCGGCCGAGAGGGGCGGCATCCAGGTGGGCGATTACATTCTCGCCATCGACGGCAACAAGGTGCGCGGCGTGGACGACATCGTCAGGATGATGGATGGCGAAAAGATCGGACGTGAAACCGAATTTCTCGTCTTCTCTCTGGCCGGTCGGGTCGAGAAGAGGACGCTGCTGCCGATTGCCAGATCGTGACGCTGGTCCTCAAATCACGCGCACCTTAAGGTCGCCAATGCCCTCCACGTGGCCTTCGAGCACATCGCCTCGCTTGACTGCGCCGACGCCGGAGGGCGTTCCGGTAAGGATGACGTCACCTGGCACCAATGTGAAAAGGCTGGACAGGTAGCTGATCATTTCCGGTACTTTCCAGATCATCTGGTTGAGGTCACCCGTCTGTCTCCGTTGCCCGTTAACGTCGAGCCATATCGCGCCCTGAACGGGATGGCCTATCCTTTCGGCGGTAACGAGCGGAGAGCATGGCGCGGATGCTTCAAACGCCTTGCCTGTTTCCCAAGGGCGGCCCATCTCCTTGGCCTTTGCCTGCAAGTCGCGCCGTGTCATGTCGAGGGCGATGCCGTAGCCGTAGACGCAGGTGAGCGCCGCTTCGACCGGAATGTCGCTCCCGCCACTTTTCAGCGCCACCATCATCTCGATTTCGTGGTGCACGTCATCCGAGGCTGGGGGATACGGAAAGGCTCCGTCCGCGACGAGGTTGTCGGGGTTCTTCTGGAAGAAGAAGGGCGGCTCCCTGCTCGGATCATGGCCCATCTCCACCGCATGAGCGGCGTAGTTGCGGCCGACGCAATAAACGCGGTGCACCGGGAAAAGCCGATCCGATCCCTTCACGGGAAGCGTCGGCGTGACTGCAGGCTCGATGACGAAGGGCGCGGCGGGAATATTCAAGTGCTGCTCCTGATGTGCAGCATGAGCTTTTACCCTACCGGGCGAATCTGCCAAGGGCCGGCCTGACGGATTGATCCCACCCGGCCATCCGCGTCCGCTGCTCCAGCCGAGGTCTTGCACCAAGGTGGCAGGCCACCTACCTGCGATGTTCAAAGAAGGTCTTTCCAGCCAGTCTGCATCGAAAATCCAAATTCCCGATCGGGCAGTCGCGCGTTCGCGGTATCAAGCTTCCATCAACCATCAAGGACCCGCTCATGAACCAGCCTTATCTTGAATTCAATGATGGCCGATCCATTCCTCAGGTTGGGCTCGGCGTCTGGAGGACTCCGAACGACGTGGCCGTAACTGCCGTCCGGACGGCGCTGGAAGCCGGATATCGGCACATCGACACTGCTGCCATCTACGAAAACGAGCAGGGCGTCGGCGAGGGCATCCGGTCTTCCGGCGTTCCCAGGGAAGAGATCTTCCTGACGACGAAGGTCTGGAACGAAGACCAGGGCTACGACAGCACGCTTCGCGCGCTCGACGCGAGCCTGAAAAGACTGGGCACCGATTATGTCGATCTTTACCTGATCCATTGGCCATCGCCTCGGCGGGGGCTCTATACGGATACATGGCGGGCGCTCGTGAAGGCGCGAGAAGAAGGCCGAGCCCGTTCCATCGGCGTTTCCAATTTCGAACCCGAGCACCTGGACCGGCTTATCTCGGAAACGGGCATCACACCGGTCCTAAACCAGATCGAACTGCATCCCCGTTTCCAGCAGAAACGGCTCCGCGAGGCCAACGCCCAGCGCAATATCCTTACCGAATCCTGGAGCCCGCTCGGGCAAGGCAAGATGCTGGCAGACCCCGTGATCGGCCGCATCGCCTCCAAGCATCAGCGCTCGCCGGCGCAGGTCATTATTCGCTGGCACTTGGACAATGGGCTGATTGTCATTCCGAAATCCGTAACCCCAAGCCGAATCGTCGAGAATTTCGCGGTGTTCGATTTCACGCTCGATGCGGAAGACATGGCAGCGATCGCCGACCTCGACGATGCTGAAGGCCGCATCGGATCGAATCCGCTGACGGCAACGTTCTAAAACAGTATCGAAACAGGCAAGGCGCGGATCTCTGGACCCGCGCTTTGCTTAGAGATTCAGGTTTCGCGCGCAAAAGCTTCGCAGAAGAGCGCTATTTTCGTTTCAGCGCTTCGGCAAGAGCCGCGCCGAACGCGCCTTGAGGCTGGGTGCCCTGCCCTGCAGACGCGCTACGGCCATTCCGGTTCGACGCGTTGAAACCGGGCTTGCCACGCTGCTGCGGCCTCGCCCCTGCCTCCCCGTCCTTCCGCATCGAAAGACTGATCCGATTGCGCTTGATGTCGACCTCGAGCACGCGGACTTTCACCACGTCACCTGCCTTCACCACCTCGTGCGCATCCTTCACGAACCGGTCTGCAAGCTGCGAGACATGGACGAGGCCGTCCTGATGCACGCCAATGTCAACGAAGGCGCCGAAGGCAGCCACGTTGGTGACCGTGCCTTCCAGCACCATTCCCGGCTTCAGGTCCTTGATGTCATCCACGCCCTCCGCAAATGTTGCGGTCCGGAAGGCAGGCCGCGGGTCGCGCCCCGGCTTTTCAAGTTCCGCGATGATGTCGCGGACCGTCGGCAGACCAAAACGCTCATCCACAAAGACCCGCGGATCGAGTGCCTTGAGGGCCGCGCTGTCGCCCATCAATGAGCGCACGTCCCGCCCGCAGGCGGCGACGATCTTCCGCGCCACGTGATAGGCCTCGGGATGCACAGCCGACGCGTCGAGCGGCTCCGTTCCATTGGGGATGCGCAGGAAGCCGGCGCATTGCTCGAAGGTGCGCTGGCCGAGGCGTGCGACCTGCAAAAGCTCCTGCCGGCTGGAGAAAGGACCGTTAGCGTTCCGGTGGGCGACGATCGCCTCTGCAAGCGAGGCCCCGAGCCCCGAAACGCGGGCGAGCAGCGACGCCGAAGCGGTGTTGAGATCGACACCGACGGCGTTCACGGCGTCCTCCACCACCGCGTCGAGCGCGCGGGCCAACCGGTACTGGTCCACATCGTGCTGGTACTGCCCCACCCCGATCGACTTCGGCTCGATCTTGACGAGTTCGGCCAGTGGATCCTGCAACCTTCTGGCGATCGACACAGCCCCACGCAGCGAAACATCAAGGTCGGGAAACTCCGCCGCTGCAGTCTCGGAAGCCGAATAGACGGAAGCCCCCGCCTCCGATATCACCACTTTCAAAGGCTTTGGCAGCGGCATGTCGGCCAGCATCTCGGCAACGACCTTCTCCGTCTCCCGGCTGGCGGTGCCGTTGCCGATGGCGATCAATTCAACCCCGTGTTTGCGAATGAGGGAAGCAAGCTCGGCCTGCGCTCCCTGCACATCGTTGCGCGGCGGGAAAGGATAGACGGTACTCGTGGCAACGAGCTTGCCCGTGCCGTCCACCACCGCAACCTTCACACCCGTGCGGATGCCGGGATCAAGCCCCATGGTGGGCCGGGAGCCAGCAGGCGCCGCCAAGAGAAGGTCTTTCAGATTTCGCGCAAAAACATGGATGGCCTCCTCCTCCGCCCGCTCGCGCAGATCCCGCATCAGATCGAGCGTCAGGTGCAGCGAAAGCTTCACTCGCCAGGTCCAACCTGCGACGTCCATGAGCCACCGATCACCCGGCAGATCGCCGCCGATCCCATAGGCTTCGGCGATCATCCGCACCACCGGCTTCACCGGGGAGGAATCTTCCGGATCCACCTCGATATCGAGAGTGAGCACATCCTCGTTGCGTCCGCGCAGCATGGCGAGCGCGCGATGGCTTGGCACGGTTGCCCAGCGTTCCACATGATCGAAATAATCGGAGAATTTTGTGCCGGCCTCTTCCTTCCCCTCGACAACCCGGGAGCGGAGAAAGGCCTTCTCCTTCATGTAGGTCCGCAGGCGCCCGACCAGATCCGCGTTTTCGGAGAACTGTTCGGCCAGGATATCGCGCGCACCTTCAAGCGCAGCCTTCACGTCCGGCACCTCATCGGTGAGGTAGGCCTGCGCCAAATCCGCGGGTACGGCCGCGCGATCCGCAAGAATGGCTTCCGCCAGCGGCCCCAGGCCGCGCTCCCGCGCAATCTCAGCCTTGGTGCGGCGTTTCGGCTTGTAGGGAAGATAGATGTCCTCCAGCTCGGCCTTGGTCGTCGCGGCGGCGATCTTCTCTTCGAGTTCGACGGTGAGCTTGCCCTGCTCGCGAATGGATCCGAGAATCAACTCGCGCCGCGCATCAAGCTCGCGCAGATAATCGAGGCGCTCGGAAAGAAGGCGGAGTTGGGTATCATCAAGTCCACCCGTCACCTCCTTTCGGTAGCGGGCGATAAAGGGAACGGTCGCGCCCTCGTCCAACAGCTGGATCGCGGCGCCCGCCTGTTCCGGCCGAGCGCCGATCTCGGCAGCTATGAGTGCGGCGATGCGTTTTGTGTCGGTAGCCATACCAGGTCCTGAATCGCTGAAAGGGCGGCGACAATAGTGGCATTCTCCCTTACGGGCCAGCGGTGCCTGTGCACAGCGTGGATGCTTTCTCCCTCTGCGACACAGGATGCATTCAATCCGCTTCGTCGGCACCGATACATCCTTTGGATTAGGGTAGCGACGGAACTTTTGACACCGGCGGCTGTTTGGCGCTGTCATGACCCTTGGAGCCTGGAGCCGACCCGTCTGCATCAATGCTGGAAGGCATGGCGCGACGCGTTGCCTCGTCGGCGATACAGCGCGAGCAGTCGATGTCCTGACCTTTCACTGGCCGCGACGAAGCGGGTCCAAGTATGTTGCCGCCTGCCGGGCGTGCCGCGACGTGCTCAATCGCGATGCCTTGCCCGAAACCGCGCGGGAGCTCTTCAAGGAAGCTGCGCTGGAGGCAGGCATTCTGGAAGAGTAGGTCCCGCGGCGAGGGCGGGAACCGTGCCCGCCGATACAAAGTTCTTTCTCCATGATGAACCGCCTTCAGGCTCCCGTGCCGATCATGTGGAAAGGGCGACCCCGAAGCGTCTCCTCCGTGATGGAGGTCGCAGAGATGCTGGTGGATCCGTGCTGGCCGGTGAGGGGCCGTCGTCATGGCCTTGCCTGTAGAGCAATGGCGGAGTGGTCGGAGCTGCCTACCGAAATCCGGCTCGAACTGCTTCCGAGAGCGTTTCGCGATGCGGCGGCCGAAGCCGGCATCCTGATCAGCACTTCCATTCATTGAGCCTTGGTTCAGGGAACCTTCCTCGTCGTTAAAAGTTTATAGGCCGCCCCCTCAGAGGGCATCGCCAACAGAACAACGACAAGAAGACGGCAATTCAACATCATGAGCAACAAAGCGTTTCCTACCTCCGTGCAGGTGACGCTCGAAGGCAATACCCGTCGGGTTTCGACGGCGTTCGAAGCCCTTGAATGTCTTCTGGGCTCCTGGCCGATCACGGCATCCCGGGAATATCGCAGCGCTGTCCGCGCGTGCCGCGATTGTCTCGACGGTCTTTCCAGCCCGGTCGCTGCGTACCGCGCATTCAAAGCAGCCTGCCGCGAGCTCATGCGCTACTATGAAAACTCCGCTTCGAATAGGCGCGAGCAGGCGGCCTGAACGAATGTCGTCAGGTCGGCGGCTGGTAGACCGGTGTCGGAATCCCTTCCATGCGGGCCTTCAGCTGCAAGGCAACGAATTTCGAGTAGAAACGCGACAGCGCAAGATTGCCGCCGTGAAACCAGAGGGCCTCCTGGGCCGTGGGCTTCCACATATTACGCAATTCTCCGTGCCACGGCCCGGGATCGCCGCGTGTTCCGGAGCCGAGGCCCCAACAGGGACCGATCCGGTCCGCCACTTCCCTTGATACGATTTCGGCAACCGTCTCATGCATGGATTGGTAGCCGGTGCAGGCGATGATTGCGTCTGCCGCAAGTTCGCTCCCGTCCTCGAACCGTATGCCTTCCGGCGTCAGCGTCTCGATGGCGACGCCGCTCTTGACGGCAATGTCGCCGTTGATGATCAGGTCGCATGCCCCCACGTCGATGTAGTAGCCCGAACCTGTCCGATAGGCCTTCATCATCAGGCCCGTTTCGTCCTCACCAAAATCGATCGCAAAACCCGCCTTGGTCAAACGCTCGTAGAAGTCAGCATCCCGCGCCCTGATCACATCGTAGAGCGCCTTCTGGGTTTCGGGCAGCAATGCGAATGGCATGGATGCCGAGATCATGTCGGCCTTCTCGGCATTGATACCGCGTGCGAGCGCCTTTTCGGAATAGATCTCGAAGGCGAGTTCCATCAGCGTGTCGGATTTCACCACGGTCGTCGGCGAACGCTGGATCATGGTGACCTTGGCGCCGCTTTCCCAGAGATCGACGCTCACGTCATGGCCAGAGCTCGCCGCCCCGATTACCGCGCATGCCTTACCGCGAAAACGCTCGCCGCTCGAGTACTGGCTCGAATGCAGGATCTCGCCCTTGAAGAGGTCGGCGCCCGGCAGATCGATCATCCGGGGCGGCCCGTAGGCTCCCGTGGCGAACACGATATGCTTCGGCTTGAGCGTGACGGCCTTGCCCGCGCGGTCGACCTCCACCGTCCAGACCTTGGAAGCGTCGTCGAAGCTCGCGCTGACGCATCTGGAAGAAGTCCAGTAGTTCAGCTCCATCACGCGGGCATACATTTCCAGCCAGTCGCCCATCTTGTCCTTGGGCGTGAAGACCGGCCAGTGATCGGGAAACGGCATATAGGGCAGGTGATCGTACCAGACAGGATCATGCAGCACGAGGGAACGGTAGCGGTTGCGCCAGGAATCGCCCGCACGCGCATTCTTCTCGAGGATGATCGTGGGCACGCCAAGCTGCCTCAGCCGTGCGCCGAGCATGATGCCACCCTGCCCGCCACCGATGATCACGCAAAAGGGTTGCCTGGTTATGCCCAGCTCATCCTCCTCGCGCCGGCGCGCTTCGAGCCAGGTTTCGCGGTTCGGATCGGCCTTATGACGAACGCCGAGCGGCCTTGTCGGCCCCTTCCGTTCCTCAAAACCCTTGAGTTCGGTCATGGCGGTAAAGAATGTCCGGCATTTGCCGTCTCGCAGGCGCAGGATGCCCTCACCTCTCCCGACCGCGGTCTCGAATGTAAACCAGGCCTCTACGACACCGCCATCCGCCTTTGCCTCGCCAGAAAGATGCCAGTTGCGCGGTTGAACGGTTTCGAGCGTCGCCTCCAGCATACTTTCGATCGCGTCGCGTCCCTCCATCGTCTTGATGTTCCAGGTAAAGGCGAGCAGGTCGCGCCAATAGCTGTTCTCAAGGAAGACGCCGGCGGCTGCCGCGATGTCGCGCTTTTCCAAAGCGCGCGCAAAGGAGGCAAGCCAGGTCGAAGCTTGTGTCGTCGGCGCAATGTCGAGCATGAATCCCCTCTCCTGCTTTCGTTTTGACGCCGCCCTCAGTCTCCAAGCGGCTCCATTTCGTTGCCGGCGCGACGGATCTGGATGTTGTACTTGATGCGCCGCAGGCTTTCGCGGGCCGACTCGTCCAGCTTGTAACCGGCAGCGACCGACATCAGATCGACGGCCGCCAAAAAGGCAAAGCGCGAGGCCGTCGGCTTCATCGTATCGGGATATTCGGGCACGGCCACCGTGAGCTTCACGTCACAGACCTTCGCGAGTTCAGAATCCGGCACTGTGATAGCGATCGAACTGGCCCGGTAATGCTTGGCGAGTTCGACCGCCTCGATCACCTCTCTGGTGCGCCCCGTCGCCGAAATGGCGATCACCAGATCGTTCTGCTTCAATGTGGACGCCGTCATACGCATCAAATAGGGATCGCAAAGGGCGCTGACGGTCACGCCGTAGCGGAAAAGGCGGTTCTGCGTCTCCTGCGCCAATGCTGAGGAGCTGCCCCCGAGGCCAAAGACACTAATCTGCCGCGCTTTGGCTATCAGCGCGGCTGCCTCGCGCACTTGTTCCGGATCCAGTTGCCGCTCCGCCTCGGTTATGGCGCGCCGCGCCTCGTCGAAAACAGTGCCCCAGAACGGCATTCCGGTATCATCGCCGGCATGGGGCGGCTTGGCCAGATAAAGCGCGCCCACGACGAGGCTCTGCGCAAGCTTAAGCTTGAAGTCGCGGACACCTTCGCAACCGATCGCCCGGCAGAAGCGCGTAACCGTCGGTTCGCTCACTTGAGCCCTTCGGGCAAGCGCGGCGTTGGAGACGTCGACGGCGAACCTGACATCATCAAGCACGACATCCGCAACCCGTCGCTCCGCGGGGCGCAGATCGCGATAGGAATCCTTCACGATCGAGATGATGTCAGGAATTCGCTCCGGCTGATCCGGTGCGTCGGAGCCGTCATTTACGTTCCGCCATTCCCGCCCGGCCTCAATCATGGAGTGCGCCTTCGCCTTCCGCTGTCCCCTCGACCAGAAGCGCGGAGCATCGCATGCGCTCCGATCCAAGCAGTATGTAGGAAAGCAACATCGATTTCAAGAAACAGAAATTATATTTATATCAGCATCTTAATTGGAATACCTTGGCAGTACTTTAAGGCAGTCAGACACTGCTTGACACCAAAGTAGGATAATTACAAACTCCCTGCGTCGCGCAATCTCCGAGGGGCGAATGAACGCGGGCGACACAAGCACCCCGAAGCTAAGCGTACGGGAAGCGACCAAGGTTTATCTTACGGCCTCAGGCGATCTGCTTGCGCTGGACCGGTGTTCACTCGACGTCGGTGCCAACGAAATCGTCTCCGTTGTCGGACCTTCCGGCTGCGGTAAGACCACGCTCTTGTGGTCGATGTCGGGCCTGCACGAATTGACGAGCGGAGAAATCCGGCTCGACGGCAACAAGATCACCGGCCCGCATCCCGATATCGGCATTGTCTTCCAGGAAGCCAATCTCCTGCCCTGGCGCAATCTTGACGCCAACATCAATTTTCCGTTCGAGATCAAAGGCGAAAAGCCCGACCAGGAGTGGATCGCCCACCTCCTGGAACGGGTGGGGCTGGAAGGCTTCGGCGGGAAATTTCCCCGCGAGCTTTCAGGAGGGATGCAGCAGCGCGCCGCCATCGTGCGCGCGCTCTCGCTCAAGCCTTCCGTGCTCCTGATGGACGAGCCTTTCGGCGCCCTCGACACCTTCACCCGTGACGAGATGAACCGTCTGGTGGAGGAAATCTGGCTCGACAGGCCGACCACCATCGTCTTCATCACCCACAGCATCGAGGAGGCGATCTTCCTTTCCGATCGGGTGATTGTGCTCAGTCCCCGGCCCGGCCGCGTCGCCAGGGAATACAGCGTGCCGTTTCCCCGCCCCCGCTCGCTGGAAATCATGGCGACCAAGGAGGTCTTCGACCTCACTCATTCGATCAAGACGGATATTGTGGGAAAGCGTGCAAGCGGGGCAGCTCCAGCCCGCCAAATCGCCGAATCCGTGTGAGGAGCCAGACCGTTGAGCGGAAGCGACGCCATTCCGGAATTCCACAAGACAGGCCATGCCGACGGGCAGGACGTCAGCCTCACCAATCTTTCCGCCTTCTCAAGCGGCCCCGGCATCAAGTCCGGTCGGGAACTGGCAGCAATCGTGGCGGTGGCCGTGCTCGTTATCGGCGGGATCGAGCTGGCGCTGCGGCTGTTTAACGTGCCCCACTACATCATGCCGCCTCCAAGCGCGATCGTGGCCGCGCTGTTCACAGAATTTCCGCTCATCATGCCACATCTCGGGCATACGCTGGTCGAGCTGCTGGCAGGTTTCGCCATCGGCGCCACGATCGGTCTCGTCATGGCAGCCGTCATCACGCAGTTTCCTTTCGCCGAGAAGATCGTCGCACCCTACATCCTCCTTCTGGTGACCACGCCGATGCTGGCGCTGGTGCCGCTGCTCATCCTTCGCTTCGGCTTCGGCTACACGCCGCGCATCATTGCCGTGGCACTTGCCGCCGGACCGATGGTGATGATCAACGCCGCGACCGGTTTTCGCCGCGTGGACAGCGCCAAGATCGCTCTGGCGCGCTCCTACGGGGCAAGCACATTGCAGATATTCTGGAAGATCAGGGCGCCCATGGCGCTGCCGATGATCCTCGTCGGCCTGATGATCGGTGCGATCTTCGGCCTCCTGACCGCGGTCGGCGCGGAAATGGTGGGCGGAGGCTTCGGACTCGGAAACAGGCTGACGACCTATTCGTCGATGATCCAGATGCCGCAATTCTTCGCAGTGGTTCTGATCCTCTCCATCCTCGGCATCCTCATCTACATCTTCTTCTTCTTCGTTGGAAAGAAGTGGGCGAGCTGGGAGGTCTAAGCAGGGGATCAGCACTTCGCGATGAAATTTGGCTTACAAGAACAGGGGAACTGACGCCATGAGGAAAATGCCTATTCCTTCCACTGCCGGCATGAGCCGGCGCTATTTCCTGCAAGTCACGGGTGCCGGCGTTGTGAGTGCCACCGCGCTGGGCGCGCCGGGACTGCTCAGCAGGGCGCAGGCCGAGCCGTATGAGAAATTCACCTGGATATCTCCCCGGGGGACGCTCGAAGTTCTGGACGACTATCCTTATTGGGCGGCCAAGAAGATGGGCTACTTCGGCGATCTCAATACCGATATGCAACCGGGCCCGTCCGACGGCACGGCGACGGTGAAGTTCGTCGATGTCGGCCAGGCCGATATGGGCTTCCCGTCTCCAGGCGTCTTCTCGTTCGCGATCGAGAACGGGATGAAGCTCATGTCGGTCTTCCATATGGGGGCACGCGACACCTTCTCCATCGCCTTCCGCAAGGGCGAAGGAACGAAGAACCTGAAGGATCTCGAAGGCAAGACGATGCTGCTGGGATCTGCCGCCTGGCAGGCGATCGCCGATCCCATGCTTGCGGCTCAGGGTGTCGACATCACGAAGGTCAATTATGTCGAAGCGGGCTGGCCGACCTGGGGAACCGCGTTGGCGAGCGGCCAGGGAGACTGTGCCCTTTCCTGGGAAGGCCTGCGGGCCGAGTGGATCGCGACGGGCCTTGAATTCGAGTACTGGCTCGGTGTCCAGAACTCGAAGCTGCCGGCCAATACCTTCGTCGTGCGCACCGCCGATCTGGAGGACCCCGACAGGAAGGCATTCCTGGAGCAATACCTGCGCGGTTGGGCAATGGGCCTTGAATTCGGCTACCAGAATCCGCGGGCGGCCGTTGAAGCCGTGTTCGAGCAGTTTCCGGCCTTCGCCAACAACACGGGCCCCGAACTCGGGACCACCTCGATCCTGCAGCAGATCAACGTGTTCCGCGGCGACATGGACCAGCGCGAGGGCTGGGGCTGGCACGACATGTCGAGCTGGCAGGCGTTCTTCGATCAGATCCTCAAGATCGGGCAGATCAAGCAGCCGGTGAAGGCAGAGGATGTCTGCACCAATGAGCTGATCAAGGCTGCCAACGACTTCGACCACGCCAAGGTCAAGGCGGATGCCGACGGCTACCAGCTTTCAGAGCCGTTTGCGCAGCTCGACGTCGAAAACATCAAGGCTCACATGTTCGACGACGCCGTTTGAGCGACCATGACCATGCGCACGGGCGGACAACCACCGCCCGTGTCCGAACCCATGCATGCTTAGAGGGAGGCGATTATGGGCGATAAGGTAAGAGTTCTGGTCGTTGGCCTCGGCAATATGGGAGCCTCCCATGCCAGCGCCTATCACCGGCTTGACGGCTTTGAGATCGTCGGTCTCATGAGCCGTTCGATCAAGAGCCGGAAGATACCACAGGAGCTGTCCGGCTATCCTCTGTTCGAGAATTTCGAAGCGGCTCTTGCGCAGACCAGGCCGGATGCCGTCTCCATCAACAGCTGGCCGAACAGCCATGCCGAATATGCCCTGAAGGCGATCGACGCCGGCTGCCACATCTTCATGGAAAAGCCCCTCGCCACCAATATCGAGGACGCTGAAAAGGTCGTTGCGGCGGCAAGAGCGAAGAACCGCAAGCTCGTGCTCGGCTATATCCTGCGCGTGCATCCCTCGTGGATCAAATTCATCGAGGTAGGCAGGACGCTCGGCAAGCCGCTGGTCATGCGCCTGAACCTCAATCAGCAAAGCAGCGGTCAAGCCTGGCATTGGCACAAGAACCTGATCGATTCCCTGATCCCCATTGTCGACTGCGGCGTGCACTATGTCGACGTAATGTGCCAGCTTACCGGCGCCAAGCCCGTCCGGGTCCACGGTATCGGCGCAAAGCTCTGGGCGGAGGCTGCCAAGCAGAACTACGGCCACCTGCACGTGACCTTCGATGACGGTTCGGTCGGCTGGTATGAAGCCGGCTGGGGACCGATGATGAGCGAGACCGCCTATTTCGTGAAGGATGTGATCGGCCCGAAGGGTGCGGTCTCCATCGTCGCCGGCCAGACGGAAAGCGGTGCAAAAAAGGCGGAAGAGGTATCGGATTCCGCTGACATCGACCGTCACACGAAGACGGATGCGCTGAAAATCCATTATGCGGCTGTCGACGCCGACAAGAACTTCTCCAAACCCGACGAAATAATAAGCATGGAGGATGAGCCCGGCCATCAGGAACTATGCGACCGCGAGCAGGCGTTCTTCTTGCGGGCCATCCGCGAAGATCTCGATCTGTCGGAGTCCATGGAGGCTGCCATTAACAGCCTCCGCATCGTCCTGGCGGCGGAACAGAGCATCGAGCAAGGCCGGGCAATCGAGCTTGCCTGATATCACGGCAAATTCGTTCGGCCATCACGTTCGACAATCGTTATCGGGGGGGCATCGTGGCGAGGGTCACCGACAGCTTACTTGCAACCTATATCGAATCCGACGCACTCGACCTGGCGAGGCTGGTCCATCGCGGTGAGGTATCGCCAGCCGAGCTGGTCGAGGCCGCCATCATCCAGATCGAACGGTTCAATCCCGCGCTCAATGCAGTGGTTCACCGGCTCTATGATATGGCACGCGATCGCGCCGAGACGGTGGACCGGAGCGCGCCGTTTGCCGGAGTACCGTTCCTGCTCAAGGAACTCGCGTCGTCCTGGACGGGCGCTCCGAACACCAACGCGTCCTTCTATCTCAAGGACATCGTCTCCACCTTCGATACGGAAGCCGTACGACGCATGAAGGCGGCCGGCCTCGTCCTGGTGGGAAAATCGAACGCGCCCGAAAACGGCTGGTCGATCACAACCGAGCCGAAGCTTTATGGAGCGACGAAAAATCCTTGGGCGGAGGGCATTACGGCCGGCGGATCGAGTGGCGGCACGGCTGCCGCCGTCTCGTCCCGAATGGTGCCGATCGGCGAAGCGAGCGACGGCGCAGGCTCGATCCGAGTACCTGCCTCATGCTGCGGCATCGTGGGACTCAAACCTTCCCGTGGCCGCGTGACCCTCGCTCCAACCGGTGATTTCTGGTACGGCGGCGCTTATTTCCTGTGCTGCACGCGGACGGTGCGCGACACCGCTGCCTACCTTGACGCCCTGGCAGGTGCGCTGCCCGGCGATCCCTATACTCCCCCGAGCCCGGAAGAGAGCTGGCTAAGCCTGTCCTCGCGCGAGCCGAAAAAACTGCGTGTCGCCTTCACCGTCACACCTCCAAACGGGACGGCGATCGATCCACAGGTGGAGGCAGCCGTGATGGCGACGGTCAGCACGCTCGAGAAGCTCGGCCACAGCGTCGAGGAGCACGACATGCCCTTCGACGCAAACGCCGCCTGGAAGACCTATACCGACATGACCTGCGTCCAGACTGCGGCGATGTTCGAATGGCTGGCACCCCTGGTGGGACGGCCCGTGACGGAGGCCGACGTCGAACCGATCACGTGGGCGATCATAGAGCGCGGCCGTGCGACCAGCGGAATCAAGCATGTAACGCAGGTGGAGCAAGTGCGTGTGATCGGCCGCGATATCGTCGCCGACCTGATGCCCTACGACCTTTTCGTAACGCCGACCCTGACGCGACTGCCCCGGCCGCTTGGCTACTACGACATGTCGGAGACGGATCTCGATCGCTATAATGCGAAGTGGGCGGATTCAGTCTTCGCATTTCCCTTCAATATTTCCGGGCAGCCGGCAATTTCGCTGCCCCTGGGATGGTCGGAAGAAGGCATCCCGATCGGCGTTCAACTGGTCGGCCGCTATGGCGACGAGGCAACGGTGCTTGCCGCATCCGCTCAACTGGAGCGGGAAATGCCGTGGAAGCATCGCCGGCCGCCCATTTTGGACGGCGGTGGCCGTATGGCGGAGTGATCCTAACTACCCAGTGAAGCTCGATGGTTGCTCAATTGACGCTCTCCGGTGTCGCGTAAAATCTGTGCCGGTGCAGCATGCGCTTGTTGCGCGGATCGGGACTGGGCACTGCGGATATGAGCGCTTTCGTGTAGGCTTCGTCCGGATCCGTGCAAATCTTCTCGGCATCGCCGGTCTCTACAACGCGGCCCTTGTGCATGACGGCGACACGGTCGCAGAAATAGCGCACGACCGAAATGTCGTGCGAAATGAATATGAAGGAAAGGCCAAGCCGCTCCTGAACGTCGAGGAGGAGATCCAGGATCTGCGAGCGGATGGAGACATCGAGGGCTGACGTCGCTTCATCGGCGATGATCACGCGCGGGTCGAGCGCCAGCGCCCGGGCAATTCCCAGCCGCTGCCGCTGGCCGCCGGAGAAGGCGTGGGGATAGCGATCCATCATCGACGGATCGAGGCCGACCAGCCGAAGGAGCTCCGCGACGCGTTCTTCCAGTTCGCGGCCCTGGGCCCGCCTGTGAATGTAGAGCGGATCGCCTACGATCTGCTTCACGGTCATGCGCGGGTTGAGTGAAGCAAAGGGGTCCTGGAAGATCAGACGGACTTCCTGATGGAACCGGCGCAGTTCGGGTTTCGTCAATGTGGCGACATCGACCTGCTCTCCTGTCTCGCGGCGATAAAGAACCCTCCCCGCCGTCGGCTCGGCAATCCTCAGGATCAAGCGGCCAACCGTTGTCTTTCCGGATCCGCTTTCGCCAACGATGCCGAGATTCTCGCCCGGATAAAGGTCGAAATCGACACCATCGACAGCCCTGAAGCCTTGCGTTGTGCCCAGGCCGAGGAAGCCCTTCACGTCACCATAGCGCTTCGTCAATCCGCGGACGGAGAGGACCGGCTGCGCGTGCGAAGGCGCCGCGGCTTTCATGGCGATCCGGCGCTCCGACTTGTGTTCGAGCTTTAGCGTCGCATCGAGCAGCTGGCGCGTATAGGGATGCCGGGGAGCATGGAAGATTTCATCCACGGTCCCGAATTCGACGATCTCGCCCCTCCGCATGACCGCGACCTCGTCGGCCACCTCGGCGACGACTCCCATGTCATGCGTGATGAGCAGCATCGCCATGCCCCGGCTCTCCTGCAGCCGCTTGATGAGATCGAGGATTTCCGCCTGCGTGGTGACGTCGAGCGCGGTAGTCGGCTCATCCGCGATCAGGATGTCCGGATTGCAGGCGAGCGCCATGGCAATGCAGACGCGCTGGCGCATGCCTCCCGAATATTCGAACGAATAACGGTCGGCCATCACCTCTGGATTGGCGATCTCGACCTGGCGCAGGAGCTCTATCGTACGCGCCCGCGCCGCCTTCTTGTCCAGCCCGAGATGGAGCTGCGTCACCTCGTCGATCTGGTCGCCGATGCTGTGGAAGGGCGAGAGCGAGCTCATCGGTTCCTGAAAGATGAGCCCGATCCTCGCTCCTCTTAGCCGCCGCACCTCCTTACCCTTGGGATCAAGCGCCGTAATGTCGACGGACTTGCCATCGATGTTGAGGATGATCCGGCCCTTCGTGATGCGGCCTGCCTGGTCGACAAGACGCATCAGCGAACGCGCGGTGACCGATTTACCGGAACCGCTTTCGCCGACGAGGCAAAGCGTCTTGCCGCGCTTCATCCTGAAGCTCACATTCTTGACGGCATGAACGACCGACCGGTTGCTCTCGAAATCAAGCGAGAGATCGTTGACCGTCACGACCACATCCGCAGCGGCGGTTTCCATCGGTCTCTCCTATTCCGAATAGGGGTCGGCTGCGTCCCGCAGGCCATCCCCGAGGAAGTTGAGGGCAAGCACGGTGATGATGACCGCGATGCCGGGGAGCAGCAGCCACGGCGCGGTCGCGACCGAACGGATGTTTTGCGCCTCCTGCAGCAGAACGCCCCAGCTCACCACCGGCGGGCGCAAGCCGATGCCAAGGAAGCTCAACGCCGTCTCGCTGAGGATCATCACCGGGATCGCCAGTGTGACGGAAGCAATGATATGGCTGGCGAAGCTCGGGGCGATATGGCGCAGCATGATCCCCATTTCGCTCGCACCGTCGAGCCGAGCAGCCACGACGAAATCCTCGTTCTTGACGGCCATGAAGCGGCCGCGGATGACGCGGGCAAGCCCGGTCCATCCGATGAGCGAAAGGATAACAGTGATCATGAAGTAAACCTGCACCGGCGAAAGCGAGGGCGGGATTGCAGCCGCCAGGCCCATCCACAGCGGAATCGTGGGGATCGCCAGCAGGAACTCGATGACGCGCTGGATGATGTTGTCGACCTGACCTCCGTAATAACCCGACAGGCCGCCAAGCAGGATTCCGAAAAAAAGGCTAAGGCCCACGCCAACGAGACCGATGGTCATCGAGATCCGCGTGCCGTAAATGACACGGCTCAACATGTCGCGCCCCAGCCGATCCGCGCCCCACAAATACATGGGCTGGCCAGGATCGAGGGGGCCAATCAGATGGATATCGGAAGGAATAAGCCCCCAAAGCTTGTAGGGCGCCCCTTTTACAAAGAGCCCCACCGGGATCTTCTGTTCCGGATCGATCACGAATTCCCGCGCGAAACTCTCCTTGTTGATCTCGGTCTTGTATGCGTTGACGAAGAGACCGAAGCCGCTCTCGTCCCAGAAATGCAACCGTTGCGGCGGAGCGTAGGTGTAGCGGGCGGAATAAGCACCGGCATCCTGTGGCGCCAGGAACTCCGCGAATGCAGCGACGAAGTAGACGAGAAGTACGACGATCCCGCCCGCAACCGCCAACTTGTGCCGCTTGAACTTCCACCAGGCGAGCCGCCATTGGCCGGCCCGCTGATAAGTCGCGGAGCGGACCCCGGCCATTTCCGGTACCCCCGTCTCCGGCTTGGCGGAAGTGGTGAGGGTGAGATCGTTGTCGTGCAAGCTCATGGTACCGACCTCACCGATAGCGAATGCGCGGGTCGAGCCACGCGAGCAGGAGGTCGGAGATCAAGGTACCGATGACGGTCAAAACCGAAAGCATCAGGATCATGGCGCCGGCAAGATAGACATCCTGGGCGATGAGCGCGCGCAGGAGCAGCGGCCCGGTGGTCGGCAGGTTGAGCACGATGGCGGTCACCGTGGCGCCTGACACGAGCTCCGGCAAGGTCCACCCGATCGTCGAGACGAAAGGATTGAGTGCGGCGCGTACGGGGTACTTCAGGATGAGCCGCCACTCGGACAATCCTTTCGCCCGGGCGGTGACGACGAAGGGCTTGAACAGCTCGTCAAGCAAATTGGCCCGCATGATGCGGACGAGTGCGGCTATGTGCGATGTGGCGAGCACGAAAACCGGAATGATCAGGTGCTGCGCGAGGTCGCCGACCTTTGCCCAGCTCCAGGGGGCGTCCACAAATTGCGGCGAAAACAGACCGTCCACGCTGATCCCCCAGAACTTCAGCGCCAAGTACATGAGGATGAGCGCGAGGAGGAAATTCGGCACCGCCAGCCCCACGAAAGCGAAGAAGGTCGCCGTATAGTCACCGATCGAATATTTGCGGACCGCCGAGTAGATGCCGACCGGCAGAGCCACCAGCCACGTGAAGATGAGCGCGGTGAACGAAAGCACAAAGGTGAGGCCCAGCCGGTTCCAAAGCAGATCTGAAACCGGTGCATCCCAGTCGAAGGAGCGGCCGAAGTCGCCGTGGAGGATGATCTTCGTGATCCAAATCCAGTACTGCACCCAGATCGGCTGATCGAGGCCATAGGCGGCGCGAAGCTGCGCCAGGGTGGCGGGGTCGATCGTATCCCCCTGCTGCGACATCTGGGCAGCAAGCGAGGTGACGAAATCGCCCGGCGGAAGCTGGATCAACAGAAAAGAAACCACCGAGATCGCGAACAAGGTCGGGATCATGAAAAGTATGCGCTTCACGATATAGAAGAGCATGGTTCCCGGCCTCCCTTGTTCACGGCGCCGCGCCTAGCGGGCCTTGGTCCACAAATCTTCCTCGGTGATGCGGTTGAGCATGGGCTCTCCCGCCCTGTAGCGTCGCAGGTTTTCCGTGATGACGTCGAGCGAACGATCAATCTTGTCGGGCACCGCTGCGGTGAAGTGGGGCGTAAGAAGCAGGTTTGGCGTATCCCAGATCGGGTCGTTCGGTGCCGGAGGCTCGGGATCCGTGACATCCAGTCCGGCACCGGCCAGCCTTCCCTCCTTCAGCGCGGCGATCAACGCCTGCTGATCGATGATGCCGCCGCGGGACAGATTGACGATGATGGCGGTCTTCTTCATGCGCCGAATGGCGCGATCATCGATCAGATGATGGGTCGCGTCCGACAGGTTGAGCACCAGCGCAAGGATGTCGGCTTCATCCAGAATCGGCTCGATCGTCTCCCCTTTGTCGGCGGAGCACATGCGGTCGACGCCAGGCGGATTGGGCAGATCGCGGCGCCGGTATCCGAGCACCCTCATGTTGAAAGCCTTGGCGCGCGTCGCAAGCTCACGACCGGTGTGCCCCATGCCTATGATACCGATGGTCCTGCCATAAAGGGCACGCAGATCGTTCATCTCTGGCTTACGGAGCCATTCATGCTGCTTCTGCGCCTCGTAGAAATCGGGATAGCGGGAGCAGAGCATGAGGCTGAACATCAGCACGTGTTCGGCGAGCGCGGGTCCGGAACGGCCTGCGGAGCCCGTGACAATCAGGCCGCGCTTGAAGACTTCGGGTCGGGCGGATTTTGTCAGCCCGGCATGATCGCAATGAACCCATTTGAGCTTTGGCGCCCTGATATGACGCTCATCGAGGTCGCCTGCCAGGATGGCGATCTCGGCCTCGGCCAGCGCATTCTCCAGGGCAGCGGCGTCCCGGGATGAGACCGCGATCAGCCGATCCGGTTCGATCGCCGCCGCCAGCCGATCCCAATGCGCCCCTTTGAAGGGCGTTTCGGTGTCAACCATCACGATGCGCTGGGTCATCATCAATCCTGTTTACGCGCATTTCCGGGGCGGGGACTCCCCTGCCCCAAGCCTCGATCATCTTTCGCGAGGCATTATTGCTTGGCGATGAAGTACTGCTCGGGATTCGTCGGGCCGGGGGTGGGATAAATCCAGGAGGCAGGCATCGACGCCGGAACATTCAAAAAGTTCTTCTTCTTCACGCCGTAACCGCTGCTCGGCCAGGCGACGCCCATCGTCCAGAATTCCTCTGCGGCGATGTCGAGGATCTGCTTCATCAGCTCGACCTGCTTCTCCGGATCGGGAGAGGCCTGCAGTTCGCCGTAGAGCCTCATCTGCTCGAGTGCGGCCACCGGCGGTTCTTCTGGCTTCACCTGCGACGTCTCAGGATTGACGTCGAGGTAATAGGCGGTCCAGGCCGGCGCCCAGTAGTAGCTGTCATTGTTGGCGGGGAACCACCAACGCGGATCGAGCACGACCTCCGCACCGTCGCCGCCACCCCGCTCCCAAGCCACGCCTTCCAATTCACCCGCATCCTGCCGCGTCTGGATCAGGGTGCGGTCGAGCGGAGTGGGAACCATGTTGATCCCGACCTTCCTCCACTGCGCGGCAATCAATTCGAGCGCGTCGCCAAAGATCGGGGTCGCGGCGCTGTAGGCGAAGCTAAGCACGAACGGCTTGCCATCGGGCCTGAGACGCATGCCGCTTGCGTCTTTGTCCGGCAGTACCTTGTCCAAATACTCGTTCGCCTTCTCGACGTCGTATTCGGTGTACTGTTTCGCGAGCCGCTCGTTGTAGTAGATCGAGCCCGGCAACGGTGAAGTCTGTGCGACCTCGCCCTGGCCCAGCCAAACGACATCAAGCACTTCCTGCCGGTCCATGGCATAGGACAGCCCGATGCGGAAATCCTTGTTCTGGAAGAGCGCGCGGGTTTCCGGATCCTTGTGGTTGAGGTTAAGCATCATCACCATGTAATTCGGGCTGACCGGCGTCTCCTCGAAGAATTCATAGCCGCCCGCCTCCCGGCCTTCGAAAAGCACGGGCTTGTTGGCCGTGGTCGCAAGGCTGCGGTCCTGGAAATCGATCTCGCCCGCAAGCGTTTTCGTCACCAGAACCTGAGGATCGGAAAGCACATCGAAGTGGCGGATATCGATGTAGGGCAACTGGTTACCCTCCGTATCGACCTTCCAGTAATAGGGGTTGCGCTCCGCGAGAGCTCTGGTCGCCGAGCCCGATCCATAACCCTGCGTGAAGACCCAGGGATTGATCGTAGGCACTTCCGTGTTTGCCCAGAAATTGGACTTGTTCACCATTAGGCCGACCCAGTCCGTCTGGCCGGCAGCCCTGATCTCGGCCTCAATATCCGGGTTGTATTTGGGATGGTACTTCTGCAGGTAGTGCTTCGGAAACCGCACCGTGGCATTGTCGAGCGGCCGTGCGGTGGCAAGGTACTGCAGAAACAGACCCTTGGGGTTCTTGAAGGTGAATTTGAATGTCGTCTCGTCGATCATCTCGAAGCCGACCGGGGAGCCGTCGGAATTGATGAAAGGCTCCTGCGGAGACGGCGTGAACTGCTTGTTGAGGAAGATATCCTCATACCAGAACTTAATGTCCTCGGCGGTGAACGGAGCACCGTCCGACCACTTCATCCCCTTCCTCAGCTTAAAGGTGAACTGCGTCGCGTCCGGACTGACATCGACGGATTCGGCGATGTTGGGAACGACTTCTTTCCAGTCGGGAGACCAGCGCATCAGGTTCTCGTAGGAGACGGTTCGCAGCACCCATCCGTCATCTGATCCGCCAACCATTGCCGAGCGCCAGGTGCCGCCATAATCACCAACGCGGTCGACCGGGGTAACGACAAGCGGATTCTCCGGGAGGCGATCTTCGAGCGGCGGTAATTCGCCGGCCGCCACTTTCTCGGCCAACATCGGCGCTTCGCCTGCTGTAGCAGGCGGCGAGAATACTGAAATGGTCAGCGCAGCAAGCAGCGCTGCGAGTGTCCTGGATCGCACAGCCATATGGAAACCCTCCCTCGATCAAGCCCCAGCCGCAAGGCTTCGGCAAGCACGGCACCCTCCCTGCCCGATGGGCGCACGCCATCACACATTTTGTAGATCAAATAATGTGCGATCTGCAATGCCGAATCGATCGTTTTGCAAAGTTTTAGGGTGTAGGCTCCTCGCAGCCCCTCGACGGGGACGCACCACCTCTGCCCGCATGAGGAGAGTTCCCAGTCTTCAGGCGGCCGTCGCAGCGCGCATCCTGTCACGACGCATGTGGGCGAGGAAAATCTCCCGCGATCGTGCCATATGCCCGGTAATCACCCGCACGGCTTCCTCCGGATCGCCCTTTTCGATCGCATCCAACAGGTCCCAATGCTCCGCACTTGACTTGCGCATGTGAGCGGGTGTGAGCGGATTCTTCAGGGAGAGCGCACGCAGCCAAGAATTGTGCTGCTTCATGATCCGGATCGCCTCAGCGTTGAAGTGCCGGTCGGTGATGTAGTCGTGGAAGGCTACATTCGCAGCGTGGAAGTCTGCATAACGACCTTCGTCGCAGGCAGCCTGACACTTCTCCTGCAATGCCCGCAGCGCCTCTATGTCTTCCTGGCCGGCAAACTCCACGAAAGTGCGCATGATATAGGGTTCCAGCAGGCTCCGGATATCGAAGATGTTCCGGACCATGTCCTCATCGATCAGCCTCACCCGGGCACCCCGGTTGGGGGTAATTACGACGAGACCCTCTCCCTCCAAGCCCTGCAGCGCCTCGCGCGCGGGATTGGTGCTGGTCTTGAAGCGTCGGGCTATCTCGCTCACCTTGAGCCGCGCACCAGCGGGGATCCGGCCTTCCAGGATCTCATCGCGCAGCAACTGCTGCAGACGGCCATATCCCGGTTCCCGCTTTTTCACGGCCCGCCCTTTGCGGGACTGGGCTTTGTTGACGGCCACTTTGAGTTTCGCTGGCACTGTCTTCTCCTCTGCGCGAGACGCCCTGGAGGCGCCATGGCGAACTTATCACAATTGCAGGATGCCCAAAGGGCTTGTGTGCTGATTCACAGCTACCATTGACATATCACACATTATCGCGGAGCATTTATGTATTATAAGATGAGAACTTTGGTCGTCGGGGACAAAATCCGATAACGACAGGAGTGCTTGTCGAACCCCAACGAGTTGCGACGCCACCTCGAATCGCAGCAGGCGGCGTGTGTGGCAGTTGGTTCCCGCTTCATCCTTCAGCCACCACTCAGGAGCTTCTCAATGCCGACGGAACAGGACCCCTCCAGCTCAAGCGGGAACCGGAACGGGCGGAAGTGGTGGTACGATCCCTTTTCAGTCTTTCAGACGAACCTGCAGGAAATCGATGCCGTCATGGATGTCGAATGCGTCCTTGATATCATCGAGGAGCACGGGGCCGACACCTGGCTGATCAACACCGGCGGCATAGTCTCATTCTATCCCACCGACCTTCCCTTCCAGACACGCAATCCCTTCCTGGCGAACAGACCGTCGGGCGATCTCGTCGGCGATGCGGTAAAGGCGGCGCACAGGCGAAACATCCGTGTAGTGTCGCGATTCGACTTCTCGAAGATGTCCGCCCGCATTGCCCGGGAGCATCCGGAATGGCTATTCGTCTCCCCGACCGGCAGGCCGCAAATCTACAACACTCTCTACAGCGCCTGCCCTTCGGCGGATTATTACCAGGAGCGCTCGCTCGAGATCCTGGACGAGGTGCTCGGGCGCTATCCCGTTGACGGGTTCTTCTTCAACTGGTTTGGCTTTTCCGAACATGATTACAGCCGCGTCTATCACGGCGTTTGCCACTGCCAGAAATGCCAGACCGGCTTTGCCGAATTTTCAGGCGGCAAGGAATTGCCTGACGGCCCCCAACACCCCAATTACCCAGAATGGCTGCGTTTCTCGAACGGCGTGATCCGGGCGCTGGCCAGCAAGATATCGGACCACATCCTGAGCCGGCGTCCCGATGCGGCACTGATCCTGAGCCGCGGCGCCCCTGTCATCTACTACGAAGCCAACAACGCGTTCGGCCGTGAGCTATGGCATCACAGCACCTCGGAGTCCGTCAGCGCCCATGTCACTGGATTACCCGAGATTCCGCTGATGGTGAACTCGGTGTCGTTCGTCGACATGCCCTACCGGATGGCAGGCGAACAGCCCGAGCATTTCGCGCAATATCTGCTGCAAGCCATCGCGCGCGGCGGAAACCCTTCTACCTACATCATGGGTGCGCCGGGGCGCATCCGCTACGCCAATCTGCCTCTTGCCGGCGAGATCAGCCGCTTCTTCCGTGCAAACCGTGACGTTTATGCCCAGATCAAGCCCGGCGCGAGCATCGCGGTGGTGCGTCCCGATCGGCTTCGCAGCGCAAGCCCCGGATATGCGGAGACAACGGAGGAATTCCGCGGCATCTACAGCGCGCTCAAGGAGAAGCATCTCGCCTTCGACGTGATCGCAGCCGATCTCATCG
>Ga0164243_10002089_pt1 | contig 33377 bp, 31 predicted proteins | sample OricompcompostOP_FD_108781 | JGI IMG/M metagenome (GOLD analysis project Ga0164243, IMG submission 108781) | Organic Plus compost microbial communities from Emeryville, California, USA - Original compost - Organic plus compost (OP) | ecosystem: Engineered > Solid waste > Mixed feedstock >... | reverse complement strand
TCGCGCTGGTGGCCTGCATGCACAAGCTGCTGGTCATCCTGAACGCGATCGCTCGCACCAGGTCGCCCTGGCGCAACGACTTCGCTGATGGTCTTTGAGCTAAGCATTCAAGATGGTTGCTGTCGTTGTCGTTGTCGTTGTCGTTGTCGTTGTCGTGGCAAGGCGCGGTCAGCCCGTGCGCCGCCGCAGCCGCGCATCGGCCAGCGCGGGCGGCGGCACGCCGAGGTCGGCCGGGTTGAGCGTGGTGCCGGGCGGCACGACCGCGTCGATCGCATCGAGCAGCGCGTCGTCCAGGCGCCCGCTGCCGGCACCGAGCTGCTGCCGGAGCTGCTCCATCGTGCGCGGCCCGACGATGGCCGCGTGCACGGCGCGGTGCGACAGCACGAAGCGCAGCGCCAGGTGCACCAGCGGCATGCCGGCCTGCGCCGCCAGGGCGGCCAGCGCCTCCACCGCCGCGGCCTTGCGCCGGCCTTCGTCCGAGGCGGTGTCGAAGCGGCCCGGGTTGAAGCGCGTGCGCCAGCTCTCGGCGGCCGGCTCGCCGGCGCGGTACTTGCCGGCCAGCCAGCCGCCGGCCAATGGGCTCCAGACCAGCACGCCGAGCCGGTGGCGCTCGGCCGCGGGCAGCAGCTCGGCCTCGATCGCGCGCACCAGGATCGAGTACTGGGGCTGCTCGCTGACGAAGCGCTCGCGCACGCGCTCGCGGGCGACCCACTGGGCCTCCACCACGTCGGCGGGCGAGAAGCCGGAGGTGCCGATCATGTGGATCTTGCCCTCGCGCACGAGGTCGGAGAGCACGCCCAGCGTCTCGTCGATGTCGCAGGACGGGTCGGGGCGGTGCAACTGGTACAGGTCGATCCAGTCGGTGCGCAGGCGGCGCAGGCTGCCCTCCACGGCCTGGCGGATCCAGCGCCGCGAGTTGCCGCGCTGGTGGGGCTGCGGCCCCATCGGGAAGTGGCCCTTGGTCGCCAGCACCACCTGCTGGCGCCGCGCGCCGGCCAGCGCCCGGCCGACGATCTCTTCGGTGCCGCCGCGGTTGCCGTAGACGTCGGCGGTGTCGACGAAGTTGATGCCCGCGTCCAGCGCCGCGTGGATGATGCGCGTGCACTCGGCCGCGTCGGTGTTGCCCTGGGCGCCGAACATCATCGTGCCCAGGCACAGGCGGCTGACCTGCACCCCGGTGGTGCCGAGCGTGGTGCAGTCCATTCAGCTATCCATTGCGCTGCGCGCCACCCGCCGCCTACGAAACAGAACGCCCTTTTCCGCTCCGAAGGCCGCGGAGCAGACCATGCAAGGGCACCCGCGGAACTGGCTTGGCCAGGCCGCCGGGTGCGCCCCCCTCCCGCCGAAGGCGAGAGAGGGGGGAGCGGCGAAGCCGCTTGGGGGGTGTTTCATTTCAGCCCGCCGGGCCGGTCCAGCCGGGGTGGTCGATCGCCAGCGCCTCGTGCAGGCTGCGGCGCAGGTGGTCGACGAGCGCCGGGTCGTCCGGCGCCGCGCCGCCGTCGGCGATGCGTGCGGCGAGGGCGGCGCGCATCGCCGGCAGGTCCGCGCCCTCGCCCGTGTCGCCGAGCAGGGCGCGCAGCCGCTGCGACTCGGCGGCGTCGGCGCCCGGCGCGAGGCGCAGCTCGCGGCCCAGCAGGCGCAGCACGTTGATCACCACGCGCGTGCGAAAGCGCGCGTAGCCCTCCAGCGCGGGCAGCACGTCGCGCTCCAGGTCGGCGGCACAGGAGGCGAGCAGCGCCTCGGCAGGGGGGAGGAAGGCAGGCACGGGCGTTTCACTCCTTGGCGGTGGCGAGCGTCATGAAGTCCCACAGCGGCTCCTCGAGCCGGCGCCCGATGGCCGCCAGTTCGACGTTGCCCTCGCCGCCGGTGCCCGCCAGGCCGCGGCGCACGCAGGCGATGGCCCACTTGAGGTTGGACATCGCCTCCCAGAAGCGCACTCGCGCCGGATCGACGCGGCCGCCGCCGGCGCGCTCGTAGGCGGCGTACAGCGCCTCGCGGCTGCCGAAGCCGCCGGCCTCGCCGGCGCCGCCGAAGCGCCAGCTGCGCATGCACAGCACGCCCAGGTCGTGCATCGGGTCGCCGATGCGGGCGATCTCCCAGTCGAGCACGCAGCGGATGCCCTGCGCCGGGTCGACGATCAGGTTGCCGGTGCGGAAGTCGGCGTGGACGACGCCGGCGCGCTCCTCGCGCGGCAGGCGCTCGCCGATCCAGCGGATCGCCCAAGCCAGTGCCGGGTGCGTGCGCTCGTGGCCGCGCAGCAGCGCCGCGTAGATGGCCAGCTCGTCGGCCGCGCGCAGGCGCTGCAGGAAGGGCAGGCCGCCCACGGGCATGCGGTGGATCGCCGCCAGGATCTCGCCGGCCTGCGCCGCCAGCGCGGGGCGCACGGCGTCGAAGGCGGCGTCGGACACGATGCGCCGGCCCAGCGTCTCGCCGGCGACGCGGTCGGTGACGTAGCCGCAGCCCAGGCCGTCGTCCGGCGCGAGCACGTGGCGCACGCGCGGCGCCGGCACGCCGGCGGCGCGCGCGGCGTCCATCACGGCGGCGTCCTGCGCGGCGTCGAGCTTGGGCGGGCGCTGCGCGCCGGGCGCCAGGTCGGCCGCGCGCGGCGGCGTCTGCTGCAGGATCAGCGGCTCGCGGCCCTGCGCGCCGACCCAGTCGAAGGACCAGGTGGCCTTGGTGGCGCCGCCGGTCAGGCGCGCGAGCGACTGCACCTCGCCCGCGCCGAGCACGCCCGCCAGCGCGCGCGCCAGCGATGCGGGGGTGGGCTGCGTGTCCATGCGCCGCTCAGGCCGCCGCCAGCGCGGCCGCCGCGGCCAGCCGTTCGCGGCACTGCGCGACCATGCGCTCGACCAGCTCGGCGCAGGTCGGGATGTCGTCGATCAGGCCCGCCACCATGCCGGCCCAGATCACGCCGCCGGTGGTGTCGCCCGCTTCCAGCGCGGCGCGCCCGCGCTGGCCGTTGACCAGCGGGCGCAGCTCGTCGAAGGTGGCGCCGCCCGCGCGCCCTTCGAGGCGCAGCACTTCCTCGGACACCGGGTTGAGCAGCACGCGCGAGCTGTTGCGCAGCGTGCGCATGATCAGCCGCGTGTCGGTCTCGCGCGCGGCCAGCAGCGCCTGCTTGATGTGCTCGTGCACCTGGGCCTCCTGCGTGGCGACGAAGCGCGTGCCCATGTTCACGCCCTCGGCGCCCAGCGCCAGCGCGGCGGCCATGCCGCGGCCGTCGGCGATGCCGCCGGAGGCGATCACCGGCACCGACAGCGCCGAGACCGCGGCCGGGATCAGCACCAGGCCGGGCACGTCGTCCTCGCCCGGATGGCCGGCGCACTCGAAGCCGTCGATGCTGACGATGTCCACGCCGCGCTTCTCGGCGGCCAGCGCATGGCGCACCGAGGTGCACTTGTGCACGACCACGATGCCCGCCTCGCGCAGCTGCGCGAAGCGCTCGGCCGGCACGTTGCCGGCGGTCTCCACCACCGGGATGCCGGCGCGCACGATCACCTCGAAGATGCGGTCGTAGGGCGGCGGGTTGACCGTGGGCAGCATGGTCACGTTCACGCCGAAGGGTCGGTCGGTGAGCGTGCGGCAGTGCGCGATCTCCTCGGCCAGCGCCTCGGGCGTGGGCTGCGTGAGCGCGCCCAGCATGCCCAGCGCGCCGGCGTTGGACACGGCCGCCGCCAGCTTCGCGCGGCCGACCCACTGCATGCCGCCCTGCACGATCGGATGGCGGCAGCCCAGCAGGCGCGTGACGCGGTTGGCCTGCATGGCCCGGCTCATTCGAGGCGGATGTCGTTCTCGCGCACGATCTTGGTCCAGCGCTGCAGGTCTTCCTGCAGGAACTGCGCGAATTCGGTGTTGGTGTTGCCCACGGGCTCGTAGCCGAGCTGCAGGATCTTCTCCTTGACGTCGGGCATCCGGACGATCTGCCGGACGGCGGCCACGTACTTGTCGACGACGGCCGCCGGCGTGCCGGCCGGCAGGAACATGGCGCCCCAGCCGGGCAGGTTGATGTCGGGGTAGCCGGCCTCGGCGAAGGTGGGCACGGTGGGAAAGGTGGCGAGCCGGTTGGCCGAGGCCACCGCGATGATCTTGACCTTGCCGCTGCCGACCTGGTTGGCGTAGAAGCCGGCCGAGCCGTAGGCCAGCGCGATGTTGCCGCTGGCCAGGTCGGGGAAGGAGGCGGCTTCGCCCTTGTAGGCCACGTGCTTGATGCGGATGCCCGCGGCGCGGTTCAGCCCCTCGCCGATCAGGTGGCCGCCGGAGCCCACGCCGTAGCTGCCGAAGCTGTATTTCTCGGGCGCTGCCTTGGCGAGCCTGACGACGCCCGCCAGGTCGTCGGCCGGCAGCTGGGCGTTGGCCGCCAGCGTGATCGGGAAGCTCGCCACGATCGACACCGGCGCCAGGTCGTTCATCCTGTACTGCGGGTTGGGCTGCAGCACGAGGTTCTGCACGAAGCCGCTGATGGTGAACAGCGCCGTGTAGCCGTCGGCCGGCGACTTGGCGACGTGAGAGGTGGCCAGGATGGTGTTGGCGCCCGGCTTCGATTCCACGATGACCGCCTGGCCCCACAGCTCGTTGAGCTTGGCCGCCACCACCCGTGCGAGCACGTCGAGGTTGCCGCCGGGCGCGGTGGGGATGACGATCCGCACCGGCTTGTCGGGGAAGGCGCTTCCCTGGGCGAGCGCGCCGGGGCCGGCGCACAGGCCGAGGGCGGCCACGGCAGCGGCCAGAAGGGTGCGGCGCGGCATGCGCGCGATGGTGGGGGGCATGGCTGTCTCCTTGTCCTTGTGTCGGTGGGAACGGGGCCTACCAGCTCGGGCGGGCCACGCCCTCGCCGAAAGGCTCGTCGCGCCGGCGCACGGCGGCCTTGAAGCCGTGCGCGGCGACGTCTTCGTCGAAGGCCTTCTTGGCGCGCGACAGGTGCGCGCGCGCGTCGGTCTCGGCGGCCAGGCGCGCCAGCGTGCCGGCGCCGGCCAGTTCCAGCGCCAGGTTCACGATGCGCTTGTGCGCGGCCAGCAGTTCGGCATCGACCGTGGCCATGCGGCGGGCCAGGCCCATCACCTCGTCCTCCAGCCGCTCGGGCGGGGCGCTGGCCACGGCCAGGCCGATGCGCGCGGCGTCGGCGCCGCTGACCACGTCGCCCGTCAGCAGCAGGCGCTTGGCCCACTGCGGGCCGACGTGGTAGATCCACATGTGGTTGGGCGGCGAGCCCATCGCGCGCGTGGCCGGGAAGCCGATGCGCGCGTCGTCGGCGGCGATCACCAGGTCGCAGTACAGCGCCAGGTCGGTGCCGCCGGCCACGCAGTGGCCGTGCACCTTGGCGATGACGGGCTTGTGCACCACGAAGGCGGTGCGCAGCAGCTCCTGGAAGCGTTCGAGCTTCCACGTGTCGTCGTCGAAGCTGGCGTTGCCGCTGCGGTAGTCGAGCGCGGCGCCTTCCTCGGCGGCGTACTGCGCGTAGGCCGACTTCATGTCGTAGCCGGCGCAGAAGTCGGGGCCGGCGCCCTCGACCACGATGACGGCGACGCTGCGCAGGTCGTCGGCCTCCAGCAGCGCCGCGCGCAGTTCCTGCAGCAGCGGCCACGACAGCGCGTTGCGCCGCTCGGGCCGGTCCAGCGTGATGCGGGCGACGCCCGCGTCGACCGCGAAGCGCAGGTGCCGCGGATCGGTGAGCCACTTGCCCATGACGGTCCTCCTAGATCCTGCGCCCGGCGTTCTGCCAGAACGGCTCGCGCAGGCGGCGCTTGAAGATCTTGCCGCTGTCCTCGCGCGGCAGCGCGGCGTAGAAGTCGATGCGCCGGGGCACCTTGTACTTCGCCAGCCGCGACATCAGGTATTCGCGGATCTGCTCGACGCTCAGCTCGGCGCCGGGCATCGGCTCGACGGCGGCGGCCAGCGACTCGCCGAAGTCTTCGTCGGGAATGCCGAACACGGCGCAGTCCTTCACGCCCGGGCACTGCGTGAGCACCATCTCGATCTCGGCCGGGTAGATGTTGGTGCCGCCGAAGATCACCATGTCCGAGCGCCGGTCGCACAGGTACAGCCGGCCGTCCTTCATGTAGCCGATGTCGCCCAGGCTCACCAGCCCGTCGCGCTCGACCGAGCGGCGCTTCTCCTCGTGGTTCAGGTAGGTGAAGTCGGCATACGCCGGCACGCGGGCGTAGATCTCGCCGATCTCGCCCTCGGGCAGGCGCCGGCCGGCCTCGTCGTAGAAGGCCACCTGCGTGCCCGGCGTCGGCCGGCCGACGCAGCCGGGGTGCTCCAGCCAGTCCTGCGGCGTGGCCAGCGTGGCGGTGCCGACCTCGGTGCCGCCGTAGGTCTCGTAGACCACCGGGCCCCACCAGGCCATCAGTTCCTGCTTGACCTCGCGCGGGCACGGCGCGCCAGTGTGCGTGACCCAGCGCAGCGAACGCACGTCGTAGCGGTCGCGCACCTCGCGCGGCAGCTTGAGCATGCGCACGAACATGGTGGGCACCATCACGGCGTTCTCGATGCGGTGCCGGGCGATGAGCTCCAGCGTCTCCTCGGGGTCGAACTTCGACTGCAGCACCAGCACGTCCGCCGTCAGCAGCGCCTGGCGGCCGTAGGCGTTGGGCGAGGCGTGGTAGAGCGGTCCGCTCACCAGCGCCCGCACGCCCGGCTTCAGGCCGTAGACGCTGGCGAACATCTCCACGTAGGCCTGCGTCTGCTCGGGCGTGGCGGGCTCGCGCTTCACGCCCTTGGGATGGCCGGTGGTGCCCGAGGTGTAGATCATGGTGGCGCGGTTGCGCCGCGGCGGCCCGGCCAGCGGCTCGAAGCGGCTCAGCCAGCCGCCCCACTCGACGTCGCCCGGCGCCGGCGCGGCGAGCGATGCGGGCACGCCGTAGCGTGCGACGACCTCCGGCGGCGTGGGCACCACGAACACCTGGATGCCTGGCGGGATGCGGCCGCGGACCGGCGCCAGCAGGTCGGCATGGGCGACCAGCACCTTCGGCTTCGCGTCCTCCAGGATGTAGAGCACCTCGTCGACCTGGCCGTGCCAGTTGATCGGCACGCCGTAGGCGCCGACCGCATTGGCGGCCTGCTGCACCTCGAAGAAGGCGAAGTCGTTGCGCAGCAGCAAGGCGATGCAATCGCCCTCCTGCACGCCGATCTGCTCCAGGCCGGCCGCGGCCTGCTGGGCGTTGCGCAGCACCTCGTCGCGCGGCACGCCGCGGCCGTCGAGGTAGATCATGGGGGTCGTCATGGGAATCCTCTTCTCAGGCCAGCGCCGCGAGCCGCGCCGCATGGGCGTCGGCGTCGCCGAAGCACTGGTCCATCACGTGAATGCGCCGCAGGCTGTGGCCGACCGCGTACTCCTCGGTCATGCCGATGCCGCCGTGCAGCTGGATCGCGCCGTGCGCGACGGCGCGCGCGTTGCGGCCGACCGAGAGCTTCGCGCGCGACAGGTCGGCGCGCGCGTGCTCGCCGTCCGGCTCGTCGGCAGCGACGGCCGCGGCCAGCGCCATGCTGCGCGCCATCTCCAGCGCCACGAACATCTGCGAGGCGCGGTGGCGCAGCGCCTGGTTCTCGCCGATGGCGCGGCCGAACTGCTTGCGCGTGCGCACGTACTCCATCGCCAGCGCGAAGGCGGCCTCGGCCGCGCCCACCATGTCGGCGCAGGCCGCCGCCAGGCCCAGCGCCTGCGTGCGCTCGATGGCCAGGGCTTGCACCGCGGCGTCGAGCGGGTCGCCCAGCGGCTCGGCCGGCGCGTCGTCCAGCCGCAGCTCGCCGCCGGCGGTGTCGTCCACCAGGCGGAAGGCGCGCGCCTGCACGCCCGGCGCCGCCGGGTCCACCAGGAACAGGGCGCAGCCGGCGGCGTCGCCGGGCGCACCCGAGACGCGCGCGCTGACGACGACGCGCTGCGCCGGGCCCAGGCCGGCGACCGGCGACTTCACGCCCGTCAGGCGCCAGCCGTCCTTCGCGGGTCGCGCGGCCGCCTGCACCCACAGCGGCGCGTGGCGGCCCTCGGGTTCGTCGTGGGCCCAGGCCAGCCGCGTGCCGCCTTCGGCCACGCCGGGCAGCACCTGCGCCTGCTGGGCGTCGGTGCCGGCCAGGCGCAGCGCCGTGGCGCCGAGCACCGTCGCCAGGTAGGGTTCGAGCGAGAGCGCGCGGCCCATCGCCTGCATCACCGGCAGCAGGTCGCGTGCGCCGCCGCCGAAGCCGCCGTGCGCCTCGGGCAGCGGCAGGGCCGTCAGGCCGAGGCCGGCGAGCGCCGACCAGGTCTGCGCGTCGTGCCAGGCGTCGCCGGCCACCAGCGCGCGGCGCTGTTCGAAGGCGCCGCGGTCGGCCAGCAGGCGCGCCAGGCTGTCGCCGAGCGCGCGTTGATCGTCATCGAGTTCGAAGTTCATGGGGGGCGTTCACGGGCCCTAGCCGACGAGGGCCTTGGCGAGGATGTCGTTCTGCACTTCGGTCGTGCCGCCGTAGATGGAGGCGGCGCGGGAATAGAAGTAGCGCGGCGTGAGCGGGCCGTGCGCCAGCTCGTCGGCGTCGCGGCGCTCCAGGCCCTGCGGGCCGGCGAGCCGCGCGAGCAGCGCGTTGATCTCCTGCTGCAGCTCGGTGCCCTTGAGCTTGAGCACCGAGGCGAAGGCCGGCACGCGCGCCTGCTCGGCCGGGGTGAGCAGGAAGCGCCAGTTGGTGATCTCCAGCGCGCGGACCTCGGCGCCGAGCGCGGCGATCTCGGCGCGCAGCTTCGGGTCGTCCCACAGGGGCCGGCCCGCCTGCGTGGTCTGCTGCGCGATCTCGCGCGCGCGGTCCAGCCGCTCCCAGCACAGGCCGACGTTGGCGATGCCGGTGCGCTCGTTGGCCAGCAGGAACTTGGCGCAGTCCCAGCCGCGGTTCTCCTGGCCGACGAGCTGGTCCACCGGCACGCGCACGTCGTCGAAGAACACCTCGTTGAGGTGGTGGTCACCGTCGATCGAGCGGATCGGGCGGATGCGGATGCCCGGCGTCTTCAGGTCGATCAGCAGGAAGGAGATGCCCTCCTGCTTGCGCGCGCCGTCGTCGGTGCGCACCAGCGCGAACACCCAGTCGGCCAGGTGGGCGGTGGTGGTCCAGATCTTCTGGCCGTTGACGACATAGTGGTCGCCCTCGCGCCGCGCGGCGGTGCGCAGCGAGGCCAGGTCCGAGCCCGAGCCCGGCTCGGAGAAGCCCTGGCAGAACCACAGGTCGAGGTTGGCCAGGCGCGGCAGGAAGTGGTCGCACTGCGCGGGCGTGCCGAACTTCATCAGCACCGGCCCGAGCATGTTGGTGTTGAACACCTGCGGCAGCGGCGCGGGCGCGCGGTAGATCTCGTCGAGCAGGATGAGGCGCTCCACCTGGCCCAGGTCCGCGCCGCCGTACTGCCGGGGCCAGTGCGGCACGGCCCAGCCGCGCTCGTTGAGGATGCGCTGCCAGGTCACGGTGTCTTGCTTGCGCGGCGGGTGCCCGGCGCGCAGGCGCGCGCGGATGTCATCGGGCAGCCTCGCCTGGATGAACGCGCGCACCTCGTCGCGGAAGGCGCGCTGCTCGGTCGTCAGGGTCAGGTCCATGGCTCGAATCTTATGGTTCAACCAATGACTATGCAATACTAGCGAAAGCCCTAGGACTTCTCATGACCATCACCGACCCGCTGTTCCAGCCCGTGCGCACCCGGCGCGGATTCGAGGCCGTCTGCGACCGCATCCGCGAGCAGCTCATGAGCGGCACGCTCAAGCCGGGCGACCGGCTGCCCGGCGAGCGCGAGCTGTCCGAGCGCTACGGCATCGGCCGCGCGGCCGCGCGCCACGCGCTGCGCAGCCTGGAGGTGGCGGGCGTGGTGGAGGCGCGCAAGGGCATCAACGGCGGCTTCTACATCCGCAGCGGCGGCGGCAGCGCCGGCCTGGCGCAGACGGTGCAGGACATGGTCTCGCTGGCGCAGGCCTCGATCGAGAGCGTCACCGAGGCGCGCATCGAGATCACCTGCGTGGCGATCCGGCTGGCCTGCGAGCGCGCGACCGAGGAGGAGCTCGACGCGATCCAGGAGGACATCGACATCCACGCGGACCTGTTCCGCATGGGGCAGGGCTCGCGCAACGTGCAGTCGGTGATCCAGTTCTACCGGCTCATCGCGCAGGCCACGCACAACCCGCTGATCGTGATGATGGTGGACGCGCTGTCGCAGGTGTACCGCGGCCTGCTGGCGCAGGTGGACCCGCGGCCCAACAAAGACATCATGGTGATCCGCCAGCGCATCCTCGACCTCATGCGCAAGCGCGACGCGCAGGCGGCATCCGAGGCGATGGCGCAGCACCTGCGGCGCGTGAGCAACTACCTCGACGCCGAGAGCCGCGAGCCGCAGCGTCCGCGGCGCGGCCGCGCCGGCCGCGGCTGAGGCGCCTCAGCCGCGCGCGCCGGTGGTCAATACCACCTTGCCGGTGGTCTGGCGCGAGGTGATACGCTGCAGCGCCTGCACCGCCTCGGCCAGCGGGAAGGTGGCCGACACCAGCGGCCGCACCAGGCCGCGGGCGCACAGGTCCAGCACCTGCGCCAGGTTCGCGCGCGCCTCGTCCCAGCAGCCGTCGCGCCACACGTCGTAGCGCACGCCGAGGATGTCGAAGCCCTTGACCAGCGGGTAGTTGACCCGGATCGACGGGATGCGCCCGGAGGTGAAGCCGATCACCAGGTAGCGCCCGTCGAAGGCCATGCAGCGCACCGCCTCGTCGAAGGCGTCGCCGCCCACCGGGTCGTAGGCCACGTCCACGCCGCGTCCGCCGGTCAGCGCCTTCACCTCTTCGCGCCAGCCGGGCTGCGTGTAGTCGATGGCCGCCTCGGCGCCGTGTTCCAGGCACAGGGCACGCTTCTCGGGCGTGCTGGCCGCGGCGATCACGCGGGCGCCGAGGGCGCGGCCGAGCTGCACGGCCGCCAGCCCCACGCCGCCGGCGGCGCCCAGCACCAGCATCCATTCACCGGCGGCCAGCCGGCCGCGCTGCTTGAGCGCGTACAGCGTGGTGCCGTAGACCACCGGGATGGCGGCCGCTTCCTCGAAGCGCAGTCCCGGCGGCAGGCGGAACACGCGGGCGGCATCGAGCACGATCGCCTCGGCGAAGCCGCCGCCGCGCGCGTCGGAAACCGCCATCACGCGCTCGCCCACGGCGAACTGCGTCACGCGCGCGCCCACCGCCTCGACCACGCCGGCGCTCTCGCTGCCCGGCACCCAGGGCAGCGGGGGCTTGATCTGGTGCAGCCCCTCGGCCTTGAGGGCGTCCGGGAAGTTGGCGCCGGCCGCATGCACGCGCACGCGCACCTCGTGCGCGCCCGGCTCGTTCGGCGCGATGTCGATGTATTCCAGCTGTTCGACCGGGCCGAAGCGATGGCAGACGATGGCTTTCATGGGAGGCGTCGATTGTCTAGTTAATGGTCAGACCATAGAATATACGAACACATGTGCCGATGAAACACCCCATGCTGGTCAAGACCTACTGCCTGCGTTCCGACCGCGCCGTGCGTGCGGCGCCCCCGCCCTGCGGCGACACCCTGCTCTACCGCGTGCTGCGCCACATTCCCACCGACTCGGTGACGGCCGAGCAGGCCGGCACCGCGATGGCGCCCGGCGCCGAGCACATCGGTGCGGTGCTCGAATGCACCTTCGCCGATGCCGGCGAGCAGGCGCGCGCCGTCGACACGCCTGCCTGGCGCGCCTTCGAGGCCGCGCTGCACGCATCGGAGGAACTGCTGTTCGCGCTCGACAGCGCCGCCAACGTGCCGATCGCGCCGCGCGGTGCCGCACGCGACGGCGGCTTCCGCCGCTGGATGCTGCTCAAGCGGGCCGCACCGGCCGCCGACGCGTTCCGCGATGCCTGGTTCGGGCGCCATGCGCAACTGGTGTCCCGGCTGCCCGGCGTGGACGGCTACTGCCAGCACCTGGTGGCCGCGCGCTTCGACGCGCGGCTCGCGCCCGTGTCGTACGAAGCGCTGCAGGTCGACGGCATCGCCGCGCTGTGCTTCGCCGACGAGGCGGCGATGCTCGCCTCCTACGCCTCGCCCGCGCGCGTGCCGCTGCGCGACGACGGCCTCGCGCTGCTGGCCGGCAACGTTACCCTGCTGGTGCAGGGCGAGCGGCTGGCATGACCGCGCGCCTGGGCTTCATCGGCCTCGGCGCCATCGGGGCGCCGATGGCGCAGCGCCTGCTCGAGGCCGGCCATGCGCTGACGGTGTTCAACCGCAATCCCGCCAAGGCCCGGCCGCTGGCCGATGCCGGCGCCGCGCTGGCCGCGGACATCGGCGGGCTGGTGCGCGCCAGCGACTGCGTGTTCCTGTGCCTGAGCGACACCGCCGCGGTCGAGCAGGTGGTGTTCGGCGAGGGCGGCGTGGCCTCGGCCGGGCGGCCGGGCCAGCTGCTGGTGGACCTCTCGACCATCCATCCCGAGGCCACGCGCGCGATGGCCGCGCGCCTGCGCGCGCAGTGCGGCATGGGCTGGGTCGACGCGCCCGTCTCCGGCGGCCCGGCCGGCGCTTGCGCCGGCACGCTGGCGGTGATGGCCGGCGGCACGCCGGAGGACGTGGCGCGCGCGCAGCCGCTGCTGATGGCCTTCGCCGGGCGCGTCACGCACATGGGCCCGAGCGGCTGCGGCATGGCGATGAAGGCCTGCAACCAGATGATGAGCTTCGGCAGCGCCGCGGTGATCGCCGAGACGCTGCACCTGGCGGCGCGCTTCGGCATCGACCCGGCGCTGGTGCCGCAGGCGGTGCAGGGCGGCTTCGCCGATTCGGCGGTGCTGCGCCACTACGCGCCGCAGATGATCGAGGGCCGGCTGTCGGGCAACGGCCGCACCGCGATGAAGGACCTGGACATCGCGCTCGACCTGGCGCGTGCGCAGGGCTGCGCGGTGCCCATGACCAGCCTGGTTGCGTCGATGTTCCGCCTGGTGCTGGCGCAAGGCTTCGAGCAGGGCGGCATGGCCACGCCGATGCGGCTGTACGCGCAAGGCCCGCTGGTGGCGAGCGAGGTTCGCTCATGAGCCGCGACGCACCTTTGCAGGACGCCGTGCCCGCCGAAGTGGACGTGGTGGTCGCCGGCACCGGCGCCGGCGGCATGGCCGCCGCGGTGGCCGCGCGCAAGTTGGGGCTGGAGGTGCTGCTGCTGGAGAAGGAGCCCTTCTACGGCGGCACCACGGCCCGCTCGGGCGGCGTGCTGTGGATCCCGAACAACCCGATCTCGGCCTTCCGCCCCGAGCCCGACTCGCTCGACGCCGCGCGCGCCTACCTGCGCCACGAGTGCGGGGACCGCTACGACAGCGAGCGCGTCGAGGCCTTCCTGGCGCACGGCCCGCGGATGGTGGACTTCTTCGTGAAGGAGACCGCCGTGCAGCTGGTGCCGCTGCCCGAGTACCCCGACTACCATGCCGAGAGCCCGGGCGGCCGCACGGCCGGCCGCTCCATCATGGCCGCGCCCTTCGATGCGCGCGCGCTGGGCGAGCACGTGCGCGGCCTGCGCCCACCGCTGCGCGAGATCACCTTCGTCGGGATGATGTTCAACTCCAGCGCGGAGATCTCGCACTTCTTCAACGTCACGCGCTCGCTGCGCTCGGCCGCCTACGTGGCGCGGCGCCTATGCACGCATGCCTTCGAGATGCTCACCCACGGCCGCGCGATGCGCCTGACCAACGGCAACGCCCTGGCCGCCCGGCTGGCGCGCACCGTGTTCGACCTGGGCATCCCCATGTGGCTGTCCTCGCCGCTGGCCGCGCTGCACCGCGACGAGGGCGGCGCGGTGCGCGCCGTGAGCGTGCAGCGCCCGGACGGCAGCACCGTGCGCATCGGCGTGCGCGCCGGCGTGGTGCTGGCCGCGGGCGGCTTCCCGCAGGACCCGCAGCGCCGCGCGCAGCTGTTCCCGCACGCGCCCACCGGCCGCGAGCACCACTCGCCGGCGCCGCCGGGCAACACCGGCGACGGCCTGCGGCTGGGCGAGTCCGTCGGCGCCGAGGTCGTGCGCGACCTGCCCAGCGCGGCGGCGTGGATCCCGGTGTCGCTGGTGCCGCGCGGCGACGGCGAGCCCGGCGTGTTCCCCCACCTGATCGACCGCTACAAGCCCGGCGTGATCGCGGTCAACCGGCAGGGCCGGCGCTTCGCCAACGAGTCGGACTCGTACCACGACGTCGGGCAACAGATGCTGCGCGCCTGCGGCGAGGGCGGGCCGGTCGAGGCCTGGCTGATCGCCGACCATCCGACCCTGCGCCGCTACGGGCTCGGCCACGCCAAGCCCTTCCCGCTGCCGCTCGGGCCGTACCTGCGCTCGGGCTACCTGCTGCGCGGCGCCACGCTGGCCGAGCTGGCGGCGCGGGCCGGCATCGACGCGCGGCAGCTGGAGCGCACGGTGGCCGACTACAACGTCGGCGCGCGCGAGGGCCAGGACCCGCAGTTCCGCCGCGGCTGGCGCGTCTACAACCGCTTCCTCGGCGACCGCACGCACCGGCCCAACCCGTGCGTGGCGCCGGTCGAGCGCGGCCCCTTCTATGCGGTGAAGATCGTGATGGGCGACTTGGGCACCTTCGCCGGCCTGCGCACCGACGCCCACGCGCGCGTGCTCGATGCGCAGGGCGCGCCGATAGAGGGCCTGTTCGCGGCCGGCAACGACAACGCCAGCGTGATGGGCGGCGGCTACCCGGGCGGCGGCATCACGCTCGGGCCGGCGATGACCTTCGGCTTCATCGCCGCGGAGTACATGGCCGGCCGCGCGGCGGCCGGGGCGCTCAGTCCATCGTGATGTGGTTGTCCCTGGCGACCTTGCCCCACAGGGCGTGGTCGCTGCGGATGATCTCGCCCAGCTCCCGTTCGCCGCCCTGGGCGACCACGTAGACGGTGCGGAACTTCTGCTGGATGTCCGGCTGCGCCAGCACCTGCGCGACCGCGCCGCCGAGCCGCTCCACGATCGGCGCCGGCGTGCCGGCGGGCGCGACCAGCCCGAACCAGGTCTGGGTGTCGTAGCCGGGCACTGCCTCGGCAATGCTCGGCACGTCGGGCAGCAGCGGGCTGCGCTTCGCGGTGGACACGCCGAGCAGGCGCATCCGGCCCTCCTTCACGAAGCCGGCCGTGGCGGAGGAAGGCGTGGACAGCATGTACTTGGTCTGGCCCGCGAGCAGCGCCTGCGCCGCCGGGCCGGCGCCGGGGTAGGGCACCATCACCATCTTGCGGATGCCGGCGGCCTCGTGGAAGGCCTCCATCGCGAGCTGGCCGACGCCGCCGAGCGCCGAGGCGCCCCACTCGAGTTGGCCGGGATGCTCGCGCGCCTGCTTCACGAACCCGGCGAGCGTGGGCGGCATCGACGGATGCGCCATCAGCACCATCGGCGAAGTGCCCAGCAGCGAGACCGGCACGAAGTCCTTGAGGGCGTCGTAGCTCGGCTTGCGCTGCACCAGCGGCACCGTCACCAGGCCGCTGCCGTGCAGCAGGAAGGTGTAGCCGTCGGCCGGCTGCTGCGCCACGTACTGCGAGGCGATCGCGCCGCCCGCGCCGGGCTTGTATTCCATCACCACCGGCTGGCCCAGCAGCTTCTGCAGCGGGTCCTGGATGTAGCGGCCGAGCACGTCGTTGGTGCCGCCGGCCGCGGCCGGTACGATGAAGCGGATGGGACGCTGCGGCCAGGGGTCCTGCGCGAACGAGGGGCGTGCCAGTGCGCCGAACGCGGCGCCTGCGGCGAGCAGGGTTCGTCGTTTCATGGTGGGTGTCTCGTGTCTCCTGTGGACCTGCGATGATGCGCCGTCGGCGTAGAAATGTCCATAGGTCTTACCAAAAGACATTTCCGCCTCTATCATCGCGCCCATGAATTCGCAGGGACCGCTCGCCGGCATCCGCGTGGTCGAGATGGCCGGCCTTGCGCCCGGGCCTTTCGCCGCGATGATGCTGGCCGACATGGGGGCGCAGGTGCTGCGCGTGGACCGCCCGCAGCCGGCCGCGCGGCCGATGCCGCAGCGCTTCTGGTTCACCGACCGCAACCGCCGCTCGATCGCCGTCGACCTCAAGTCGCCCGAAGGCGTGGCGCTGCTGCTGCGGCTGGTGGGCGAGGCCGACGCGCTGATCGAGGGCTTCCGCCCCGGCGTGATGGAGCGGCTGGGCCTGGGCCCCGACGCCTGCCTGGCGCGCAACCCGCGGCTGGTGTACGGCCGCATGACGGGCTGGGGCCAGGAGGGGCCGCTGGCCCAGGCGCCCGGCCACGACATCAACTACATCGCGCTGGCCGGCGCGCTGGACGCCATCGGCCCGGCCGACGGCGCGCCGGTGGTGCCGCTGAACCTGGTCGGCGACTTCGGAGGCGGCGGCATGTACCTGGCGTTCGGCCTGGCCTGCGGCCTGCTGGAGGCGGCGCGCAGCGGCCGGGGGCAGGTGATCGACGCCGCGATGGTCGACGGCGCCGCCTCGCTCATGACCTACTTCTACGGCTACCTCGCCGGCGGCAAGTGGCCCGGCCGCGGGCGCGCCACCACCGGCGGCGCGGCGCCGCACTACGGCGTGTACCGCACCCGGGACGACCGTTACCTCACGCTCGGCGCCGCCGAGCCGAAGTTCTACGCGAACCTGCTGCGCGCCCTGGGCCTGGACGCCGAGGCGCTGCCCTCGCGCGACGACCCGGCCCACTGGCCGGCGCTGCGCGAGCGCATCGCGGCGGTGATCCGCACGCGCACGCGGGCCGAATGGGATGCGCTGCTGGCGCAGGCCGACATCTGCTACGCGCCCGTGCTCGACATGCGGGAGGCCGCGGCGCATCCGCACAACGCGGCACGCGGCACCTTCGTGGAGGTCGACGGCCACGTGCAGCCCGCGCCCGCGCCGCGCTTCTCGCGCACGCCGGCCGCGGTGCCGCGCGCCGGCGTCGCGCCGGGCGTGGACGCGCGGGCGGCGCTGGCGGGCTGGGGCCTGGCCGAGGGCGAGATCGATGCGCTGGTGGCGCGGGGCATCCTCGCCTGAGGAGGACTCAGGCCGGCTCCAGCCTGATCCCCTTCTCGCGGATCACGCGCGTCCACTGCGCGTGCTCGCGCCGGATCACCTCGGCGAACTCGGCGCGGCCGCCGCGGGCGGCCAGCACCCCCAGCGCACGGAAGCGCGCGGCGACCTCGGGCTGCGCGATCGCCGCCGCGATCGCCTCGGACAGCCGGTCGGCCACCGCGGGCGGCGTGCCCGCGCGCGCGACGAAGCCGTACCAGGCCTGGGCCTCGAAGCCCGGCACCACCTCGGCGATGGCCGGCACGTCGGGCAGCAGGTCGGTGCGCGCCGGCGAGCCGGCGCCCAGCAGGCGCAGCCGGCCTTCCTTCACCAGCCCCAGCGTCGGCGCCGTGATGGACGACAGCAGGTACTTGATCTGGCCGGACACCAGCGCCTGCGTGGCCGGCGCCGAGCCCGGGAACGCGACCCTCACCATGCCCTTGATGCCCGCCATGTCGTGGAACACCTCGGTCGCCAGGTGGCCCACGCCGCCGAGCGCCGCGGTGCCCCACTCGAGTTGGCCGGGATGGGCGCGCGCATGGTCGACGAACGCCGCCAGCGTGGCGGGCATGGACGGGTGCGCCATCAGCACCAGCGGCGCCGTGCCCTTGAGCGACAGCGGGACGATGTCCCGGAGCACGTCGTAGCGCGCGTTGGGCATCAGCAGCGGCGAGGTCACCAGGCCGTTGTGGTGGGTGAGGAGGGTGTAGCCGTCGGCCGGCTGCTGCAGCATGAACTGCGTGCCGATCACGCCGCCCGCGCCGGCCTTGCTCTCGACCAGCACCGGCTGGCCGAGCGGGGCGGCGAGCGACGGCGCGACGTCGCGCGAGAGCACGTCGTTGGTGCCGCCGGCGGCGCCGGGGTTGACGATGCGGATCGGGCGCTGCGGCCAGGCGCCCTGGGCGCGGCCCGGCAGGGGCAGCGCCGCGGCGGCGGCGAGCGACAGGAGGTGGCGGCGGCGAGGCATGGCGCGTCCCTCAGGCATCGGGCCAGGCCGGCGTGGCCTGCCGCTGGCCCATCAGGGCGGGCGGCTGCGCCGCGTCGACGGGGTCGATGCGCAGGCGGGTGAGACGCAGGAAGCAGATCTTCCACGCGCCGCCGTCGAGCCGGTATTCCTCCTCGTAGTGGCCGTAGCCCCGGAAGCCGCGGCTGCCGGGCGTCTCCCTGGCGCTGCTGCCGTCGGTCCATTCCACGTAGTCCTCCATCGCCCAGGTCACGCGCGCGTGGGCGTCGGAGAGGAAGCGGATCTCCGGCATGTGGCAGTGGTGCACGGAGATGGTGGGCGCGAGCCGCGTGGACACGCCCTTCACGAAGGTGGCCACGTCCGCGCCTGCGGGTGCCGAGCCCAGGCCCTCGAAGCGGCAGTCGGCCGTGAACAGCGAGGGCAGGCGCTCCCACTGCTTGGTGTCGATGAAGCGGCAGTAGCGCGCCTTGGTCTCGGCAATGGCCTGCGCGGCCAGCAGGCCCTGCACGCCGGACGGGAGGGCGGAAGTCATGGGCGTCTCCAGGTTGACGGCGGAATGATTGAATTTATAATGGTCATACCAATGATACACGGCCTCGCGCCGCCTGCCATGTTCGACAGACTCGAAGCCGATTTCCCGGCACACACCCCGCGCCCCGCCGATGCGCCCAAGGCCCTCGAAGGCGTGCGCGTGATCGACTTCAGCCACTTCCTCGCCGGCCCCTTCGCCACGATGATCATGGGCGACATGGGCGCCGACGTGATCAAGGTCGAATCGCCCGGCCGCGGCGACGAGTTCCGCCACTACCCGCCGGTGCCGGAGGAAACGCCCGCGCAGGGCGCGCCCTACGTCTGGAGCAACCGCAACAAGCGCAGCCTGGCGCTCAACCTCAAGAGCCCGGAGGCGGTCGCGGTGATCCGCGAGCTGATCGCGCAGGCCGACGTGCTGTGCGAGAACTTCTCCACCGGCGTGATGGAGCGCTTCGGGCTGGACTACGCGTCGGTACGCGAGATCAACCCGAAGATCATCTACTGCTCGGTCTCGGCCTATGGCCGCGAGGGCGCGTTCAAGGACCGCCTGGGCTTCGACCCGATCGCACAGGCCGAGAGCGGCTTCATCTCGATGAACGGCTACAGCGACCGCCAGGGCGTTCGCACGCTGTCGCCGGTGGTGGACATCAGCACGGCCATGATGGCCTGCAACGCGATCCTGGGCGCGCTGCTGGCGCGCGGGCGCACGGGCCAGGGCCAGCACATCGAGATCGCGCTGTTCGACAACGCCGTGCTCATGACGGGCTACGCGGCCATGCAGCACATGTACACCGGCGCCGTGCCGCAGCGCCACGGCAACACCAGCCCCGACACCTGCCCCTCCGGCGTGTTCATGAGCCAGGACAAGCCCTTCTACATCAACTGCGGCAACGACAAGATCTTCCATCGCCTGGCCGCGCAGGTGCTGGAGCGGCCCGACCTGGCCGACGACCCGGTGTACTCGGACCGCAACGGCCGCATGGCCCGCCGCGACGAGATCTTCCGGCTGCTCGAGGAACTGTTCGCGCAGCACCCCTGGTCGTACTGGCAGCCGCGCATGCGCGCCGCGCAGATCCCCTGCGGCGAGGTGCGCAACGTCGGCGACGCGCTGCGCTCGCCCGAGGCGCGCGAGCGCCGGCTGGTCAGCCGCGTGGCGCACCCGGTGCTCGGCTGGATCCCGAACGTGCGCCTGCCGATCCTGTACTCGGGCACGCCGCTGGCCGATCCGCAGCCCGCGCCGGCCGTCGGCCAGCACACCGATGAGGTGCTGGCGCAGGTGCTGGGCTACGACGCGCCGCGCATCGCCGCGCTGCGCGAGGCCGGCGCGCTCGACGCGCCGACGCCGCGCCGGCCGCACCCGGCCGCCACCGAGGTCACGCCCGGATGAGGGAACTTCCGCCCCCGGCGCCGCGCACCCTGCTGCACACGCGGCAGGTGCAGTGCACGGGCTGGGAGCGCGAGGACGGCCTGTTCGACATCGAGGGGCGCATGAGCGACGTGCGCACGTTCGACCAGGACGGCGCACGCGGCAACGTGCCGCGCCGCGCCGGCGAGCCCGTGCACCTGATCTCTCTGCGCATCACGGTGGACGCGCAGCTTCGCATCGTCGCGGCGCAGGCCTGCTCGCACCAGGTGCCCTTCGACGACTGCACGCGCATCAACGACGCCTACGAGCGCCTGGTCGGGCTGCAGATCAAGGGCGGCTTCGGCAAGGCGGTGAAGGATCTGTTCGCCGGCGAGCAGGGCTGCACCCACCTGACCGAGCTGCTGGGGCCGATGGCGACGACCGCCTTCCAGACCCTCGGCCCGGCGCTGGAGCGCCGCCGCGTGGCGCGCGGCGAGCCGCTGGAGGACCCGGCCAGCCGGCGGCGCCTGCAGGACAGTTGCTACGGCCTGCGCGCCGGCGGCCCCGCGGCCGTCGTGCGCTGGGGCGCGTGGGACGGCCGCTGAGGCCGCGCGGCCCCGCTTCCCTATTCGGGCTGCACGCCCTTGGCCACCAGCAGCGCCTGGAAGCGGGCGCCCTCGCGGTCGACCAGCGCGCGGAACGCCTCGGGCGTGCTGTACTTGGGCTCGTTGCCCGACTTCTGCAGCGCGGTGCGCAGCTCCGGGTCGTCCAGCGCCGTCTTCATCGCGGCGTTGAGCTTGCGCACCACGGGATCGGGCGTGCCGGGCGGCGCCACCAGGCCGAAGAACACCTCGGTCGTCATGCCGGGGAAGCCCTGCTCGGCCATGGTCGGCACGTCGGGCAGTTGCTTCTCGCGCTGCGGCCCGGTGACCGCCAGCGCCTTGAGCTTGCCCGAGCGCACCAGCGGGATGTTGGAGGACAGCGCGTCGAACAGGAAGTGCACGTTGCCGCCCAGGATGGCGGCGGCCGATTCCGCGCCGCCCTTGAAGGGCACGTGCAGCGCGTCGAAGCCGCCCTCGGCCTTCAGCAGCTCCGCCAGCAGGTGCAGGCTGCCGTTCACGCCGTTGGAGCCGAAGCTCAGCTTGCCCGGGTTCGCCTTGCCGTAGGCCACCAGCTCCTTCACGTTGTTCACGCCCAGGGCGGGCGAGGCCACGAGGATGAAGCCCGAGCTCGTCGCCTGGCTCACCGGGATCAGCGTCTTCACGTCGTAGCCCGGGTTCTTGTACAGGTAGGGCGAGATCGCCATGACGCTGTTGCCCACCCACACCAGCGTGTGGCCGTCGGCCGGCGAGCGCACGGTCTGCGCCACCGACATCGTGCCCGACGCGCCGGGCTTGTTCTCGATCACGACCGGCTGGCCGAGCAGCTTGGCCAGCTTGTCGCCGACCAGCCGCGCCGTGATGTCGGTGCTGCCACCGGCGCCGGCGCCCACCAGGATGTGGATCGGCTTGGAGGGGAAGGGCTCCTGCGCCCGGCCCGGGCGGGCGAGCGCCAGGGCGCCCAGGCCCAGGCCCGCGGCCGCGACGAAGCGGCGGCGTGCGTGCGAAGAGAGGGTGTCGTCATGCATGGGGTGTCTCCGTCAACGAAAAGGGGGCGGGCCGGCGCGCCGCGCGGGACGAGCGGCTCCCGCGGGCGGTGCCTTAGAAAAGGCCATGAGTATATTGGTCAGACCATTAATGAAGATTCGTGTTTTCCCGACGCGTCAGCGCCCGAAGGCGCCGGCGCTGCGCAGCGCCTCGATCCGCGCGGCGTCGTGGCCGAGCACCTCGGCCAGCACCGTTTCCGTGTGCTCGCCCAGGCGCGGCGCGGCCACGGGCGCGGCCAGCGGCGTGGCGCTCAGGTGCATCGGCAGGGCGATGTCGGGCACCGACCCCGCGGTGGGGTGCGGGATGTCGCGCACGATGCCGCGCGCGCGGACCTCGCCGGAGGCCAGCGCCTCGGGCAGCGAGCGCACCGCGCCGGCCGGGATGCCCGCTTCGCGCAGGCGCGCCAGCCAGTGCGCGCGCGTGTCGTGGCGAACAGGCCGGCCAGCACGGCGATGACCTCGTCGCGCCGGGCCAGCCGCCCGTCGATGGTCTGCAGGCCCGGGTCGTCGGCCACCTGCGGCATGCCGGCCACCTGGAGGAACAGGCGCCGGAACAGCGAGGTGCTGGTGCAGGTGATGAACAGCGGCTCGTCGGCGGTGGCGAACACGCCGCTGGGCACCGCGTCGTTGCTGGTGTTGCCGTTGCGCCGCGGCACCTTGGCGCCGAACAGGTATTGCATCGACATGAAGCCCGTCATCAGCATGGCGGTGTCGAACAGCGGCACGTCGACGTGCTGGCCGCGCCCGGTGCGCTGGCGCGCCGCCAGCGCCAGCAGGATGGCGTTGCCCGCCACCAGCGCGGTGGAGATGTCGATCACCGCGGGCCCGGTGCGCACGCCCTCGCGGTCGGCGTGGCCGGTGAGCGACATGAAGCCGCTCTCGGCCTGCATGATGGTGTCGAAGCCGGGGCGGTCTGCCAGCTCGCCGCTGCGGCCGAAGGCCGACACCGAGCAGTACACCAGCGACGGGCGGCGCGCGGCGAGCGTCTCGTAGTCCAGCCCGTACTGCGCCATCACGCCGGTGGAGAAGTTCTCCACCAGCACGTCGGCCCGGTCGACCAGCGCCTGCGCGACCTCGCGCCCCTGCGGCGTCTTCAGGTCGAGCGTGACCGAGCGCTTGTTGCGGTTGCACCAGAGGAAGCTCGCGCCCTGGCCGTCGAGCGAGGCCTCGGCCGGCGCGAACCAGCGCTGGTCGTCGCCCTGGGGTTTCTCGATCTTGATGACGTCGGCGCCGGCGTCCGCGAGGATCATGGTCGCCAGCGGGCCGGCGACGAAGTGCGTGAAGTCGATGACGCGCAGGCCGGCCAGCGGCGTGTTCCCGGGTCGTGTGGGGTGCATGGCTCAGGTGCCCGTGAAGCGGGGCGTGCGTTTCTGGGCGAAGGCCTCCAGGCCCTCGCGGCGGTCGCCGGCATGGGCGTGCGCCTCCAGCATGGTGCGCTCGGCGCGCAGCGCCACCGGCAGCGGCTGTTCCAGGCTGTCGCCGAGCAGCTGCTTCATGCGGCGCAGGCCCAGCGGGCTCTTGTCGGCCAACTGCGCGCACCAGGCCAGTACGGCGGCCTCCAGCGCGTCGGCCGGAACGACCTCGTGGACCAGCCCCCAGTCGGCCAGGGTGTCGGCCGGCAGCTGCTGCGCGGTGAACATCATCTGCTTGGCGCGCGCCACGCCGATGCGGCGCGGCAGCCGGGCGGTGGCGCCCCAGCCCGGCAGCAGGCCGAGCTTCGCGTGGGCATCGCCGAAGCGCGCCTCGCGCGCGGCGACCACGAGGTCGCATGCCAGCACCAGCTCCAGCCCGCCGGCCAGCGCCAGGCCGTTGACGGCGGCGATCACCGGCAGCGGGAAGGCCTCGATGCGCTGCAGCAGCGCGTGGGCGGCGTCGGCGAAGTCGCGCGCGGCGGCCTCGCCGAGCCCGCGCACCGACAGCAGGTCGGCGCCGGCGCAGAAGGCGCGGCCGCGGCCGGTGAGGACGACGCTGCGCAGGGCGGCGTTGCGGGCGGCGATGTCGAGCGCCGCGTCCAGCTCCTCGAGCATCCGGGGGCTCACGCTGTTCATCGCCTGCGGGCGGTCCAGCACGAGCCATGCGGCGGTGCCGCGCACGTCGAACTGCAGGGTCTCGAAGGCGTGGGTCGGTGTGGCGGGCATGGGTCGGTGCCGATTGACATTCGTTTGGGCCATCCATAATAATGGTCTAACCATTCAATGCAAGCGTAACGACCCGCGAATGACTGCCCTTCCCGCCGAGATGCTGGACGCCCTCCTGGCGCAGCGCCACAGCTGCCGCGCCTTCCTGCCGCGCCCCGTCGAGCGCGCCACCATCGAGTCGATCCTGCGCACCGCCCAGCGCGCCGGCTCGTGGTGCAACTCGCAGGCCTGGCAGGTGAGCATCGCCTCCGGCGCCGCCGCCGAACGGCTGCGCGAGCGCCTGGTCGCGGCGCAGCAGGGCGGCGGCGAGGCGGCCAGCGACTTCCCCTTTCCCGCCGAGTACACCGGCCGCTACCTGGAGCGGCGGCGCGAATGCGGCTTCCAGCTGTACCAGTCGGTGGGCGTGGAGCGCGGCGACAAGGAAGGCTACGCGCGCCAGACGCTGGAGAACTTCCGCCTGTTCGGCGCGCCGCACGTGGCGGTGCTCACCAGCGACCCGGGCCTGGGCGTGTACGGCGCGGTGGACGTCGGCGGCTACGTGCAGGTGCTGCTGCTGTCGATGCAGGCGCACGGCGTGGCCTCGATCGCGCAGGCGGCGCTGGCGCGCCACAGCGCGCTGGTCAAGCGCGAGCTGGGCATCCCGGCCGAGCGCCTGATGGTGTGCGCCGTGTCCTTCGGCTACGAGGACGCGCAGCACGCCGCCAACCGATTCCGCACCCGCCGCGCCGGCCTCGACGAGGTGGCGAGCTTCGTGGACGACTGATGAAGACCCTCGCAGACCGCAGCATCGCCATCGTCGGCTATGCAGAAACCAAGCTGGTGCGCCGCAGCGGGCGCACCGCGCTGTCGCTGGCCGGCGAGGCGGTGGACAGGCTGCTGGCGCAGACCGGCATCGAGCGCTCGCGCATCGACGGCTTCGCCACCACGCTGGCGATGAGCGAGGGCGGCAACCCGTTCTACAGCAACCTGCTGGCCGAGGGCCTGGGCCTGTCCGTCACCTGGTGCCAGGCCACCGAGATCGGCGGCGCCTCCTCCGGCGGCAACATCGCGCGCGCGGCGGCGGCCATCCAGGCCGGCCTGTGCGACATCGTGCTGTGCCTGGCCTCGGACGCGGTGTCCACCGTCGACCGCTCGGTGCAGTCGGGCCACCGCACGGAATACTGCGACCCGGCCGGCTACGCCGGGCCGCTGTCGGCCTTCGCGCTGCTGTCGAACGTGTACGACCGGCGCCACGGCCTGCCGCACGACGCGCTGGCGCGGCTGGCGGTGACGCAGCGCGAGGGCGCGCTGCTCAACGAGAACGCTTGCGAGGTGCTGCGCCGCCCGCTGACCGAGCGCGACTACCTCGACTCGAAGATCGTGTCGGACCCGCTGCGCATCCTCGACTGCGTGATGCGCTGTGACGGCGCCAGCGCGGTGCTGGTGATGTCCACCCGCCGCGCGCGCGAGATGGGCTTCCAGAAGCTGGTGCACCCCGTCGCCTACGCCGAGCGCATCAACTTCGACCCGCCCGAGGCCTGCGGCGACATGCTGCGCACCGGCTTCACCGACGTGGGCCCGCGCGCCTTCGGCGCCGTCGGCTGGAAGCCCTCGGACGTGAAGATGCTGCACTGGTACGACGACTTCCTGATCGCGCTGATCCTGCAGCTGGAGCAGACCGGCTTCTGCGGCCCCGGCGAGGGCGGCGCCTTCGTCATGGCGCACGACATGACCTGGCACGGCGACCTGCCGCTGAACACCGGCGGCGGCCAGATCTCGGCCGGCCAGCCCGGCCTGGCCGGCGGCGGCGTCAACCTGGTGGAGTGCCTGCGCCAGATGTTCGGCGAGGCGGGCGCGCGCCAGGTGCGCGACGCGAGCAACGCCATGCTGTCCGGCATCGGCGTGATCCAGTACGCCCGCACCTGGGGCACGAGCACCGTGATGCTGCTGGAGCGAAGCCAATGAGCACGACCCATCCGCTGCCCGACGTGGGCGCGCCCTTCGTCGAAGGCCTGCGTGAAGGCCGCCTGATGCTGCAGTTCGACCGCGCCAGCGGCCGGGCGCAGTTCTATCCGCGTCCGCAGAGCCTGTACGGCGAGGCCGGCGTCGAATGGCGCGAGGCCAGCGGCCGCGGCGCGATCTTCGCGCTCACCCTGAGCCGTGTCGCGCCGCCGCAGTTGGCCGGCGCGGCGCCGTACCCGCTGGCGCTGGTGCAACTGGTCGAGGGCCCGCGCATGCTCGCCCGCGTGAATGCGCCCTACGAGCGGCTGGCCGTCGGCCAGGCCGTGGAGGTGGACTGGAGCCACCCCGACTCGCGGCGCGCCTTCCCGGTGTTCAGGCCCTCGGACTGAGCGCCGCCGCCTTCTTCCTTCAAACCACGAATCCAGGAGACAACCCATGATGTTCCGACGCCACTGGCTGGCTGCGTCGGCGCTCGCGCTCTCGGCGCTGGCGCTGGGCAGCGCACAGGCCGACACCTTCCCGAGCCGCCCGATCAGGATCGTCGTGCCCTTCGCCGCGGGCGGCACGGGCGACGTGCTGATCCGCTCGCTGCAGGAGCCGCTGCAGCGCCACCTGGGCCAGCCCATCGTGGTCGAGAACCGGCTCGGCGCCAGCGGCTCGATGGGCACCATGCACGTCAAGAACTCGCCGCCCGACGGCTACACGCTGCTGCAGGTGGGCAACTCCACCGTGACCACGCCGATGCTGCAGAAGACGGCCAACTACGACTCGCAGAAGGATCTGACGCCGGTCGGCCTGATCGCCACCACGCCGATGGTGTTCCTGATCAACCCGGTGGTGCCGGCCACCGACCTGCGGCAGTTCATCGAGCACGCGCGCGCCCACCCCGGCAAGCTGGAGTTTTCCTCCGCCGGGCGCGGCTCGCTCGCGCACCTGGCGACCGAGTCCTTCAACCAGGCCGCAGGGCTGAAGATGGTGTTCGTGCCCTACCAGGGCGCGGCGCAGGCGGTCAACGCGGTGCTGGCCGGCGACGTGAAGGTGGCGCTGACCACGCCCTCGGACGCCATCAACGCCTTCGTCAGCTCGGGCCGCCTGCGCATGCTGGCGGTGTCGAGCGAGAAGCGCAGCCCGCTGCTGCCCGACGTGCCTGCCATCGCCGAGACGCTGCCGGGCTTCGCGGTCAACGCCTTCTTCGGCCTGTCGGCGCCGGCCGGCACGCCCCCGGAAGTGATCGCGAAGCTCAACGACGCGCTGAACAAGGCGGTGGCCGAGCCGGCGATGCAGGCCAAGCTCAAGGCGCTGGGCATGTTCCCGCGGCCGGGCGACGCGGCGCGCTTCGGCGAGATGATGACGCGGGACCACGCGCTGTGGACGGGCGTGATCGCCAAGGCCGGCATCGAAGCGGAGTGAAGCTATGAGCAGCAGCTTCCTCGACGACTACTCGCCCGAACGCATCGCCGACCGCATGCAGATCCAGGACTGCATGTACCGCTGGTGCCGTGCCGTGGACCGGCTGGACTTCAGCGGCATCCGCGACGTGTTCCATCCCGATGCGACCGACATGCACGGCGCCTTCGACGGACCGGTGGACGGCCTGGTCGAATGGATCCGCGAGCGCCATGCGGCGATCCCGTTCTCGATGCACGCGGTGAGCAACCTGCTGATCGAGTTCGCCGGCCCCGACCTCGCCCTGGTCGAGACCTACGTGCGCACCACGCAGCGCTACCCGGCCGAGGCGCGCGCCGCGCTCGACCAGCTCGCCGGCGGCAGGGCCGGCGCCGAGGGCGGCGGCATGGACCTGATGACCTGCTCGCGCTATGTCGACCGATTCGAGCGGCGCGAGGACCGCCGCTGGCGCATCGCGCGGCGCACGCTGGTGGCCGACTGGAAGCAGTTCGTGCCGGTGCCGGCCGGCCTGCCGAACCCGCCGGCCTCGCAGCGCACCGGCCGCCGCGACCAGGACGACTTCGTCTTCCAGGAACGCCGGGAACTGGGAATCCGATGATGGACCGCAAGACCTTCCTCCACTGCGCGCTCGGCGCGCTGGCCGCCGGCGGCGCATGGCCCGCGTTCGCCGCCTATCCCGACAAGCCGATCACCCTGATCGTGCCCTACGCGCCGGGCGGCATGGGCACCACCTTCGGCAACATCGTGAGCGAGGCGCTGTCGCCGGCGCTCGGCGAGCGCGTCGTGGTCGACTACAAGCCCGGCGCCAACGGCGCGCTGGGCGCCGGCTACGTGGCCAAGGCCGCGCCGGACGGCTACACGCTGCTGATGGCCGTGAACAGCACCATGGCCATCAACCCGCACCTGTACTCGAAGCTGCCCTTCGATCCGCTCAAGGACTTCGTGCCGGTGTCGATGATCTTCACCAATGCGAACGTGCTGGTGGTCAACGCCTCGAGCCCGGTGCGCTCGGTCAAGGACCTGGTGGCCTACGCGAAGGAGAACCCGGGCAAGGTCAACTACGGCTCGGCCGGCAACGGCTCCACGCCGCACCTGTCGGGCGAGATGTTCCGCCAGCTCACCGGCGCGCCGGTGGTGCACGTGCCCTACCGCGGCAGCGGCCCGGCCATCGTCGACCTGCTCGCCGGCCAGCTCGACTTCCTGTTCGTCGACACCTCGGTGCTGACGCAGGTGCGCGCGGGCAAGCTGCGCGCGCTGGCCGTCACCGGGCGCAAGCGCCTGGGCGTGGCGCCCGAGCTGCCGACGATGGAGGAGGAAGGCGTCAAGGGCTTCCGGGTCGACACCTGGTACAGCCTGTGCGCGCCGGCGGGCACGCCGCCGGAGGCGGTGAAGCGGCTGAACACCGAGATCGCCAGGATGCTGGCCGACCCCGCGGTGCGCCAGCGCATGCGCGACGTCGGCGTGGACCCGGCCGAGGACACCAGCGCCGCCTACCTGCGCAGGACGATCGAGGACGACAGCGCGCGCTGGAAGAAGTTCATCCAGGCCGCCGGCATCCGCCTCGATTGATGTTCAATCGAAAAGAACCGTTCGGGCTGAGCTTGGCCTGTCCTGAGCCTGTCGAAGGATCGAAGCCTCGCGCGGCGCTTCGACAGGCTCAGCGTGAACGGATTGATATTGTTGGACGCGCTTCCGCATGCGGTGGCGCGGGCCGGCTTCAGATCACGCCGTCCCGCTCGAAGCCACGGATCTCGGCCCCGGTGTAGCCCAGCAGCTCGCCCAGCACGTACTCGTTGTCCTCGCCGTACACCGGCGCGCCGCGCTGAGGCAGGCCGCCCACGTGGCTGGGCGTGCGTGACAGCCGCGCCGGCAGCTCGGTGATCGGCCAGGTGCCGATGCGCGGCGCCGTCACTTCCGTGAGCCAGCCTTGGTGCGCGAGCTGCGGGTCGCGCTCGCAGCGGTCCTCCGCCGTCTGGCACACGCCGGCGGCCACGCCCGCCGCCTGCAGCAGCGCCATGCAGGCGTAGCGCTCCTGCGTCGAGGTCCAGCGCTCGACCGCCTCGTCCAGCGCGTCCTGGTTCGCCAGCCGCGCGTCGAGCGTGGCGAAGCGCGCGTCCGCCGCCCAGTCCGGCTGACCGGCCGCGCGCACCAGCGCCTGCCAGTCGTCCTCGCCGAAGCAGGCGATGGCGATCCAGCGGTCCTCGCCGGCGCAGCGGTAGGCGCCGTGCGGCGCGGCGCGCAGGTAGGGCGAGCGGTTGCCGGTGCGCGCGAAGGCGCGCCCGTGCAGCGCCCATTCGAGGCACTGCACGCCGGTGAGCATCAGGCCGGACTCGCACTGCGAGGCGTCGATCCACTGGCCCTCGCCGGTGCGTTCGCGGTGCAGCAGGCCGGCCAGGATCGCCTGCGCGAAGCCGTAGGCGCCCATCCAGTCCAGGTACGAGTAACCCCAGCCGGCCGGCGGCGCCGGCTCGGGCAGGCCCGACATCTCGCTGATGCCGGTGAAGGCCGCGGCGATCGGCCCCACCGTGCGCATGCGCCCGTAGCGCCCCTGCGCGCCCATGCCCGACTGCTGCACGTAGACGATGTCCGGCCGGATCGCGCGCAGCGCCTCGTAGCCCAGGCCCCAGCGCTCCATCACGCCGGGCGAGAAGCCCTCGGCCACCACGTCGCACACGCGCACCAGCCGCCGCGCGATCTCCAGCCCGCGCGGGTCGCGGATGTTCAGCGACAGGCCGCGCTTGCCCGCGTTCTTGTGGTTGTAGTGGCCGCCCTGGGCCGGGTCGTCCACGCCCGGCAGCGGGCCGGTGGCGCGGCGCCGCGCCTCGCGCCCGCCGGCCGGCGCCATCGCGCCCAGGCGGCTGTCGAGGTTGTCCTTCCACTCGACCTTGATGCACTCGGCGCCCAGCGCCGTGACCATGCGCGTGCCGCCGGCCGAGGCCAGGAACCACGAGAAGTCGAGGACGCGCACGCCTTGCAGCGCGAACGGCCGGCCGCGCGCCGACAGGCGCGGCGCCGCGGCGGCCGGTCGCGGCCTGGCGGGCGCCGTGGCAGCGGGCAGCGGCGCGTCGCCGGCGGCGCCGAGCGCGGGGGCGGCGCGCTGCGCGATCCAGGCGGTGCCCGAGCCGATCCACTTGGCGCGCGGGTAGGGCAGGCCGTCGATCCAGGCATAGCTGCCGCGTGCCAGCCAGTGCGCGTCCTCCAGGTTCTCGTGCGGCTTGCGCAACGGCGCCCACATCAGGCCGTGCGCCTGCGCCTCCTGCCAGGGCAGGTCGCGGTAGCGGAAGCTGCGCACGAAGCGCTGCACCACCTCGAACACGTGCGCCTTGTGCTCGTCGAAGGCGGTGGCGCCGGGCACGTCGCGCACCTTCGGGTCGCGCCGCGCATCGGGGCCCTGCAGGTCGCAGGCCATGTGCCAGGAGGAGAGGAACTCCACCACCTTCTTCTCGTCGGCGGCAGTCACCATCCAGCCCAGATTCCAGCGGCCGTCCTTGGTCTGGGCCAGCGGCGTGACGGGGTTGAGCACCTCGGCCGAGTGGCGGCAGGTCTGGCGGTGCTGGTGCACCGCGCGCATCACCCACGACATCAGGTCCATCTCGGTCGAGACGGCCACCGCCGTGTGGATGGCGCAGGCCACGTCCTGGCCCTCGCCGGTGCGCTCGCGGTGCAGCAGCGCGCCGAGGATGCCGATCAGCGCCTGCTCGCAGGCGATGTGGCCGGCGTGGAAGGCCTGCGGCGCGATCGGCGGCGTGTCGTAGCGCCCGCGCGGGTCGGGGTCGTAGCCGGTGTTCATCATCACGCCGCCCAGCGCCAGGTGCACCAGGTCGCAGGCACGCAGGTCCTTCCACGGGCCGTCGTCGCCGAAGGGCGTGATGCGCGCCGTCACCAGCGTGGGGCAGCGCGCCGCCAGGTCCGCCAGCGCGAGGCCGGTGGCGCGCTCCAGCGCCTCGAGCGAGCCGGCGAGCAGCACGTCGGCCGCCTCCAGCAGCGCCAGCAGCCGCGCGCGCGCCTCGGGCCGGTCGAGGTCGAGTACCAGCGAGTCCTTGTCGCGGTTGTAGGCGCGGAAGAACAGCGAATCGGCGCCGGCCTCGTCGGCGAAGGGCGGCATGCGGCGCGAGGCCGCGCCGCCCGGCGGCTCCACCTTGGTCACCCGGGCGCCGAGCCCGGCCAGCAGCAGGCCGCAGTACTCCGCCTCCGGCGCGCACAGCTCGACCACGCGCAGGCCGTGGAGGAGGCCATTTCCAGAATGATTGAATGGTTGGACCATTCTGGTTATTATAGGGACACATCGCTCAGCCATCCAGGAGACAACGCCATGCCACTGACCCGCCTGCTCGCCGCGGCCGCCCTCTGCGGGGCGGCCGCCTTCGCCTCCGCCCAGGAGCCCGCCGCCGCCTACCCGAGCCGTGCGGTGACCATCGTCGTGCCCTTCTCGCCCGGCGGCGCGACCGACCTGTCGGCACGCCAGATCGCCGCGCTGATGTCGCGCGACCTGGGCCAGCCCGTCGTGGTGGAGAACCGCGCCGGCGCCGGCGGCATGATCGGCATGGCCGTCGTGGCGCGCGCCGCGCCCGACGGCTACACGCTCGGCTGGGGCGGCAACAGCCCGATGAGCGTGACGCCGCACGTCACCAAGAGCCCGCCCTACGACCCGCGCAAGGCCTTCACGCCGATCAGCCTGGCGGCGATCTCGTCCTGGACGCTGGCCTCGCCGCCCAAGCTGGCGGCGGCCGACTTCGCCGGCCTGGTGAAGCTGGCCAAGGCGCAGCCCGGCAAGGTCAGCATCGCCTCTTCCGGCAACGGCAGCGCGCCGCACCTGCTGGCCGAGATGCTCAAGCAGAGCGCCGGCATCGACCTGCTGCACGTGCCCTTCAAGGGCGAGATCGACGGCGTGAACGCGATGCTCGGCGGGCAGGTGGACCTGATGTTCACCTCCACGCCCGCCGCCACGCCGCTGATCCAGGCCGGACGCCTCAAGGGCTTCGCCGTCACCACGCCCCGGCGCGACCCGGCGCTGCCGGATATCCCGACGGTGGCCGAGGTGGGCCAGCCCGACCTCAGCGTCGAGATCTTCTTCGGCCTGGTCGGCCCGGCCGGCCTGCCGCCGGCGGTGGTCGACAAGCTCGCCGCCGCGATGAAGAAGGCCGTGGCCGACCCGGGCTACCGCGACTCGATGAAGAAGGCCGGCGTGGTCGCCACCAGCAGCACCCCGCAGGAATTCCAGGCGCTGCTCGCCCGCCACAACGAGCGCTGGCTCGACGTCATCCAACGCAACCGCATCACGCCCGAATGAAGAACCCCGACACGCGGCTGCACGCCGTCACGGCCGGCACCTACCCGGTGCGCGAGCTGACCTTCCCGAACGTCCTGTCGAAGTTCGCGCGCAGCACGCCCGACAAGGTCTTCCTCAGCGAGTTCGCCGGCGGGCGCAGCTTCACCTATGCCGGCATGGAAGCCTGGACGCACCGCATCGCCCATGCGCTGCAGGGCCAGGGCATCGGGCGCGGCGCGCACGTCGGCGTGTTCATGGGCAACTCGGCCGAGCACCTGGCGCTGTTCCTCGCCGTCGCCCGGATGGGCGCGGTGTCGGTGCCGGTCAACACCGCGGCGCGCGGCGAGCTGCTGCGCTACTACCTGGCCCAGTCGGACTGCGAGAGCGTGGTGGTCGAGTCGTCGCTGGCGGCCCGGCTGGCCGAGGTGCTGCACGAGTTGCCCCTGGTGCGCCGCGTGATCGTGGTGCGCGACGCCGAGGGCGACGAGGGCGCCGCGCTGGCGGGCGCCGCCGGCATCGCGGTGGCCGACTTCGGGCAGGTCGTCGAGGCCGCGCCGGACGCCCCCTTCGTGCCGGCCGAGCCGGTGCGCAGCAGCGAGCTGGTGCTGATCGCCTACACCTCGGGCACCACCGGCCCCTCCAAGGGCAGCATGCTCTCGCACGCGGCGGCGCTCACCTACGGCACCAGCGCGGCCGAGGCGCAGGGCTACCGCGCCTCGGACATCTTCTACGTGTGCCTGCCGCTGTTCCACAACAACGCGCTGCTGGCCGCCAGCGGCGCGGCGCTGGTGTGCGGCGCCTCGGTGGCGCTGTCGCGCCGCTTCTCGGTCTCGCGCTTCTGGCAGGAGATCCGCGAATCGAAGGCCACCATCACCAACTTCCTGGGGGCGATGTCCAGCTTCCTGTGGAGCCAGCCGCCCTCGGCGGGCGACACCGACCACTGCCTGCGGCTGGTGAGCATGGCGCCCACGCCCAAGTACGCCGCCGAATTCGAGCGCCGCTTCGGGCTGCGCGCGATGAACAACTACGGCCTGTCGGACTACGGCATGGTCACCTCCTTCACCGAGTGGGACCCGCGCGAGAAGCTCGGCTCCATCGGCCGGCCGCGCCGCGGCGTGCAGATCCGCATCGTCGACGACGAGGACTACGAGCTGTCGCCCGGCGAGGTCGGCGAGATCGTGCTGCGC
>Ga0164243_10002088_pt1 | contig 33378 bp, 28 predicted proteins | sample OricompcompostOP_FD_108781 | JGI IMG/M metagenome (GOLD analysis project Ga0164243, IMG submission 108781) | Organic Plus compost microbial communities from Emeryville, California, USA - Original compost - Organic plus compost (OP) | ecosystem: Engineered > Solid waste > Mixed feedstock >... | reverse complement strand
GCGGAGCGTGACCGGATAGGGCCGGCGGGGCGGGCCGGTGCGGGTCAGGTGGGCGCGGAGGAAGTCGACGGTCGCCCGGCGTGACCGCATCAGCGTCTCCTGCGCCTGCCACCAGCGTTCGAGACGGATCGCGGCCTCGGTGTCGCCGCTCGCGAGCACCTCGGCGACGACCGTGAGCGGCATGTCGAGCTGGCGGAGCAGGCTGATCCGGCGGGCGCGCTCGACCTGCTCGGGTGTGTAGCGCCGGTAGCCCGTGGCCGGGTCGACGCGGGCGGGCGGGAGCAGGCCGGAGACGTCGTAGAGGCGCAGCGCCTTGTGTGACAGACCGGTGCGTCGGCCGAACTCCCCGGTCGTCAGGTCACGCACGTCCATGTCGCCCAGTGTTCACCCTGCCCTGGGGGCAAGGTAAAGGTCTTGTTTCGTGAGAATCCGTCGCAACGGAACTGGCATCGGCGCGCGTCACCCTATGTGAGATCACCAACGGGGAGGATGTCGATGCCGGAGCAGTCCGACGGCGGCCAGGCCGGGAAGCCGCGGTCGCGGCCACGCCTGCCGCGATGGGCCAAGGTCCTTGTGGTGCTGGGCGCGGTGTTGATGGTGGCCAGCGGCGGCATGCTGGTCACGTCGCAGGCGCTGGTCGCCCGCTACGAGGGAGCGGTGGTCACCGAAGACCTCTTCGGCGACGGCGTCGCGCCCGAGCCGCGGGAGAGCGACATCAAGGGCCCGCTCAACATCCTGCTCGTCGGCATCGACCCGCGCGACCGGACGACGCTGCCGCTGGCCGACTCCATCATGATCATGCACATCCCGGCCGGCCTCGACCGGGGCTACCTGTTCTCGCTGCCGCGAGACCTGGTGGTCGACATCCCGGCGTTCCCGAAGTCGGGCTACCGCGGCGGCCGCGGCCGGCTCAACGCGGCCATGTCACACGGCAGCCAGGTCACCGGCGGCGGCGCGCCCGACCGGGCCAAGGGCTTCGAACTGCTGTCGAAGACGGTGAGCGACTACACGGGGATCAAGCGGTTCGACGCGGGCGCGATCGTCAACTTCGCCGGCTTCAAGAAGATCGTCGACGCGATGGGCGGCGTGACGATGTACGTCGACACCGCCGTCGTCCGCTCCGAACACCTCCAGCCCGACGGCAAGCCCCGGCCGATGCGCGACTGCGGCTGCGAACACCCTTACTACGGCCCGCAGGCGACCTACAGGAAGGGGACCCACAAGTTCAGCGGTTGGCAGGCGCTCGACTACGTTCGCCAGCGCTACGGCCTGCCGAACAGCGACTACGACCGGCAGCGCCACCAGCAGCAGTTCGTGCGGGCGATGGTGCAACAGGTGCTCAGCAAGAACGTGATGACCGACCTGCCCAAGCTCGACCGGGTGCTCCGGGCGGCGGGCGAGTCACTGGTCTTCAACGGCCGCGGCCACAGCGTCGCCGACTTCGGTTTCGCGCTGCGCGGCATGCGCCAGGACTCGATCACGATGATCAAGCTCGACGGCGTCGGCCACTACGACGGCGGCTACGTCGGCGAAGACCTCAAGCCGGCGGCGAAGTCGTTCTTCGCCGCCCTGCGCGGCGGCACGATCGACGCCTACGTCGCCGCCCACCCCGAGATGGTCAACCGGTCGACCTGACGCGCAGGGTCAGCAGCGTGATCTCGCTCGGGGCGAAGACGCGGAACGGTGGGCCCCAGAAGCCCGTGCCGCGGCTCGTGTAGAGCTGGGTGCCCTCACCGTGGCGGGTCAGGCCCTGGAGCACCGGCTGGTCGGTGAGCACCAGGTAGTGGAACGGCCACATCTGGCCGCCGTGGGTGTGGCCCGAGATCTGCAGGTCGACGCCGTGCTCGACGGCGCCGTCGATCTGTTTGGGCTGGTGGGCCAGGAGCAGCACCGGCAGCGTCGGGTCGGCACCCGCCAGCGCTGCCGCGTGGTCGGCGCGGTGGCCCGGCGTGCCCGACACCGCGGCCGTGCGGTCGTCGACGCCCGCGATCACGAGCGACGAACCGTCGCGGGTCACCACGATGTGCCGGTTGTGGAGCGCCTCCCAGCCCAGCGCGCGCATGTGGTCGACCCAGCCCTGCGCCTCCGAGAAGTACTCGTGGTTGCCCGTCACGTACGTCCGCGCCAGCCGCGCCCGCACCCGGCCCAGCGGCGCCGCCTGCTCCAGGCGCTGCGCGACGGTGCCGTCGGCGATGTCGCCCGTGTGGCAGACCACGTCGGCGTCGAGCCCGTTGACCACGTCGACCACGCCGGCCGACCACCGCGCCCGGTTGATCGGGCCGTAGTGGGTGTCGGTCAGCAGCACCACCCGCAGCCCGTCGAGGCCCGGCCCGAGGCGGGGGAGCGTGACCGTCACCTGGCGTACCCGGGAAACGCGCATCGCCTCGTAACAGCCCCAGACCAGCAGCACCACCGACACCCCGACGACGGCCGCCGCCATGATGCGGGCCCGGGCGGGATCGTCGACGCCGGCCAGCCAGAGCGCCAGCCGCAGCACGTTGCCGAGGATCGACCACACGAACAGCACCCAGACGACGCCGAGCGTCGTGTCGGCGACGACGGCCGCCGTGTCGAGGTGACGGCGGCCGTGACCGGCGACCATCAACACCGGAAACAGCGCGATCCCGACGCCGAAGACGGCCGAGCCCACGACCACGACCCAGAGCGGCCACGACTGCCCGGAGAACACGAGCATCCACCACGGCACCCCGAAGAGCAGCAGGAGTACGAACGCGATGGTCGACCCGAACCGCCAGGCCCGCCCGGGCTGGCGGGGCGGCTCCGGCACCGTCTCGGAAGCAGTCACGCCGCCCAGCATTCCACGGGAGCCTTACGGCGTGCCGCCTTGCCGGCCCGCCGGCTGTTCGCGGTTCGGACCGGACGACCGTCTCGTGTGGCGGATGGCAACCGGTGAGAGGTATGCGCCTGGCCGGCACGGTTGGCTGGGATGGTGGGCCTGGCCTGAGGGAGGAGCCATGATGATCTGGCGTCGGGAGCCGGTGCTTGTCCAGGGCGCGGTGATCGGCCTGCTCAACCTCGTGTCCGCGTTCGGGTGGTTGCCGTTGACGCCGGGTCAGATGGGCGCGGTCAACACCGCGATGGCGGGCGTCCTGGCGCTGGTCACCCGTCAGGTCGTGTCGCCGGTCGCGCGCGCGGCGAAAGCGACGGCGGCCGAGGCGGACGGGGCTCGCCCGCCTGCGGGCTCGCCGGGGGTGGGCGAACCCGCAGGTGACCGGGGCGGGGAGCGGGCGCCGGGCCTGGAGTGACGACGAGCGTGTCGACCGGGCGCGGCGGCGTGCGGGGTGTCAGCCGCTGACGAGGGCGTGCGGTGCGAGGACGCTGGCGACGCCGATCGGGTGGGCGCCGACGGGGATCGTGGCCACCTGGGCGTTGGTGGCCAGGTCGACGACGGAGATCGAGTCGGAGCTCTGGTTGGTGACGAACGCCTGTTTGCCGTCGGGCGAGAGGGCGAGCCCGTACGGGCGGGTGCCGACCTTGACCTTCGCCGTCGTGTTGCCGGTCGCGACCTCGACCACGCAGAGCTCGTCGGTGCCGTACGACGTGACGTAGGCGTGTGCGCCGTCAGGGGCGAAAGCCACCTTGATCGGCCAGTCGCCCACCTTGATCGGCGCGCCCGGTCGGTTGGTCGCGACGTCGACCACGGAGAGCTGGTCTTCGCCGATGCTGGTCACGAAGACCTTGGTGCCGTCGGGGCTGACGGCCACGCCGCCCGGGCGCCGGCCGACCGGGACGCGCGCCACGACGGCCGAGAGTGCGGTGTCGATGGCGCTGACCTCCCACGTGATGTTGCTGGGGACGTAGGCGAACCGGCCGTCGGGCGTGAACGCCACCTCGACCGGGCGTTCGCCGACCGGGATCGTCGCGGCCACCGAGTTGGCCACCGTGTCGATGACCGTCACGTTGTTGGAGAACTCGTTGGCGACGTAGACGAGCCGGCCGTCGGGTGAGATCGCGATGCCGTTGGGTTGCTTGCCGACCGGGATCGTGCCCAGGCGCTGCCGCGTGGCGACGTCGATCACGGTCACGTCATCGGAGCTCAGGTTGGCGACGTAGGCGCGGCTGCCGTCCGGGGTGAAGACGAGGCCGCCCGGGCGTTCGCCGACGCCGACCGTGCCCGCCACCGTGCCGGACGTGAGGTCGATCGCGGAGACCGTCGAGTCGTTCTCGTTGGCGACGTAGGCGACGGGGGAGACGGCTGCGGCGCTGCCGGTCGCCGTGCCGTTGACCATGACCGTGACCGTGCCGGAGAGCGAGTTGCTGACGGCCAGGTCGGGCTTGCCGTCGTTGGTGAGGTCGACCGCCACCAGCGCCGCGGCGGCCTCGCCGACCGGGAAGGGCTGTGGCGGGAGGAAGGTGCCGTCGCCGTTGCTGACCATCACGACCGCGTCTTCCGCCTCGGGGGCCACGACCGCCACGTCGGCCAGGGCGTCGCCGTTGAAGTCGACGGCGGCGAGGTCGCCCGGGGCCCGCGCCGCGACCATGTCGCGTTGGTTGCCGAACGCGCCCTTGCCGTCGCCGTCGAGCACGGTGACCGTCTCGCCGTCGTAGTTGGCGGTCGCGAGGTCGACCTTGCCGTCGCGGTTGAAGTCGGCCGCCGCGACACCGGACGGGGTGTTGCCCGCCGGATACTGGCGGCCCTTGCCGAACCGCCCTTTGCCGTCGCCCGGCAGCACGGTGATCGTCTTGCCGCCGATGTCGGAGGTGAGCACGTCGAGCTTGCCGTCGTTGTCGACGTCGAGGACCGAGACCCGGTTGGGATCGTTGCCGACCGGGAAGACGGCGGGTTTGCCGAACGCGCCCTTCCCGTCGCCCATCAGGACGGTCACCGCGTCGCCGGCGTAGTTGGCGACCACGAGGTCTTTGCTGCCGTTGCCGTCGAGGTCGACGGCGACCACCCGGATGGCGCCCTTGCCGGCGGCGATGGTGGCGGGCCGGCCGAAGCCGCCGTCGCCGTCGCCGAACAGGAGAGTGACGTCGTTGGAGTTGAGGTTGGAGACGGCGAGGTCGACGTGACCGTCGCCGTCGAGGTCGGCGGCGGCGACGCCGTTGGGGTTGTCGCCGACCGCGTAGTCGACCGGTGCGGCGAAGCCGCCTTTGCCGTCGCCCTTCAGCACGACGACGGTGTTCTCGTTGAAGCTGGCGACCGCGAGGTCGAGCAGCCCGTCGCCGTCGAAGTCGGCCGCTTCCAGCCCGGCGGGCGCATCACCGACGTGTGGCTCGGCGGTCGTGGTGAAGACGAGCTTGTCGGGATCGCCCGCCGGGCTCTGGCTCGGGCTGGCGTCGGCAGACGGCGCCGCCTTGTCGGCCGTGCAGGCGGTGGCGGTGACGGCGGCGAGCAGGATCGCGACCGCCGCGGGTGTCGTTCTCCGCATGGGGTTCTCTCCAAGATGGACAGCGCCGGCCGGAGACCCGGGGACCACCGGCCGGCGCGGAAGCTGGTCAGACGGGGGCGACGTCGGGGGAACCGGTGCCGTTGAGCATCGTGGTGACCGTGCCGGATAGCGAGTTGCTCACGGCGATGTCGATCTTGTTGTCGTTGTTGAAGTCGACGGCGATCAGCGCCGCCGCGGCTTCGCCGGCGGGGAACGCCTGCGGCTCCTGGAACGTGCCGTCGCCGTTGTTGACCATGACGGCGGCCTGTTCGGCCTCGGCGGCGGCGACCACGAGGTCGTCGCTCTCGTCGGCGTTGAAGTCGGCGATCACCACCTCGCCGGGTGCGCGGGCCGCCGCGACCGACTCCTCGGCACCGAACCGGCCGGTGCCGTCACCGTCGAGCACGGTGACCGTCTCACCGTCGTAGTTGGCGGTCGCGAGGTCGAGCGTGCCGTCGCCGTCGAGATCGCCGACGGCGACGCCGGACGGCGTGTTGCCGGCGGGGAACTTGACGCCGGCCGCGAAGCCGCCGGTGCCGTCGCCGAGCAGCACCGAGATCGTCTTGCCGCCGATGTCGGACGTGAGCAGGTCGACCTTGCCGTCGGCGTTGACGTCGGCCACGGTCACGCGGTTGGGATCGTTGCCGACCGGCAGCACCACGGGCTTCGCGAACCGACCCTTGCCGGTGCCCGCGAGGATCGTCACCGCGTCGCCGTGGTAGTTGGCCACCACGAGGTCGGGCACCTTGTCGGCGTTGACGTCGGCGACGACGGCCCGGATCGCGCCCTTGCCCGCGGGCAGGGTCACGGGCCGGGCGAACGCGCCGGTGCCGTCGCCGAAGAGCAGCGTGACGTCGTCGGAGTTGAAGTTGGCGACGACGAGGTCGAGGTGGCTGTCGCCGTCGAGGTCGGCGATGGCCACGCCGTTGGGATTGTCGCCGGCCCGGTATTTCACGGGTGCGGCGAAGCCGCCGTTGCCGTCGCCCTTGAGGACCACGACGTTGTTGTCGTTGAAGCTGGTGACGACCATGTCGAGCTTGCCGTCGCCGTCGAGGTCGTCGGCCGCGAGCCCGGCCGGCGCGTCGCCGACCTCGGTCACCGCGCTCGTGGTCATCACGATCTTGTCGGTGTCGGCGGCCGAAGCGGAGGACGAAGGCCCGGGCGGCGTCCCGTCACCGCCGCAGGCCACCAGGGCGGCCCCGGCGACCAGCATCGCCGCGGCGGCGTACCCTATCGATGGTTTCATATCTTGTGCCCCTTGGTCAGCGATCGGTCAGCGGGTCGCGGTGACGGGCACGGCGCGGACGCCGAAGACGCCCCGGCCGTAGAAGGAGAGCGGGACGCCGGGTGTCAGCCGGACGTCGGAGAACCGGGCGGTCATCACCTCCAGGGCGACCCGGGCCTCCATGCGGGCCAACGGCGCGCCCAGGCAGTAGTGGCCGCCGAAGCCGAACGCGATGTGGTCGTTGGGTGTGCGGTCGAGGTCGAACCGGTCGGGGTCGGGGAAGACACGCGGATCGCGGTTGGCCGAGACGATCCACGGCATCACGTATGAGTTTTCGGCCACCTTCACGCCGGCGAGGTCGGTGTCGGTGGTGGTGACCCGGACCGTCTGCGCGAACGGCGAGCGATGGCGCAGCGCCTCCTCGACCGCGGCCGGGATCAGTGCCGGCTCGGCGCGCAGCCGTGGCCAGACCGACGGGTCGGAGTCGAAGCTGAGCACCGCGTTGCCGAGCAGCAGCGTCGAGGTGATGTGACCGGCCGAGAGCAGCAGCGTGCAGAAGTTGGTGGCCTCGTGGTCGGTGAGCCTGGCGCCGTCGACCTCGGCGGTGACCAGAGCGCTGATGAGGTCGTCGGTCGGCGCGGCCCGGCGAGCGGCGACGAAGGTCGCCAGATAACTGGTCAGCTCGCCCATCGCCGCCTGGAAACGCTCCATCAGCGCAGGATCGTTGGGATCGTCGGTGTGGATGCCGAGCAGGTTGTCGGCGCAGGCGGCGAAGAACGCGCGGTCGCTCGCGGGCAGCCCGAGCAGCTCAGCGATCACGGTCACCGGCATCGGATGGGCAAGTGTGGCCGCGAGGTCGAAGTCGCCCTCGACGCCGTCGAGAAGGTCCTGCGCCACGGCGCGGATGCGGGGCTCGAGCGCCGCGACCGTGCGGGGCGTGAACGCGGTGCCGACCAGGCGGCGCAGCTTGCGGTGGTCGGGCGGGTCGAGCATGGTCAGGTTGCCGGCGGCCAGCTCGGCGGCGGCCGGGTTGACCCGGCTCTGGTCGGAGGAGAAGACGGCGTGGTCGGCGCTGACCCGCTTGACGTCGGCGTAACGGAAGACGTGCCAGACGCCGAACCCGTCCTGCCAGGCGGGCTCGTCGGCCATCATCCGGTGGAGCCAGGGAAGAAGCACGTGGTCGCCCTCGGCCGGCGACGGTGCCATCTCGGGAAGCGTGGGGGTGTCGGTCATGTGGGGTGGCCTCCGGAGCGGAAATGCGCCGGATCGGGGGTCGGCGGCGGTCGCCGGGTCCCCCGATCCGTGTTGAGGTCAGCGCCCCTAGGGCGCGTCTTATGGATCACGACGGGCCGCGCCGGACCCAGACGACGACCGGCCGCGTTGGAGATCCGTCCGGATACAACACCGGTATCCGAACGAATCTCCGCCTTGCCGGACGCCGTCTGGGCCTCGCCGCGACTCCGCCGTGATCCATAAGACGCGCCCCTAGGGTTGCGGCTCGCGCAGCGCGAGAACCGCGCCGGCGGGGTCGCGGATGACGACGTAACGGGGGTCGGGCCGCTGGCCCTTGGGGCCCGCGATGATCTCGCCGCCGAGCTCGACGACCTTTTTCATGCTGGCGTCGAGGTCGTCGACGCACACATAGGACAGCCAGACCGGTGGCAGGTCGGCGTTGCCGCCGCGGGCGTGGCAGATGCCCGCCACCCACGCGCCGTTGGGCGCGACCATCACATAGTCGTCGTAGTCGCCCATCGAGAGCGGCTCGACGCTCCATCCGACGACGTCAGCGTAGAAGTCGCGCAGGGCGTCGGCATCGGGCACGCTCAGATCGAAGCCGATCACGGTGCCGGCCGTCTGGGTCTGCTCGGTGGACATCGCTTCCCTCTCACCTTCGTCGATGGCGGTCCGTCGCCGGACCGGGCCGCGGCGGGCGCGCGACGGGGCCGGGTCCGACGACCACACGATACGGCAGGAATGACTAATTGTCATATGCCGTGAGCGGCCGGCCGTGACCGCTACGGAGCGTGTCGACTGCGGAGGGTGACGGTCGGCCTAAAGGGAGAGTCCGAGCTGGTTGATGACGGTCAGCAGGTCGTAGTAGATCCGGCCGCTCGCGATCAGGCCGTTACGGAACGTGTAGATCTCGCAGCTGCGACCCTCGACCGACCGGCCCGTCGGCGGCAGCTCGCCGGCCGGCAGCACGAGCGGGCCGGTCTGGGTGCCCCGGTTGACCACCTCCGCGACCGCGACCTCGCCGCACGCGAGCAACCCGGTGATCTCGGTCTGCGCGTCCGGCATCGCCGTCCGGTTGTTCTGCTGGCGGGTCACGTAGGCCGGCCGGCCGACGCTGTGCTCGCCGGTCGCCACGTCGACCGAGTCGTAGTCCTCGGTCAACAGGTAGGCCATCGAGGGCACGTCGCCCCGGTTGAACCGCGCGTAGAGCTCGCGCAGCGTCGCCTCGTTGCGCCGCTCCTGCTCGGACCGGAAGCCGCCGGCCAGGCCGGAGAGGAAGGTCCGCAGCTCCAGGCCGATCATGTCGACACCGTTCATCACTCACCTCGGAGGTCGGAAGTCAAAATGCACCCACGAGCCTTCCGGGTACGGTCGCCCGAAACGTCTCCCGCCTTGCGCGTCGCAGGCCCCGCCGCCCGCGCAAAGCAGGAGAAGGCCGCTCCGCCGCCCGCCCGTATCCAGGAAGCATGTGGAGAATCCGCGGCGCCGCTCCGGCGCTGATCGCTGTCGTCCTCGCCGCCGCCTGCACGTCCGATCCGCCGCCGCCCGAACCCGGCCCGACGGGGCCGACCCGGCCGACGCCGGTGCCCGCGCCGCAGCCGCCGCTGGCGATGGAGGCGGCCCGGACCTTCCCATCCGGCGACGCGTCGGCCGACATCGTCGCCGCCGACCTCGACGGAGACGGCTTCCTCGACCTGGCGACGCCCAACTACAACAGCAACAACCTCGTCGTCCTGCTCGCCGACGGGACGGGCGGCTTCGCCCCGCCCGTGACCTACCCGGCCGGCCGGACGCCCAACGGCATCCTCGCCGTCGACCTCAGCGGCGACGGGCACCTCGACATCGCCACCGCCAACCTGGGCTCCGACGACGTGAGCGTCCTGCTGGGAGCCGGCGACGGCACGTTCGCGGCGCCGGTCACGTATCCGGCAGGCGACGGTGCCGCACGCATCGTCGCGGTCGACCTGACCGGTGACGGCGTGCTCGACCTCGCGACGCCCGACCTCAACGGCGACGACGTGACGATCCTCGAGGGCGACGGCACCGGGCGGTTCGGTCCGCCGCGCTCGGTCCCCGCCGGCGACGGTCCGCTCCGGATCGCCGTCGTCGACCTCGACGGCGACGGCCGGCTCGACCTGGCGACCGCCAACTACAACTCCGACGACGTGACCGTGATGCGCGGCAACGGCTCCGGTGGGTTCGGTCCGCCGGTGTCGTACCCCGCCGACGACACCGCCGCCGGCATCGTCGTGCGCGACCTCGACCGTGACGGCGTGCTCGACGCGGCGACGGCCAACTACGACGCCGACACGATCGCGGTGCTCTTCGGCCGCGGCGACGGCTCGTTCGCCCCGCCGGCGATCTACGCGGCCGGCGACGCGCCGTCGGACATCGTCGCCGTCGACCTCAACGGCGACGGGCACCTCGACCTGGCGAGCATCAACTTCGACTCCGACGACGTCACCGTCCTCGCCGGTGACGGCTCCGGAGGCTTCGCGGCGCCTGTCGCGCTGCCGGCCGGTGACGGCCCACCGGCGCTGCTGGTGGCCGACTTCGACGGCGACGGCAAGCCCGACCTCGCCACCGCCAACTCACTCGCCGACAGCGTGTCGGTGATCCTCAACAAGGGACGTTGACCATGCACGGAACCACTCAGGACCGGGGCCTCTACGTCGCGCCCGGCAACGCGGTGCCCGCCGGCCGCTTCGGGCGCATGTTCCCCAACCTCCAGCCGCGGGCGGCCACCGGCCTCGCCGTCGCCGAGCGGATGGGCCTCCCGGGCGGGCTGCTCGACGCCGGCCCGATCACGCCCGACAAGCTGGGCGCGATCGACACCGGCTTCGTCTACCTCGCGCAGTTCGTCGACCACACGATCACGTTCGACCCGACGTCGGTGCTCAACCAGCAGGTGGACCCCGAGGCGATCCAGTCGTTCCGCCCCCCGCGCCTGGATCTCGACACCGTCTACGGCGCCGGGCCGACCGTCGACCCGTACCTCTACGACCAGGCGTCGCTCGGCACCAAGCTGGTGGTCGGCCCGACGGGAACCGACTTCGCCCGGACCGCGGAGGGCGTGCCACTGATCGGCGACCCGCGCAACGACGAGAACATGCTCATCGCGCAGGTGCACCTCGCGTTCATCAAGTTCCACAACCGGCTCGTCGACGGGCTCGTCGACGGCACCCTGACCGACGTCTACGGCGACCGGCTGCGGCCGCGTCCGGAGGCGCCACCGGCCGGGCCGGGCCACGCGCTCGACGACCTGCTGGCGCTGGAGAGGTATCACGTCGAGGTGCTCCAGAAGGCCCAGCAGCTGGTGCGGTGGCACTTCCAGTGGATCGTCGTGCACGAGTACCTGCCGAAGTTCGTCGGGCAGCCGCTCGTCGACGACATCTTCGCCAACGGGCTGCGCTTCTACGACCCGTTCCCGACGCCCTTCATCCCCGTCGAGTTCGCCGTGGCGGCCTTCCGGTTCATGCACTCGACGATCCTTCCCGAGTACCGGGTCAACGAACGGTTCGCGGCGCCGCTGTTCCCCGCCGACCGGGAGGCTCCCCAGGAGCCGCGGGCCGACCTGCGCGGCGGGCCGTTGCGCCCGGAGCACGCGGTCGACTGGTCGTTCTTCTTCCGGACCCGACCCGACCGCGAGCCGCAGAAGGCCAAGGCCCTTGGCGCGTCGCTGACCTCGGTGTTGCTCAACCTGCCGGTGCAGGCCGTGCCCGGCGGCAAACCCGGGGCGCTGGCACCGTCGCTCGGCTCGCTCGCGGTGCGCAACCTGCTGCGCAGCGAGACGCAGCGGCTGCCCTCGGGCCAGGACGTGGCGCGGGCGATGGGGGAGGTGCCGCTCACCGACGCCCAGCTCGGGACGACCGGGCCCATCCACCTCTGGTACTACGTGCTCAAGGAGGCGGGGGTGCTCGGTGGCGGCGCCCGGCTCGGGCCGGTCGGTGGCCGGATCGTCGCCGAGGTGTTGCTCGGCATCCTCCAGGCGGACCCGCTCTCCTACCGGGCGGCCTATCCGGCCTGGCGGCCGACGCTCGCCGGACCCGACGGCCGGTTCGGCATGGTCGACCTGCTGCGGGTCACCGGGCTCATCTGAGCCGACCGGCGGGGGTACGCCGGGAGGGCGTACCCCCGTCAGCCGGGCTCGACGGCGTCGGCGCCGGCGGGCTGCCACAGCTGGACGGTGTTGCCCTCCGGGTCCCGCAGGCTCGCGAACCGTCCGTTGGGATAGCGCTCCCGGTCGACGTCGACCGCGATGCCGGCGGCGCGGAGCTGAACGACCATCGCGTCGAGGTCGCGCACCCGGAAGTTGATCGACCAGACCCGGCCGGGGCCGCCGAGCCAGCGGGTGCCGGGCGGCATCGGCGCGAACACCGTCGGGCCGGCCTCCTGCCGCCAGGACGCGAGCTCGTCGGTCGGTGGCGGCGCTCCGACGCCGAGGTGGGTCTCGTACCAGCGCTCCAGCGCGTCGGGCTCGGCCGCGCTGAAGAACACACCGCCGATGCCCGTGACCTTCTCCATCTACCGCTCCCGTAGATCGCGCAGTCGTTCCCGCATCTTCTCCACCGCGGTCAGCTCGGCCGCGTAGAAGAGCTCGCCCCACTCGGCGACGAGAGCGGGATAGGTGAACGGCTCCGACAGCTCGGGCCGCAGCACGGAGAGCTCGGCGTTCTGCTGGCGAAGCCACCGCGCGTAGTCTTCGAGCACGTCGGATAGCCGATCCGGGTCTGCACCGTGACCGAAAAACAGCCGTAACATGACCGAGTGCTTGATCACCAGTGGCTCCACCGGCTCCCGTTCGAGCCAGCGGTGAAACTCGGCCATCCCGGCCTCGGTGGTCCGATAGAAGCGCTTGTCGGGCCGGCCCGGCCGCGCCTCGAGGCGCTCGGTCACGAAGCCGTGGGCGAGCAGCCGGCGCAGCTCGGCGTAGATCTGGCTCTGTGCCGGGCTCCAGTAGAAGAAGCGCATGTTCATCGACCACTTGCGCAGCTCGTATCCGGTGAGCTCGCGCCCGAACGCGAGCAGCCCCAGCACCGCGTAGGCCGTCGCCGGCAGGTGTGGCGCGCCGGCGCGATCGCTCCCTCCAGGCAAAAACACCGCCTCCTCCGTTGCGCGCGATCGTCGTCATGGACTATGACAGATAGTCATTGTCCGTCGGCGGGGAGGTCGCGTGCGCGGCCGGCCCGCCGGAACCGGCGAGCGGCGGAGGAGCGGGCCTGACCATACTCACGCCTGACACATCACCGGAACGCCGAGGAGGCGTGGTGAACTCCGGAGACGACCTGACGGTCCGCGCCGCGACGTCGGCGCCGCCGGCGCTCGTCTACCGCGCCCTGACCGTGCCCGACGCGCTCCGGGTCTGGCTCGCCGACGAGGCCGACGTCGACCTCGACGGCGGGCGCTACGCGTTCTGGGGCTCCCGCGTTCCGGGCGGCGCCGGCCGCCAGCGCCTGTTGCGCGCGACGCCCGACCGGCGCGTCTCGCTGGCCTGGCCGATCGGCGGCGCCGACACGACGGTCGACGTCTCGGTCCTGCCGCGCCATCCACACGGGGCCCAGGTGACGATCGTCCACCGGGCCGCTCCGGCCGGGCCGCCCGGGCGCGCGGGCCTGCTCGACTTCTGGTGCCTCGCCGCGGGCAACCTCGCCAACTACGCGGAAGGGCGCGACACCGTCGTGCTCCACGACTTCGCGGGTCGCGTCGAGACCGGTGCCGCGCGCGCCGAGATCGCCGTCCGGGCCGACATCGACCGGGTCTTCCGGGCCCTCACCGACCCGGCCGAGCTCGACGAATGGATCGCTCTCACCGCCGTGGTTCAGCCGTGGCAGGGCGGCTCCTACGACTTCGGCTGGGGCGCCGGCCGAGGGCCGGAGACGATCACGGCCTACGATCCGCCACGCCGGCTCGCGTATCGCTGGCGTGACCCGGACCTCCCGGCCACCGACGTGGTCTGGAACCTGGAACGGGCCGTCGGCGGCACTCGCGTGCAGATCGTCCACAGTGGCTTCCCGGCCGGACACTCTTCCGACGCGGCCGAGATCGGCTGGAAGAACCTGATCGTCGACCTTCAGCGCCACCTCGACGCCGGTCCGTTCTGGGAGCGGACCGCCTTCCGCGCGCGGAACCCGCGCTGTTGACACCGGCGGCGGGAACGGCGTGACAGGTCCGCTGGGGTGGACCGTCATCCGCCGCTCCCGCCCGCCGGTCCCGGGGCCGCCCGCTCCAGGCCGGGCCCCGGGGTGTCGCCGCGCCCGGTGGTGGACCGGGCGGCAGGCGACGGTGCGGTGGCTGGTTCCCATCGTCGCCCTTCGGCCGGGCGGCGTTCTTCTCCCGGCTTGCGATGCCAGTTGGGATCCAGCGTCTGGCGCGGTCCCGCGGCACGGCGCGGCAGGTCGAGCTCGAAGTCAGCGGCCCGCGCCGGACCCGGCCTGACCGCCGTCACCTGCCAGTACGAGAGCCGCCCCGCCCGCAGGTCGGCGAGGCGTGCCCCGGTCCCGTGCAGCCACCGGGCCGCCACCTCGCCCGACCCGGCGGCGGCCACCTCGCGGCGGCGGCTCACCAACGCCCGCCTCACCCGGTGGAGCCACTCGACCGCCTCGTCGGTCCGGTCGTGGGTGGCGACGTTCGCGAAGCCGCTGCGACCGAGCCGGTCGGCGAGGACGGCAGGCGACGGCAACGGCCGGCTGAACATCCACGGTGGACCGTCGTCCGCCGGCCCACGATCCGGGCCGCCGAACAGGTCGAGCAGGGCCAGCTGCCCCCGCGCCCGCAGCGCGAGATAGGCGGTGTCGAGCACGGCCGTCAGAAGGCCGCCGCGCGGCAGCGACTCCACACCCACGACCAGGTCGTACGGGTGGGAGGGCTGCCAGGCGCCCAGCGGGCTCGTCGCCACCGTCACCCGGCGGCGGACCGGAGCGGGCAGCCGGTCGAGCAGCTCCCGGGCCGCCGCGGCGGCGACGGGATCGCGCTCGACGCCGGTGACCACGCAGCCGTAGCGGGCGGCGAGGTGCCGGCAGAGCGCGCCCCGGCCCGCCCCCAGCACGGCGACCCGGCTGTAGGGGCGCAGCCCGTGTTCGGCGCCGACCCGGTCGACGAGCGCGGGCCCGGCGATGGTGTCGAAGGCGCTGTCGCCGTGGATCGCCTCCCGCAGGACCAACCGCCAGACCGCGTCCACGACCGGTCACCCGACGGCCGACTGGCCCCACCGGCCGGTGAACGCCGACTCGGCCAGCACGCGGCGCAACCGGGCGGCACGGCCGTCGGTCGTGCCCGCCGCTACCGGCACGCCCGCGCCGACGGCGACGACGACGAACGGGTCGAACTGTGGCGGGATGCCGAGCTCGATCCGCAGCCGGGTGCGGTCGAAGCCGCCGAACTGCATCGTGTGGCGGCCGAGCGCGCGCGCCTGGACGATCATTCGGCCGACGGCGAGGCCCAGCTCGTACTCGGTGCCGACCAACGGTTTGCCCGCCGTGTTGCGGGCTTCGGTGACGGCGAGGACGAAGGCGCCGGCGCCCTGCGCGCTGACCCGGTTGGCCGTCGTCAGCGCGCCCCGCAGGCGGGTGTAGGTGGTGTCGCCGCGCCGGCCGACCACGAACCGCCAGGGTTGGCGGTTGCGCGTCGACGGCGCCCAGCGTGCGGCCTCCAGCAGCGTGATCAGTTCGCCGCGAACGAGTTCGTCCGACTGTTCGAAACGCAGCGGCGCGGCGAACGGGGCCAGCAGCGCGTGGATCCGGCGGTCTGGCGCCTCCGGTGGAGCCGTCATCCCTCGTGTCTCCCGTCTGTCGAGGACGTAGGCGTCAACCCAACCGCGCCACCGGAGTCCGAGGCTTCTCGCGCCTTGCCCGGCAACCTCGTGCCGCGATGCGCAAGATTCAGGAAGGTAACTGGATCGACCCTCCACTAAGAACGTAACCGCCTGGTCGCGGAGCGCGACCCGGAGTCGGGACGTCGAGGAGGCAGAGAGTGGACTGGGCCACAGTGGACTTCCGGCTGCGAAGGATCGCCGCGGATCCGGCCGCCACGGGGGACGGCGCGATCTCTCCCGACGGGAGCCGGTTCGTCGCCGCGTCCAAACGCAACGGCTCGGTCAACCTGTGGTTCTGCGACGTGCAGACCGGCCGCTGGCACCAGGCGACCCGCGGCGCGGGCGAGGACATCGAGGGGCAGTGGGCGCCCGACGGCACGCGGATCGCGTTCACCTCGACCCGCGGCGGCCACAAGCAGATCTGGCTGTACGACCTCGCGAGTGGCCGCATCAGCCAGCTCACGTCGGGCGAGCACGAGGAGGAGTACCCGTCGTGGTCGCCGGACAGCCGGCGGATCCTCTTCGCCGGCGGGCCCTGGGGCCGGCGCCACTTCTACGTCGTCGACGCGGCCGGCGGTCCCAGCCGCGCCGTCAACCCGCATCCCGGCCGGGCGGGTGCCGGATCGTGGGCACCGGACGGGCGGTGGCTCGTCTGCCACTCGTACGACACCGGTGCCGGCGCCGTCTTCCTCCTCGACTCCGAGACCGGCGAGCAGCTCCCGGTGACCGACGGCTCCAGCTGGGACTACAAGCCGGCGATCTGTCCCACCCGTCCGGTCGTCGCGTTCTCCCGCAGCGACGAGGGGCGCTCGGTGATCTGGCTCCACCGGCTCAACGACGGCGTGGGCCGCCCCCTGGTCATGGAGAACGCCGACGACCGCTGGCCCTCCTGGACCCGCGACGGCCAACATCTGTTCTTCCACCGGCTGGTCGACGAGGCCCGCGGCATATCGGTCTGGGACCGCGTCGACGGCAGCGTCCGCGAGCTCGTCCCGGCGAGCGAGCAGCCGCGCGCGGGCTCGCTCGACCCGACCGGCACCCGCCTGGTCTACGCGAGCGAGCGGAGCGGCCGGTCGGCGTTGCACGTGGTCGACCTGGCCACCGGCGTGACGCGGGCGCTCGCGGTCGGCGAGGCCGCTTTCCCGGCCTGGTCGCCGGTAGGAGAGCGGATCGCGTTCTGCTCCCGGCTCGACGGCGCGACCCGCTGGGACGTCGCGGTGGTCGACCTCGACACCGGCCGGGTGCGGGTGCTGACCGACGCTTTCCCGCGGCTGCACGGCATGCACGGCCCGCTGTCGTGGTCGCCGGACGGCACGCGGCTGCTGTTCAAGTCGGACACGGAACCGTTCGAGGCCAATCTCTACGAGATCACGCCGGCGACGGGGGAGCTCCGGGCCGTCACCGACGACGCGTGGTGGGACGAGGCGCCGGCGTACACGCCGGACGGGCGCGGCGTGGTCTTCATGTCGACCCGAGGGGGCGACTGGACGTGGAGCTTCTGCCGCAAGGACATCGTCACCGGCGCGATCTCGACGCTTGCCGGCCCCGACTACGTCGAGCGCAACAACCCGCGCGTCCTGCCTGACGGCGCGCTCGTCTCGACCCTGGCCGCGGCGGGCATCGAGGAGCTGTACGAGCAGCTTCCCGACGGGTCGGGCAGGGTGATCGCCGAGGCGGGCGAGGGCGTGCGCTACCCGGCGCCCTCCGCCGACGGGCGGCTCGTGGTCTTCACCCGCAGCCGCCGCACCGTCGAGTTCTGGATCGCCGAGAACGTCTGGGCCGACGGCTCGCCCGTCGCCGACCTCGGCCGTCCCGTCATCGCCCCGGCCCGGCCCGCTCCGGCCATCCGCCAGCAGGCGCCGCTGGGCCCGGTGCGCAGTCCCGTCGACACCCGACGCCGGTGACTGCCGTGACCCATCCCCATCCGGTCGGGTGGGGCAACCAACCTGGAGGAGACATGGGCACCACATCCGGTGTCGCACCGGACAAGAACGCCATGTACGACACGGCGACGAGCCCCGTCTGGCAGCTCGCCGTCTACGAGCCGGTGCACAAGGGGTGGGAGTTCACCAACGTCGCCGGCGCCGACCTGCTCGACCACGTCGCCGGCAAGGCCCGCCTCGGCCCGGCCGACGAGGTGCTGGAGCTCTGCTCCGGCGCCGGTGCGGTCGCCCGCTACCTCAACAGCCGCTACGGCTGCGCCGTCACCGGCGTCGAGATCAACGAGTTCCAGCTGGGCCATGCCCGCGGGCGGGGCGGTGACCGGTTGCGGTTCCTGCACGGCGACGCGCAGACCTGGCAGCCGGACCGGGCGTACGACGTGGCGCTGGCGGTCGACTCGCTGAGCCTGCTGGCCGACCCGCTCGCCGCTTTGCGCACCGCCCGCCAGGCCGTACGCCCGGGCGGCCTCGTCGCCATCGCCGACACTGTCGCCGGCCCCGAACTGGTCTCGCGGGTCCGCGACCGGGTCTGGGAGCTCGACGGCCTGCGGCCCCTGCCGGGTCGCTCGGCGACGGTCTCGATGCTCCACGCCGCCGGCCTCGACGACGTGCACCTCGTCGACCTGACGGACGTGGCGGTCGAGTGCTTCGAACGCATCGCCCTCGCCCTGCGCGACCGGTTCCGCGAGCTCTCCGCCGTCACGACCAGCGCCGAGCTGGCGGACTGGAATCGTTCCACCGCCTTCTACCTGCAGAACTTCCGCAGCCGTCAACTCACCTACTGGCGGGGCACGGCACGCCGGCCAGAACCCCGAGGGAGCGTCAAATGACCATCTTCAAGCGGGAGCCGGTCCTCATCCAGGCCGCCGCCCTCGCCGTCTTCAACGTGCTCGGCGCTTTCGGCCTCATCCACTGGACCTGTTCGCAGCTGACGGCCGCCAACGCCGCCATCGCCGCGATCCTGGGCATCGTCGTCCGCCAGGTCGTCACGCCGCTCAACGACCCGCGCGACGCGCAGGGCCGCCGGCTGGCGCCCGAACCGGAAGAGCTGACGGCGTGACGGTGATCCCCGCGCTGCCACCGACGCTCGCCGACTTCGGGCGCCGCGGCTTCCGGCTCGGCGACGCCGGCGTCCGGGAGCGGCTGGAGGGACACGCGGCCGCGTTCCTCGACGGCTACGACCTCGTGCGCCGCCACGGGGCCGCGACGGCCCGCGAGCACCTGGGCGAGGTCGCGGCGGGCGAGCGCGGCTTCGCCTACGAGGGCGCCGGGCTCGCCGCCGCCCTGGCCGACCTGCTGCGGCCGGCGGGGCGCCGGCGGCGACACGTCGACGCCCTGCTCGCCGGCCCCGGCGGCGACTACGTGCACCTGGTCGCCGTCGGTGCCGGGTGGGTGGGCGGCTTCCTGCCCTATGCGAGCGCCACGCGGCGCGTCGCCGACCCGCTCTACCGCTGGCTCGGCCTCGACGGCGCCGGCTTCGCCCGCGGGTTCCTCCGGGGCCGGCGCTGGATCATCCGCCTGGCGCGGCGGGTCAACCACCGGGTGCCCGCACACCGGGTGATCTGCCAGGGAGCCGGACGCAGCCTCTGGTTCGTCGAGTGCGGCGACGTCGAGGCGATCTCGTGGCAGGTCGACCGCTTCCCGTACGGCATCCGCCGCGAGCTGTGGGCCGGCGTCGGTCTCGCGGCCTGCTACGCGGGCGGCGTCACCGACGCCGGCTTCGCGCTGCTCGCCGCCGTCGACGGCCCATGCCGCGACGCCCTGGCCCAGGGCATCGCGTTCGCCGCGGCCGCCCGGTGCCGGTCGGGACACGTGCCCGACGGGACCCGCCGGACCGTCGCCGCGCTCGCGGGCGTCTCGCTCGAGGCCGCCGCCGCCTGGACGGCGACGGCGGAGGCACCGGCCCGCGCACATGGCGCGGGCCTCGACGCCTACCTCGGCTGGCAGGCGGAGATCCGCGACAGCGCCGCCGGCCCGGCCCACTGACGGAAGGAGACAGACATGCACACCAACCCGCTACGACAGGGAGCGACCGCGCTGGTCGCAGGGGCGCTACTGGTCATGCTCGGCGTCTTCAGCACGCGCGCCGGGGTCCCGGTGGCCGAGGAGGCGCGCCTCGCCGCCCGGTTCGACTTCGAGGTCGTACCCCTCAACCAGCAGCCCGCCGGGGCGCGGACCGTGCGTGCCGTCGGACCGTCCGTCGAGCACCTCCGGTCGTGGATCTCCGCCGTCGGCGCCGCGGTGGCGCTCACCGACGCCGACGGGAACGGGGTCGCCGACGACGCCTGCCTCGTCGATCCGCGCGACGACTCGGCGCGCCTCCTGCCGGTCCCAGGCACCGGCGACCGCTACACACCCGTCGAGCTGCGCCCACCGACCGGGGTCGATCCGACGGTCGCACCGATGGGGTGCGTCCCGGCCGACCTCGACGCCGACGGCGACAGCGACCTCGTCGTCTACTACTGGGGCCGCTCGCCCGTCCAGTTCCTCCGTTCCCCGGCCGGCGCCTACCGGGCGGTCGAGTTGGTCGACCCGCCGCAGGTGTGGAACACGACCGCGCTGGCAGCGTCTGATGTGGACGGCGACGGCTGCCTCGACCTGCTGGTGGGGAACTACTTCCCCGACGGCGCCCGGGTGCTCGACCCGGCGGCGTCCGACGACGCGCGGATGCGGATGCAGGCCGGCATGGCGCTGGCCCGCAACGGCGGCACCAACCGGCTCCTGCTGTCACGCCCGGCCGGCCTCGACACGGCACCGGCCTGGACCGACGCCAGCACCGCGCTGCCGGACGTGTCGGCGCGCGCCTGGACACTCGCGTTCGGGCTACAGGACCTGACCGGCGACCTGCTGCCGGAGATCTACGTGGCCAACGACTTCGGCCCCGACAACCTGCTCGTCAACCACTCGAAGCCGGGTGCGCCCTCGCTCACGTCGGTGGTCCAGCCGCCGGACCTGACGACGCCGAAGTCCAAGGTGCTCGGTCGTGACTCGTACAAGGGGATGGGTGTGACCTTCACCTATCCGCACGGGCAGTCCCTGCCGACCATAGTCGTCAGCAACATCACCACGCCCTGGGGCCTGCAGGAGAGCAACCTCGCGTTCACTCCCGACGGGAGCGGGGCCGACCTGCTCGCGGGACGGGTGCCGTTCGACGACAAGAGCGAGCGGCTCGGGCTCTCACGCAGCGGTTGGGGCTGGGACGTCAAGGCCGTCGACCTCGACGCCGACGGGCACGACGAGCTGATGCAGGCGACGGGCTTCCTCAAGGGCGACGCGTGGCGCTGGCCCGAGCTACAGGAGTTGGCGCTCGCCAACGACCAGGTGCTGCAGTATCCATGGGCGTGGCCCAACTTCCAGGAGGGCGACGACCTTTCGGGACACCAGCACAACCCGCTCTGGACCTACAGCAAGCGATATGAGCGTTACGTCGATGTCGCCGAGCAGTCCGGGTTCGACGAGGACTCGGTGAGCCGGGGGCTCGCGGTCGGTGACGTCGACGCCGACGGGCGGCCCGACGTGCTCGTCGCCAACCAGTGGGAAGACTCGCGGGTGCTGCTCAACCGCAGCCCCACCGTGTGGGCGCACACCGCCCTCACACTGCTTCGCCCCGGCCGTGGTGGCCTCCTCACCCCGGCGATCGGTGCCGCCGTGACCGTCGACCGGCCGGGCGCGGCGACCCTGCGCGGACAGCTGCAACCGAGCAACGGCCACGCCGGGGTCTCGTCGGCCGAGCTCTTCTTCGGCACCGGCACCTCGACCGCCAGCCGCTACACGGTCTCCTGGCGCGGTGGCGACGGTCGTGTCCACACCGACGAGGTCGCGCTCGAACCGGGCCGTCACACCCTGGTGCTCGGCGACGACGGATCGGTCGTGACCCGATGAGCCCGTCGCTGCTCGCCGACGACGTCGTCCGCGTCGCGGAAGGCCTCCTCCACCGGGGGCCGCCCGGCATGCGCCAGGTCATCAACGCGACCGGAGTGCTGTTGCACGCGAACCTGGGGCGGGCGGTGCTCTCCGAGCCGGCCCGGCGCGCGATCGTGGCGGCGTCCGGCGGCGTCGACCTCGAGTACGACCTGCCGGCCGGCCGCCGTGCCGCACGCGGGTTGGTGGCCCTGGAGGCACTGGCCGCGGCCGTCCCCGCCGCGGGCGCCGTGCACGTGGTCAACAACAACGCCGGGGCCCTCGTGCTGGCCGCGACCGCGCTCGCTGCCGGCCGCGACGTGGTCGTCGGCCGGGGCGGGACCGGCGGTGGCGTGAGGCTGGCCGACCTGCTCGCCTCGACCGGCGCCCGGATCGTCGAGGTCGGCACGGCGGAGCGGGTCACTCCCGCCGACTACGCCGACGCGGTGTGGAGCGGCACCGGGCTCGTGCTCAGGACCCGGCGCGGGTCGGCGCCGCCGATCCGCGCCCTGGCTTCGCTCGGCGTGCCGCTGGTCGTCGACATCGGCTCGGGGCTGCTCGCGCCGGAGCCGGCGCTGCCCGACGAGCCCGACGCCGACTCGGCGTTGCGCGCCGGCGCGAGCCTCGTCACCGGCAGCGGCGACAAGCTCCTCGGCGGGCCGCAGGCCGGGCTGCTGCTCGGCCACCGCCGGGTCGTCGCGCAACTCCGCCGCCACCCGCTGGCCCGCGCGCTGCGGGTCGACAAGCTGACGCTGGCCGCGCTCGACGCGACGCTGCGCCACGGGCCGCCGCCGATCGTGGAGGCGCTGCGGCACACGGTCGAAGGCCTCGACGCCCGTGCCGCGCGGATCCTGCGGCTGTTGACCACGGCCGGCGTCGACGCACGGCTGGAGGCCGTGACCGCGACGGTCGGCGACGGTGTCGCCCCGGTCACGCGGCTGCCCAGCCGGGCCGTCAGCCTGCCGCGGCGGCTCGCCGGTCCGATGCGCCGCCACGAACCGGCGGTGGTCGGGCGGATCCGAGCCGGACGGCTCCTTCTCGACCTGCGGTCCGTCCCCGGCGACCTCGACGGCGCGCTCATCTCGGCCGTGCTCGACGCCGCGCGTGCCGAGGCGGGCGGCAACTGACGAGAAGCCCCCGGCCGCTAAATCTTCCTAGAAAGGAGGAGTACGGGAGATCGAGCGAGAGGGGACCCGTGATGGTCACGCGCGTTGCCGGTCGTCAATGGACCGGCGGATCCGGGAAGCGGAGCTGAGGTGGACCTGGTCGACCTGGCCGGGCCGGCCGCCGCGGTGGTCACCGCGGTCCTCACCTATCTCGGTGGGCGCCACGTCGCCCGCGTCGAACGCCGGCGGGAGGAGGCACGCCTCGCCGAGTCCGCCCGCGACGAGGCCAGCGCGGTGGAGCAGGCGCTCGCCGCGGTGCACGAGCAGGCGCGCGCCTCCATCGTCGCCGAGCGCAACCAACTGCTGGCGCGATGGCAGGTGACCCTCGACGAAGCGCGCGAGGAGCGCCGCCGGCTCGTGGAGGAGCACCGGGCGGAAGTGGCCCGTCTGCGCCGCGAGGCCCGCGACGAGCTCGTCGCGGCGCGGGAGAGCGCCCAGGCGACCATCGACGAGCTGCGCGCGCGCATCCGGTCGCTGCGCGAGCAGGTCAACCGCTCGCAAGGTTGAAGAAGTCGCCGCCCTACGGCGCCCCGTAGAAATGGGTGTGGCGGTCGCGAGACCGCCGCGAGCACCGTCTAGAAAGGACTAAACAGTGACTCAGATTACGGACTTCGGCCAGCAGCTCGGCGGCTTCCTCGGCGGCATCTTCGGCAACGGCGCCGGACCGTCCGGCGACTTCCAGCCGGACCCGCAGGCCGAGATCGAGGTGCGCCAGTTCCTCCTCGACCTGCAGTCGGCCTTCACCGACCGCAACACCAACTACATCCTCGACAGCCTCGCCGAGGACTTCACCACCTACGAGCTGGGTGCCAAGAACGGCCACCCGCTCGTCATCACCGACAAGGCGCTGATGCGCGAGTACCTCGAGACCCTCTACCCGGAGGAGGGCGCGTCGCAGACCAAGACCATCAGCGCCACCCGCGTCGTCGCCAGCGGCAACTTCGGGGTGACCCTCGAGGGCGGCGACGTCGTCATCGCCCACACCGACGGCACGTTCGAGCACCAGCCGCTCAACGCGACCGCGCTCGCCGTGAAGACGGAGAGCGGCTGGAAGTGGATCCACTGGCACATGTCGGCCGCGGGCGACCGCTTCCGGATCGACCGGAACGGCCTCCCCGTCGACCTCAACACCGGCCTGCCGCTGCCCGCCAGCGGCGGGGCGACCGACTGACGCGTTGACCGCGGCCGGGCCCGGCGACCGCCGGGCCCGGCCCGCTGTGCCGAGAGAGAGGCTGACCCGTGACTTCCGACGAGGCCGTCGCCACCCAGCACGCCAACAACGGCGAGGAGAACAACTATCCCCACTATGTGGCGATGTTCCACAAGGGACTCCCACACGACGAGTTCGGCGAGGTCGACCCCGAGGCCTACCGGCTGCTGCTGCGCGCACTGTCGAGCCGGTCGCCGGAGGAGTTCGAGAAGGTCCCGCTGGGCACAGACGGCGGCACCCGGCTCGTCAACCCGCTCGCCGGACTCATGTCCTACCCCGAGGGCCCCGCCAGCGACGAGTTCGTCGTCCCGCCCGCGCCGCGCATGGACAGCGCCGAGAACGCGGCCGAGGTCGCCGAGCTCTACTGGATGGCACACACCCGCGACGTCCCGTTCACCGGCTTCGACACCGATCCGCTCGTCGCGGCCGCTGCCGAGGAGCTCGCCGGGCTGTCCGGCCGCGCGTTCCTCCGCGCCGACGGGGCGATCACCCCGCAGAACGTCTTCCGCGGGCCGACGCCCGGCGACGCCGCCGGCCCGTTCGTCTCGCAGTTCCTGCTCAAGGACCTCCAGTTCGGCACGCGCCGCAACGACCAGCGGCAGGACACCGTGCGGCCCGGGCGCGACTACATGACCACCTACGACACCTGGCTCAAGGTGCAGAACGGGCTGTCGCGGGCGCTCGGGCCCGACGACCGCGACCGGGTCAACACCCGGTTCATCACGACGCCGCGCGACCTGGCCCACTACGTCCACTTCGACGCGGCGCAGAACCCGTTCCAGCCCTTCCTCGGAGCGGCGCTCGTGTTGCAGGACCTGGGCCTGCCGCTGGACGGCAACCTTCCCTACCGCTGGTCGAAGACGCAGGACCCGTTCGCCACCTTCGGCTACCAGCACCTCTACGACCTCGTCACCGACCTGTCGACGCGGGCGCTGCGGACGGTCTGGTTCCAGAAGTGGTGGGTCCACCGCCGGCTGCGGCCGGAGGCGCACGGCGCGCTGCTCGACCACCACCTCAACGGCCGGCGGTCCTACGACTTCCTCCACCATGACCTGCTGGGCAGCGGGGCCGTCGCGCGCGCGTACCGCGCCAACCGCACCTACCTGTTGCCACAGGCGTTCCCGGAGGGCTCGCCGCTGCACCCGTCCTACGGGGCCGGGCACGCCACGGTCGCCGGTGCCTGCGCCACGGTTCTCAAGGCGTGGTTCGACGAGACGGCCGTGGTCCCGGACCCGGTCGTGCCGAGCGACGACGGCCGCACGCTGGTGCCCTACACAGGGCCCGACGCCGGCGAGCTGACCGTCGGCGGTGAGATCGACAAGCTGGCGGCCAACATCGCCACCGGCCGCAACATGGCCGGCGTCCACTACCGCAGCGACTTCCTCGCCTCGGTGCGCCTCGGCGAAGCCCTCGCCATCGAGGCGTTGCGCCGCCAGAAGAGCTGGTTCGCCGAGAACCACTCCTACACCCTGACCCGGTTCGACGGTCAGGCCGTCACCATCTGAAGACCCGCTCCGGGGTCCGCCGGCGGCTGACCGGCGGGCCCCCGTACCCCTGGAAAGGTTCGACGTGTCCGACGCCTCCCTGGCGCCGCGCCGGCTCAGCGCGCTGCGCCGGTTTGCCGTGTCCATCACGATCCTCACCATCCTCGGACACACCGTGCTCGGTTTCGAGCAGGCGCCGATCGTCCCGATCCTGGCCGTCCTCTATGGATACGCGGTCGACCTCGTGCTGGAGACGCTCGACGCGCGTGCCCTGGGACGGCCGCCGCGGTACGCGGGCGGCTGGCGCGCTCTCGTCGACCACCTGCTGGCCACCCACATCGGTGCACTGGCGTGCGCGATGCTGCTCTACGCCAACTCGTCGCCCTGGCCCTACCTGTTCGCCGTCACCGCCGCCGTCGCGTCGCGCCACCTCGTGCGCGTGCGTGTCGCCGGGCGGCCGCGCCACGTGCTCAACCCGTCCAACGCGGGCATCGCGCTGACGCTCGTGCTGTTCCCGTGGGTGAGCATCGCGCCGCCCTACCAGTTCACGGCCAACGTGTGGGGCGGCCTCGACTGGCTGATCCCGCTGGGCGTGCTGATGGCCGGCACGCTGATCAACGGGAAGCTGACCGGGAAGATGCCGCTGATCGCCGGCTGGGTCGGCGGGTTCGCGCTGCAGGCGTTCCTGCGCTGGCTGCTGTTCGACCACGCCTTCGTGGCCGCGCTGCTGCCGATGACCGGCCTGGCCTTCATCCTCTTCACGAACTACATGATCACCGATCCGGGTACGACACCCGCGGCGCGCCCGCGGCAGCTCGCCTTCGGTCTGGTCACCGGTCTCGCCTACGGGATCCTGGTGCTGCTGCACGTCGCGTACGGCCTGTTCTTCGCGCTCGTGCTGGTCTGCATCGGTCGGGGCATCGCATTGGCGGTGCTCGCCCGGCGCAGCGGCGGGTCGCCGGCCGGGCCCACCGCGGTCCGCGCCTTCCCGGCCGGCTCCAGGATCTTGCCGTTCCCGGACGCGGCGGCGGGGCGATGACGCTCGACCTCGACGGGCGGGTCGCGATCGTCGGCCTCGCCTGCCGCTACCCCGACGCCGACGACCCGGCCCAGCTGTGGCGGACGGTGCTGGGGCAGCGGCGGGCCTTCCGCGAGCTGCCCGCCCGCCGGCTCGACCCGGCCCACCGCGCCGGAGCGCCGCACGACCCCGACTCGACAACCGTCCACCGGGCCGGCGTCCTGCGCGGGTGGGCCTTCGACCGCGACCGGTTCCGCGTGCCCGGCGCGCTCTACCGCGCCGCCGACCCGACACACTGGCTGGCGCTCGAGGTCGCGGCGTCCGCGCTCGCCGACGCCGGCTTTCCCGACGGCGCCGGTCTCGACCGCGACCGGGTCGGCGTCGTGCTCGGCAACTCGCTGACCGGCGAGTTCACCCGCGCCGCCACGATCCGGCTGCGCTGGCCGTTCCTGCGCTCGGCGTTCGCGGCCGCGCTCGGCGACGCGCCGGACGCGCCCGCCGTGCTCGACCGGGCCCGCGACCTCATCTTGTCGGCGTTTCCCGAACCGACCGACGAGACGCTGGCCGGCGGCCTCAGCAACACCATCGCCGGCCGGATCAGCAACCACTTCGACTTCCACGGCACCGGGTTCACCGTCGACGGCGCGTGCGCGTCGAGCCTGCTCGCCGTCATCACCGCCAGCCGGGCGCTCGTCGCCGGCGAGCTCGACTTCGCCCTCGCCGGCGGCGTCGACCTTTCGCTCGACCCGTTCGAGATGGTCGGCTTCGCCCGCATCGGCGCGCTCGCCGACACCGAGATGCGGGTCTACGACGCCCGGCCGACCGGCTTCCTGCCCGGAGAGGGCTGCGGGATCGTCGCCCTCGTGCGCGCCGACGAGGCGCGGCGCCGCAACCTGCGCGTGTACGCGACGATCGCCGGCTGGGGCACCTCGTCCGACGGCGCCGGCGGGCTGACCCGGCCTGAACGCGACGGCCAGGCGCGGGCACTGCGCCGGGCCTACCGCTCCGCGCGGATCGACCCGGGAGACGTGACCCTCGTGGAGGGCCACGGCACGGGCACGGCCGTCGGCGACGCCGTCGAGCTGCGGGCGCTGCGGGCGGTGCGTGGCCGGCGCCCCGTCACCGCCGCGCTCGGCTCGGTCAAGGCCAACATCGGTCATACGAAGGCGGCCGCCGGGGCCGCGTCGCTCATCAAGGCCGCGCTGGCCCTCCACCACCGCATCCTGCCGCCGACGACCGGCTGTGTCACCCCGCACGAGCTGCTCGGCCCCGACGCCGGGCTCGCGGTCCTGGCCGAGCCCCGGCCGTGGGACGCCAACCTGCCCCGGGCGGCGGTGTCGGCCTTCGGCTTCGGCGGGATCAACGCCCACGTGGTGCTCGACGGCCGCTACAGCCGGCACACCGGCCGGCGCGCTGTGCTGCCGGCCGGCATTCCGACGACCCCGGCACCAGCAGACGACATCGTCCTCGTCGAGGCGGCGACGGCGGCGGAGCTGGGGGAGCGGCTGCGCGCGCTGGCCGGCTGGGCGCCGGCACTGAGCGACGCGGAGCTCCACGACGTGGCCGCGACCCTGGCGGCGTCGGCGACCGGTACGGCGCCGTTGCGGTGCGCGCTGGTCGCGGCCGGCCCGCTGGCGCTGGGCGCGGCGGCGTCGGCGGCCGCCGCGATGCTCGCGACGTGGGCCGGCGGCGTCGCGGTCGACGAGCGCGCCGGCGTCGTCCTCGCCGCCGGCGCGCCGGCCCGGGTCGGCATGTTGCTGCCCGGGCAGGCAGCACCCGTCCGGGCCGAGCTCGGTGCGTTGGGACGACTGGTGACCGGAGTGCCGGCACCGCCGGAGGAGGGCGAGGGCACCGACTACGCCCAGCCGGCGATCGTCCGGCAGTCCGTCGCCGGGCTGCGCTGGCTCGACCGGCTCGGCTGCACACCGGTCGCGGCGGTCGGTCACAGCCTCGGCGAGCTGACGGCCGCCGCGTGGGCCGGTGCCCTGCCGCTCGACGCCGCTGTCCGGCTCGCGGCGGCGCGCGGCACGATCATGCAGCGCCACGGCGAGCCCGCCACCGGCATGCTCGCCGTCGAGCTGCCCGAAGGCCCGGCGACGGCGTTGGGGGAGGAGCACGGCCTCTGCGTGGCGGCCGTCAACGCGCCCGACCGCACGGTGCTGGCCGGCTCCGCGGCGGCCGTGTCGGCGGCGCTGGCGAGCGGCGTCGCCGGAGCGCGGCTGCCCGTGTCGCACGGCTTCCACAGCCCCGCGATGCGGGCCGCGCAGCCCGCATGGTCGGCGACCCTGGCCCAGCAGCGCTTCACACCCCTGACCCGCACCGTGTACTCCACGGTGACCGGCCGCGCCCTGGCCGGCGACGACCTGCGCTCGCTGCTGACCCGCCAGCTGGTCGCGCCGGTCCGCTTCTGGACGGCGGCGCAGGAGCTGGCGCAGGCGTGCGACCTGCTCGTGGAGGTCGGCCCGGGGACGATGCTCGCGTCGCTCTGCGGCCGGTTCGCGGCGGTGCCGGCGGTCAGCCTCGACTGCGGCGGGTCGGCCCGGCGGTTGGCGTTCGCGACGGCGGCGCTGGCCGCGGCGGGCGCGGCCGACCTGACGCCCTGGTTCGCGGGCCGCCACCACCGCCCGCTGCCGCCCGGCACCCCGTTGACGTTCCTGGAGAACCCGTGCGGCGATGGCGTGCCCGCACCCACGACCGCGGCGCCGGTGCCGGTCCGGCAACCGTCACCGGCGCCGCCGCAACCCATCCCCGCCGTGGTGCGTTCCACCACCGCTCCTGCCGGCGCCGAAGACGACGCCCCGGACGCGGGTGACCCGGTCGTGGCGTTGCGGGAGCTGTTCGCCGCCGAGCTGGAGCTGCCGCTCGCCGCGATCGAGCCCGACACCCGGCTCCTCGGCGACCTGCACCTCAACTCGCTCCGGGTCGGCCAGCTGGTCGCGAGGGCCGCCGGTGTGCTCGGGCGGAAGCCGCCCGCCGCGCCGCTGTCCCTCGCCGAGGCGACCGTCGCCGAGGTCGCCGAGGTCGTCGCCGCGTTGCCGCCGGCCGGTGCCGACGATGCCGGTGCCGACGACGTCGCGGGCGCCGAGTCGTGGGTCCGGCTGTTCCGGCACGAATGGGTCGCCCACCCGGGCGGGACACCGGCGAGCGCGCTGCGTTGGCAGGTCGTGGCGCCGTCCGGCCACCCGCTGCACCGCCTGCCCCAAGGCGACGACGGCAACCTCGCCGTCGCGCTCGACGGGCGCGACGAAGCCGGCATCGCCGACCTGCTCGCCGGCGTCGGCCGAAGCGTGCCCACCCGCCTGCTCATCGTCCACGACGGGCACCCGCTGGCGGCCGTGGCCGGCCGCGCCGTCGAGGCCGAGCTGACCGGCTGCGGCGTCACCGTGGTCGAGGGTGACGCGGGTGACCCGCCCACCACCGACGGCGCGGCCGGCGTGCTCGAACTGCGTGCCGTCGCCGGCGGCTACGAGCGCCGGATCACCCGGCTCCACCCGGCCGCGCCCGGCGAGCCCGTCCTCGGCCGTGACGACCTGCTGCTGGTCACCGGCGGGACCACCGGCATCACCGCTCACGCGGCCGCCGCCCTCGCCCGCCGTACCGGCTGTCGGCTTCTCGTCGTGGGTCGCCGCCCCGCCGCCGACACCGACGTCGCCACCGGGCTGGCGAGCCTGCGCACCACCGCGCGTGCCGACTACCGCCGGTGCGACCTCACCGATGCCCGGGACGTCGCGGCGCTCGCCCGCCACGTCGGTCCGGTCGCGGGCCTGCTGCACGGCGCCGCTGTCAACGAGCCGCAGCGCCTGGCCGATCTCACCCCTGACGCGCTCCGCCGTCACCTGGCCGCGAAGCGTGACGGACTACGTGCGCTGCTCGACGCGTTCGGCGACGGTCTGCGCCTCGCCGTCGGGTTCGGGTCGATCATCGGTCGCTTCGGCCTCGCCGGGCAGGCGGCGTACGCGATCGCCAACGACGCCCTCCGTGCCGATCTCGAGGACTGGGCCGCGAACCATCCCGGCTGCCGCACCCGCGTACTCGAATGGTCCGTCTGGTCCGGGGTGGGAATGGGTGTGCGCCTGGACGCGGTCGAGCGCCTGCGCCGCGCGGGAGTGGCCGCCATCGGGCCGGCCGACGGGGCGGCCGCGCTGCTCGCCGCCGTCGAAGACGCGGACGCCCCGGTGACGCTGCTCGTCACCGGCCGCTTCCCGCAGGCGGCGTGGGCCTTGCCGAGGAGTCCCGCGGGCGGGCGGTTCCTGGAGCGGGTGCGGGTCGACGTGCCAGGTGTGGAGATCGTGGCCGACGCGGCGCTGACCACCGGTGCCGACCCTTACCTCGCCGGCCACCGGGTGCAGGGCACACCGGTGCTGCCCGCCGTCGTGGGCCTGGAGGCGATGGCGCAGGCCGCCGCGGTCCTCACCGACGGGTCGGGCGGCTGGGCGTTCCGCGACGCCCGCTTCGCCGCGCCGGTCGTCGTGGACGGGCGTGGCACCCGTACCCTGCGGACCGCCGCGGTGGTCTCGCCGGACGGCCGCGAGGTGCGCGCGGTCCTGCGTGACGACTCCGACGGCTTCACAGCCGAGCGTTTCTCCGCCACCGTCGTGCCGCGCCCCGTCGACTCGGTAACCACAATGGACAGCGTCGCTCCCGACGGAACCCATCCCTGGTACGGACCGGTACTCTTCCACGAAGGCCGCTTCCGGCGCCTCGCCGCGGTCGACCTGGTCTCGGCGTTCGCGCTGCGCGCCCGGATCGCCGCCGGCGACGCCGCACCATGGTTCGCGCCGCTTCTCGACCAACGGCTCCTGCTCGGCGATCCCGGTGCCCACGACGCCGCCATCCACGCGCTGCTCGCCTGCGCACCGCACCGCCGGGTCCTCCCGGTCGCGGCCCGCGAGGTCACCGTCGCCGGCGCTCCGACCGGGTGGCTGCGCGTCGCGGCGATCGAGAAGGAGCACACCGCCACCGGGTACGTCTTCGACGTCGACGTCACCGACGACCGGGGCGTTCCGGTGGCCCGCTGGCGCGATCTGCGGCTGGCCGACGTCGGCCCCAACGAGCCCTTCGAGGCGGCCCGCCAGGCCGGCACGCTCCCGCTCGAGCTCGTCGGCCCCTGGCTCAGCCGCCGGCTGATCGAGTGCGGCGACACCGCGCCCGTGGCCCTCTCGGTGGCCGCCGGGGAGCGTGCGGCCGACACGGGTCGGCGGTTGCTGGGCGGGCTCTACGGCGTGGAGCCGGCCACGATCGGCCGCCGTCCCGAGGGCGGGCCGGCCGTGCCGCACGGCTGGGCGAGCCTCAGCTACACCGCCGACCATGTGCTCGCGGCCGCGTCCGCGCAACGGGTGGGCGTCGACTGGCAGGAGTCGGCCGAGCGCGGCTGGGCGATGCGTGAGGCGCTGGTCAAGCTGGGAGCCACACCGGACGAGCCGTTGACGCTGACGCGATCGGAGCCCGACGGCGTCGAGGTCTACACGGGCAAGGGCGTGCGGGTGTTGACGGCTGAGGTCGGCGTGGTCGTGGTCGCGGTCGCGACCCGGCAGGACTGAGCATGCGCCCCTACCGCTACCGCCACGTCGTCACGCTCGACGAGACCAACGTGGTCGGCAACGTCTACTTCGCACACTACCTGCACTGGCAGGGTCACTGCCGGGAGCGGTTCCTGGCCGACCACGCGCCGGAGGTGCTCGCGGCGGTCCAGGCCGGCGCGCTGGCTCTCGTCACCGCCAGCTGCGCGATGGACTACTACGCCGAGTGCTTCGGGCTCGACGTGGTCGACGTCGACATGTTCCTCGAGCACCGCTCGGGGCACCGCGTCGGCATGACGTTCGTGTTCCGCCGCGGCGACGTCGAGGTCGCCCGCGGCCGGCAGGAGGTGGCGTGCATGGTCCGGGCGCCGTCGGGTGTCGTGCCCACGCCGGTTCCGGACCAGCTCGTCGCCGCGTTGCGAGAGTTCTCCTGAGTCGTTCGGCCGCCCCACGGCCTCCGTCAGGTCGCCCGCCTACGCGTAGCCCTTCTGCCGCAGCCGGTCGCTGGCGAGCCGCAGCAGCTCCGGCGTGACCTCGACCGGCGGGTCGATCGGTCGCGGCCGGCGCAGGGCCACGTGGAACGCGTGGCTGGCGCGGCCGTCCGCGACGACGATGGGCGTCGTCGACGTGCCCAGGAAATCGGCTTTGATGGCCGGGCGCGCGAAGACGTCGGTGAGTCGGGTGAGCCGGTCGAAGCCGAGCGCCACCGCCCGGTAGGTGCCGTTGTCGACCGGCGCCATACGGGCCACCCGGTTGGTCTGCAGCACGCCGTACCCCGCCGGCTGTTCGGTGTCGGAGTCGTGGCGGAACAGGGCGATGACGGCGCACCCGCCCTCGCGGTGGCCGCCGGTGACGGTGCCGAACGGGCCCGGTCGGGTGTGGTCGTGGTGTCCGCTGTCGACGAGGTCGGCGAGGCGCAGAGCGCCGAAGTCGGCCATCGCCACCCGGAAGCGGCGCGGCGACATCCCGGTGAACCGGCTGAACTGACCGATGAACGTGCCCAGGCTGGAGTAGCCCACCGCGAGGCAGATCTCGGTGACGCTCATCGACGTGGTGAGTAGCAGACGCCGCGCTTCCGCCATTCGCAGGGAGGCGAGGAATCGTGCCGGTGTGGTCGAGGTTATGTAGCGGAACACCCGGTGGAAGTGAAACGGGCTGAGCAGCGCGGCCTGTGCGATGTCGGCGAGTCGTTGTGGTTCGGCAAGATTCTGCGACATGTACGCGACCGCGCGAGCGACCGAATCCAGCCGTGCGCTGTCGGTCGGGCTGTCGAGGCAGGCGGTGACGGCGGTGCAGGCGGCCAGTTGGTCGCACCCCATGCAGCTGGTGTTCTGTCGCCACCGCCCCTCGGCCGTGGTGGTCATTCGGAAGGCCTTTCCCTTGGCCGCGACCGGAGGCTCGTGGCGCCGGCCGCCGATTCTGTTGTGGTCTCCCCGTGTCGGCTTCCATCTACATAGGTCATTCCATGACGATGGGGCTT
>Ga0164243_10002087_pt1 | contig 33392 bp, 36 predicted proteins | sample OricompcompostOP_FD_108781 | JGI IMG/M metagenome (GOLD analysis project Ga0164243, IMG submission 108781) | Organic Plus compost microbial communities from Emeryville, California, USA - Original compost - Organic plus compost (OP) | ecosystem: Engineered > Solid waste > Mixed feedstock >... | reverse complement strand
CGTCAGGCCGGACCGGCGCAAGTGGTAGGCCGCGGAGAGCCCCGCCTGTCCGGCCCCCACGACGACGACGTCCACGGCCACGGGCTCGTCGGCCCGAGCGTCCCGCCGGCGCAGCGACCGCCGCGACGGCACCGCGTCGAGAGGCGGCTTGTCGGCGCTGCCCGACTCGTCCGCTATGTACGCCGCGGCGGACGCCCCGCCACCCACGTTCGGGGTCGTCGGGGCCGCGTCCATGACCGGCCCACCGTACCTGCCGGCAGCGGGCCCTGACAGGCCCTCGTAAGGATGTCCTCACCACAGCCTCACGTCGTCGTCACACAGCGGTCGCCGGCCGAGCGCGACGCTGCTGAACCGGGCGGTCGGCGTGGTGGGATGAGGCCATGAGGCGCACCACCGGACCGCTGACCGAGCCCGCTGCGGCGGACGTGCGGGCGCTGGCCCGGCGTGCAGCCGACGCCGACGGCGTCGCCCCGCTGTCGGAGCAGCCGCTGCTGCACCTCACCGACCCGGCGGCGTCGACGGTGCACCTCACCGTGGAGCGGGCCGGCGGCCTCGTCGGCTACGCCCAGCTCGACATCTCGTTGACCGCGACGGCCGACGCCGAGCTGGTCGTCGACCCCGTGCACCGCCGGCAGGGACTGGGCCGCGAGCTCCTGGCCGGCCTGCGCGCCACCGCCGCGGAGGTTGCCGGACGTCGGCTGCAGGTCTGGGCGCACGGTGACCTGCCGCAGTCGCGGGCGTTCGCGACGGCCGCAGGGCTGCACGTCGTCCGCGAGCTGTGGCAGCTCCGGCTGGACCTCCAAGACCGGGCCTCGGGCCACCAGGCCGACGGCGACCGAGCGGGCACCGCCGTCACCCTGCCCCCCGGGGTCCGGGTGCGGACGTTCGTGCCGGGCGTGGACGACGAGGCGTGGCTGCGGGTCAACGCCCGGGCGTTCGCCCACCATCCCGAGCAGGGCCGGATGACCGCGGCGGACCTGCGCGCCCGGCAGGCGGAGCCGTGGTTCGACCCGGCGGGCCTCCTGCTGGCGGTCCGCGACAGAGTCACCGACACGCCACCCGGCATGGCCCCCGGCATGGCCCCCGACACGTCGCGCGCCACGACCGTCGAGCACCGGTCCGCCGCCGCGCGCGGCGACGCCCGCCCCGACACGCCACACGACGATCTCCTGGCCTTCCTCTGGACCAAGGTGCACCCCGCCGGCGCGCACGGCCCCGGCCCGGTCGGCGAGATCTACGTCCTCGGTGTCGACCCCGACGCCCAGGGACTGGGCCTCGGCACCGCCCTGACCAGGCTCGCCCTCGACCACCTCGCCACCGCTGGTCTGTCGACGGTCCTGCTCTACGTGGAGGCCGACAACACCGTGGCGGTCCGCACGTACATCCGCGCGGGCTTCGTCCGGTACGCCGCCGACGTCATGTGGTCTGCCTGACGGTCACCTCCCGTTCACCTCCTGGTGCCACCATGTGGTCATGTCGGAGGTTCCCGCTCTGTACCCGTCGCTGGCCGCCCAGCTCGCCGAGCACATGGCCGAGACCCCGCCGGGGACAGGGACGGCGGCGCTGCTCGACCACGAGCCGCTGCCGGAGGACCGCTTCCTCGACCGCGAGCTGTCCTGGCTGGCGTTCAACCAGCGTGTGCTGGAGCTCGCGGAGGACCCGAGCCTGCCGCTGCTGGAGCGCGTGCGGTTCCTGGCGATCTTCGCCTCGAACCTCGACGAGTTCTTCATGGTCCGCGTCGCCGGTCTCAAGCGGCGCATCGTCACCGGTATCGCCGTGACGGCCGCCTCGGGCCTGTCGCCCCGGCAGGTGCTGGAGGCGATCAGCGAGAAGTCGCACGAGCTGATGACGCGGCACGCACGGGTGTTCGCCGAGCAGGTGAAGCCGGCGCTGGCGGCCGAGGGCATCACCCTGGTGCGCTGGGACGACCTCGGGGAGGCAGAGCAGGAGCGGCTCCGCAAGTTCTTCCGCCGACAGATCTTCCCGGTGCTGACGCCGCTGGCGGTGGACCCGGCGCACCCGTTCCCGTACATCTCGGGACTGTCGCTCAACCTGGCCGTCGTCGTGGCGAACCCCGCGAGCGGCAAGGAGCACTTCGCCCGGGTCAAGGTGCCGCCGCTGCTGCCGCGATTCATCGCGGTGGACGCCTCGGGGGTGCCGAGCGCGCCGGGCAACGCGCAGGGCGCCGGTGAGAAGAGCCCGATGTCCTTCGTCGCGGTCGAGGACGTCATCGCCGAGCACCTGTCGCACCTGTTCCCGGGCATGGAGGTGCGCGAGCACCACACCTTCCGCGTCACCCGCAACGAGGACGTCGAGGTCGAGGAGGACGACGCGGAGAACCTGCTCCAGGCCATGGAGAAGGAGCTGCTGCGCCGTCGCTTCGGCCCGCCGGTGCGCCTGGAGCTCGCCGACGGCATCAGCCCACGCATCCGCGACCTGCTCATCCGTGAGCTCGGCGTCACCGAGGAGGAGGTCTACGAGCTGCCCGCTCCGCTGGACCAGACCGGTCTGAACGTGCTGGCGGACCTCGATCGGCCCGAGCTCCAGTTCCCGAAGTTCGTCCCGACGACGAACCGGCAGCTCGCCGAGGTGGAGAGCGCCACCCCGACGGACATGTTCGCGAAGATCCGCGAGCGCGACATCCTGCTGCACCACCCGTACGACTCGTTCTCCACGTCGGTGCAGATCTTCCTCGAGCAGGCCGCGGCCGATCCGCAGGTCCTGGCCATCAAGCAGACGCTGTACCGCACATCGGGCGACTCCCCGATCGTGGACGCGCTGATCGACGCCGCGGAGGCCGGCAAGCAGGTGCTGGCGCTGGTGGAGATCAAGGCCCGGTTCGACGAGCAGAACAACATCTCCTGGGCGCGCAAGCTCGAGCAGGCGGGCGTGCACGTGGTGTACGGGATCGTCGGGCTGAAGACGCACTGCAAGCTGTCCCTCGTCGTGCGCCAGGAGGCCGACGGCAGCCTGCGCCGCTACAGCCACGTCGGCACCGGCAACTACCACCCGAAGACGGCCCGGCTGTACACCGACCTCGGTCTGCTGACGGCCGACGTGGAGGTTGGTCAGGACCTGACTCGGCTGTTCAACCAGCTCTCTGGGTACGCTCCGCGCTCGCGCTTCAGTCGGCTGCTGGTGGCGCCCCGCACGGTCCGCACCGGGCTGATCGAGCGCATCGACCGGGAGGCCGCGACCGCACGGGCCGGCGGCGAGGCGTGGATCAAGATCAAGGTCAACTCGATGGTGGACGAGGCGGTGATCGACGCGCTGTACCGGGCGTCCCAGGCCGGGGTCCCGATCGACCTCGTGGTGCGCGGCATCTGCGCACTGCGTCCCGGGGTGCCCGGGCTGTCGGAGACGGTCCGGGTGCGCTCGATCCTGGGCCGGTTCCTGGAGCACTCGCGGATCTTCGCCTTCGCGCACTCCCGGCCCGCACCGGAGGACACGTTCGAGGGGCCGGAGGTCTACATCGGCTCGGCGGACCTCATGCACCGCAACCTGGACCGCCGCGTCGAGGCCCTGGTGCGGGTGACCGACCGCGACCAGATCACCGAGCTGGTCGACCTCATCGACGACTCGGTGGACGACGGCACGTCGTCCTGGCACCTGGGCCCCGACGGCACCTGGCGGCGGCACCACCGCGGACCGGACGGTCCCCTGGTCGACCTGCAGACCCGGCTGATCCAGCGCCAGCGCCGCCGTCCCGGCTCGGGACGGTGAGGCGGCGCCAGGACCCTGTCGTCGAGGCCGCCGGCGCGCTCGTCTGGCGTCTGCGGCAGGGCCAGCTCCAGGTGGCCCTGGTGCACCGGCCGCGCTACCGCGACTGGTCGTGGCCCAAGGGCAAGCTCGAGCCACGCGAGCCGCTGCTGGCCGCCGCGACCCGGGAGGTCGCCGAGGAGGCGGGCCGCCCTGTGGTGCTCGGGGTGCCGCTGCCCACGCTGCGCTACGCGCTCGCCGACGGGCGCCGCAAGCGGGTGCGCTACTGGGCGGCCCGGCTGGCCGACGACGGTGACGCCCACGCGCTGCGGGCCCGTCCACCGGTGGGGAGGGCGTCGCGGGAGGAGATCGACCAGGTCCGCTGGTACGACGTCGAGGCGGCCGACCGACGGTTGACTCGGCCGACGGACCGCGAGCCGCTGCGGGCGCTGGTCGACGCGTACGCCAAGGGCCGGCTCGACACCCGCGCGCTCGTCGTGGTCCGGCACGGCTCGGCCCGCAAGCGGGCGGACTGGCCCGGGACGGAGGCGGACCGCCCGCTCACCCCCACCGGGCTGCGGCAGTCGCGCGCGCTGATCCCGGTGCTGTCCGCCTTCGGGGTCGGGGAGGTGCTGACCAGCGAGTGGCTGCGCTGCCGGGCGACCGTCGAGCCCTACGCGGTCGGTGCGCGCATCGAGCCGACGCTCGTGCCGACCCTGACCGAAGACGCGCACGCCGCCTCGCCCGGCCGGGTCGCGGCGCAGGTGGTCGAGCTGCTGGAGAGCGGGCGGGACGCCGCGCTGTGCACGCACCGCCCGGTGCTCACCACCGTGGTCGACGTCCTGGCCCAGCACGCGCGACGTTCGGTGGCCGACGGGCTGCCCCGCTCCGACCCGTTCCTGCGGCCGGGGCAGGTGCTCGTCGCACACGTGACCCGTACCGAGGTCGGACCGCGGGTCGTCGCCACCGAGCAGCACCCGGGCCGCACACGCGCCACCTGAGCGGCGGGGCTCAGCCGAGGATCGGCCGCAGCGCCAGGTACACCCCCGCCGCGACCAGCGCCGCCGCCGGGATGGTGAGCACCCAGGCCACCGCGATGTTCCCCGCGACGCCCCAGCGCACCGCGGACAGCCGCTTGGTCGCACCGACGCCCATGATCGCCGACGTGATGGTGTGCGTCGTCGAGACCGGGGCGTGCAGCCAGTAGGCGTTGAGGTAGAGCACCACGGCGGAGACCGACTCGGCGACGAAACCGCGCGCCGGGTCCAGCTCGATGATCTTGCGTCCCAGGGTGCGCATGATGCGCCACCCGCCGGAGTAGGTGCCCAACGAGATGGCGGTCGCCGCCGCGAGCTTCACCCACAACGGGATGCTGCTTCCGCTGTGGAAGCCCCCGGCGACCAGCGCCAGGACGATGACCCCCATGGTCTTCTGCGCGTCCTGCAGGCCGTGGCCGAGAGCCATGGCCGCCGCGGAGGCGGTCTGCGCGAGCCGGAACCGACGCATCGTGCGGGCGGGCGGTCGCTCACGTACCAGCCACAGCACCCCGACCATGACCAGGAACGCCAGGACGAAGCCGACCAGCGGGGACAGCACCATCGGCAGCACGACCTTGTCGACGATCTCCCGCCAGTGCACCGTCACCCCGGAGGCAAGTCCGACGCCGGTGAGGCCGCCGATGAGGGCATGGGTGGAGGACGACGGCAGGCCCAGCCGCCAGGTGATGAGGTTCCAGACGATCGCCCCGACGAGGCCGGACAGCACGACGACGAGCCCCTCGTGCGAGGAGACGTCCCCGATGCTGATGATGTCCTCGGCGATCGTCGTGGCGACGTGCGTGCCGAGCAGCGCACCGAGCAGGTTGAACACCGCAGCCATGACGAGGGCGACGCGGGGCGTGAGCGCCCGGGTCGACACCGATGTCGCGATGGCGTTGGCGGCGTCGTGGAACCCATTGGTGTAGTCGAACCCGAGGGCGACGACGACCACCACGACGACGAGCGCGATCTCCACCGGTGCTCAGGACTCCTTGAGGGCGATGGTCTCGACCCGGTTCGCCACCTTCTCGAAGGCGTCCGCCGCGTCCTCCAGCTTCTCGACGATCTCCTTGAGCTTGAGCAGCAGGATGGGGTCGGCGATCTCGTCGAACATCTGGGCGAGCAGCTTGCGGTGTGACTTGTCCGCCTGGTTCTCCAGGCGGTTCACCTCGACCCAGTACTCGGCCAGCGAGTCCATCGAGCGCAGCCGCGGCATCGCCTCGGCGGTGAGCTCGGCGGCGCGCTGGAGCACCTGGACCTGGTCGGACACCCGCGGGGGCAGCGCGTCGACCTTGTACAGGACGATGAGGTCGGCGGCCTCCTCCATGAAGTCCATGCAGTCGTCCAGGCCCGAGGCCAGCCCGTAGATGTCGTCCCGGTCGAACGGCGTGACGAAGGTCTGGTTCAGCCGGCGCATGATCGAGTGCGTGGCCTCGTCCGCGAGGTGCTCCGCCTCGCTGATCTGCTTCCCGATCAGCTTGCGGGTCGGCCGGTCGGCGCCGAGCATCTCCCCTAGGAGGTTGGCCCCGGTGACGAGGTGCTGTGCCTGTGCGGCGAAGAGGTCGAAGTACGTGGTGTCGCGCGGTGTCAGGCGCAGGCGCACAGCAGTCTCCGGTGGAGGTCAGGGACGAGTCTCGGGCTAGGGGTCACCGGCGGGTTCTCACCCAACGGCCGGCGGCGGCCGTGTGGACTCATGGTGACACGCATGTAACGGCACGTGAACATCCGGACGTCATCCGGACGCCCGCAGAAGCATGCCACGTCGCCCGACCAGGGCGTGAACCGGAGGGGGCGACGCCGGGCCGGGAGCGCCTCTCGGCGCGTGGCCGCTCGTAGCGGCTGGTGTTGGAGCCCGGGGCTACCGCGACCCGGCGTCGCCCTCTATTTTACTCCCCGGCTCGCGCGAGAGGCTGCGTGAGACCCTGCCTGACCCGGCGCCGCAGGTCAGCGACTCGGCGGGCGAGCGACGGCGATCACCGGCTCCGGTGAGCGAGACGCTCGGCCGCTCGTTCCGCCAGCCCCGGGGTCGGCGGTGGCTCACTCCAGCCGCCCCAGCCGCCACAGGGCGGCGGCGCGCACCAGCTCCTCGGCCGTACGCACCAACGAGGACGCACCGCGGGTCATCCGCGCAGCCCCGGACGGGTCCACCTCGTCCAGGTGGTCGGCGTCGAAGGCGGCGCCGGTCGCCAGGACCTGACAGAAGGACGCCGCCCGCTCCAGGGCGACGGCGAGGTCCCCGGTGTACACGCCGGACAGCACGGCGTCGGCGACCGCCCGCACGTCAGCCGGTCCCGGCGCGTCGGCGACCCCCGCGACGACGCCGTGCACCGGGGCGGCGTGCACGCCCTGGCGGTAGCGGTCCGCCACCGTCTCCGGGTCCCGCCGCACCCACTCGCGCAGCACGTACAGCCGCCACAGCGCCCCGGGGAGGGTGTCCGCGGGGCTGTCCGCCCACAGCGCGGCGACGACGTCCAGTCCTTCGGTCTCGACGAGCGTGACGAGCCGGGCCACCACCTGCGGGTCGTCGCTGCTGGCCCGACCCCGGTGCACCAGCGCCCGGGCGGTGGTGTGGGCGACCTGCGAGCGCAGCGCCGGGTCCAGGTCGCCGGGCAGCGCGTCGGCCTGCGCGGGGTCCATCATCGCCGGACGGCGCGGACGGCGCGGCCCGCCACCGGGGTGCTCACCACTGCTCATCCCACGATCCTCCCCCCGCCGGGCGCACCGGTCGACGCGGACCCGGCGGGCCGCCCGCGCCGACACCGCCGCCGGGCGGCCGCAGCCCTGCGACCACGGTCGACGTGCGGCCACCGGTCGCGCGGTCCAAGGTGGCAAGGGCAGGTCAGGCCGACGGCGAGGGGGACACCGACGTGACGGCACAGCAGGCGCACCGCGGGATTCCCACCCGTCATCCGCACCACGGCAAGGCAGTGGGCCTGGCGATCGCCGCGGCGGTCGGGGGCTTCCTGTTCGGCTTCGACTCCTCAGTCATCAACGGTGCGGTCGACGCGATCCGGGGCGACTTCGGCCTCGGCGCGACGCTCACCGGGTTCGCCGTCGCCATCGCGCTGCTGGGCTGCGCGCTGGGGGCCTGGATCGGCGGGCGGCTGGCGGACCGCTGGGGACGGACCCGCGTGATGTTCGCGGGTGCGGTGCTCTTCTTCGTGTCCTCATTGCTGTCCGGGCTGGCGATCGGCGTGTGGGACCTCATCGTCTGGCGCGTGCTGGCGGGCATCGGCATCGGCATCGCCGCGGTGATCGCCCCGGCTTACATCGCGGAGATCGCGCCGGCGGCGATGCGCGGGCGTCTCGGCTCGTTGCAGCAGCTCGCGATCACCCTCGGCATCTTCGCGGCGCTGCTGTCCGACCAGCTCCTGCAGGAGGGTGCGGGCGGCGCGGCCGAGGAGCTCTGGCTCGGGCTGGCCGCCTGGCGGTGGATGTTCCTCGTCGCCGTCGTCCCGGCCGCCGTGTACGGCGTCCTTGCGCTCAGCGTGCCCGAGTCGCCGCGCTACCTGGTGTCCCGCGGCCGCACCGAGGCCGCCCTGAAGGTGCTGCGCTCCGTGCTCGGGCCGGAAGAGGACCCGCAGGCCCGCATCGAGCAGATCCAGAAGACGATCGCCTCCGACCGCGAGCTGGCCGCCCAGGCGAGCCTGCGCGGGCCCCGGCTCGGCCTGCTGCCCATCGTGTGGGTCGGGATCCTGCTGTCGGTGTTCCAGCAGTTCGTCGGGATCAACGTGATCTTCTACTACTCGACGACGCTGTGGCAGGCCGTCGGCTTCGACGAGAGCCGGTCGTTCCTGGTGTCGACCATCACGGCCGTGACGAACGTCGTCGTGACCTTCGTCGCCATCGCGCTGATCGACAAGGTCGGCCGACGCCCGTTGCTGCTCATCGGCTCGGCCGGGATGACGGTGGCCTTGGCGGTGATGGCCTTGGCGTTCACGCAGGCGACGGGCTCGGGCGACGACATCTCGCTGCCGGGCCCCTGGGGGCCTGTGGCGCTCGTCGCGGCGAACGCCTTCGTCGTCTTCTTCGGGGCGACGTGGGGACCCTTGGTCTGGGTGCTGCTCGGGGAGATGTTCCCCAACCGGATCCGTGCCGCGGCGCTGGGGGTGGCGGCGGCCGCGCAGTGGGTCGCGAACTTCGTGATCACCATCACGTTCCCACCGCTGCTCGACGCCTTCGGCGCCGCGCTGCCCTACCTGCTGTACGCGGTGTTCGCCGCACTGTCCTTCGCGTTCACGCTCGTCAGGGTGCCGGAGACGAAGGGCGTCGAGCTGGAGGACATGGAGAACGTGCGGGTCGAGCGGGGCCGTCGGCGCACCGCCGCGGTGTGAGACCGGGCGGCTGAGGCGCGGAATATCCCCGCCACAAGGTTGCTTTCGGCAAGTACACGTCCTACAGTTGCATCGAGCAACAAAGGAGTCCCATGCCGAGCACAGAGCAGACCGTCAGCGCCGAGCAGAGCCTGCTGCGCGCGATGGAGGTCTTCGTGCGCACCCTCAACGAGACGAGCCGGGCCGTCGCTCGGCAGGTGGAGTGCCCGCGCGCGAGCCTGCCGATCGTCCGGCTGCTCAGCCGGCGCGGGACCGCCCAGGTGAGCGACATCGCCGAGGCGATGCACGTCGATCTGTCGGTGGCCTCCCGCCAGGTCAGCCAGCTCGTCGCGGACGGCTACGTCGAGCGAGCGGTGGACGAGCAGGACCGCCGGGTCCGGACGCTGCGCCTCACCGGCGCCGGGCTGGGGCTCGCCGAGCAGATCGACGCCACGATGGAGCGCTTCCTCCACGACGAGCTCTCCGGGTGGAGCCCCGACGACCTGCTGCGGGCCGCCGCGGTCATCGAACGGATCAGCGCGGCGATCGCCCGTCCGCCCGGTGCCCCCGCCACGGCCGCCGCGGGCGCGCCCCCTCCCGCCCCCGTGCCCGTCTCCTGACGGGCACGCCGACCGCTCCCCGACCGCACACCCTCACGACCTGCCGAGGACGCCGGGTCACCACAACCCGACAACGAGAGAAGCCATGACCAGCCAGTCCGCAGCACCCGAACCCAGCTCGACGGCCGAGCCCAAGCCGACCATGACCCGCCGTCAGGTGCTGGAGTCCCTCTCCGGCATCCTGCTCGGGATGTTCGTCTCGATCCTCGCGACGAGCGTCGTCTCGTCCTCCCTACCCCGCATCATCACCGAGCTCAAGGGCTCGCAGTCGGCCTTCACCTGGGTCGTCACCGCGACGCTGCTCACCACGACGATCACCACGCCGATCTGGGGCAAGCTCGCCGACCTGGTCGACCGCAAGCTGCTCATCCAGCTCGCGCTGATCATCTCCGTGGTGTCCTCGGCGCTGGCAGGACTGTCCCAGGACACCGGGATGCTCATCGCCATGCGTGCCGTGCAGGGCATCGGCGCCGGCGGCCTGACCGCACTGGCCACCGTCCTCATCGCGGACATCATCAGCCCGCGCGAGCGCGGGCGGTACATGGGCCTCATGGGCGCGATCATGGGCATCGGCATGGTCGGCGGACCGCTGCTGGGCGGCACGCTGACCGACTCCATCGGCTGGCGGTGGAACTTCTTCATCGGCCTGCCATTCGCGCTGGCGGCGATCATCGTGCTGCAACGCACGCTGCGGCTGCCGCCGCTCAAGCGCCGTGTCGTCCGCATCGACTACGCCGGCGCACTGCTGATCTCGGCCGGCATCGCCCTGCTGCTGCTGTGGATCACGTTCGCCGGCTCGACGTTCGCGTGGGCCTCGTGGCAGACGGCCGTCATGGTCGTCGGTGCCGTGGTGCTGCTCGCCGCCGCCGTGTGGGCCGAGTCCCGCGCCGCCGAGCCGATCATCCCGCTGCACCTGTTCCGCAACCGCACGCTCGTGCTGTCGGTGGTCGCGAGCATCGCGGTCGGCATCGCGCTGTTCGGCACCTCGGTGTTCCTCAGCCAGTACATGCAGCTCGCCCGTGGGCGCACGCCCACCGAGTCCGGCCTGCTCACCATCCCGATGATCGTCGGCCTGCTCATCTCCTCGACCGTCAGCGGCCAGATCATCAGCCGCACCGGCCGGTACAAGGCCTTCATGGTCAGCGGCGCCGTCATCCTCACCGGCGGCCTGCTGCTCATGGGCACGATCCACTACGACACGAGCTTCGTGCTGGTCGCGCTGTACATGGTGGTCCTCGGCGCCGGCGTCGGCATGCTCATGCAGAACCTGGTGCTGGCTGCCCAGAACACGCTCGACGTGAAGGAGATCGGCACCGGCACCGCGACCGTCGCCTTCTTCCGCACGCTCGGCGGCGCGATCGGCGTCTCGGCCCTGGGCGCGGTGCTGTCGAACCGGAGCGCCGACCTCATCGCCCGCGGGCTGGCGGGGCTGGGCATCGACACCTCGGCGCTCGGCGGGGCGGGTGGCTCGCTGCCGGACCTGGCCACGCTGCCGGACCCGGTGCGGGCCGTGGTGGAGCAGGCGTTCGGCGACGCCATCGCCGACCTGTTCCTCATCGCGGCGCCGATCGCGGTCGTCTCGCTGATCGCCGTGCTCTTCCTCAAGGAGATCCCGCTGGGCCGCCGCTCTGGCATCGAGCAGCGGCTGGAGGAGGAGGGCGCGATGCTTGCCCCCGCCACCACCGAGGGCGAGGCCACTGAGCTGGCCCCCGCCCGGCGGGACTGAGCAGCCCGGCTCTCCCGGCACCGGCCCGGTCCCGCGGTACCCGCCGCGGGGCCGGGCCGACACACGTCCGGGCACCGGCCGCAGAACCGTCCGGCGCGCCCGCCACCGTCACGCCGGCGCACGGTCGTCGGGCCGGCCTCGGGAGGGCCGGTCCCGGGATAGCCGGTGTCGCGGTCACATGGACCGGCGTGCGGCTCCCAGGTCTTCGTTGAGCCGCTCGAGCTGCCCGGCCAGCCGGTCGACGTCCTCGTCCGACCAGTGCCCGAGCGCCCTGCGCAGGAAGTCCCGGCGCGCCTGCCGGGCCTGCTCCATCCGGCGGCTGCCCTCCACGGTGAGCTCCAGGAGCTGCCCCCGGAAGTCGTCGGGGTCGGGGCGGCGGGTGATCAGCCCGAGCTCACCGAGCTTGGCGAGCTGGCGGGACATCGTGCCGCGCCCGACACCGATGTACTCCGCGAGCTCGCTGGCCCGCACCCCGGGCGTGCGCGCGATGAGCGCGAGCAGCGTGTAGGCGGCAGGCTCCAGGTCAGGGTGCACGGTGCGCGAGATCTTCGCCGAGGACGCCTGGGCGCGCCGCAGCAGGATCCCGAGCTCGCGCTCGAGGCGAGGGAAGCTGTCGTCGACCATCGCCATATCCTCGCCGACGCCGTGCCCCGGGCGCACGCCTGCCGCTGCGCACCCGCCGGACGGACGAGCCGGCCCGGCCGCCGCGAGAGCCACCGTGACGCTCACAGCGCCCACGTCGAGCGTTCCCGGGCCACCTTCGCGACCGCCGCCACCCGCTCGTCGGACAGCCGCCGGGGCAGCGCGCGCAGCACCGCCAGCAGGCCCGGACGCCCGGTCACCAACGGGTCCGCCGGATGGGCCGGCCCGCGCACCACGAGCTCCCCGGCACCGGTGACGACCACGAGCACGGCCCGCACGCTGGCTCCGGTGCACGCCGCGGCCAGCAGCAGCCACTGCACGCGGGCCGCCTCCAACCGGGCGTCGCGCAGGTACGGCACCGGTCGGCCGTCCACCCGCATGACCCGCCCCTCGACGTGCACCGTCTGGCCGACGTGCCACCGCTCGCCCACGGTGACGATGCCGCCAGGCCCGACCAGCAGGTGCGGGACGTTGCTGCCCTGTCGGCCCAGCGGGACGTCGTGCACCACCTGCCAGCCCTCGCCGGCCAGCGACTCGAGCCGGTCGCGCACCGAGCGCCCGCGCTCACGGCGGACCGTCGCGTCGCCGGGCACCGGACCGAGCCAGGCACGCAGCTCCGCCTCGTCGACGGTCTGCGGCGCAGCCAGCCGAGCGGGGACGACGAGCTCGGCGACGTCGGCGCGCAGGTACTCCTGCGCCGCGCTGCGCAACAGCCGCTCCATGGCCGGCTCGTCCACGACGACCTCACCGGACTGCAGGTCGACCGACCCGATCCGCGCCCCGGACTCACGCGTGACGTACAGCCGGTCCGCGCCGTACCGCTGCCAGCGGCGCACCGTCAGCACATCGTCCACGTCCTGCATTATCGGCGCGCACCCGCCCCGACTTCAGGAGGCGGGGCGGGTGCTTCCGCAGGTGACCGGCCGGTGGGCACCGGCGTGCAGCCGGGCGGCGTATCGGGTCGGCGAGCGCCACGACGAGCGTGCCATCAGCACGCGGTACCCGGCGGCCGGGCTCAGGCCGCCGGTTCGAAGGTCAGGCTGATGGAGTTCATGCAGTAGCGGTCACCGGTCGGAGTCTGCGGGGCGTCGTCGAACACGTGCCCCAGGTGCGACCCGCACCGCGCACAGCGCACCTCGGTACGCACCATCCCGTGCGACGTGTCCGGGATCAGCTCGACCCGGTCACCAGCCAGCGGCGAGAAGAAGCTCGGCCAGCCACAGTGCGAGTCGAACTTCGTGTCGGAGCGGAACAGCTCGTTGCCGCACGCCCGGCAGCGGTAGACACCCTCACGCTTCTCGTCCAGCAGCTCCCCGGTCCACGGCCGCTCGGTCGCCGCCCGCCGCAGCACCGCGAACTCCTGCGGCTCGAGCTCCAGCGACCACTGCTCGTCGGTCTTGTTCACCTCGTAGCCCATGACATCCCTCCTCGACCCGTCCAACGTCACCCGCGCGTCCGGTAGTCCCGCCGCCTCCGCACCTCGGGCCCGGCCACGTCGTCGGTCCCTCGATCGGCGCCCCGGTCCTCGCCCCGGCCTGGGGCGAGCGCCTACCCTGCGGCATAGAGCGGGCCGTCCGGCACGCCGACGTCCACGTCCCGAGGTTGTCACGCGTGCCCGCTGCCCGCAGCCGCCGCCGGTGGTCGCCGACCCGGTACTTCGTCGTCGTGAGCGTCGTCGCGATGAGCGTCCTCGGGCTCGTCCTGGTCATCGTCGTGGGCAACGTGATGAGCCGGCAGGCGGCCCGCAGCGGGACGGCGGCCGCCCTGTCGGTCTCCGCCTACGCCACCGGCGCACTGCCGCCGGACGCCTTCGCAACCGGCCTGCTGTCCCCGGTCGAGACGCAGGCCGTCGGGCGCTGGACGGCGCGGTTCGCCGACCGGGTGGTCGAGCTGCGCCTGTGGAGCTCCGACGGCCAGCTCATGTACAGCTCGCAGCCCGGGGCCACGACCGCGTTCCCCGACACCACCCGGTTCGACGCGGCCAAGGTCGACGGCGAGCCGAACGCCCGTGTGCTCTCGGACGTGCGGGGCCCGCGACGCGGCGCCGGTCCGGGTGGCCCCGGCGACGACACGCGCGCCGTCGAGCGCACGGTGCTCGACGTCTACGTGCCGGTCCGGATGCGTGACACGACCGGAGCAGCGGACGCCCTGCCGGGCCCGCTCACCTCCGACACGGTGCTCGGCGTGGCCGAGGTGATGCTCGACCACGACGACTCGGCCGCCGCGCTGCGCTCCGCCGGCCGGACGGTCACCCTCGTCGTCGCCGGCGGGCTCGTGGTGCTCTGGCTGCTGCTGTTCCGGGCCGTGCGCTCCACGTCGCGCCGGCTGCAGGCCACGGCGTTGGAGAACGCCCGGCTGGCGCTGCTCGACTCGCTCACCGGCCTGCCGAACCGCCGGCTGCTGTCCGACCGGATGCGCCGGGCCGTCCGCGAGGCGCAGGAGGACGGCAGCCGGGTGGGCCTCGTGCTGCTCGACATCGACCGCTTCAAGGACATCAACGACTCGCTGGGTCACGACCGCGGCGACGAGCTGCTGGAGCAGGTGGCCGCTCGGCTGCGCGGGGCGCTGCGCGAGGACGACCTGGTCGCTCGGCTCGGCGGGGACGAGTTCGCCGTGCTGCTGCCGGACGTGCGCTCCGTGGCCAACGCGCGCCGGCTGGCCGAGCGGGTGCGCGCCCTGTTCACCTCGCCGTTCACGCTCGGTGACATGGCGCTGCACGTGGACACGTCCGTCGGGGTCGCCTGCCTGCCTGACCACGCCGACGACTCGTCCTCGCTGATGCGCACCGCGGACGTCGCGATGTACACCGCCAAGCACCACCGCACCGGCGTCGCGGTCTACTCGGCCGCGGAGGACGACTCCTCGCCCGCTCGCCTCATGCTGCTCGGCGACCTGCACCGCGCGCTCGAGCCCGACCCGGCCGGGCCCGGCGAGCTGGAGCTGCACTACCAGCCGAAGATCGACCTGACGACGGGCACGACTGTCGGGCTCGAGGCGCTCATGCGCTGGCGCCACCCCACCCGCGGGCTGCTGGGCCCGGGGCTGTTCATCCCGCTCGCCGAGCAGTCGGGGCTCATCCACGAGGTCACCCGGTACGCCCTCGGCGCCGCGGTCGCCCAGCTCGCGCTCTGGCGCGCGGAGGGCCGCGCGACGCCGGTGGCGGTGAACCTCTCGGCGCACGACGTGATGTCGGGCACCGTCACCGAGGTCATCGAGGACCTGCTCGACCGGCACGACGTCCCCGCCGAGCTGCTCGAGGTGGAGATCACCGAGACGGCGCTCATCGCCGACCGCCGGCGGGTCGTCCCCGTGCTGGAACGGCTGGGGTCGCTCGGGGTGAAGGTCGCGATCGACGACTTCGGCATCGGGAACACGTCCATCTCCCAGCTGCGCGACCTGCCGGTCGACGAGCTGAAGATCGACCGGCTGTTCGTCTCCGACCTGCGCGACGGCGGCCGGGAGAGCTCCGAGGTGGTCGTGCAGGCGATGGTCGACCTGGCGCACTCCTTCGAGCTGCGGGTGGTCGCCGAGGGCGTGGAGGACGAGCAGACCGCGCGGACGCTGCGCCGGCTGGGCGTCGACCAGGCGCAGGGCTTCCTGTACGCGCCGGCGCTGCCGCCCGACGAGCTGCCCACGCTGCACACGGTGCCGAGCCCGTGGACACGGCCTGCGACACGCCGAGAACGCCCGGGGGGACGGGCGGACGGGTGAGCACGGTGCAGACTCGTCAGCGCGCCACCGTCGTCGCCGAGGTGCACCGCCCTGCCGGACCGGCGGCGTGGCACGTCAGCCGTTCGGAGGAGACCGCCGTCGTGATGGACGACCTGCTGCGGGAGATGATCGATCCCGCACCGCCCCCGCGCGACGTGCCCCGGCGTCGGCGGCTGTGGGCCACCGTGGCTGTCGTCGGCCTCGCTGCCGCCGGGGCCACCTCGCTCACCACCTCGGCAGTGTTCACCGACCGCGAGCGCTCGGACGCCGGGATCACCACCGGCTCGATCGACCTGGAGGTCGGCTCGTTCACGCTCCCGGTCCCGGTCGGCGGCATGCTGCCGGGGCAGACGGTGGCCACACCGGTGCAGCTCACCAACACGGGCTCGCTCGCGCTGCGCTACGCCGTCGGGTACGACGCGGTCGCGGCCGACGCCCCCGACCCCCCGGAGACGGGCGAGCCGGTGGGTCCGGACGACCCGGCCGCGGTCGCCGGGACGGGAGACCTGCGGGACGTCCTCTCGCTCGGGGTCTTCTCCGTCACCGGGCCCGACGCGTGCACCGCGGACCTGGGCGACGACCTCGACGCGTCGCTCGGGCACGTGTCCGGGCTCGCCACCGGCACCGGCCCGCGTCCGCTCGTCGGCGACCCCGCCCCGGGTGCCCAGGACGGGGACCGCATGCTGCCCGCGGTGGAGGACAGCGGCGAGTGGCTGTGCGTCACGGTCTCGATGGACCCGGCAGCCGGCAACGAGTACCAGAGCACCGCTGTCGACATCGCGCTGACCTTCGACTCCGAACAGACCATCAACAACGGCTGACCTGCGATGAGCCGCTCCCCGGCCCCCGTCCGCGTCGAGCGGCGGGCGCCCCGCACCACCCCTCCCAGGCACGCGCGCACCAGCCCGGAGCGCAGCCCGGCACCCGGGGGACAGGGCGGCACGGTGCCACGGTCCCGGGTGCGGCGCTGGCTGTCGGGCTGGTTGTGGACCGTGGTGGTCGGCTGCACACTCGCCTACGCGACGTCGCTGGCGGTGCCGCTGTGGTTCCAGCTCCACCACGAGCAGCTGCTCGTGGTGACGTCGGGCTCGATGGTGCCCGAGTTCGCCGCGGGGGACGCGGTCGTGCTCCGCCAGGTCCGCGACCCGTCCGAGCTCAAGGTCGGGCAGATCGTCTCCTTCTGGCCCGTCGGCTCGCAGGAGCTCGTCACCCATCGCATCGTGAGCCTGGCCCGCCTCCCGGTGGTCGACCCGGACACCGGCGTGAGCGTGGAGCGGGAGTACGTCGTCACGCGCGGGGACGCCAACGCCGCACCCGACCCGGACGCCACGCCGGTGACGCGCGTGCGCGGCGTCTATCTCGACGTGCACCCGGGCTGGGGCTGGGCGCTCCAGTGGGCGGGGTCGGCGCAGGGACGCGCCACGATGCTCGTCCCGCCGCTGCTCGCGCTCGGTACCCTGGAGCTGCTCGCCGTGCTCGACGCCCGCCGTGAGGCGCGGGCGCACCGGGCGGCACGCGAGCACGCACCGGACGAATGGAACGTCGATGAGGTCCTCCTCGGCCACGGTCACCGACCCGGCGCCTGACGCCCCCACCGGTCGCGTCCCCGCCGGCACCTGGGTGCGACTGGGGCTGGCCGCCCTGCTGGTCGCCGCGGCCCTGCTCGTCCCGGCGCTCGTGCGGCACACCACCGCGCAGTTCACCGACCGGGAGCTCGTCGACATCCGGATCTCCACCGCCCCCGACTTCTCCGCCGACTGACCCTCCAGCCGCCGCCTCGGGCTGCCCCCTCGCTGACGGCTCCGGCTACCGGACGACGGCTCTGGCAATAGCAGGCGCCGTCGGCCCGCCACCAGCGCTGTCGATGGGGAATAGCCCAGCGCCGAACCCCGTTGAGCGCAGGTACATGCAAACGCATAGACCTTGAGGGGCGCGCCATGCAGTTCGGGATCTTCACCGTCGGGGACGTCACGACCGACCCCACCACGGGGCGCACGCCGGACGACACCGAGCGCGTCCGCTCCATGCTCACCATCGCCCAGCACGCCGACGAGGCAGGCCTGGACGTCTTCGCCACCGGCGAGCACCACAACCCGCCGTTCGTCCCCTCCTCGCCGACGACGCTGCTCGGCTACCTGGCCGGCGTGACGAAGCGTGTGATCCTGTCGACCTCGACCACGCTCATCACCACCAACGACCCCGTCCGGCTGGCTGAGGAGTACGCGATGCTCCAGGTCGTCTCCGACGGGCGGATGGACCTCATGATGGGCCGCGGCAACACCGGTCCGGTGTACCCCTGGTTCGGCAAGGACATCCGGCAGGGCATCCCGCTGGCCATCGAGAACTACGCGCTGCTGCGCCGGCTCTGGGAGGAGGAGGTCGTCGACTGGCAGGGCCGCTTCCGCACGCCGCTGCAGGGCTTCACCTCCACGCCGCGTCCGCTCGACGGGGTGCCGCCGTTCGTCTGGCACGGGTCCATCCGCAGCCCCGAGATCGCCGAGCAGGCCGCCTACTACGGCGACGGCTTCTTCCACAACAACATCTTCTGGCCGATGAGCCACACGAAGCAGATGGTCAGCTTCTATCGGCAGCGCTTCGAGCACTACGGGCACGGGCAGGCCGACCAGGCGATCGTCGGGCTCGGCGGCCAGGTGTTCATGCGCAAGGACTCGCAGCGGGCCTGGGACGAGTTCCGGCCGTACTTCGACAACGCCCCGGTCTACGGCCACGGGCCGACGATGGAGGACTTCACACGGGAGACGCCGCTGACCGTCGGCAGCCCGCAGCAGGTCATCGACCGGTACGCGTCGTTCCGCGAGGACGTCGGCGACTACCAGCGCCAGCTCTTCCTCATCGACCACGCCGGGCTGCCGCTGAAGACCGTGCTGGAACAGATCGACCTGCTGGCCGAGGAGGTCGTCCCCGTGCTGCGCCGCGAGGCGGAGTCCCACCGACCTGCGCACGTGCCCGCCGACCCGCCGTCGCACGCCGACCGCGTCGCCGCCGCCCGCGCCGCCGGCACGCTGCACACCCCCACCGTCGCCGCCGCCGACCACTGGACCGGTCGCACCGCCGAGGACGACCTCGTGGCCGCGGACGCGGTCACCGTCCCCGCCGACTGAGCCGCCGAAGGAGCACACCGCATGAACGAGCGCACGATCGTCGTCGTCTCCGCCGGCCTGAGCCAGCCGTCGTCCACCCGCCTGCTGGCCGACCGGCTCGCCGAGGCGACCGTCACCGAGCTGGCCGGGCGCGGTCTTGTCGCGCAGGTGCGCCACGTCGAGCTGCGCGACCTCGCACACGACGTGGTCAACGCGATGCTCACCGGCTTCCCCAGCGGTGACCTCGCCGCCGCGGTCGAGGCCGTCACCGGCGCCGACGGCCTCGTCGTCGTCACCCCGGTGTTCACCGCGTCGTACTCGGGGCTGTTCAAGTCGTTCGTCGACATCCTCGACAAGGACGCGCTGGTCGGCGTGCCGGTGCTGCTGGGGGCCACCGGCGGCACGGCCCGGCACTCCCTGGCGCTGGAGTACGCGCTGCGGCCGCTGTTCGCCTATCTGCGGGCCGACGTGCAGCCCACCGCCGTCTTCGCCGCGACGGACGACTGGGCCGCCGCCGGGAGCGAGGGGCCCGACGGCACGCTGCCGGCACGCATCCGGCGCGCCGGGCGCGAGCTCGCCACGGCCGTCGCCGGGCGCGAGCCGTCGGCACCGACCGGCCTGTACGACGAGGTCCCGTCGTTCGAGCAGCTCCTGCACGACCAGTCCTGATCCCCGCCCCGGCTGGCCCCGAGCCGGGGCGGTCCCGGGCTCGAGCTCGCCACTCGCGTGCGAGCCCGCCCCTTGCAGATGGCGCCCTCGCCGCAAGCTGGCGAGGTCGTCGGGACGTCGCGAGCTCGACACGTCCCGAGGCGCACGAGGGGTCGGCCACCTGCTGGTGACCGACCCCTCGCTGCCTGCGGTGCGCCGCTGTGCCTACTGCGGCGACAGCGTGAACGCCGAGCCGCCGGTCGGCGCCGGCTCCGCGTCCAGGCGCTGGTCCGCGAGGATCTGCGCGGTGCGCTGCTCGACGTACACCCGGGCGGTGCCGTCGGTGACGAGCTCGTCCTCAGGGGCCGGGGCGGCGACGAGCGCGAGGTCGAAGCCGCCCGCCTCCCGCTCGGCGATGCGGACACCACCGGTGTCCTGCGGGAGCCCCGCCTGCTCGGTCAGGGTCCGGACAGCGGCGGAGGCGTTCTCCGTGAGGGTCAGCACGATCGTTCTCCTCTCGGTGGGGACGCCGCCCGGTCGGCCCGGACGACGCGTCGGACCCTTCCACCGTCACCGTGCGCAGGGCACCGGCGCAAGGCCCGTCCGGCCAGCGGGACCCGCCCTCGCGGGACCGGGTCGGGCGGGCTTAGGGTGCCCTCCGATCGGCAACCCGCGCGCTCCGCCTCGGCGCTACGCCGGGCGCGGCGCGTACATGATGAGCCCCACGCCCAGCAGGCACACGACCGCCCCGGCGACGTCCCACCGGTCGGGCCGGAAGCCGTCGGCCACCATCCCCCAGACCAACGACGCGGCGACGAAGACGCCGCCGTACGCGGCGAGGATGCGGCCGAAGTGCGCGTCCGGCTGCAGCGTCGCCACGAAGCCGTACAGCCCCAGGGCAACCACACCGACCCCGATCCAGGCCCACCCGCGGTGCTCGCGGACCCCTTGCCAGACGAGCCAGGCGCCGCCGATCTCCAGCACGGCAGCGGCGGCGAACAGGACGATCGAGCGCAGCACGGTCATGAGGCCTCCTGAGGACGGTCCGGCGGGGCCATCATCGCTGCCGGACCCACATAGGCTCCGTCCCCGCCACGCCCGACCGCCGGCCCGTGCCACGGTGGGACCACGAGCGAGGAGCAGGCCGTCTCCGTCGTCGGCAGCCACGGCGCGGACGCCGCGACGGTGGAAGCGTTTACCGCGGTGCTTGTCGGCTGAACGCCCGGCGGGCCCGCTCACTCCTCCTCGTGCCGGCGCTGCTCGCGCAGCAGCCGGGTCGCGTGCTCCCCGTCGGGCTCCTGGGCGGTGCCCCGTAACGTCTGCTCGACCTTCTGGTCCGGCTGGCGCGGTGGCAGGAGCGGCACGTCTCGGTCCACGATCGCCTCGACGAGCACCGGGCGGGCGGCGCCGAAGGCGACCCGCCACGCGTCGGCGACACGCGCCGGGTCCTCCAGGCGGATCCCGGTGAGCCCCAGCATCTCGGCGTACCGGGCGTACGGGAACGGCGGCACCTCCTGCGAGGCGGGGAAGCGCGGGTCGCCCTCCATCTCGCGCTGCTCCCAGGACACCTCCGAGAGGTCGCCGTTGTGCAGCACCAGCACGACGAAGCGCGGGTCCGCCCACTGCCGCCAGCGGGACGCGACCGTGATGAGCTCCGACAGGCCGTTCATCTGCATCGCACCGTCACCGGCGAGCGCGACGAGCGGCCGGTCGGGGTGCAACAGCTTGGCGGCGATCCCGTACGGCAGGGCGGAGCCCATCGACGCCAGCGTTGACGACAGGTGCGCCGGAACACCCACGGGCAGCCGCAGGAACCGCGCGTACCAGTAGGTCACCGAGCCGACGTCGACCGCGACCTGGGCGTCCGCTGGCAGGTGGGCCCCGAGCTCGTGCACGACGAGCTGCGGGTTCAGCGGATCGGCCCGCTGCTCGACCCGCTCGCGCACCACCGCATGCCACCGGGTCACGGCCTGCTCGACCTCCGCGCGCCACCCGGTCCGTTCGGGCAGCAGCGGCAGCAACGCGTCGAGCGTGTCCGTGGCGTCACCGACCAGCGCCACCTCTACCGGGTGCTTGGTACCGATGTTGCGGGCGGTCACGTCGACCTGCACGGCCCGGGCCTGGCCCGGCGCCGGGTAGAACTCGGTCCAGGGGTCGTTGCTGCCGACGACGAGCAGCCGGTCGCACCGGGCCATGAGGTCCGCCGCGGCGGTGGTCCCCAGGTGGCCCATGACGCCGGCGTGGTACGGCAGCGTCTCGTCCAGCAGCGGCTTGCCGAGCAGCGAGGTCACCACGCCGGCACCGAGCCGCTCGGCGACGGCCTCCACCTGCCGGACCGCTCCGGCGGCACCCTGCCCGACGAGCAACGCCACCCGCTCCCCCGACGCCAGCACCTCGGCAGCGCGTGCCAGCTCCTCCTCGTGGGGGACGGCCCGGGCGCGGGCGAACGCGGTCGACGACGGGACGATCCCGTGCTCGTGCCCTCCACTGGGCGCGTCCGCGCGCTGGACGTCGTGCGGGACGATGACGCACGTCGGGCTCGACGTCGCCAGCGCGGTGCGGAACGCCGCATCGAGGACGTGCGGCACCTGCTCCGGGGACATCACCGTCTGCACGTACTGCCCGCACACGTCCTTGAGCAGCACGTGCAGGTCGACCTCCTGCAGGTAACCCGAGCCGAGGGCCGTGCTCACCACCTGACCGACCACGGCCACGACGGGCGTCCGGTCGAGCTTGGCGTCGTACAGGCCGTTGAGCAGGTGGATGGCGCCGGGGCCCTGCGTCGCCAGGCAGACGCCGACGCCGCCGCCGTACTTCGCGTGCGCCGTGGCCATGAACGCGGCCATCTCCTCGTGGCGCGCGGTGACGAGGGCGATGTCGTCCTCACGGCGGTGCAGGGCCGCCAGCAGCGGGTCCACACCGTCCCCGGCGTAGCCGAAGACGCGGCGGACGTCCCACTCCAGCAGCCGGTCGACGATGGCGTCGGCGACGGTCGGCGTCATCCCGCGGCCTCAGCGCCGGACCAGCTTGGCGAACGTGCTGTCGCTGCCGTCGGCCTTCTGCTCCTGGTAGAGCAGGGCCAGCCCGGCGTCCTCGAACTTCTCGAACCACTGGTCCCAGTCGATGTGCTCCAGGTCGTCCGAGCCGGTGCCACCGGGGAAGTCGATGCGCAGCACGCCGGTCTCGTCGCCGCCCTCGGTGCCGCGCACCTGGGCCGGCCTGCCGTCGTGGGCCTCGACCCAGCGTCGGATCTCGTCGTGGTCGGTGGTCGTCGTGCTCTGCGATGCCATCGGGTCCCCCTCCCTCGTGCCCCCGCACTCCTCCAAGGCTCCCGCCGGGTGACCCCGGCCGCATCCGGGGCGCTCGCGCCGGCCGCGCCGCCCCGTTCGACGTGTGCAGACGCCCGGGACGTGCTGACACTCTGACCGTGGGCCGCCGACGTGGGCGGCCCCAGGTGGAGGGAGTGCTCACATGGCCGAACGGCGCAACCGCCCGCGGTTCTTCACCGCCTACTCCTTCGGGATCGTCACCGGAGCGTTGTTCCTGCTCTCCTGGGCAGGCCAGTTCGTCTTCCAGCTCATCGAGCAGCGCAACGACGCCGCCGAGCACGGCCAGGCGTTCGAGTGGTCCCAGTTCTTCCCCGCCTTCTTCTCCTCGACCCTGGAGAACTGGCAGTCCGAGTTCCTGCAGCTCGTCTGGCAGGCCGCCGGGCTCGCGCTGTTCTTCTTCTGGGGGTCCTCGCAGTCGAAGGAGGGCGACGAGCGCGTGGAGGCGAAGATCGACCGGCTGCTCATCGAGCGCGGGATCGACCCGGCGGAGTTCGAGTACCGCGAGGAGCGGGAGGCCGAGCACGAGGAGCACCAGGCCTAGGGCGTGTCCGCTGTCCGCTCGCGCCCACACGGGACGATCACGTCTGGAGACGTCCACGGCATCGAGCCACGGTCCACCCCGTCCACCGCCTCGGAGCCCACAGCGCTTCGCCGTCGGGCTCCCGCACCAGCGCACACGGACCGGGATCGGCCCGCGGCTGCTGTTCTGGCGCTCGTGGGGCGGGACGGGCCTCGCGCACTCGACCGGGTCGTGGAGGCTCGCGACCCGGTCGAGTGGAGCCTGATGTCACTCGGTCGCGGCGGCTGCGTTCGCGTGATCGTCCGGGCTTGCGCCTGCCGTCGCTGCACGGATCACGTAGATCCAGCCGAGGAGTGCGACCACGTAGGCGAGGGACGATCCACCGATAGCGGTCGCCAGAAGCGTCGCGGGATCGTCGTTCTTGGCCGGGATGACCAGGGTCCACGGGTAGTTCAGGGTGCTGAGGGTGATGGCCGCGGTGAGGATGGCGGTGCCGATCAAGAGCGCCCACCACCGCAGCGGCTCGCGCAGCAGACGCGATGCGCCTGCGACCAGTGCGAGTACCACCAGCCCTTCGGCGAGGTAGACGAACCACGGGTGACCAGGGGCATGTGCCGCGGTCGGTCGAAGTCCGAACGACACCCAGAGCCCGCCCGACAGGTAGTGGGCATGGACCTCCGCGTAGGCGATCACGGGGGTGACCGCCACTGCGGCGGCCACCCCCGTGACGCTACTGAGCCCGCGGCGCATCTGGTGCCGAGTTGAGGACCAGGGCGCCGCCTCGGTCGATGAACGGCACGATGTCGAGAGCCAAACGCGGCCCGGTGGAGACCACCAGGTTCTCCCCGACGCGTGTCCAGCCGCTGCCCCCTGCGATCTCGCCGACAGGTTCGCTCGTGAGCACGCCAACCGTGTGCCCGGTCTGATCGAGAACCTCACCGCCCACCAGGCCGCGCTCGGCAAACACGGCAGGTGCTGCACAGAACGCTCCTGTGACGCCACTCGCCGGACGAAGCGCGACGAGACAGACCTCGCCGTCGCCATCGACCGCCGCCCAGAAGTCCGCGTCGCCCGCAGAGCCCAGGTAACGCGTCGACTCCGCAACGATGCCACCGCTCCCCAGGTATGCGAGGTTCTCCTCGCCGACCGCACTGACAGCGATCGTGTCGCCCGGACCCTGCTCCGAGCCGAGCAGCGGGAGGGCCTCAGCCGGAGAGCTGACGTCTGTCGGGCCAGCGTTGGCGGCGAGCGCATTGCCGCCGAGCACAACAGCCACCGCGGCACCTATCACCACGAGCCTGCTCGTGTTCATGTTGTGCCCCCTCATGTCCGGTACCAGCAATCGATGGGGATCGAGCCGCTGACGTAGACGGGATAGTCCCACCCGCAGCCGCTAAAGCTGTTGGTGCTTGCCGGGTGCACCAGTGTGGCTGTAGCGCCGGAGGCCGTAGCCTGAGCCACCAGACCAACACCGGTCGTGTAGGTCGATATCTCCGTGATCACCACCGACGAGTACAACCAGGCCCTGCCGCCAGTCAACAAGGGCTGCGTTGCACTGGTGGTGATGGCGTAGTAGTCGACCGAGCGCTGGTTCGCCCACTGCACCTCTGCCGCGTTCGCGGCGGTGGCCGTCAGGCCCACGGCTGCGATCGCTGCCGCTACTGCGGTGAGCCGTCGCCTTCGCCGGCTCCATCGCCAGCTCTTTCTTGATCCGACATCGCTGCTCGGCGATTTCCCGGATGCGTTCACTGTCTTCATTTATCCACGCTTCCCGTCGTTTGGACGAACGAGCGTGCTGGACACTCCTTTCGTCGCTCGAAGGGATTTCCGAGCTGGACGCCTCCGCAGATCGCCGCTCTGAGCAATGGCTTAAATGGTAACGATTCGGTAACATCTGACGCGCTGGCTGCGAACTTGCAGAGCCGCCAGGCGATCCCGCACCGGTACCGGCAGAATCCCCTCGACCATCGCCCGCGCGTCCGAGAACGGCCGCCCCCGACGAGGCCCCCGTCGCGGGCGCGGACGCCGGCCCGCGGACCAGGTGCGCGCCGACACCCTCCGCGCCGTCGGCGACATCCTCCTCGCCGAGGGCCTGGCCGACCTGACCTTCGTGCGGGCGGCCCAGCAGGCCGGCGTGAGCCGCACGACGCTGTACAAGTGGTGGCCGTCGATCGGGCAGCTCGGCCACATCCGTGCGGACGTGGACCCCCGGACAGTCGTCGACCAGCTCTGGGGGCCGTCTACCACCACCTGCTCATCCCCGACGAGCATCACCGAGGAGCTCGCCGACCGGCTCCTGGCCAACCTCTTCGACGGTATCGCAACGGACGGTTGAGCCGTCCGAGCCCGCAGCGAGCCGCTACCGCCCCGTGTCGTCCCCGGCCCCGTCCTGCGGCTCGACCTCGACGCGTGACCCCAGGCGGAACGACATGTGCCCGCCGAGGTAGCCGCTGGCGGTGGCTGCGACTCCGGCGAGCAACGACGTCGCCAGGCCGGCGGCGCGCCGACCCCGACGGCGGGCCAGCCAGGACACCCCGTACAGCACGAGCACCGTGCCGTTGAGCCCCGCGTGCACTACCCCCACGCGCTGCGTACGCGTGTCCGCCAGCACCCAGTCCGCGACGCCCGTGACGGCCGTCGGCAGTGCCGCGAGCACGCCCAGGCCGACGAGCCGGTCCGCAGCCGGGCGCCCCGCCGGGCCGCCGACCAGGTCCAGCACCGTGGCACTGGTCCACAGGCCCAGGGGCAGGTCGGTGAGCAACGGGTGCAGGGCGTGGCCGACGGGTCCGCCGCGGAGCACCTCCGCGAGCCCCGGGGAACCGGCGAGCACCCGCTCGGCGGTCCCCCGCAGGCGATCCGCCACCGCGTCCAGCTCGTCGGCGTCTTCCAGGCGTCGGGCGGCACGCAGCGCGAGCGTGCCCTCGTCGTCGTGCCGGGCGTGCCGTTGCCGCCCGGCGGTCTGCGTGCTCACGTCACCCCGCGTCGAACGCGTCCTTGACCGCCCCGGCGGCCTTCTCCACCAGGTTCGGCTTGGGCGTCGTCCCGAAGAAGCGCGGGTCGGGCGTCGTGGGCGGCGGCATCGGCACACCCGCCGGCGGCTCGGCGACGTAGGTGAACTCGCCGTGGCCGTCCGGCGTCGGCCCGGAGGCCCACGAGCCCTTGTCCGCGTCGAGCCCGTCGGAGAAGTTGATGTACTGGTAGGAGACCTCGCGGTCCTCCTTGCCGAGCGGGAAGTTGCTGGGCACCGGCAGACTCTCCAGACCTTCCTCCTGGAGCTCACGGGCGGCGGCGATCCACTGGTTCTGGTGCATCGTGTCCCGCGCGAGGAGGAAGGCGAGCAGGTCCCGCACACCGTGGTCGTCGGTCATGTGGTACAGCCGGGCCACCTGCAGGCGGCCCTGCATCTCGGCGTTCGCGTTGGCGGTGAAGTCGGCCAGCAGGTTGCCGCTCGCCGTCACGTAGCCCGCGGTCCACGGGTTGCCCATGCTGTCGACCGGACGCGCGCCCGCCCCCGCGACGATCGCGTGCTGCAGGTCGGTGCCGCCGAGCACCGCGGCGACCGTCGGGTCGTCCTGGGCCGCGTCCTCGGTGATGCCGACCGGAGCCTTCTCCAGCAGCTGGGCGATCATCGTCGCCAGCATCTCGACGTGGCCGAACTCCTCGGCGCCGATGCCGTAGAGCAGGTCACGGTACTTGCCGGGCGGATGCGTGTTCCAGGACTGGAACCCGTACTGCATCGCGACGGTGATCTCGCCGTACTGGCCCCCGAGGACCTCCTGCAGCTTGCGCGCGAACACCGCGTCGGGCCGTTCGGGAGTGGCCTGGTGCTGCAGCTCTTGACGGTGGAAGAACATGACGACCTCCATGCCCGGGACACGCCCGTGGCACCTGTCGGATCAGGGTGATGGGGTTCCGGTACCGGGAGGCGCCGTCGGCGGCCGCTCGGTGCCCGGTGAGCCGACGGGCTGCTTCCGCCGGTATGTCCACGGCGATCCACACCGCCGTCCCACGACGCTAGGGGGCTCTCGGCCTCACCGCACCCGGAGGCGCACCGAGAGGTGGTCCAGTGTCGCCGGCAGCGGGTCGCGGGTCAGCGCCGGCCCCGGTCCGGGGGTCAGGTCGGCCTCGGACAGCCGCGCCAGCAGGTGGCTCGTCACCAGCAGGACGACGTTGCGCCCCGGGCAGGACACCGGTCCGCCGCTGAACGGCACCAGCGACCAGTCGGCGTCGGCACGCCCGTCCAGCCACGCCTGCGGCTCGAAGCGGTCGGCGAACGAGAGCCGGTCGGGGTCCCGGTGGAAGAACGAGCTCACGACGGCGAAGCCGGTCCCCGCCGGCAGCTCGCGCCGCCCCCAGACGGTCGGGGCCACCGCGTCGCGCAGGATGACGAGCGTCGTCGGCCACAGCCGGACGGACTCCAGGACGCAGGCGCGGGCGAACGGCAGCATCGCACCGCCGGCTGATGCCTCGTCGTGCAGGTCCTGGCGCACGCCGGGGCGGGCAGCCAGGACCGCCAGCGCACGCATGACCGCTGCACCGGCGGCGTCGAAGGCGAACAGCCATTGCGGCACCTGACCGGCCGGGTCGACGCCCGTGCCCTGCGCCGCACGCGCCGCGCGCGCCACCAGGCTGCCCGGCTCCGCGCGCCGCACGTGCGCAGACAGCCGCGCGGAGAGCTCCGCACGCAGCCGGTCACGCCGCGGGCGCAGGTACGCCCAGTTGGCGTCGGCGCGCAACGCGAGCATGAGATCGGTCAGCCGCTCGTCGTCGCGACCGCCCGCGCCGAGGACCACGGTGCGCACGACGCGCCAGAACGCCGGCGCGAACCCCTCCCAGTCGAGCACGCCCCGCTCCCGGGCGCGTGCCAGCAGCGCCCGAGCCTCACGCTCGACCGCCTCGAGCAGCACGGTGGCGTCACGGTGGACGGGCTCGGCGGTGTCGAGGGCGCTCTCGTTGAGCACCCGACGCGCGGGGCGTGCGCGCGGGGCGGAGATCAGCACCGCGTCCGGCTCGAAGTGGCGCAGGGCCGCGCGCTTCTCCCGGCTGGCCGGAGAGAACGGTTCCGGAGAGCCGGCCAGCAGGGCCTCCACATCCCCCGGGTGCACCGGGAGCACGAGCCGGCGCGGGCCCACGCGCAGCACGAGGGGCGCCCCGTCGTACCGGTCGCGTAGCCGGCGCAGCAGCGCCCCCGCCGATCGGTCGACCTGGTGCCGTTGCGCCCACGCTGTCACCGGCGGCCTGCGGACGATCGCCCCCTGGGCGACCAGCGGCAGGAGCACGCGCCCCGCCACGGCGGCAGCGGGCCCCGGCCGTAGGTCCACCGGTGATCGCGGACTGACCACAGCGGGCACGGCGCCTCCTTCAGGGCCACTGGGACGGTCACACCCCGGAGCCCACGACGCTAGACCGGTGCCCGGTCACAGGCACGACGAGCGGACGTCCGGCCCGAGCAGCGGGCCGTCCCGGACCGGCCTAGCGTGGCGGCATGCGCGCGATCGGCGTGACGACCTTCGGCGGCCCGGAACAGCTCCACGAGCTCGAGCTGCCCGAGCCACGACCCGGACCGGGCGAGGTACGCATCGCCGTGCGGGCCGCAGCGGTCAACCCGGCCGACCTGGCGATGCGGGAAGGCCTCGGCATCCCGCCCGACCTCGCGCCGCCCTACGTCCCCGGCATGGACGTCGCGGGGGTCGTCGATGACACCGGCCCCGGCGTGGACCTGGCCGTCGGTGAGCGGGTAGCCGCCGTCGTCAACCCGCGGCGACCCGGCGGTGGCGCCTACGCCGAGCAGGTGGTGGTCCCGGCGGACTCCGCCGTACGCGTGCCCGAGAGCCTCGATCTCGTGCGGGCCGCCACGGTCCCGCTCAGCGGTCTGGCGGCGACGCGCGCCCTCGACCTCCTCCACGTGCCGCTGCTGGACCCGCTGCCGTCGGGGCCGCCGCCGTCCGGCACGTTGGCGGTGACCGGTGCGGCGGGGGCCGTCGGCGGCTGCACCGTCCAGCTCGCCGCGCGGCGCGGAGTGCGCGTGGTCGCCGACGCGCGCGACGAGGACGCCGACCGGGTGCGATCGCTCGGGGCCGACGTGGTGCTCCCCCGCGGCCCGTCGTTCGCCGCGGCGGTGCGTGCCACGGAGCCGGGCGGTGTCGTCGGCCTCGTCGACGCGGCAGTGCTCGGTGAGCGCATGCTCCCCGCGCTGCGGGAGCGCGGCACCCTCGTGGGCCTGCGCCCCTTCGACGGGCGCACCCCACGGCACGTCTCCGTCCGGCTGGTCCGCCCCGCGGACTACCTGCACCGCGCGGACTGGCTCGACGAGCTGTTCCGGCTCGTCGCCGCGGGGGGCTTGGCGCTGCGGCCGGTAGCACCCGTGCCCGCCGCGCAGGCGGCACAGGCCCACCGCCTGCTCGCCGCCGGGGGCGCGCGGGAGCGGCCGGTGCTGCTGTTCTGACACCCGCAAGCCCCCCGATCACGGCCGTATCGATCCCTCGCCCGGCTCCGGACCCGACGACGATCGCCTCGGTCCACCATCGATCGGCCCGAGTCCGGGACCCTCGTCGGCCCGTACGACCGCGTCGCTCCGCTCTGGCCCGGCCCACCACGCCGCGTCTCCTCCCTGAGCAGGCGAGGTGGTGTGGGACGGTTCGCGCGGACCACGACGGCTACGCTCGGCTCCGTCAGGGCCTCTAGCTCAACTGGCAGAGCAGCGGACTTTTAATCCGCGGGTTGTGGGTTCGATCCCCACGGGGCCCACCGCACGACCCGCCTCACCCCTCCCCGGGGCCCCGGACCGGCAGCGCCCGTTCTCCGGTGCCGCGCGATGCGGCCGATGCCCAGAGCCGCCGCGGTCATGACCCGAGCCATCCCCGCTCGCCGATCACGGACGCATGGATCGAGTCGGCCGTGGCCACGACGAGGAGCTCCTGCTGGTCCCTGTTGGGGACCGTCATGACGACGTAGCCGGCGGGGTCGACCGTCACGGTCCTGATCCCCGCCCCCGAACTGATGTCGAGGCGTGCACGGGCCTGGCGGGTGGCCAGATCGGCGACCTGGTACGTGTAGCCGCGTCCGTCGTGCGCCTGCGACACGGCGAAGCCGAGCTCGGAGCCTGCCGCATACCCCGTGATCGGGTCGACCACGATGTCGGCCGTCCACGCCTCATCCGGGGCCCAGGACGCGTGCAGCATGTGGGTGTCCGGGACGATGCCCGTCAGCGGATCGGGTGCCGGCTCCGGACCCGGCACCCGGGCCTCGTAGTTCGTGGCACCGTCCAGGGTCTGGGAGTAGAGGAACGGGTCGGGCTCGGAGGCGACGAGCTCCTCGTCCCAGCGGTCTGCCACGGCCGGGGACACGGGCTTTGCGGTGTCGGAACCGACGGGTACGCCGAGAACCGCACCCTCACGGTCCCGCAGCACGACCTGCCGGGTCTGCGGGTCGTAGGCGTAGGAGGTGCGGGAGGCGACGTAGGCGGCCCCCAGACCGGCGACGCGGTCGCCACGGGAGACGATGCGGCCGGTGGCGGCGTCGAGGATCACGAGCCCCTGGTCCGTGCGGACATACGCATAGTCACCGCCGACCGCGAGCGCCTCGGCCCCGATCGAGGGGTAGTCGCGGGACAGCATGGTGTCCCACAGGCGTTCCCCGGTGTCGAGGTCGAACGCCGTGGCTTGCACGCTGTACCCGATCGACCCGATCCGGAACAGATCGACGTGCGGGAACGTGTCGGTCTCGTACGCCACCACGGCCACGTGGCGTCCCCCCGTGGTCTGGCCGGTGACGATCGCGTTCGACGGACGCGTCGACACCGGACTGGACGTGGTCTCCACCAGCGCGACGACGGCGGCCACCGCGAGCAACGGCACCACGGCCCACACGACCGGGATCAGCCACCGACGACGCTTTCTCCTACCCCGTACGTCCTCCCCGTCGGCCCGCGAGGGGGCCGTCGCCGTGCGCTCCATCCACCGTCCTCCCCGATCACCCTTCCCCGGACACCGAACAGGCTGTCAAACATCACGCCGGGCGACGCCATCCTCGCCGCGCCCCACCCGTCCGTCACGCCGCAGGATGCTCCGCCCTCCCGCACCCGCTGCCGCCGGAGACACCACTATCACGTAAGTGCTAACTTACGCGTCATGCCTGTCCTCACCGCCGATCCGTGGTACGCGCTGGCGGACCCGACCCGGCGCCGGGTCTTCAGCCGCGTGGCGGCAGGCCCGTGCTCGGTGACGCAGATCGCGCGCGGCCTTCCGGTGAGCCGTCCGGCGGTGTCCCAGCACCTGCGGGTGCTTCTCGACGCCGGCCTGGTGGACGTCCACCGCCAGGGCCGTGAGCGGTTCTACCGACCTCGACGCGAAGGTCTGGCGGACCTGCGGCAGGAGCTGGAGTCCTACTGGGCCCAGACGTTGACGACGTTCAAGGACCTCGCCGAGCAGACCTACCAGGCGAGCACCTCGGCAGAGGAAGGAGCACCGTGATGAGCACTGCCCCGCAGGACCGCACGACGCTGCACGTCACCGTCACCGTGAACGCCGCGGTCGAGCACGCGTTCCGCGTCTTCACCGAACGGTTCGACGAGATCAAGCCACGCGAGCACAACCTGCTCGCCGTCCCGGTCGAACGGACGGTGCTAGAGCCTCGGGTCGGCGGCACCGTCTACGACGTCGGCATCGACGGCAGCACCTGCACCTGGGCGCGAGTGCTCGCGTTCGAACCGCCGCACCGGCTGGTGATCAGCTGGGACATCAGCCCTCGCTGGCAGATCGAGCCGGACCCGGCCCGTACGAGCGAGGTCGAGATCCGGTTCGTCCCCGAGTCCGCCGAGCGCACCCGCGTCGACCTGGAGCACCGGCACCTGGATCGACACGGCGCCGGATGGCACGGGTTCACCGATCTGGACACCGCGGACGGCTGGCCGCTCTACCTCGAGCGCTTCCGCGCCGCCGTCGAGAAGCCCACGCCGGCCCCCTGAGCGCACATCACCGCAGGGACGAAGGGCACGCAGATGGGACCGACGGACGTGCACGGGCACCACGCCACGGCGTTGCGCACCGCGGCAACCTCCCCGGGCGCGACGATAGACGGCCGGTTGCGGTCCGCCGTGCTGGAGAGGGCTGCGGGAGGCTCGACGCCCCTCCCCGAGCCGTACGACGCCCTCGCTCGACAGATCAGGGACGCGGCGTACCGGGTCACCGACGGGCAGGTCGCGGCGGTCCGCGAGATCACAGGCAGCGACAAGGGCGCCTTCGAGGTGATCATGTGCGCATGCATCGGAGCCGGTCTGGCCCGTTGGGACGCGGCGGTCCGAGCGATCGAGGAGGCCGGCGATGCGGCTCCCTGACGTCGAGCGTGGCGACTCCCTGCGCGCGCGCACCCTCATCCGGTTGATCACCGCGGCGTCCGGCATCCGCCTGCCCGACGCCGCCCGCGTCGCGTTCTACCACCGGCGCTTCGTCGGTCCGACCTTCGGCACGTGGACCCAGGCGGTGATGCGCGGCCCCAGCGCGTGGACCGTCGGAGAACGAGAGCTGATGGCCGCGATGGTCGCCCGCTGGAACTCGTGCGACTTCTGCGTCGGTGCCCATCGCGCCATCGCCGTCCGCGGCGTCGACCCGAGGGTCGTCGCCGCGTGTCTCACCGACTACCGGACCGCCCCCGTCTCCGAACGACTGCGCGCCACCCTCGCGTTCCTGGAGACGATGACCCGGGAGCCGGACGCGCTCGGCGCGGCCCACGCGCGAGCCGCGCTGGACGCAGGCGTGTCCCGTGCGCAGCTCGCCGATGCCGCAGCCGTCGCCGCCGTGTTCAATGTCATCACTCGGTACGCCGATGCTCTCGACTTCACCGTCCCCGGCGACGCGGAGCTCGACAAGGCCGCCGGGATGATGCTCAAGCGGGGCTACGGCTGACATCGGGAGCCGCCCGCGACCACGCCGCCACGTCGTCCTCCCCGCACGCCTCGACGCCGAGCAGCCCTGCCACCTCCGGCGCCGCGCGCCGCACGATGGCGCGCGCCGCGCGCCCCATGCCGGCGAGCTGCTCAGGCGTGAGCG